>JACXTT010006389.1_pt1 | contig 16808 bp, 17 predicted proteins | sample 9270951 | NCBI WGS metagenome assembly JACXTT01 (sample SAMN15532306, study PRJNA645909) | rock metagenome | isolation source: weathered quartz diorite | place: Puerto Rico | collected 2017-06-21 | reverse complement strand
CTGGCCGACGCCGTCGACGCCGGCACCACACCGGAGCAGACGCTGCGTCGCGTCTCCGATTCGTACGTCGACCTGACCCTTGGCAACAGCGACGTGATCACCAACCTGATCGCCGAGTCGCGCCACCTCGGACCCGAGTACGCCGACTTCGCCCAGCGCGCCCAGCTCGCCTACATTGGTCAGTGGGTCGGACTGGTCCAGACGATCCGGCCAGCGGAGGACCTGACCGTGTCGCGGATCAAGGTGCAAGCGGCACAAATGATGGCGAACTCCCTGACCCGGACCGCCTACCTGCGAGACCGGCCCGGCTTCCGGCACGACGTGGCCGAGATCTGCTGGATACTCCAGCAATGAGCTCGATCTTCGACCCGCGCCGCACCCTCGAGCAGCGGCGCCAGGCCGTCGCCAACCTCTACGACTTCCTGGTCAAGGGCGGCCTGGCCGACACGACCCGGATGCCGTCGGACGTGATCGACGACGGCCACAAGGCGACGCTGCACCGCTACCACCCGACCGCCGAGGTGAGCGGCCTGCCAGTGCTGATGGTCCCGCCGCTCGGAGCCCAGGCGGCGTGCTTCGACCTGCGCCGCGGCTGCTCGATGACCGAGCACTTCGTCGACGCCGGCCGCCCGACCTACCTCGTCGACTACGGCTCGATGTCGTACGAAGACAAGGACCTCGGCCTGGAGTTCTTCGTCAACGACGTCGTCGCGCCAGCCGTCCGCAAGGTGTCGGAGGACAACGACGGCAAGCCGGTGAACCTGGTCGGCTGGTGCATGGGCGGACTGATCGCGCTGATGGCGACCGCGGCCCATGAGGACCTGCCGGTGAACGCGGTTGCCATGGTGGCGAGCCCGTTCGACCTCAGCAAGAACCCGATGCTGGCGCCGGTGCGGATGATCGGGAAGTACACCGACGGCAACCTGATCGGGTCGGTAATGAAGGCGATGGGCGGCGTCCCGGCCAAGATCGTCGGACCGGCGTTCAAGCTGACGTCAGTCGCCACCTATGCCAAGAAGCCGCTCACGCTCTTCAAGTACCGCGACGACCGCGAGTTCCTCGGCCACATCGAAGCCGTCGACGGCCTGATGAACAACATGCTCGCCTACCCGGGCCGAGCCACCCTGCAGGCCTACCAGCGACTGGCACTCAAGAACGAGCTTGCCACCGGGACGATCCAGGGCCCCAACAAGGTGGTGCACCTGGCGGACATCAAGGTGCCGGTCATGAACATCGCCGGCACCGGCGACGTGCTGGTGCCGGTCGCCGTCGCCCACCAGGTCGGCGAGATCCTGCCGAACTCCCCGGACGTGCGCCTCGAGACCGCTCCGGGCGGTCACCTCGGCGTGCTGGCCGGGGGTTCCGCGCGTGGGACGACCTGGGCGCTGATCGATGACTTCCTGGACGCGCACCCGGCGTAGCCGGCGGACCCCGAACGCGTCTCAGGGCGTTCGCCTTGCCGAAGCTGCGGTGCTTGCTAGACCCTGACGACGAGGAGTGTCCATGTTCGTCGGAGGTGCCAGGTGAACCCGTTCGTAGCCCTGGTTCTGGCGGCAGCTGTCACAGCGTTGATTGTCGCTTCGTCACTCCGTCGCGCGGTCCGCCTTACGCCGACATGGATCGTGCGCCACCGATTGACCTCGGACGGCTCCACGTACCGCGTCCGCGTGGGCGGAACAACTGCGACCTGGAACCCGGATGGCACCGCTCGCGAGCGGATGGTGTTCGGTCCCGCAACAGGGGTCTACCGTCGCGAGAACTCTCCCGACGGGGATCTGATCCATCTGGAACTGACGCCCAAGGCTGGGCCGGTCAGGCACTTCACGGGCCCGGTTCCTGTCTATGAGGTGCCGCAGACCCCGGAGGGTCGGCGCGCACGCCGGCGTCGCCGTCTGGTGCAGTCGCTGCTGGGGGTGCCACTGGTCCTGGGCTTCAGCGGAAGCGGTCTTGGATGGTGGCTGAGCGAAGGCAAGTCACACGACATCCGTACCGCATCGGTGATCGGCGGCTTCTTCGTCGGGTTCCTGGTGATGAACCTCGCGATTCTCGCCGGGTTCGTCGGAAACTCCATTCGCAGGACGATACGAGGTTCAGACCTCCCCAAGAAGGTCTGAATCGGCGTGAAGTTCCTCGCTCTGGTCGTCCTCGAGCTCACCGTTGGGCTGATCGGGTTGGTCCGCCTCACGATGTGGCTTACTCGGGTGCTTGTTGCTACCGATCAATTCCCGAACTGGTCGGCAGAGAAAAACGCTCGCATGGAGCTTCAAAAGCAACACAGCATCGCGCTCTGGGATCGGGTGTGGCGCTGGTTGTGGCCGCTCGCTGTTGCCGTCGCGTTCATGTGTGTCGTCATCCTCGCTGTCTCAGTCTTCACCTGACCGATCGAACGAACACTTCGCGACCGGCTGGTTGCGCCACACTGCACAGGTGAGCACCACGGAATCGGACCTGAGCCCTGCGGAGACGTCCACACGAAGGATGCCTCGACGTCGTGTGGTGATCGCTATTCTGGCGCTGGCGCTGGCGCTGCTCGGGGTCGGCGGCAAGGGCTATTGGGTCTGGACCCACCCGACGTTGTTCAAGGACCTGGGGGTCATCACCCGTTTCGGCCCGACTCCATTGAAGAACGCAGTGGTCTACGGAGCTGTTGCCTACGGTCCAGAAGACTCCAAGCACGACGAGACCATCACCTTGCACTCGGTCATCGCGCACTTCACGACAAACACAGCGCATGCGACCGCAACCTTCATGATTTGTGACTCCAATGAGTCGAATTCGACAGCAGACTCGCTGGCAGCCCCCGACAGCCCAACTAAGTACTGTCGATCACTCCGCCCCGTCACGAACGGGATGAAGGTGCGCCTACGGTTCGACGGCCCACAGAACAAGGCTGAGTACGTGATCATGCGACTCAAAGCCACGACCGCCGGCACGGCCCACATCGACTGGCTCGCGTTCGACTACACGCGATCATGGCGACACCTGGACCAGCACGGCAGCGATCGCTCGAACCAGGACTGGACCTTGACGGTCACACCGTGACCTACGCAAATCCGTCCGGTTAAGAGGCATCCGGAAGTGGCGCGTGCCAGGACCGTTGTTCCATCAGAGGGGAGCCCTCATGACTAAGCCATTTGGCGAAGGTCTCTGGAAGAACGTCCAGTCGGTGAGGGTCACTCGGGATGACGGAATCCAGGTCCCAGTCCGTGTCGACGGCGAAGAAGGCATTCGGCTTGGACTCGACGCGACCAGGGCGCCGGCCAAAGGATCAGCCACCCCAAAGCCGCCGAGTCGCTTCGGCTCGTTCATCCGCCGACTCGTACGCCGGGCCTGACCGACGACCGCCCGTGGCAGCAGTGGAGCATGCCGCGATCCGGGCAGTGCCATGACAAGTTTCCTTGACTCCGCGGTCGGCCCTACCTACCCTCGAAGCATGACAAGCGACCTTGACACTGGCGGCGAGACGCCGACCGAGCTGCGGCGCCGTCGCTTCTTCCGCATCCAGATGCGGGTCGCAGCGGCCCTCTTCCTGCTCGCCAACCTCGCGCTCTACGAGTGGGGCGATCCGAACGGATCCAGCTCGTGGCGCCTCCTCTGGGCGGTGGTGCCGCTGATTCCGGTCTCGTGGATCGTGATCGCCATCGTGTTCCGCGTTCGGCAGCTGGACGAATATCAGATCAAGTTGTTCTTCCCGGGCCTCGCGGTCGGGTTCACGGTCTCGATGGTCACTGCCGTCGCCGAGGCCACTCTTGGTTCTGCCGGGCTCGACATGCGCAACGGCGGATGGGCCGTGCTCATTGCCGGGATGGTCGCCTGGGAGGTCACCAACCGCGCCACCGAGGCCCCTTCAGCCTGATGGAAAACCTGATCCGCTCGGAACGCGAGCTGCGGGGCTGGACGCAGGCAGTTCTTGCCGAACATCTGGACGTGTCGCGTCAGACCGTCGTCGCGATCGAGACCGGAAAATACGATCCGTCACTGCCGCTGGCGTTTCGCATCTCCCGGCTCTTCGAGAAGCCCATCGAAAATCTCTTCACGCCACCGACCAAGTCCTGAACCACGACGACCCCGGCGCTGATCGACGACTTCCCAGACACCCGCCCGGCATAGGCGAGCCCCGGACAAATCACCCTCTTCCGCCGTCGGCCAATCGCCGTTAACGTGTGGAATCCGTCCGACATCAGTTTCTCGGGGACCCTTGCTCTGAACTGCCGGGCCACTAGTCACAACTATTGGTGGAGGGCACATGCACACTCGCAGGTCCAGGGCAGTCCGCGCAGCGTTCACCGCAGCAGTCGCTATCGGGATCATGGTTCCGACCGGTCTGGCGGCCGCGTCGAGCAGCAACAGCCACGGCCCCCAAGGAGCGGCCAAGCAGCAAGTGGCGCAGAAGCACTACGCCAAGAAGCACGGCGGCGGCGCTCAAGGAAGTGTCGAGAAGGGCGACGACGGCGACCTCGCCGACCAGCAGGATGCGTACTCCTTTGAGCGCACTGCACCCGGCAACGCCATCTCGGGCGGCGCACTGGACGCGGCGGTGAAGCAGGCGAAGTCGATGCCCAAGTCCGGCGGTGCGTGGCAGGAAGTGACGACGCAGCCCTACAACGCGCAGCCGAGCAACTACACCGACCCGTTCTGGGGCAACGCAGGAGCCGGCTTCTCGATCGTCGGCGGACGGACCACGGCACTGACCGTCGCCCCGGACGGCACCTGGTTCGCCGGCACTGCTGATGGCGGCGTCTGGACCTCGCACGACCAGGGTCAGCACTGGACCCCGACGTTCGACTCGATGCCCACGCTCTCGATCGGTGCGCTCGCGGTCAACCCGGCAGACGGATCGGTCTGGGTCGGCACTGGCGAGGCGAACACCAGCCAGGACAGCTACGCCGGCACCGGCATCTACCGCACCAGCAACGACGGCGCTAGCTACCAGCGCGTCGGTGACGACGGGTCGGGCAACAACCCGCTCGTGTCGCACTCCGTCTTCCAGCTGGCCTTCGACTCCAGCGGCAACGCCTACGCGGCCACGAATGACGGGCTGTGGCGTTTCGCGGCAGGCGGCAGTTCCTGGACCGAGGTCCTCGCACCGGCAGGCGAGCCCCAGTTCCCGCCGTACGCAAACCAGGCCACCTCGGTGGCTGTCGTCCCGGGCTCGGGTGGCGCAGACGTCATCGCCGCGATCGGCTGGCGCTCGACCGCCTTCCCGACGAACGGCTTCTACCAGTCGACAGATGGCGGGCACACGTTCTCGCCCGTGACCCTGTCCGGCGCGATCAACACCTCGGACATCGGTCGCACCACCTTTGCCTACGCGGCCGACGGCTCGAAGCTGTACGCGACCGTCGAGGCACCGTCCACGGTCGCCCTGCAGGGCATCTTCGTCTCGACCGGCAGCCCGGCGAGCGTCGCCGGACCGTGGACCAAGGTCGCTGACGGGCCGAAGCTCGCGGGCTCGGGCGCGGCGGGATTCTTCGGGGTGCCCGGTGAGCAGTCCTGGTACAACCAGGACCTTGCCGTCGACCCGGCCAACCCCAACCACGTGTACGCCGGCCTCGAAGAGGTCTACCAGTCCAATGACGGCGGCAACACCTGGGTGACGGCCAGCCCGTACTGGAACTACAGCTACGCGTGCGACGCCAACGGGACGTGCCCCAACACGACGCACCCCGACCAGCACGCCATGATGATCACGAACGGCAAGATCGTGATCGGCAACGACGGTGGCGTGTACAGCCGCCCGCTCAGCGATGCCAACCAGAACGACGGCACCTGGCAGGACCTCAACGCCACGCTCCGCTCGCTGCAGTACTACGACGCGCGGGCCGGCAAGATTGGTGGCAAGGGTCTCGCGGTCTGGGGCGGTCTTCAGGACAACGGAACCTCCGTGCTGCTGAACGGCGCCTCGCAGATGGCCGAGCCTGCCGGTGGTGACGGGTTCGATGTCATCGTCGACCCGGAGAACGGCAACAATGCGGTCGGCGAGTACACGAACGGAGCGCTCTACTCCACGACCGATGGCGGGCATTCCTTCGCCGACTTCGTCAGCCCGACCTGTGCGGCGCAGGACGTCACGGGACTGCCCGGCGGGGAGAGAGCTGACTGCGACCCGGGCGCTCGCTTCGTCACGCCGATCGCGCCCGACGCGCAGAACAAGAACGTGTGGCTCCTGGGCGGCGAGAGCGTCTGGGTGAGCAGCGCCGGGTGGCACACGCTCTGCGTGCAGACCTCGTGCTCGTGGCAGAACGTCTACGACACCGGCAACGGCAACGCCGTCACGGCGCTGTCCTCGGCCGGTGCCGGGAAGATCATCTACGCCGCGTGGGTCGGCGGCGGTGGCAACCCGGGCCCGTCGTTCGCGGTCGGCATCGCCACGAACTACGGCGGCACCTGGCACCAGATCAACATGGCCGGCCTGCCCAACCGCTACATCGCGGGCATGACCGTCGATCCCAACAACCCGGCGCACGCGTACGCCGTGTTCAACGGGTACTCGCGCCGGTGGATCCCTGGTGGCGGGGTGGGCCACGTCTTCGAGACGCTGAACGGCGGCAGCTCGTGGACTGACATCTCCGGCAACCTGCCCGACATTGCCAGCGACGCGCTGCTGCTGCAGGGCGGCAAGCTGGCACTGGCCACGGACGCTGGCGTCTACACGGCCGCGGCAGGCAAGGGCGCCGGGACGACCTGGTCGGTTCTCGGCACCGGGTTGCCGAACATGTCGGTCAACGACCTCACCCCCGGGCCGGGTGGCTACATCTACGCCGGTACGCACGGCCGCGGGATCTGGAGACTCCCCTTCTGACAGGTCGAGGCCCGATGACCCGCATCCACGGGTCATCGGGCACGGAGGAGTCCTCGTGGCTGGGTTAGGTGGAGCCCGGATCGCCGTCGGGCTGGTGGCAGGCAGCGCACTGCTGGCTGCCTGTGGGCAGACTCACCCGGCTCCTGTGTCAGGCGGTACTCCGTCATCGAGCCCTGCGTCGTCGAGCCCTGCGTCATCGACGCCAACCGTCGCCGCCGCGTCACCCTCGCCTGCGGCCGGGCCGAGCCATGCCGACGTACTCCTGGCCGTGCGCACGCTGCGTGAGTACCTGCATGCGTGGGTCACCGAAGGGCCCGCCCGTGCGAGCCGCTACCTGGAGCCCGACGAACGGTTCGCCCGCGATGACGGTGCGCCCCGCATTCGTGCCGGTGTCGTCACGTCGTACCGCCTCGACAGCTGGAGGGGGCCTGGCGACTTCACGCTGCTGGTGACCATGGATCTCTCCTTCACCAAGAACCGACTCTCGTGGAACCCCGGGATCAACACCAGGTTCGTGACTGCCCGTACGGCGAAGCACGGGGGGTACCTCCTCGAGTTCGCCACCGGCCCCTAGCTCAGGCAGCACTTCCTAAGAAGTTCCGGCTGACTGCCGATTGACCGGTCAAGCCGTGGCTCCGCCCGGGAGTTTGCGGTTGTCCATAGCCCTTTCAAACAGGGTTCTTGGGAACCGGGGGTACACAGTCCACATGACAGGTCTTCGCCTCCAACGCGTCCCCAGGTGGATCACCTGGTTCGCCCTGAGCGTGGCGGTCGGGTTCCTCGGCTGGATCATCTACCTGTCCACCGGCATCTCCTCGAAGGTGACCACCCACCACTACGACATCGCCTGGCTGGGGTTCGACGCGCTCGAACTGTTGATGGTCGCCCTCGTCGCCGTTGCGGCCTGGAAGCACCACCGGTCGACGACGATCTTCACCGGGATCTGTGCCGTCATGTTCGCCGTCGACGCGTGGTTCGACGTGTGGACCAGCCCGCGCGGAGGTGTGCTGAGCGCTGCCCTGCTCGCTGTCTGCCTGGAGCTCCCGCTGGTCGCGATCTTTACCGCGGCGACGATCCACGGGGAGCGAGCCAAGAACTACGCGGCGGCGGTCGCCCAGGCCCGGTGACTCTGCGGATTTGCTGTCGCTTATGTCCCATTTGAGTTATTGTTTGATCTTGCTTGGAGGGAGCACTCATGGGGGACGCGGCCACGGACTTGCTGCTGGAGACACGGACGGACAGCGAGTCGACACCGTCGGCAGCGTCACTGCGCCGGCTGGTGCGCGCAGTCCGCGACCTCGCGGCCGCCCAAGACCTCGACGGAGTCGTCGACGTCGTACGGCACGCTGCCCGTGAGCTCGTGGACGCCGACGGCGCGACGTTCGTCCTCCGTGACGAGGGCCAGTGCTACTACGTCGACGAGGACGCGATCGAACCGCTGTGGCGCGGTCAGCGATTTCCCCTTGAGGCGTGCATCAGCGGCTGGGCGATGCTCAACAGCGAGCAGGTCGTGATCCCGGACATCTACCTCGACGACCGCATCCCGCACGTCGCCTACCGGCCGACGTTCGTGCACAGCCTGGTCATGACGCCGATCCGCACCGAGGAGCCCGTGGGTTCCATCGGCACCTACTGGGCCCACGAGCACACCGCGACCGTCGGCGAGCGCGAGCTGCTGCAGGCTCTCGCCGACAGCACCTCGGTCGCCATGGAGAAGATCCGGGTGCTCGAGGGCCTCGAGGCAAGCGTGGCCGAACGCACCAGCGAGCTCGAAGCGACCAACCGCGACCTCAAGGCCTTTGCGCATGTCGCCGCGCACGACCTCAAGGCACCGCTGGCCACGATCGTCGCCAGCGCAGAGCTCATCGAGGACACCGACGGTGACTCGCTGAGCTCCGATGGCGCAAACGCCCTCGGACTCGTCGGTCGCCAGACGAACCGGATGGCAGCGCTCATCGACTCCGTGCTGTCGTACAGCACCGCCGCCACCACGCCCATGGACACCGGCACGGTCGACCTCGGCGAGATCACCCTGCACGTGCTCCGCGACCTCGCAGACCTGATCAGCTCCAGCCAGGCCACGATCGAGCTCGGCGACCTGCCCTCGGTCCAGGGATCAGGACCGCTCCTGGAGCGCGTGGTCCAGAACCTCGTCGTCAACGCCATCCGGTACGGCAACAAGACGCACCCTGTGGTCGTTATCGAAGCGACGAACCACGGGAAGACGACCAGCTACTCGGTCTCGGACAACGGCCCCGGAGTCGCCGCCGAGGAGCACGAGGCGATCTTCGACATGTTCGTGCGTGGCAAGGCCAGCGTCGAAGCTCCCGGCTCGGGAATCGGCCTGGCCTTCGCCCGAAGGGTGGTCGAGCGCCACCACGGGACGCTCAGCGTCTCGGAATCGGCTCTCGGTGGTGCGTGCTTCACCATGACGCTTCCCGTCTGACGCGTCCGAGCGCACGCCGATTCGAGGCCCGCGCTAGTGACGTCCGAACAGGCGTCGCCACCAGGGCCTGTCATCCAGGGATCGCTGACTGCGTTGCCACTCGGACTTGGTCAGCAGCTTCCCGGCCTGACGCTGCTGCGCGACGCACGCGGTGTGGGCATGCCGACGACGCTCGCGATCGCCCTCGGGGAACAACAGCGTGTTCGGATTCATGGCGAGCAACCGCTGGTGGCAGAAGGGACACGTGTAGGTCTTCGGTTGCCTGCTCTCGGCGGGCCGCATCTCCCACCACCGCACAGCCTCTGCCATGGGACGAGCCTAGAACCGACCCGAAGCGGCAGGATCCGCACGGATGGTGATTTCCCACGCTCTGCGTGGCCATCAAGTGCCAGACTGCAGCGTGTGAGTCGGCCGGCGTCACCAGCAGCGATCGCTGTCGGAAGCCGCATGTTCGCGGCATTGGCAGTGCTCCGCGTGGTCGTCCTCGTAGACGCCGTCGGGATGAACATCTACCGCAGCCCCAACCTGCGGCACCCGGTCGAGGTGGCGCTGTGCGACGCGGCGATGGTCGGGTGGACCGCACTCGTCATCTGGGCCTACCGCGAACCCCGCCGGCGTACCGCCGTGCTCCTCGGCCTCGACCTCGCGATGGCGCTGGCTCTCCTGGTCCTGTCACCGATCGTCAAGGGCGCGGATTTCCGCGCGACCGTGCCCGGGTTCTGGATCATCGGGGCCCTGCTCGCGTGGGCGATCCACTACCGCTGGGCCGGCGGAGCAGTCGCCGGGGTCGTCCTGGCCGGCTTCGACCTCGGCCTGCGCCAGCACCTGGAGCAGTCCGACTTCGGCAACGCCTTCCTGCTCGTCCTGGCCGGGTCGATCGTCGGCTACCTGAGCGAGTCCGTGCAGCGGATGGCGACCGAGCGGGACGAGGCCGAACGAACTGCGGCGATCGCTGCCGAACGTGCCCGACTGGCTCGCGCCGTCCACGACGGAGTCCTCCAGGTGCTAGCCCTCGTCCAACGTCGCGGTGCCGAGCTCGGCGGCGAGATGGCAGAGCTGGGCGTCCTCGCGGGAGAGCAGGAACATGAGCTCCGTCGGCTGATCCGCGCCCAGGATGCGGTGGTAGCCCGAACGGGCACGGTGGACCTGGCCGCGGAGCTGATCGAGCTGGAGGAGCTGCAACAGGTGACCGTGTCAGCACCCGACTACCCGGTCGAGGTCCCGGTCCCGATCGCGCACGAGCTCGTGGCAGCAACCCGGGCCTGCCTCGACAACGTCAAGCGGCACGTGGGCGACGACGCTCCGGCGTGGGTGCTGCTCCAGTCCCACCCGGATCGCGTCGAGGTCTCGGTGCGCGACAACGGACCCGGCATCCCGTCGGGGCGGCTCGAGGAGGCAGCGGCCACCGGTCGCCTCGGCGTCTCCGAGTCGATCCGCGGGCGGATCGCCGAGCTCGGCGGCACCGCCGAGCTGGTCACCGGATCGTTCGGCACCGAGTGGGAGTTCGTCGTACCGAGGTCGTCCTCATGAGTACGCCGGAACAGCCCGCGATCCGCGTGATGGTGGTCGACGACCACCCGATGTGGCGCGACGCGGTCGAACGCGACCTGGCCGACGCAGGTCTCGACGTCGTTGCCGTGGCGGCCAACGGGCGCGAAGCACTCGCCAGGTTCCCGGCCGCACGCCCCGAGGTCGTGGTGCTCGACCTGCAGATCCCGGCCCCCGACGGCATCGCGGTCACCGCCGAGTACGTGCGTCAGAACCCCGACGTCAAGGTGCTGGTGCTGTCCGCGTCGGGCGAGCACGCCGACGTCCTGGCAGCGGTCAAGGCCGGCGCGACCGGCTACCTGGTGAAGTCGGCCTCGCGCGACGAGCTGCTCGCCGCCGTACGACGCGTCGCCGACGGCGATCCGGTCTTCACCCCGGGACTGGCCGGGATGGTGCTGGGCGAGTTCCAGCGGATCGCCGAGACCCCGGCGCCCGGGCCGGCTGACGAGCGGCTGACCGAGCGCGAGACCGAGGTGCTCAAGATGGTGGCCAAAGGTCTGTCGTACAAGCAGATCGCCGAACGCCTCGTCATCTCGCACCGCACCGTGCAGAACCACGTGCAGAGCACCCTGCGCAAGCTGCAGATGCACAACCGGGTCGAGCTCACCCGCTACGCCATCGAGCACGGCCTCGACGTCGAGTAAGGTCCCGCCATGGCTGCTGACTGGCGATCTGACCTCGTGGACCACATCCGCACCCTCATCTTCCAGGCCGAGCCGGAAGCTCTCGAAGAGGCGAAGTGGCGCAAGGCGTCGAACCCCGACGGCGTCCCGACGTTCTCGTGCTCGGGCCTGCTCTGCACCGTCGAGACCTACAAGGACAAGGTGAAGGTCACCTTCTCCCAGGGCGCGTCCCTCCCCGATCCGAGCAACGTGTTCAACTCGAGCCTGGACGGCGGCACCCGTCGTGCGCTGGACACGTTCGAGGGCGACCAGTTCAACGACGCAGCGTTCCTCGACCTGGTGCGCGAGGCTGCTGCGTTCAACCGCGGCTAGGCAAGCAGCGCCTTGGCCACGTGGGTGATCTGGATCTCGTTCGACCCCGCGTAGATCATCAGCGACTTGGCGTCCCGCGCCAGCTGCTCGACCCGGTACTCGGCCATGTAGCCGTTGCCGCCGAAGAGCTGGACCGCGTCCATCGCGACCTCGGTGGCGGCCTCGGACGAGTACCACTTCATCGCGGAGGCTTCGCCCAGCGACGGGCTCTTGCCCGCGGAGGCCATCTCGATGCTGCGGAAGACCATGTTGCGCACGTTGATCCGGGCGACCTCCATCTTCGCGAGCTTGAGCTGGATGAGCTGGAAGTCCGAGATCGGCTTGCCCCAGAGCTCGCGCGACTTCGCGTACTCGGTGCACAGCCGCAGGCACTCCTCGATGATGCCGAGCGACAGGATCGCCACCCCGACGCGTTCGGTGCCGAAGTTCTCCCGGGCGCTGTCCCGGCCGTCCGAGGTGTCCTCGGTCTCCCCGAGCAGGTGATCCTTGGTCAGACGGACGCCGTCGAAGGTGAGCTCGCCGGTCGGGGAGCTCATCATGCCCATCTTCTTGAACGCCTTGGACTGGACCAGGCCCGGCATCCCCTTCTCCAGCACGAAGGTGAGCACCTTCTTGTCGCGCAGCGGGACGTCGTCGCCCTCGTCGAGCTTGGCGTAGACGACGATGAGGTCGGCATCGGGACCATTGGTGATGAAGGTCTTGTGCCCCTTGAGGATGTAGTCCTCACCGTCGCGCTTGACGGTGGTCTTCATGCCACCGAAGGCGTCCGAACCGGACTCGGGCTCGGTGATCGCCCACGCCGCCACGTGCTCGAAGGTGGCCAGCTTGGGCAGCCAGCGTTCCTTCTGCGCCAACGTCCCCTTGGCCCGGATGGTGCCGGCGCCGAGGCCGAGCGAGACACCGACAGCGGCGACGACTCCCAGGCTCACCCCGGCGATCTCGCTGAACAGCACGGCGGCCATCCCGCCCATGCCGCCACCGCCCAGGGACTCGCCCGAGTCCTTCTTCTCGACAGGCGCGCCCTCCGCAGCGGCGCGCTCCCTCTCCAGCTGCTTCTTGATCGCCTCGGCGGCCATCGCGTCGATGCCGAACGCGGCGAACAGTTTGCGCACGATGTCGTACGGCGGCATCGCGCCGGTCTCGAGCTCGTCGACGTGCGGGCGGATCTCCTTGTCGATGAAGTCGCGCACCGCCTCGCGAACGGCTACGTCGGTCTCGGACCACTCGATCATGTGAGTTTCTCCAGTTCTCGCTTGAGGACCTTGCCGGTGGGATTGCGGGGCAGCTCGTCGAGGAAGGTGACCTCGCGCGGGACCTTGAACCGGGCCAGGTTGTCCTTGACGTAGCCCTTGACGTCGTCCTCGCTCAGCGCCTGGCCGCGGCACACGACGAAGGCGTGCAGCCGCTTGCCGAACTGCTCGTCGTCGACGCCGATGCAAGACGCCTCGACGACGTCCGGGTGGGTGGCGATCAGCTCCTCGACCTCGCCGGGGAAGAGGTTCTCGCCGCCGCTGACGATCATGTCGTCGTCGCGGCCGTCGATGTGCAGGAAGCCGTGGCCGTCGAAGTGGCCGACGTCCCCGGTCGACATCAGGCCGTCGATGACCTCCTTGCCACCGCCGCCGGTGTAGCCAGAGAACGGCATCACGTTGCGCACGAAGATCCGCCCGGTGACGCCAACCGGCACTTCGCGGCCGTCGTCGTCGAGGAGTTTGACCACGACGCCGGGACAGGGGCTGCCGACCGAGCCGGGCTCGATCGCGAGCTCCTCCGGCGTACCGATGGTGGCGTAGGCGACCTCGGTCGACCCGTACAGGTTGTAGAGCACCGGGCCGAAGGCAGCGGTGCCGCGCAGGCACAGGTCGGCACCGAGCTGGGACCCGGCCATGAAGACGATCCGCAGCGACGAGGTGTCGGTCGGGTGGTCAGCGTGCGCCTCGACCATCCGGCCGAGCATCGCCGGGACCGCGACCACGGTCGTGACCTTGTTCTGCTCGATGCTGTCCAGGACGGCGACGGCGTCGAAACGCCGACGGAGCACGAGGGTGTGCCCGAGCGAGACCCCGAGCATCACCGTGGTGAGGCCGAGCGCGTGGAACATCGGCGCGCAGGCCTCCATCACCTCTCCGCTGCGGAACGGCACCTTGCCGAACAGCCCGCCGAACGGGAGCAGCGACTTGGGCTCCTCACGTTGGGCACCCTTCGGAGTCCCGGTGGTTCCGCTGGTGAGGATCACGACCTTGGCGTGCTGACTCACCCGCGGTGGCGGGTCGTCGTGGCCGCCTGCGATCAGCGCCTCGATCGAGTCGGCCCGCGGCTCGTCCGTCCAGGCCACGAACCGGCCCAGCCGGGCCGCGACACCGCTGACCGCGTCGGCGTACTCGCTGTCGCTGACCAGCAGGTCGACGCCCTCACGCTCCGAGACCTCGCGGATCTGCGGGCCGGCGAAGTCGGTGTTGAGCAGCACGATCCGTGCTCCGCACTTCGCCGCTGCGTAGAAGGCGTCGAGGAAGCCTCGGTGGTTGCGGATCAGCAGCGCCACCCCACTCCCCGGGACAAGGCCGCGCTCGATCCACGCGTGCGCGAGGGCGTTCGTGCGACGGTCCAGGTCGGCGTAGGTCAGGTCGCCGAGCTCGTCGCGGACGGCGACGCGATCGGGGTAGCGGGCGGCAGCGATGCTGACCGCGGCTCCGACGGCGCCGTACCGGGCGACGCCGACACCGGCGCGGGCCAGCACCCAGGGCGGGTCGACCCGGAGCAGGCCGGTGTCGATGAGGGTCTTGAAGGACATCGCCTCGCCGGTGGCGCGGTTGAACAGCTCGGTGATCATGAGTGGCGAGCACGCTCCTCGTAGGCGCTCCGCGCGGCCTGGTCGACGTCGTCGAGGAAGACCGAGTCGCCGCCCAGCTTGCTGTTCAGGGCCTCCATCACCCGCCGGGGCATCACGTGCTGAGCACCGGTGAGGGCCTTGCCGGCCTTGGGAACGTACACGCGGGCCCGCGGCTTGGCGATCGCCTCCATGATGCCGGCGGCCACGTCCTCGGGCTGCACCGTCTTCACCCCGGGCACGCCCTTGGTGCCGGCGGTCAGGTCGGTGTTGACGAACATCGGAAGGACGGCGGTGAACTCGACCCCGCTGTCGGCGTACTCGAGCCGTGCGGTCTCGGTGAAGCCGAGGGCGGCGTGCTTCGACGCGACGTAGGTCGCGGCACCGGCTGCGTAGACGACACCGGCCATCGAGGCGACGTTGACGATGTGCCCGGTGCGCCGCGGCAACATCGAGGCCAGTGCCAGCTTGGTGCCGGTGATGACGCCGAACACGTTGATCTCGATGATCCGGCGGGCGACTTCCTCGGACTCCTCGTGCAGGTGCCCGACCGGCATGATCCCGGCGTTGTTGACGAGGATGTCGATCGGGCCGAGCTCCTTCTCGACCTCCGCGACGAAGGCGCCGAACACGGCGGAGTCGGTGACGTCGAGCTTGCCGTAGTGGGCGGCCCCGATAGTGGTGGCAGCGTCTTTGGAGACGACTTCGTCGAGGTCGCCGATCGCCACCTTCGCGCCCGCCGCAACCAGCGCCTTCGCGGTCGCGAGACCGATGCCACGTGCACCGCCGGTGACGACGGCGACCTTGCCCTTGAGTGTCTGAGTCATGGATCCAACCTAGGAAGTCGGGGACGTCGGGCGCCTGTCGCGCTCGACCCATCTTGATCCGTCACCTTGTGCGGATCGCACAAGTTCATGGGAGTGCCTGCGCGCCGAGGCGGTCGACGAGCTCGAGCGCCACCTCCAGCGACAACCGGCGTTCGGAGAGCGGGCGCCCGAGGGCTTCCTCGATCGCGCGCAACCGGTAGAGCACGGTGTTCTTGTGCACGCCGAGGGCTGCCGCCGCATCGCGCGCGCTCCCCCCGGCACGGAGGTAGGCCAGGGTTGTCTCGCGCAGCCGTGCCCCGTTCTCGTCGCGCCCGATCAGACCGCCCAGCTCGGTGGCGACCAGCTCGGTCATCGCCTCGGGATCGTCGAGGAACGGACTGATCGCGGCGATCGACCGGTAGTCGGTCACCAACCCCGGTACGTCGGACTGCTGCGCCACGCGTCGGGCGAGCACGGCCTGCCGGTGGCTGGACCGGAACCCGGCGACACCAGGCCTGCAGGCACCCAGGGCGAGGTGCACGCCGCGACCAGCCTCCGCCACCAGACCGGCCAGGACTTCGGGGTCGGGATCGTGCGCGACGTTGACCCAGGCCGACAACGCACGCGCGCCTTCCGGGAGCATCAGCGGAGCCGGTGCCTGCAGCATCGTCGCGATGGCGCGGGCCGCCGACTCCAGCCGCTGCAGGGCATCGACTCCGTCCCCGGAATCGCCCTGCCACAGCAGGATCGCGAGCTGGCCGGGGTGCACGCGGTGACCGAGGACCCGGGTTGCTTCGTCCGCGTCGACCGGGTCGCCGGCGAGCAGCGATCCGACGATCTCCGCACGCCGGGCTAGCGCTCCGCCGAGCCACTGGTCGCGCTCCGCGGTGAAGACGGCGACCGAGGCGTCGACAACCCGTTCGAGCTCGACGCTGAGGCGCTCGAAGAGGAACGCCATCGCAGCCAGCCGCAGCTCGGGATCCGCGATCTCCTGGGTGAGGATCGCGGTGAACTCCCGCCAGGCGAGACGCTGACCGACCCGGTAGGCGCGCAGCAGGACACCGACGTCGGGGGTTCGGATCGCCAGGGTCCGGGCCAGGTCGAGCACGGCACCCGAGATCGAGATCGGAGTCTCGGGCCCCTCGGCCGCGGCGGCGAAGAACGCGACCAGCAAGGTGCGGGTGCTGGCATCCAGGTCGCCGCGCAGGCCCCCCAGCTCGGGGATCTCCTGCACCAGCGCAGCATTGAGCCCATCGGCGAGCTCTTCCACTCCGCCCGGTTGCTGGGCGGAGTGGAAGAACCCCTGCAACAGGCTCCACGCCTGCGCAACGTCAGCGGTCAGTTCGGACTCGGCCATGTGGACGGAGCGTACAACTGACGGCCG
>JACXTT010006388.1_pt1 | contig 16809 bp, 16 predicted proteins | sample 9270951 | NCBI WGS metagenome assembly JACXTT01 (sample SAMN15532306, study PRJNA645909) | rock metagenome | isolation source: weathered quartz diorite | place: Puerto Rico | collected 2017-06-21 | reverse complement strand
TCCAAACCCATAGATCATATGTAGTGGCCGTCGATAAGATCAGCTCTATTGAGGGGAATACCCTTCATGTGCAAAGTTACCAGGTGCCAGTGAGTAAGTACCTGCGAGAAGAGGTATTGGGGCAAATCATCCGGTAAGGTCGACTATGTAAGAGGCTTGTCGCAGCATAGACAATTAATGATCAGTATTTAAATACTGAGTTTCCTGCACGCCCTTTGCAATTTGCCCCTTCACATTATGTGAATCCAATCCTTTTACATCATCCATGACAAAAGCGGGCCGAGCATCCTCATTCAGATAACTTACTTCGATATCCCGTAGCTTTAATCCATCCATATGACGGATGTAAAGACCATAAGCGGCTGTTTTACCGAACATGGATGGCTCTGGGTAATTCTTTTCTAACTCTGGTACTTTAGTAGCGTCCTGCACTTTGCCACCGCCTTTGAAATAGATCCGGATGTTGTTCAGATCGAGATCTTTGATGGGATGACCAGGTATGCCGGTGATAATACAGGCTTGTTCGGCATCTCCATTGTAAATCCGAACATTGCTGATAGATACCCGGCGGATCTCGCCAACTGGCGTACCTTCTGGTCCGCGCATGCGGGCGCCGAGGCGTAAAAAGATCGGTGCATTCACAATATCGCGCATAGTGATATTGCTGATTTCCACATCTTCCAGCAAGGCGCCGTCTACGGCCTCCAGCGCCAGTCCCCGGCAGTAATCAAATACACAATTGGTGATTGTGATATTTTTAAAGCCGCCGTTTGATTCAGTGCCAAATTTGATGCGCCCGGTTGGGTGTAAACCGTAATGCTGGTTTTCGGTACGTTTATAAGTGCCATCAAGGAAAGTGCCCTCATCATAACCGCTTACCTGGCAATTGCTGATGGTAACATTCTCTGTAGCCCGCGCAAAACCCAAAGCATAAGTACTTTTCAAGCAAATGCCATCATCGTAAGGTGAATTGACACTGCAATTGGAGACGCGCACATTCCGGCAGCAGTCAATATCCATTCCATCGCGATTGGTATCCATTTTTAGATTATCGATAGTCAGGTTATCTACGCCGGTCGCCAGGATGGCAAACCACCCGGCATGCAGAAAAGTAACATCGCGGATGATAACGTTCCGGCATTTATATAATGTGAGGGCTTTATTGGCCGCTTTGCTGTCCTTCTTATAATCATTTATCAATCCTTTGCCCCAAATCATACCCGGCCCCAGTATGGAAACATCATGCAGGTTTTCGCCCCAGATCAGGGAATTATGGAAATGACTGTGACCGAAGTCCTGGTAGGTGGTGTTTACGGTTTCTTCCGCCTGGTCGTAAACTTCGCCCGGGTTTTCACTGGTCGCGATAATGGTAGCACCCTGATCAAGGTAAAGCGTAATATTGCTTTTCAAATGAATGGAGCCCGAAAGATAATTCCCGGCAGGCAGGTAAACTGTTCCGCCACCGGCATCAGCTGCCGTTTCGATGGCTTTGTTGATCGCTTTTGAATCAGGGTTGTTGCCATCGCCTTTGGCTCCGAACGTTATTACATTATAAACTCCATTTTGCTGCGTCGGCTGACTAAAAACATTTGTACAAACGACAGTTATTAATAAAGTCAATAAAAAAATAGGCTTGCGGTTCATAATAGATAATGTCAGGTGGATTTAAAGGCTTAGTAACGAAGATAGCTTTATTCTTTATTTTTTGGAAGTTTTTAAACCAGCAGTTTCCCAAGCTGTAGTGATGACATCCTGCAACATATCCAATCGCACTTTTGAAAGCTCGACATAAGTGGCGCCCTTCAACCCCCATTTATTGGGGATGGGATAAAAAATGGAGGGATCAAAAGAATGGAATACAGATTGATCGATGGGCGATAGGATTACCGTCATTCGATTATCGGCCGGCCATAAAGTCACGAATGTGCGCTTGCCTTTAACCTTAAACGCTGGACGGCCCACGTGCACATATTCTTCAACATTAGGAAGCGATAAAGCGATTTGCCGGGCGGTTTCGATATCAGCCATAGTAAATTCTTTCAATTCATAAATATAGTTCTATAAGCAGGAAGCTCCAATGGAGCTAATGTCAAAATGATTGACTCCGTAGGGGGCGCCTGTTTATAGTATTGGAGCCTCCATCCGTTGGAGGGTTTTGAAGCGACCTCCATGCACTATCGCAAATAGTTTGCAGCTACACTAAAATGTGTCGATATTGGTACAAAATCTTCTAAATCCAACTTATGTCTGACACTCCAAACGGATATGTAACCGCCAGCCAGGAAAATGGCATCGGCACTATCACGTTCTATCATCCTGCACAGAATTCTTTGCCTGCTGATCTCTTAAAACAGTTATGCGCCGAAATAGAAAACGCTGGAAACAATCCGGAGACAAGAGTGATCGTACTAAAAAGCGAGGGCGACCGAACCTTTTGCGCCGGTGCCAGCTTTGCTGAGTTAGTGCAGATAAAAGATAAAGAAGCCGGTGCCGAATTTTTCTCGGGCTTTGCACGTGTGATCAATGCTTGTCGTAAATCGCCAAAGGTTATTATCGCCAGGGTGCAGGGGAAGGCAGTTGGTGGTGGAGTGGGCCTGGCCGCAGCGGCTGATTATTGCCTGGCAACGGAAGCAGCCGCTGTTAAGCTAAGTGAACTCGCTATAGGCATTGGTCCGTATGTGATTTCCCCGGCCGTTATACGCAAAATCGGTTTACCTGCATTTTCTCAGCTCACTATCTGCGCTACAGATTTTCAAACAGCTGCATGGGCAAAAGAAAAAGGATTATACAATGATGTGTACCCGGATATTGGCATACTGGATGTGGAGTTAAATGCTTTGACTCAAAAACTGGGTTCCTATCACCCTGAAGCCCTGCATGGTTTGAAGCAGATACTTTGGGAGGGAACTGAAAACTGGGACGAGTTATTAACCCAACGCGCTGCAGTAAGCGGTGAATTGGTATTGTCGGAGTTTACTCAACAAACATTAAAAAACTTTCTTGAAGGCAAGAGAGCTATCTGATTGTATCAGAATTTTTACTCAGCTCTTTTATATAGCTATTTGTCGTTTTTTCTCCTGAATTTATTCAAGATTGCCTTTACTTGAGCCGGAAAATTGAACCCTGCAATTTGTTTCCAACGTATAACGGTTTTAGGTCTGTTTATGACTATCCTGCAAAAGAATAGAACAATTACGGTAATCAGCTGCATTACTATAGCAACAGGTATTGTTGTTATACTTGGATGGCTATTGAATGTTCCGGCCTTTAAGCAGATCATCCCCGGCTTTGTCAGTATGGTGTTTAACACCGCGCTGAGCTTCGTTTTATTTGGTGTCGCATTACTAACGACGCAATATTCCAAATTAAAACCCCGAAACCTTATATTTTTCTTTCTTTCATTTGCCGGAACACTCCTTGGGTTTGTTACTTTGTTACAATTTGTATTTCATTTCAATACCGGACTTGATGAGCTATTTGTAAAAGACCCGGCAAAAATTGCAGCGAATCATTTGTTTTCGGGACGGATGGCTTTTAATTCGGCTATTTGTATTACCATATTAGGGTTCGGTTTGTTAATGCTCGCTGTTAAAAAACGAGCATTTGATCTGTTTGCTCAGTGGGCTTTTCACCTGGTCACTATTATATCGGCAATTGCGCTTATCGGCTATTTGTATGGAGCTTCTCTGTTCGATTCGCTGCTGTATGTAAGTTCTATGGCCGCCCATACCGCAATACTTTTTTTCATATTATCCGTAGCAGCATCTCTTCTCAACCCCCCAATTGGGATCACTTCGCTGTTCACTGGTAAACTTATGGGTAATCAGATGGCGAAGCGGCTGTTCACATTGATGGTTATTATGGTGGTTGTTTTCGGCTCACTCAGGGTGCAAACGGAACATTACAAGTTATTCCCGATGGAGATAGGTGTCTCGCTACTCGCAGTCTGCTTCTTATTAATGAGCCTTGCGATAATATGGAATACCGGATTATGGCTGAACAGGGTTGACGCAGACAGATCAAAAGCGGAGGCCGAAGTGAAACAAATGAACGCCGAACTGGAAAAAAGGGTGGAAGAGCGGTCTGCTGAGTATCAGAAAAGCGAAGAAAGATACCGTTCGCTAATCGAACATGCTTCAGACGCTATTTATGTGCTGGACGCAAATGGGTATTTTACCGATGTGAATGCCAGTATGTGTAAAATGATAGGATATACACGCGATGAATTACTTCGGTTAAAGGTGGATGCAATTGTCGACCCGGAAGAGTTGAAAGTTGATCCGCTGCCTAAAGGTTTGAAGAGTGCAGAATATTCAGAGTTCCGCGAGCGGCGGTTTATGGGCAAAAACGGAGAGGTTTTTTCGGTAGAGATCAATGTGAAGAGATTTCTGGACGACCGTGTGCTGGTGATGGCCCGCGACATTACTTATCGTAAAAAAATGGAAACAGAGCTGCGCGACGCCGAATTAAAATTCAGGACGGTGGCCGAGAAGTCAATAGTAGGCGTGTACATTGTGCAGAACGGAAAGTTTGTATTCGTTAATCCGCGTTTTGCCGAAATATTTGGTTATCAGCCTGATGAGCTTATCGATACCATGGCTGTTGATGGTATCATTCACGACAGCTACAAGCATATAGCCCTCGAAAATGTTCGCAAACGAATTGATGGTGAAGCGGAAACCGCTCATTACGAGGCAATGGGACTAAAGAAAGACGGCTCAGCTAATTGGGTGGAGTTTTTCGGTAGCAGAGCAACAATAGGTGGTATCTCTACAATTATAGGCTCGACGATAGATATTACTAAACGCAAAGCAGCAGAAGAAAAGCTAAGATTGTCAGAACAACAATACAAACTGCTATTTGAAAGTAATCCGTTACCGTTATGGATGGTGGAAAAGGATACGATGCGGGTTATAGCAGCAAACGATGCGGCAGCCAGGTTATACGGATATTCGAAGGATGAACTATTGGGTATGTGTGTTACATCTTTCAGGGTGCCCGAGGACAGGGGATTACAAATGCGGGAATGGAAGGATCATGTGAGTAACTCTACCGAAAGAAACATTGTACGGCATATGAAAAAGGACGGGACGATAATGTTCATCCAGGTGATAGCGAATGATATTGTATTTGATGGCAGGTCTGTTAGGTTATCGTTGACAAACGATATCACTGAAAAACTCAAAGCGGAAGAATCGCTTCGAAAATCCGAGGCCAACTTGCAAACCATATTGAGCACTACCGATATTGCCTATGCCTCGTTTGATCCAGATTTTAAATTAATTGCCTTTAACCCGACCGCGTTCGATTTTATTAGAGAACAATATAACCATATTCCAAAGGAGGGCGATTTCATGGGTGATTTTATTCCGGCATATCGCTGGCCAAGGCTTATGAATATGGTTAAGCGGGTATTAGTGGGCGAGCATATTAATTATGAGATCGACTATCCACAGGACGATGGCTCAACCAGGTGGTATGATGCGAAGCTTTCTCCTTTAACTGATGGCGGCGATCATGTATTAGGTATGCTGGTGGCTTTATATAACATTACCGAAAGAAAAAATGCTGAACAGGACCTGCAAACAGCCTATGTGCGTATACAGGATCATATCGACAGCATAAAAGGAATGGCCTGGAAGCAATCGCACTTGATACGTAGTCCGCTGGCTAATTTGAAAGCCTTGTCGGAAATGCTGAAGGGGCGCCCGGACCCCGAAATATTAAAACACTTCCAAACCGAGCTCAACCGCCTCGATGATATTATACACGAAATGGCCCGCGAAGCCGCAGGCCATGACGTGTGATAAGGTGAATGCTTATTTAGGATATACTATCGTTGCAAATTTGGCATCTTGAGCGTCTATATCAGTACCTCCGGGTACGTCAATGCCGTCTTTCATTATTCGGCCGGGAAGCCAATAACACATAATAGAATTCGGATCGGCTTGCTCTGTAGCAATCAAAGCTGATGTTGGGATTGGAGTCAGCACCTGGTCAACAACCTCCTGCTTGTTCCATCCTTGTGTTGCGCCGAAATAGGCAATAGCTTTTTCCTTGTCTATCTTATTTACTATCTCACTGCGCATATGCTCATGCGGAAAGCCAAGCGTGTGCCCAGTCTCATGCCGCACAACCCTATAAAACTCTGAATCTGGCGTATTCATCGTGAAACCGTCCAGATTCATCGTTTCTTTATCAGCATCGATATGCAAAATGTCTGTACCTAAGTATGACCAATAGCCATCTCCTGAATTTCGGCTGATCCTTACCTGGGGATCCGTATCAGTCTGAACAAAAGAAACATTACAAAACGCTGACCAGGCGTTCATGTGAGTTAGTATACGTGCGCGGAGGTCAGCAGCCGGATTATCTAAAAAACCCACGGTAAGATTAACTTTACCTTGCCACCATTTTTTTGCTGTGAGCAAAGCCAAATGTTCAACAGGTAGCTTAATGCCGGCTTGTTTTAGTTGATGAAATGCGGGGGCATTGTTAGGATTAATCTGTATGGCTGTATTTGCAGCCCGGATCCATAGTTCACTGGGCAGAAGTTTGATGGAGCATGGTTTAACCGCGATGCGATTGTTTTCAGAGATTTGTGTTTGTACAGTGTCCATTTTTAATGAGTTGAAATTTACCAATGGAATTTTATTTTGAACAAAGGCGGATCATGAGAATTAACATAAAGATCCAGACCAATAATCCAGCGGGTAATAATATTGTTATCCCGCGCCGCAAATCGAGTCAAGCAGATCTGCAAGGATTGTTACGAATTTTCCTATAAATGGTATGTTTTCTGCAAGAATAACATACTTTCGAATTTTACTCCACACATTACAAATTTCAGTAGTAACATCTCCAATGTCTTTTGCTTTTGCAATATTCGCTTTTGCATTTGCATTGCTAGCTTTCAACTCATCGAAATTGAAATTCATCATTTCTTTTTCCAGAGCGCTAAATTCAATCGTTTTCATATCAATTAATGTTGTTTGCCTACTCTTGATCCGTTTTCGGCTTTCCCGGTTTAAGTGATTTATTACTTCAAATCTCAAGATGGGTAATAGGTAATTATCAGGCAAAATCAACCTTTCTGACAGGGTGTTTTTACGGTATCAAAATGGGTGTAAAAACGGGTATAAAGTGCTGATTATTTGAGGAATTTAGTGGATAATTAATCAAATAATTTACAATTAAAACCCTAACCATTATGGAAATTGATGTGAACAAAAGCGAGTGGCAGGTATATGGCCGTTGCTACGATGAAAACAATCCTAACTGTGAAGGCCCAATTACGTTGCCTGAGCAAATAACTAATTTAAGTATGGGAGATGCTCCTAAACCAAGCCGTCGAAGCACAGCGGATGACGCTAATGATGACGTTTTTGGTGTGCCGATTGATGCCAATCTTGCGGTACATCTTATCAAAAACTCCTACTCTCTTGTTGACCAAATTTTTGAAAAAACGAACTTTATTGAACATTTACAAATTGGCGGTGAGAAATTTTCTCCTGAAGACATTCAGAAAGCAAAAGAAACGGTGTTGAATCTTATGTATGGAATTACATTTGATAAAGCCATTGTTTTAAAAGTATTAGCTCAGCCAAATTGCGAAGGCCTCAGGTCCTATGTTTGCGCTAGAGAAGGAGGTCATTTGTCGTTAGTTTTGGTTGGTGTTGATGCAAACGGATTTGATCTTAATTTTACCCCTGTTGTAGTTGGCGAAAGGGCTGGAGACACCGTGCCTCCTAATAGTTCCTTAACTGTGGAGTACGGATACCCGCCAGGCACCGGTATAGTTAACATTGTAAATAGAAGCAAAAAGGGTGAAATGGAATTTGATCAGCATTATGTGCTTCTAAATTATATTAATCTTATATAATCCAAATAAATAGATAAGTTTAAAGTTTGTATTAGTTCTTAATACACTATATTTTTATGTGCACTAAAGCAGACTCTTAAACTTATCTCAATGTGGTATATATCTATAATAGTCTAATACTCATTTCATTATTGTTTGCATGGTATTCTTATAAAGCTGGTTCAAAAAAATCACTTTATTTAATCATTTTATTGTTTGCGACCTTTGTAGATGAGGGAATAGCCGCGTATAGTTATTATCATCATAAAAATTTGGATTGGGATTATCACATATTTAACCCAATAGAGTACACTTTATTTTGTCTTTATTACAATGCAGCTTGCGAACAAAAGGTTATAAAAAGATTTGTAATATATTCTATACCAGCGTTTGTGCTGTTTGCTATATTAATTTCGACTTTTTATTACCACTTTAAGTCAATGCCTGGATTGAACATTAATATCGAAGGATTGATACAATTTATCTTATACACGCATTTACTGTTTTGTATAAATGTCCACAATAAAATGTTTGTTCATAACCACCCAGATTTCTGGATATGTATCGGAGTAATGATATATTTTGGAGGAGTTTTTACTCTTTTTGGTCTGTATTCGAAGATTGCGAATTTAAATCAAAGGGAGACCCTGCATCTATTTATAAAGATTTCGCTGCCGTTGAACTTAGTTTTATATAGTTGTTTTATTATAGGATTGGCATGCTCGCTTCGATACCGGAAATATTTAGCACTATAGAGTCGACAAGTATTTTTCTTATTTTGTTGATTTCTATAATCATCATAACTTCTATATTATATCATAATCGTAAGAGAAGTCACAAAATCGATCTGGCGAATTTTCAAAACACTTTATTGCAAGCCCAATTAGAAACCCGCGAGCAAACTATGCAAACCATCGGGGCCGATCTGCATGACAATATTGGTCAGTTATTGAGTTTAGTGTCACAAACCCTGGGTTCTATAGATATCGATGATGCGGGTAAAGCCCAGCAGAAGATTGATTCGGCGCTCGATTTTACCAAACAATCCATTAAGGAAATGCGGCTGCTTGGTAAGTTACTGCAAGGCGGGCAACTGATTGGTATGGGATTGTGCGAGGCTATTCGGCACATGATCAACTGGATCGAAAAATCCGGACAGTATATCGTGAACTATGATATTGAAGGCGAACAACCGGCACAAAATAACCCTGACAAAGACCTCATCCTTTTTCGCATACTTCAGGAGGTGTTCAATAATATTATCAAGCACTCAAAAGCGACCGAGATCAGTATTAAACTGACCTATGGTCAGTCTGAGATCAGGTTGCAGGTATTTGATAACGGAATGGGGTTTGATATAGGCAATTTGCCAGATGATCAAAAGGGCATGGGGCTGATGAATATTCAGAAAAGGGCGGAGATAGTGGGCGGGAGGTTCTTTATACAATCGCAACAGTGCGAAGGCACATGCATCGAAATATTTATCCCTTATCCTTAAAAAGATGGCAGCAGAAAAAATACGTATCGCAATTGTAGACGATCATACGCTGTTTAGAAACGGTGTTGCCGGATTGATGACCGAGTTCGATGAATTGGAGGTGGTTTTTGAAGCCGAAAACGGTCAGCAAATGCAATATGCCTTAGCCAAACATGCGCAACCGGATGTGGTACTTATGGATATCAATATGCCTGTAATGGATGGTTATGATGCTACAGCCTGGCTGAAGAAGAATTATCCGCAGATACGGGTTTTAGCACTTAGCATGTTTGAGGATGATAAGGCAGTTATCAAAATGATCAAATGCGGTGCAAGCGGCTATGTACTCAAGGAGTCGAAACCGGGTGAACTGTTGGATGCCATAAAAACCATTCATACCAAAGGGGTTTACATCAATGATATGGTTTCAGGCAAGCTGATCCGTTCGGTAGCTGATGACGAGGAAGGCCCGGATTTTACTAAAAAGGAACTGGAATTCCTGCGTCTTTGCTGTTCGGAGCTAACCTACAAAGAAATAGCCGATAAGATGTTTGTAAGTCCGCGCACAGTAGATAATTACCGCGAGGCGTTGTTCCTGAAGCTGAACCTGAAATCAAGAACCGGGCTTGTGCTCTACGCCATACAGAACCAAATATTTACCTTTTAAAAATTGATTGCCAAATCCTTCAGCCCAAGGAACTTTGTATAACGTTTTGCCGCTGTTATGATAGCTGAACTATTTACTTTGCTCAGGGGTGCAAATGGAATGATCTGAATGTCGACTTTCGTTTTCCCAATCGTGCGTTTCCAAATTCCGATGATCTTTCCGTTTGCGACTATGGTATGATTGAAAATTGTACCGCGCGGATCAGCTTTGACAAGGTCGGCCGCGGCAATAGTCGTGCTTCTATCTTTATAGCTTATGATGTATTCATCATAATTGGGCAATAGAAAAAGACCCGGCGACTTGCTTTTGGGTAGGCTTTCCGGTACAGCAAACCAGTAGGTACTGCCATTTAATTCTGCGCTGCTTAGTTTTTGCTTTATTGCTTCCAAACCTGCTTTTGCATCGGCTACGGTTAGTCCGCTCCACCAAACATAGTCCTGCAAAGTAGCTGGTCCGTGGGAAGTGAAATAGCGTTCGGCTAAAGCAATAATGGCTTCTTGTCTGTCAAATGGTTTGGTTGCCGGTACCCTTTCATCTAACAAAGCATAAGTGAACTGCTTGCCCTGCCTGCCGCCGCTGCAGACCAGTCCGATGAGCTCCATTTGCATCATGATATGAATAAAACGTTGGTCATTTGTAGCAACTCCAGCTTGTTCCAATGCTTCGGCAATCTCATCGCGCGTTAGTTGCTTGCCGCCTTCCATAGCTTTTTGGATGGCTTTTTCGCTTTTTGAGAAAATAATATGGTCCAATTGATGCTGGCGGTGCTGAGTTCCTGCTATGGTCATTACTCTGGCTGCTGTTAGCTGGATCATCCAGCGGACATCCCTAGGATGAACAAAGTGCCAGGTGGGTCGCATTACATGAGTACGGATGATATCGCCATTGTTAAAAGCAACTTCAATAATGTTATCGGTGGCATTCTTAAGGCGTTGAGCAATTGCCCATTTGGCGCCTGCATAATCCTGCGCCTGGATGGCGCCCATATAATAAACAAGGTCGGCGGGCTGGGTAATGTATGAAGCCGCCAGGTGCTGGTTCAGAAGACGTAGTTCCCGGATGTCAGATGCTGTCATTTCCGGTTAGTCTTCCTCATAAAGCCTAAGCCTGGTTTTCAGCGTTCGCATTTCATGGTGCAAATTCTCCATACGGTCAAGCAGATGGGTAATAGCTTCTATGCCTGCCAGGTTGATTTCAAGATCATGATGCAGGCGAACCATTTTCTCCAGGCGTTGCAGCTGAGTTTCTGGGATAAATTCACCCTTGTCAATAACAGTGATCTCGATCAGTCCCGCATCGCCAAGCGAACGGATAAAGGTGTACTCAACCTCGTGCCAGGTGCAAAAGTCGGTAGTGGATATCAGCGTTGTTGTAGCCATCTTTTTAAACTCTAATGGATAAACTCTAAACTCTAAATTCTAATTTCTAAACTCTAAACACAAGATTAAACTTAATTCAACTCAATCAACTTAATCTAACCCAATCAACTATTTCCCGCTTTCAGCTAATTGCGTAAATAACGCTCTCTGTTTCTCGGTAAGGTTAGCAGGTATTTGTACTTCATAAGTGAGGTATAGATCGCCAAACTGGGCTTCTTTTTTATAAACAGGGTAGCCCTTGCCTTTCAGTTTTACTTTGGTGCCATTTTGTGTGCCTGCGGCTACTTTTAACTTTACTTTTCCGGTCAAAGTATCTACGGTGATCTCGCCTCCTAATACTGCGGTATAAAGGTCGATCTGTTTATTCACATAAAGATCAGCGCCCGAGCGTTTAAAGTGTGGATCATTCGCGACAGCAAAAGTGATGTACAAATCGCCTGCCGGACCGCCATTGCTGCCTGGACCGCCGTGCCCGGCGATCTTTATGGTTTGTTCATTCTCAACACCTGCCGGGATTGTAATACGTATCTGCTTGCCATTTACGGTCAATGTTTGTTTATGTGTCTCGGCGGCTTCGCGGAAACTCAGGTGCAATTCAGCTGTAAAATCCTGTCCCCGGTATTTGGCCTGACCCCGGGAGCGCCCGCCACCGCCACCGCCAAACATCTGCTGGAAGAAATCGGAGAAGTCGCCGCCGCCGCTGCCAAAGTCTTCAAAATTTTCAAAACCCTGTCCATAGCCACCGCCAAAGCCGCTATACTGGCCACCGCCATACTGCTGCCGGTTTTGCTGCTGCTGACGGGCGTATTGCTCGTGCTCCTCGCCATGCTGCCAGTTTTCGCCGTACTTATCATATTTTTTGCGCTTTTCAGCGTCGCTCAATACTTCGTTGGCTTCGTTTATCTGCTGAAACTTTTTGTTGGCTTCCGGGTCGTTTGGGTTAAGGTCGGGATGATATTGCCGGGCCAGCTTGCGGTAAGCGGCTTTAATATCCTTTTCGGATGCATTTTTATCCAGACCGAGTATTTTGTAATAATCAATAAAGGCCATATCCAGATATCTGTACAACCTAAACCTGTAACTGCGGGTTTAAGTTTTGGTGTGTATAAAAATAGTACTTTCTGAGCTGAAAACTTGAAGCAAAAGCAGAAAGATATTGTTGGCATTTCGGTAGCCGCAAACTAAGAACGAATACAAATTGATGGCTATACTCAACGTTAAAAAATTGTGACGCTGTGTTACGTTTGTATTAAAAATCATGTTCATTGATGGTTGATTATTAAGCATTTATTAACGTTGGGTTAAGCCTTGCTGCAAGGGCTCAAAAATCAGAAAGTATCCAAAATTGGGGCGGTGTTTTGGTTGAAAACAACGTTTATGATCAACAGATTTTACCTAATTATAGCTTTTCTGTTATTCGCTTCGTTTGCATCAGCACAGGATGCAATACTAAAAGGCAGGATAACAGATGCTGAAACCAACGAGCCTTTACCCGGTGCATATATTCATTTTGACGGCTTAAACAAGGGGGCAATTACAGATGCTTTCGGGAGTTTCGAATTCGATAAACTTAGTCCTGGCGAGTACAAAATCAAAGTCAAATATGTCGGCTTCGATGAATTTGAAAAGGAAATTAATATTTCCGCCGGACAGGTTGTTATTTTAAACACTCCATTAGCCGAGCGGAAAAAGGAGCTAAACGCCGTGAATGTTTACGGTAAACTCAATGAGAGTAATGAATCCTCTTCAAGACAATCGGAAAAAAACGCAAATAATATCACCAATGTAATATCGGCGAGAGCAATGGAACGTTCGCCCGACCTTAATGCGGCGACTGTAATTACACGTGTTTCTGGTGTGACTCTGCAGCGTAATAGCGGATCAGACGAGGCATATGCAATTGTGCGGGGTTTGGAACCGCGTTATAATAATTCCCTTATCAATGGCGTAAAAGTAACGAGCCCTGACCCAGTTTCAAGGGTTGTATCGTTCAATATTGTTCCCTCCGATCTTCTGGAACGTATCGAAGTTAGTAAAACGCTTACACCCGAAATGGAAGGGGATGCAATAGGTGGTACCGTTAACCTGGTTTTCAAAGACGCCCCAGATCATGAATATTTTAAAGCAGATGCTTCATTAGGGTACAGCGCTATATTCTTTAATCGTAAATATGACGACTTTGACCAGGGAGCGGTGCAGCGTAAAAGCCCTACCGACAGATTCGGAAATAGCTATTTAGCTCCTGCAGGTTATTTTTCAAGACCTAACCTTGATTTCACTAAAAAGACGGCGCCGCCAACTTCATTGGCAAGCTTCACTTACGGGCGCCGGTTTTTTAATAACAAGTTGGGTTTCATTGTGTCCGACAGCTATCAGAATCAGTATTATGGCACAAATTCAGAGTTCAATATTGCCATATTCGATCCTAAAAACAATAACAGGCCGGTTATTTCTGATGTAGCTAACAGAACCTATTCAACACAGCAATTAAATAATGGCTTATCGGCGCATTTGGATTATAAATTCGATGATAAAAACAAGATATCATTGGACAATGTATTCCTTTATACCTATATAGCCCAGGCCCGGTTAAGTATAGACACCTCGATCATTGGTGGTAACGGTGGCAGGGTAGGTCCTGGTACGGGAACGGTTTACAATGATAACCGTTCGTATATCCAAAATCAATATGTTGAAAATTTAAAATTCAGCGGTAAGCACGTTATTGCAAAACATTTTGAATTTGATTGGGCCGGTATTTATTCAAATGCCACGGCAAATTCGCCTGACAGAGCTGATCTAACACTCAATCACCTGATCAATCCTGATTTTACAAGTACTCCAAATTACTTTGATGCCATATCAAGAATATGGTCAAAAAATGGCAATAAGGACTTGAGCGCTGCTGGTAGTTTGAGCTATACAACAGGTTTAGGCGGGAATAACTCACTCCAATTAAAAGCAGGCGGGTTATATCGTCACAGCACACGGTTCAATCAACAAAATCAATACGAATTAAAACCAGCGCCGGAAGCAAATGGTGTTAAAAGCCCCTTTACCGACATATATAGTGCCAATTGGATAGTCTATAACGTAACGGGAAGCTTGCAAAGCGATGCTTCAAACTATACAGCATTTGAAAATATAACAGCAGGGTATGGAGAATTTAAATTGACTTTAGATAAGTTGGATATAATTGGCGGTGTAAGGGCAGAAGGGACTAAACAAGGATATGATACACATCCGGTGGTACTGGTAGTGACAAGTGATGCGCAAAAAACTTATACAGACCTGTTACCTAGTTTGCAGTTCAAATACAAGCTTACTGAGCTGTCTAACCTGCGGGCTTCATACTTCAAGTCAATATCGCGCCCGGCTTTATTTGAGCTGGTTCCTACGCCTACTTTTGGCGAAGCCACTGATGTCACCGGTAATCCATATGTAAAACACTCCGAAGCTGATAACTTCGATTTGAGATATGAGCTTTTCCCAAAAAATGAGGAGCAATTTTTTGTAGGTGGTTTTTACAAAGACATCAAAAACCCGATAGAATTTGCATTGCAGGGTCTGGATCAGGGAGGGCAAGCTTTAACAACACCTCAAAACTTCGGCGCAGCCAAAGTAGTAGGGGGAGAAGTTGTGTATAGCAGGTATTTTGGAGATTTAGGTGTATCCGGAAACTATACCTATACTTATTCAAATGTTAAATCTCCTAAAGTGTTTAACACTACCGACGCCCAGGGAAATCCGGTAAGTGTTACCAAACTTCAAAGTCGTCCGTTACAAGGACAAACCGGCGATGTGGTCAACCTTTCATTATTGTACAAAAACGATAAGCAAAAGGTCTTCGCGCAATTATCCTATACCTATACCAGCAGAAGTCTTCCATTCATTTACAATGGATACGGTTATGACTATTATACACAGCCGCAATCTTTATTGGCCTTCTCCGCAGAGAAGCAAATTAACCGGCATTTTACATTGACCACTAAAGTAAACAACATTTTAAATACTCCTACAACTGTTAAAATTGATAACCTGGTACAGTCGAAAGATCTTTATAATGTAAGTTTCAATTTAGGATTACGGTATTCGCTATAATTAATAAAACGATTCACATGAAAGCAAGACATATATATATTCTACTAGTAGGTATTTTAACTATAACGGTTATTACTTCGTGCAAAAAATCAGAATTAACCACGTTTACAAAAATTCAAATACCTACCTCAAGCCCAATTGCCCCAGGTGATATTAACGGGTTTGTAAAAGGTACTTTATTAACCGGGAAAACCTATACCGTAACAGGCGACATCACCATAAAAAAAGGTGATACCTTATCTGCACAGCCCGGCGCTATTGTTATCGTAAAAAACAATTCGCAATTCAATGTTCAGGGTGTCTTAAATTTATTAGGGTCACAAGATAACCCGGTATACTTCAATTCTGATAGTAATAAACCGGGTACATGGGGTGGCTTCCAGGCAGATAGTGCTCAGGCAATCACTATTAAATGGACACATATTGATAATACCGGAGGCCCGGATGCCGGTGGAAGCGCAAGAAGAACGATTATTGTGAACGCACCTATCAATGTCGATATTGAGGATTCCTGGTTCACTAACGGGCAAGATGATTTGATGGGGCTTTTTCATGCACATGTCACCGTGCTCAGAAACACCATCAGTTCTTCCGGGAGTACAGACGGCGAAGGAATTAATCTAAAATCAGGTGCTACAGGTGTCGTTGCTTACAACGTAATATTCAGCCAGGCTGGCAGCGGCATAAAGCTTGAAACCAATAAAAATGTCCCTTTCCCTCAAACAGAAGTTGATGTTTATAACAATACTGTTGTTTCAGTTGGTTGGAGACGGGGATCTGCTGAACCAGGCCGCGGAACTTCAGTAGGCGTGAATGCAATAGGACACATCTACAATAACATCTACGTGAATGACTATCATGGTTTGGAGGTATTTAATGACGCCGATGTTGTGCACACTACTTATGGTAATAACCTGTTTTATGCCACTGTAGATTCTTTCACTGATTTGGTTGATCCAACTATACAGATTAACATCAGGGACAATTTTTATCCGGCTGGAGCTTCCGGTGTTCCACAGCCTTCCGATCTGATCTCAACTAAAGTTGGTAATCTTGATCCGCTGTTTGTGAAGTTCGATGGTACCGTTGCTGCACCTAATGGATATCCTAATACCAATGATTTTCATTTAAAAACGGGATCACCTGCTTTTGGCGCTGGTAATCCAAGTTTTGATAGCAAACATCCCGAGCTGGGTAACCAGGATATTGGGGCCTATACAACTGATGGTAAAGGCAATAAACACTAAATGTTTTCAGAATTTGAAAGCAACTTGGCAAGGTCCATTTAATAAATAAATACACAATGAAAACATTAAAAAAAGCA
>JACXTT010006387.1_pt1 | contig 16809 bp, 12 predicted proteins | sample 9270951 | NCBI WGS metagenome assembly JACXTT01 (sample SAMN15532306, study PRJNA645909) | rock metagenome | isolation source: weathered quartz diorite | place: Puerto Rico | collected 2017-06-21 | reverse complement strand
CATCAACCGCCGGAAGCCTTCCGTCCCCTCGATCGGCCCTGGCGAGATCGCGTTGATGCGGATGCCATCACCGCCCCACTCGAGCGCGAGCACGCGTGTCAGTTGGTCGACGCCGGCCTTGGCCGCGCTGGCGTGCGCCTGGTAGCGCATCGGCACGAAGGACTGCGGCGCCGTGATATTGATAACCGCTGCGCCAGGCTTGCGCAGATGGTGGTAGGCCTGGCGCAGCACGTGGAAGGTGCCGACCAGGTCGATGTCGACCACCACGCGAAAGCCGTTCGAGGACATGTCCTTCGCCTCGCACAGGAAATTGCCGGCGGCGCCGGAGACCAGCACATCGACCGGGCCGAAGCGTTCGACCGCTTCGGCAAAGGCCTGGCCCACCGCGTCGAAATCGCGCACGTCGGCGCAGACGCCAAGAACCGGCCCACCGAACTGTGCGAGCTGCGCGCGCGCGGCATCGACGTTCTCCTGCTTGCGGCTGGCCACCGTCACGCTGGCGCCTTGCCGGGCAAACGCCTGGGCGATGCCAAAGTTGATGCCAGTGGTGCCGCCGAACACGAACACGTGGCGGCCGGTGAAATCGAGATTGACTTGCATTGACTTACCTCGTGAAGGACGCGGCCTGGCCGCAGCCGCCTGGCGCCCTGTTGTCAGTCGAACCTGGGCGCGCGCCTTTCGATAAAGGCGGTAATGCCTTCGGCGGCATGAGCACTGGCAGCGGACTCGACCATCAGGCGATGCTCGAGTTCGAGCTGCGCCTGCAGCGTTCGCTCGTGCGCACCGTCCACCAACTGCTTGATCTTCCCCAGCGCAGCGGTTGCGCCGTGCGCCAGTGCTTCGGCCAGCGCGTCCGTGCGCGCCGGGAGCTCCGCATCCGGGACCACCTCGCTCACGATCCCCATCTCCAGGCACTGTCGTGCGGAGAGCGCCGTATTGGTGAAGAAGATATGTTTGGCGCGCATGGCGCCGACACGGCGCGCCAATAGCCATGACGATCCGGCATCCGGCGTGAGGCCAATGGCGGAATAGCCGCCGCGCAGCTTCATCGACTCGGCCGCCAGCACGATATCCGCGCACAGTGCCAGGCCGATGCCGCCGCCGCCGATCGGCCCGTTGACCGCGCTGATCACCGGCACCGGCAGCGTGGCGAGCTTGTACAGGGCCGCATGCAGCGGACCCAGCAGTTCATCGATCATGGACGGCAGGCCTGCACCGGCGTGGAGGAAGGCGTCGATGTTGCCGCCGGCGCAGAACTGCCGCCCGGCAGCGCGCAACACGACCGTGCGTACCGCCGTGTCGGCTACCAGTTCGTCGATGCACCCGATCAGCGCGCGCGCCGCTTCGGCATCGATCGCATTGCCCCGCTCGGGCCGGTTCAGCGTAAGGGTGGCGATGGCGCCTTGCCGCGTCAGAAGGACGGGCTGGTTCATGATGGGGCTCCCGGTGAAGATATCCAGTGTTTGGGCACGGGCTGCAACTCAACCTTGCCGCTGCAGGATGGCGACCGACACTGCCGTGCCCAGGCCGCCGTTGTGCTGCAGCGCCGTGCGGGCGCCCTCGACCTGCCGCTGGCCAGCGTTGCCGCGCAACTGGGTGGTGAGTTCGGTGATCTGCGCCAGCCCGGTAGCGCCCAGCGGATGCCCCTTGGACAGCAGGCCTCCTGACGGACACACCACTACCTGGCCGCCGTAGGTATTGCGTCCCTCGACAACGAAGCGCTCCAGGTCTTCCTCCGCGCAGAAGCTCAGGCACGCGTAGGTGAGCAGTTCGTTGCTGACAAAGCAGTCGTGCACTTCCGCCACGTCGATGTCCTGTGGCGCTACAGCGGCGCTGGCGTAGGCACGGTCGGCGGTGCGCCGTGCCACGCCCCGGCTCAGTGCGTCCGGCACGTTGGGGGGATCGAGGTCGGCAGCCACATCGCTGCCCATCTCGTGCGCCAGGATCGCCACGTCCGTGCGCAATCCGTGGCGGCGCGCGAACCGGTCACTGCACACGATCACGGCGGCCGCGCCGCAGCTCGGCGGACAGGCGTAGAGCTTGCGCAGGCGCCCCCACACCGTGGGCGCGGCCAGCACCTCCTCGACCGTGAGCGGGTCGCGGAAGATCGCATAGGGATTGTGCCGGGCATGCGCGCGCGCCTTGACGGCGATCCGCGCGAATACCTCGTCCGGGATATGCAATTCGCGCGCGGTCCATTCGAGCTGCGAGCCGAACATCAGCAGCGCCGGCGGCAACGCGCGTTCCGTTTCGCCAAAGCCCATTGCCGCCGCCACGCTCTCGCGGTGGCGCTCCAGCGGATCGGCATGACCCGGGAACACCCGGTCCAGCGCGCCGGGCTGCATTTGCTCGAAGCCCACCGCGAGCGCGCATTCGGCCGCGCCCGCCAGCACAGCCTGCCGCGCCAGGTACAGCGCCGAAGAGCCGGAAGCGCAGTTGTTGTTGACGTTGGTGATCGGGATGCCGGTCATGCCGACCCGGTAGAGTGCGCGTTCCCCCGAGCACGAGTCTCCGTAGACGAAGCTCGCGAAAGCCTGGTCCACCTGGCTATAGTCGATGCCGGCATCGGCCAGCGCCGTGCGCACCGCCTTCTCGGCCATCACGTCATAGGGTTCGCTCTGGCCGGGGCGCTTGAACGGCACCATCCCGACGCCGGCGATCAGTACATGGCTGCTCATGGATTTCCTCGTCCCTGTATTCAGATGCTGCGGTTCTGCGCGGTCCAGTACGGCGTGCGCAAGTCCTTCTTCAGCACCTTGCCGTTGGGGCTGCGCGGCAGCGTAGCGACGAAATCCACCGACTTCGGCGCCTTCACGCTGCCCAGCTTTTGCTTGCACAGCGCAATCAGTTCCTCACCGGTCACGTCCATGCCCGGGTTCAGTTCGACCACGGCCTTGACGGCCTCGCCCCAGGTGGCATCCGGCACGCCGATCACCGCGCAGTCCTGCACGGCGGGGTGGGTCCAGATCACCTGCTCGACTTCGCTGGGGTAGACATTGAAGCCACCGGTAATGACCATGTCCTTCTTGCGGTCCGTGATGCGCAGGTAGCCTTCTCCATCGATGTGCCCGATGTCACCGGTGTGCAGCCAGCCGTCGACGATCGCCTCGGCCGTCTTCTCCGGCGCCTTGTAGTAGCCCTTCATCACCAGGTCGCCACGCACGCAGATCTCGCCGGTCTCGCCGGTGGCGAGCGGCTCGTTGCGCTCGTTCATGATGGCCACGCGCACCAGCGGGCCGGGGCGGCCGCACGACAGCAACCGCGCGTCGCCCGCGATCTCACCGCCGGCGAAGTTCTCCTCCGGCCGCTTGATCGCGATCGACCCCGGCGCCTCGGTCTGGCCATAGGCTTCCATCATGACCGGCCCGAACACCGCCATCGCACGACGCAGCTTTTCCGCCGACATGGGCGCCGCGCCGCAGATGAAGTACTTCAGCGACGAATAGTCGTGCTGCCCGATGCCCGGCGTGTCGAGCAACCGGTAGATCACGGTCGGTGGCAGGAAGAACTCGCTGACCCGATGCTTCTCGATGGCCTCCACCAGCGCGGCGGGATCAGGCTTGGTCAGCACCACCACCGTGCCGCCACGCGCGGTGCACGGCAGCGACAGCACGCCAGCCGTGTGCGTCATCGGCGCGGCGGCCAGGTTCACGATCTTCTCGTCGGCGCGGTAGCTGCAGGCGATCATGAACTGCGCGCAAAACGCCTGGAAGCTGCGATGGGTGTTCATCACCCCCTTGGGCAGTCCCGTCGTGCCGCCGGTCGGCATCACGGCGATGGTGTCATCCGGCTCGTACGAAACCCGCGGCCGGGTCGCCGGCTGCCCCGCCACCCAGTCTGGCAAGCCCGAGGCGCCCGGCACGGCTTCCTCGATGCAAACATAGAGCCGGACCTTGGGCAGGTTCGGGCGCATCGCCTCGACGACGGAAGCGAACGCTTTTTGAAAGAACAGCACTTCGCAATCGAAGCCGTCCAGCAATTGCTGGTTCTCTTCCACCGAGCCGCGCGGATTGACCGGCATCCACGCCATGCCGGCACGCCACAGGCCCAGCGTGCAGGTCCACGCGATGGGATGATTGGCGCCGAGCACCGCGCCGATTCTCCCGCGCCCCATGCCCGCGTCGAGCAGCGCGTTCGCGATACGGCATGACAGCGTCCCCACCTCGTCGAAGGTGAAGACCTCGTCATCCATCACATAGGCCGCGGCATTGGGATCGATCTGCCAGCCACGGTCGAAGAAATCTATGATCGCCATGTCTTGTCTCCTGAGGTCCGGCTTACGCGCCTCGTGGCGCGCCGGATCTCGATCAGGCGCTGTCGCCGACCGGTTTGAAATAGCGGATGTCCCAGATGTTGCCCACGCGCTCGTCCGCCAGCACGGCGCGCACGCGCATGCCGGCCTTCACGGCAGCGGGGTCGACCTCGCCGAGGTAGTGCGCCAGGGCAGTGTCGGCACCGTCGAGGCGGATCAGTCCCAGGACATAGGGACGGGCCACTGGCTGCAGCATTCCCGGCTCGCGCACAACGGTGTAGGACACCAGCGTGCCGGTGTCGCTGACGTCGACCCAGTCGTGCAGCTCGGCAAAACACTCGGGACAGGACAGCCGTGGCGGCACGTAGGTGCGCGCGCAGGCGGCGCAATGGGTCGCGGTGATCTTGCCGTGGTCGCGCAGCGCCGCGAAGAAGCGGCCGTTGGTCTCGCCCACGTCGTAATTGATGTCGGCATACAGCACCGGCTGGCGCAAGATGGCCGGGGCCGCGTCTTCCAGGTCAGCGGGATACATGGTCCTGATCTCCTTGTGTTGTGGCAGAGTCCCGCACCGGCTCCCAGTAGAGGATGTCGGTCATCAGCCCCTTGCGCTCGGCCTCGGGCCGGAACACGGCACGTACACGCATACCGTTGTGGACACGGCTCAGGTCGGTCTCGCCGATGTAGTGCCACAGGAAGCCGGCGGTGCGGCCGGGCGAATCGACCATCAGCACGCCGACGGGATAGGCGCTCGACTGCACCGACAGATCGGTGGTATCGATGAACGGCATGTTGAACGACATGAACCCCGCCACGGTGGCCTCGGGCCCCATCTCCACCCATTGCGGATCGTCGAAGTTCTCGCCGTGGCAGACGCTGCATACGGCCTGCGGCGGCAGCATGCTGAAGCCGCAATGGCGGCAGACCATGCCCATGAGACGGCCGTTGTCGCGCATCTCGCGTGAAAACCTGCCGTTGAACAGGCCCAGCGGGTACTCCATGAAGAAGGGTGTGCGCAGGCGCATCGGCGGCACGGGAAGGGTTTCGGGTTGCTCGGTGCTCATAGCCTTTCCTCCTTACTTGTCCTTGGACAGCAGCATCAGCGGCGTCCAGCCGGTGCCGCCGAAGCCGGTGGCCAGGCCCTGCCTGACGTCGCGCGGCACCTGATGCTCGCCGGCATCGCCGCGAATCTGCAGGGCCAGTTCACCGTAGCGCAGCAGGGTCGACGGAACGCCCGGGTTGGTACACGTGACGCCGCCGGAAGGATTGATGGGCAGCGCGCCGTCGATATCGGTGGCACCGGTGCCCATCAGCTTCCACGCCTGGTTCGGCTCGCACAGGCCCATGGTTTCCATCCACACCAGTTCGGCCCAGGTGCAGGGTTCATACATCTCGATCACGTCGAGCTGTTTGGCGGGATGCGTGATGCCGTTGCGCTTGTAGAGCACTTCGCACGCCTTGGCCAGGCTCGGCAGCACGCAGCGCTCCTTTGGCGCGATGAAGTCCTGCAGCGCGGCCCAGTGCTGCGCGGAGTGGATGGTGACCATGTCCTTCACCCATACCGGCTTCTTGGTGAGCTTGTGCGCCACGTCCTCGCTGGCGAAGATCATCGCCGCCGAGCCTTCGGTGATCGGGCACATATGGAGCTGGCGCATCGGTGCCGTCAGCATGGGCGACTTGAGCACGTCCTCCACGGTCAGGTGCTCGCGCAGATGCGCATAGGGGTTCTTCAGCGCATTGTTGGCGGCCTTGACCCGGGCGATGGCAACCGCTTCCTCGGTGCAGCCGGACAGCTTCACATAGGAGCTTGCCATCATGGAGAAGGTCCCCACGGCGCCCACGCTGCACCACTTCTCGGTGAGCGCGTGCAGCCCGGAGTTGATCGCCGCCTGCAGGAACGGCCCACGCGGCAGCGTGCCCGGTGGCGGGCCGACGAACTTCGCCGTTGCCGACACCAGTGCAACGTCACAGGCACCGGCGGCGATATGGTGCACCGCCGACAGCGCCGCCGACCCGCCCACGGTGCCGCCGGTCTCGATCTTGACCACGGGCTTGCGGTAGTGCCCCACCCAGTCGGCGAGTTCCATCTCCGACTCGGCCGTGCCCGACACGTAGTCGATATCGGCCAGCACGATCTCGTCGACCTGCTTCATCGTGATCTGCGCATCTTCCAGCGCCCGCCGCACGGCCTGGTTGGCCAACTCCGCCTTGGTCAGCGGGCTGCGCGCCATCATCTCCGTCTGGCCGAAGCCGACGATTGCCACTCTGCGATTCATACTGTTTCTCCGTTGCCGCGCCGTCTGATGTCATCGAGCCGCCATCAAGGCGTCGTGCCCAGGACCATGACCTGCTGAAATTGCCCGCAAGGCCCTGAAGCCAGTTGGGCAAGCCCCGTGCGGGCGCCGTCCACCTGGCGCGCGCCCGCCTCGCCGCGCAGTTGCAGCACGATCTCGGCAATACGGCCCATGCCGATGGTGGTATGGGAAGTACCGGCCAGCGCGCCGCCAGACAGGTTGACGGGCTGATGGCCGCCGCGGCGGCTCGTGCCGGACTCCAGCCAGCGGCCGCCCTGGCCGGCGTCGCACAGGCCCAGCCCCTCATAGGCCATCAGTTCCTGGTAGGCGAACTCATCGGTCACCTCGAGCAGATCGATGTCCTTGCGCGGATCGCTGATGCCTGCCATGCGATAGGCCTTGCTCGCCGCGATCTTCAGCACCTCGGAGTCCGCCAGATCGCGATCCCCCAGGTGGTAGCCGTCGCAGCAGTTGGCCTGCCCCTTGATCCAGACCGGCTTGCTGGTCAGTTGCCGGGCCCGCTCTTCGTTGGCGAGCAGCATCACGATGGCGCTGTCGCCGAAGGCGCGCGTCTGCAGCGCCCTGATCGGATCCGACAGGGCTTTCGAGCCGAGCACGTCGGCAACGCTGTAGTCCCCCGCGCGCAGCGCCAGCGGGTTGTCCTTCGCATGGTTCAAGTTCTTCACCGCCACGGCGGCGCATTGCTCGGGCGTGATGCCGGTCTTCTCCATGTAGCGGTTTGCCTGCAGCGCGGCAGCCTGCACGTTGTCGAGCCCGAGCGGCCGGCAAAAGAAGGGATCGAAGACCTTGTTCTCAATGGCATTGCCCGCGCTGCGGCTGGTGGAGTCATGGCATACGGCGACGACCAGCACCGTTTCAAACTCGCCGGAGGCGATCTGCCAGGCCGCCTCAAGCACGCCGACGGCACCGTCCTGGTCGATCTTTTCATCGGGACGCAGGTTGGCGCCGGCGACGTCGACCACCAGCGAGGCCGAGAACGGCCGCGCGATGCGCGAGTGCTCGTGGCAAATCAGGCTCGCGTCGATCCCTCCCTTCTCATATGCCGGCAGGAACCGCAGACCGGTTTCCTGCAGCACCGGCCGGATGGCCCGGTAGGCCAGCTCCTCGGGCGAGTACGCACGCTTCTCGCTGTAGTTGACTTGCGCCATCGAGACGATGGCGACACGGTTTGACATGCTCATCTTGCTGCCCTCGCGACTAGTTCACCTTGCGTTGCTGGTCGGCCCAGTATTTGTCACGCACCTTCCGGCGCAGCACCTTGCCGATCACGGTCATCGGGAGCTGGTCAACGATGGTCACCGTCTTCGGCGCCTTGTACCCGATGCGCTCCTTGCAGAAGGCGACGATCTCGGCCGGCTCGGCCGCGTGGCCTTCCTTGAGCACCACTTCGGCATGCACGGACTCGCCCCACTCCGCATGCGGCACGCCCACCGCCGCCGACATCAGCACGGCCGGGTGCGCGTTGAGCGCGGCCTCGACCTCGATGGCGTAGACGTTGAAGCCGCCGCTGATGATCATGTCCTTCTTGCGATCGACGATGTACACGTAGCGGTCTTCGTCGATGTAGCCGAGGTCGCCGGACTTCCAGAAGCCGTCCTGGAATTCGGCTGCGGTCGCCTCCGGATTTTTGTAGTAGCCCTTGATCACGCCTGGCCCGCGGATCCAGAGTTCGCCGGTTTCGCCGGCCGGCAGTTCGTGGCCCTCTTCGTCCATCACGACGATTTCCGTTTCGGGCAGCGCGATACCGGTAGAGCTCAGGTGCCGGTTGCTCTGGCCAGGCGCGCACAGGTGCTCCGCCTTGCTCAGCACGGCCACGGGGGCCAGCGCTTCGCTGCTGCCGTAGGCCTGGATGAAGATGTTGCCGAACTTCTCCTGCAGCAACGCAAGCTTGGCGGGACTCATCGGCGCGGCCGCGTAGAGAATCGTGCGCAGGCTCGACAAATCGAACTGCCCGTGCAGGTCGAATTCCAGGAAGCGGTAAAGAATGGTCGGCACGAGGTGGCTGGACGTGATCCGCTCGTTCTGAATATTGGCGCAGAACTGCCTGAGGTCCGACGCGTTCATGGTCACATGGCAGCCCCCCTTGAAGGCGAGCGTCATGGCGTAGGCCGCGGACCCGTGGCTCAGCGGCGTAATGCTCAGGTGGCGCGCGTCGTAGCCGAACATGTCGTCCGGCATCGAATAGAAGTAACGGTGCAGGGCCAGCCAGTTGTTCAGGCTGTACATGCAGCACTTGCCCCGGCCGGTGGTGCCACCGGTGAAGCGCAGGAGCAGCGGCTCGTCGGCGTCCATCTCGATATGGGGCTCCGCGTCCGACACGCCTTCCAGCAGGTCCCAGAAACAGGACACGCCATCGCGGGGCGCCGCGGGCGGATCCATGCACACGATCCGGATGCCGCGCTGGCGCAGCGTGTCGTAGTACTTGTCGAGCAGCGCGGTTTCCAGGAATACCACCTTCGGCGCGACCCAGTCGATTTGCCAGAGGTGCTCGTCGAAGGTGTCCCGGAAGTTGCACCATGCCGCCTGCACATCCGCCTTGGCCAGCGTGCAGAAGGTCAGCAGGCTCATATTGTCGTTGTCGAGGATGGTCAGGTAGACGTCGCCCGCCGCCAGCCCGAGCCGCTCCTTGATCATGCGGGCGATCTGGTTGGTGAGCCGGTGCAGCGCCATGTGGGTATAGCGGCGGTTGCGCTCGACATTGACCAGCGCTTCGCGCTGCGCGAAGCGCGAAGCGGCATCGAGCGACCACCTCGAGAAATCGATCTTCATCTTTGTCTCCTTTATGTTTTGTACTTGCCTGGCAGGCGCCCGGATCTTCAGATGCCGCGGAAGGCCGGCGGGCGCTTCTCGCTGTAGGCGGCGAGGCCCTCGCGAAAGTCGTAAGACCGGGTGTGCTGCTGGCACACCAGCAACTCGTCACGCAACGCCGCTTCCAGCGACAGATCGACCGACCGGTTGGCCACCTCCTTCATGCGGCGCAGCACAAGACTGCTCTTGGCCGCCATCCGCTCTGCCAGCGACGCCACCGCCGGCAGCAACTGGTCATCGGGGAATACCTCGTTGAGCAGCCCCCATGCCTGCATCCGGGCCGCGTCGACAAGGTCACCCGAGAACAGCAGTTGCTTGGCGCGCCCAAGGCCAACGCGGCGCGGCAGCGCCGCCGCCCCGCCGCCGCCGGGGAACACGCCATAGTTGGCATGGCCGTCGCCGATCCTGGCGCTCGCCGCGCCGATCAGGATGTCGCAGCACATCGCCAGCTCCAGGCCGCCCGCGACGGTCAGCCCGTTGATCGCCGCGATGACGGGCTTGGGCATGTTGCGCAGCAGCGAAAGCGTGGCCAGCGTGCGATCGGCGAAATTCGGCTCGCCCGGGGCGGTGTCCAGGCCGGCGAGCAGCGCCTTGAGATCGGCGCCGGCACAGAACGCCCGCCCGGATCCGGTCAGCACCAGTACGGCCTGGCCCGCATCGGCCTGCACGGCGGCGAGCGCATCGTGAAGCTCTTCGAGCATGCGCGGGTTCACCGCGTTCAGTTCGGCGGGCCGGTTCAGTGTGATCCACGCGACCGGGCCTCGCCGTTCGTAGATAATGGTTTCGTAGTGCACTGCGCTGTCTCCTTGCGGACAGGCCGGGTAGCAGCGTCACCGCGCGCCCTGGCTGCCCGCTTCGGTTGAGTCCGGGTCTGGCCGTCCATTTGCTTCTGATCCCATGATGGGTCGCGCTCCGGGCGGGCGCACCACACTTATCGGGTGCAGATCGGGTGCAACGGCGCCGGCGCCGCGCGCCAGAGGCCTGTCGTCGCGGGGCGGCCCGAGGGGACCAGTCTCCCGACAGCGGCTTAGACCTTCCACGGCACTTCCGATAAGATGCCGTTCGCACGTCAAGGAGACCCTGGCTTGGCCCCCGATCGCCTTCTCATCCCCACCAAGTTCGCGCCGCCGCGCATCAGCCCGCAGTCCACGCCGCGGGCCAAGCTGCTGGCGCGACTGCGGGACGCGCGCGACAGCCGGCTGACGCTGGTATGCGGCAGCGCGGGCTTTGGCAAGACGACCTTGCTGGCCCAGTGGCGCCAGCAACTGCTCAAGGATGGGGAACTGGTCTGCTGGCTGTCCCTGTCTGCGGACGAGCGGCACTTGTCCCAGTTCCGCGCCTACCTCACCGGCGCACTGCAGCAGGCAGGACTGCCCGTCGACGACGGCACCGCCCTGGCTTCCGAGGTGCGTGCCGAGCTACCGGTTGCAGGACTGGTCGCAACCATCGTCGACGCGGTGTGCCAGCGGGGCCAGGAAGTGTTCCTCTTCATCGACGACTATCATCATGTCGACGACAGCGACACACATGCCCTGATCCAGGGTCTGGTGGACCACGGGCCCGAGACGCTGCACCTGGTCCTGGCCTCCCGCACCCATCCGCCGCTGTCTGTCAGCCGCCAGCGCCTGACCGGCGAGCTGACGGAGATCGCCTTCCCCGACCTGCCCTTCGATTTCGCGGAAACGCAGGACTTCCTGACCAAGCACCTCGGCGACGTGATGCCTGACGATGCGCGCCTGATCCACGACATCACCGACGGGTGGCCGGTCTGCCTGCAGATGATCTGCATCCGGCTCAAGCGCAGCCCGGCCAACCGGGACATGCTGTCCCAGATGCTGCATCGCCGCACCGATCTGCAGCGCTATCTCTCCGAAGACGTGGTACGCCATCTGGCGCCGGACGTTGCCGATTTCATCGAGCAGCTCTCGGTCTTGCGCCGCTTCAATGCCGATCTGGCGCAGCACGTCACGGGCAATGTGCGGGCCCCGGCGCTGCTCGACCAGATCGAGCGCGACAACCTCTTCCTGCTGCCGGCCGAGCTCGACAGCCCGCTGCCGTGGTACCGACTGCATCCGCTGTTCGCCAGTTTTCTCCAGGACCGGCTGCAGCAGCGCGATCCCGCGCTGCTGCGCGAAATCCATGCGCGGGCCAGCCAGTGGTTCGAGCAACGCGGCCTGCTGATTGAAGCGCTGCGCCACGCCTATCACGCGCACGACACGGAGGCCGCCGTGCATCTGGTCGAGCGGGCTGACCTGCCGATCCGCAGCATGAGCTTCATCAACACGCTGCAACACTGGATGGACGAACTGGCGGCCGATGTGCTGCTGGGCCATCCCCGGTTGCTGCTGCTCGGCTGCTGGGCGCTGGTGGCCGCCGGCCGCTGGCGCGACGCGCAGGGCTGGCTCGGGCGGCTGGAGCAAGCGCACGGCGAACTGGCGCCGGAACCAGCCTTGCACGCGCTCTACCTGCGAGCCAGCATCGCGCTGCAGCGCGACGACACCGAAGCTGCATTGGCTCTCGTGGCGACCTCCGACTTCGAGAACCTGACGGACCGCTTCCTGCGACAGGCACACCTGGCCGTGCTCAGCTTTTCCTATTGCGCGGCCGGCCGATACGAGGACGCCCGCGCGCTCCACGGGCACATCGCACGTTTGCCACGCTCCGAACTTCAGGACGACATGGCTTTGGTTGCCGAATCGACCCTGGTGCTCAGCCACCTGCTGGAAGGCAACAATCGAGAGGCCATCCGCACCGGCAGCGCGCTGGTGGCGCGCGCCGAGGCGGCGCACGGTCGGCGTTCGGTGTCCGCCGTCAACAGCGCGGCATTCCTCGCCAACGCGTACTACGAGGCCGATCTGCTGGCCGAGGCGAACGGCGTGCTGGCCAACCGGCTGGATTTGCTGCGCCTCTCGTCGCCCGAGCCGATGACGCTGGCCATCATCGTGCGCAGCCGCCTGATGGCAACGCAGGCATCCCCGGAGGAAGGATTACGCGCATTGAGCGAGGAGGAAACCCGCTGTCGCGAGCTGGCGCTGGATCGGCCATTGGCCTATGTGCTGGCCGGGCGAGCCCGCTTGCAACTCCACTTGAACGACCAGGACGCGGCCCGGAAACTGCAGGCCGAACTTGACCAGTTGGCGAGCCGCTACCGGAGCGCGGCGGGTTTCCTCGCCGAGATTGCAGCCATCGCGGCCCTGACCGGGGCCCGGCTGGCGCTGGCCGGCACGGACTGGAACGAAGCGCTGGCGCGCGCCGAAACGCTGCGCGGCTTTGGGGTCGCGTTCGGGCGACAAAAATGCGTGGTGCAGGCCGACCTGCTGGCGGGAACCGCGCTCTCCGAAATGGACGAGACCGCCGCAGCCACGCAGCACCTGACGGCCGCTGTCGAAACCGCGCAGAGACTGGGGCTGGTTCGCACGCTTTTGGACGAAGGCAAACGCGTGCAGCGGGCCTTGCTGCCACTGCAGTCCACGCTCCCACCCGGCACTGCCGCCGACTATCTGGCCGAGGTCCTGCGGCGCGGCGTGGCGCCGCACGGGCCACACGCGCCGCTGCCGCAGGCCGGTGATGCCGTCGTGCAGACCGGCGGGCCAGCGCTCAAGCCGCGCGAGATCGAAATCCTGCGTCTGGCCGCGCAGTCGATGTCAAACAAGCGGATCGCGCTGACACTCAACCTCACGCTGGACACGGTGAAGTGGAACATGAAGAACGTGTTCGAGAAGCTGGGGGTGCCGAGCCGCTATGACGCGGTGATCGCCGCGCGCAAACGTGGCCTGATCGACTGAGGGCAGAATCGACCCGGCGCCCGCCGGCCACCCGAAAAGTGTGGTGGCTGCACTGCCGCGGCGGTCCACACTCTCCTGACAAGGCGCCTGCCGCGCGGGCGCCGCCGCACAGGAGAGACCATGGTCCAGGAGCAAACCGAAATACCCGCCGCGACAATGCGGCCCGGCGACGAAGAGCGGCGGATGCTGCAGGAAAGCCTGCGCCGCCTGCTGGCGCGGCACTGGCCCGCCGAGCGGGCCGTGGCGCTTGCGGCGGACCCGCGCGCCATGGCGTCAATCTGGCGGCTGCTGGCAGAGCAAGGGCTGACCAGCCTGGGCAGCAACCCGCAGGAAGGCGGCTTGAGCGAGATTGCCGTGGCACTGGAAGAACTGGGCCGCGCCGCCTGCCCGGCGCCGCTGATCGGTTCCGCACTCGCCAATTTCGCCCTGTCGCCGCATCTGTCCGGGCGTCCCGGGTCCGATGAGGCGGCAGCGCTGCTAAGCGCGCTGCATCGCGGCGACGCCAGCGTGAGCGTTGCCTTTGGCGGCTTTGACGGTGACCCGCACGCGGGCCGTGTGCGGGTCGCCAACGGCCGGCTGCACGGGCGCATTGCCTTTGTCGAGGCAGCGATGCACGCCAGCCACCTGCTCGTGCTGGCGGAGCCGGGGCCGGTACTGGCGATCGTGCCGCGCGACGCGGCCGGCCTGAGCGTGACGGAAACGCCGGGACTGGCGGTGCCGTCGCTGGCCACAGCCGGTTTCGACGACGTGGTGGCGCCGGCGTTGCCAGTCACGCCAGGGCTCGCCGAAGACCTGCGCCGGCTCGGCGGGCTGGCGCTGCTGGCGCGTGCGCTCGGTGCCGCGCGCCAAGGCTTCGACATGGCCGTCGCCTATGCCGGGGAACGGCAGCAGTTCGGGCAGCCGATCGGACGCTTCCAGGCCATACAGCACAAGCTGGCCAACTGCCTGACGTCGCTGGAAGCTGCGCGGCAGATGCTCCACAACGCAGCCAGGACGTATGACCGCAACTCGGAGAACTGGAGGATCCTCGGCGCGGCGGCACGCGCCTACGCCGGCCCCGCGCTGCGTCAGGTATCGCTCGAAACACATCACACCTTCGGCGCCATCGGTTACTCGGAGGAACATGAGGCGCCGCGCCACTTCCGGCGCACACATGCGGATCTCGCGCGTCACGGCGGCGTGCGCCAGGCGCGCGAGGAACTCGCCCAGGCGCTGCTAGACCAGGGCGCGATGCTTCCCGAGCATGACCTCGGCCCGGCCGGCAATGCGTTCCGCGACGAAGTCCGGGCGTGGTTGAAGGAGAACTGGTCCGGCGCACCCCGCAAGCACGCCCAGGACCATGCCTACGAGGAATGGGGCTACGACACGCAGTTCACCAGGCTGTTGGGCAACAAGGGCTGGAACACCATGAGCTGGCCCAAGGCGTATGGTGGCCAGGGACGCACGCCCTACGAGCAGCTTGCCTTCATGGAAGAGATCCAGCAAGCCGGCGCGCCGATGGGCGGCCGCGGCGACATTCAGGCACATGCGCTGATGGCGTTCGGCACGGCGGAACAACAGGCCGAGTTCCTTCCCAGACTGGCGCGCGGCGAGATCACCTTTTGCCTCGGGTACAGCGAGCCGGGGTCCGGCTCCGACCTTGCCTCGATGCAGACCACCGCCGTGCGCGACGGCGACGAGTGGGTCATCAACGGCCAGAAGATCTGGACCACGGCCGCCGAAAAGGCGGACTACATGTGGCTGGCCGCCCGCACCGACCGGAACGCGGCACGGCCGCACGCTGGCATCAGCCTCTTCATTGTGCCGATGGCCAGCCCAGGCCTCACGGTCAGGCCGTCGATGGCCATGTACGGCCACACCTTCTGCCAGGAGTTTCTGGACAATGTCCGCCTCCCCGCCAGCGCGCTGGTCGGCAAGGTCAACGACGGCTGGGCCATCCTGACGTCGGCGCTGGCGACCGAGCGCATGGTGATGGGAAGCTTCATCGCCAATGCCCGTGCGGAATTCGATCGGCTGGTTCGCTGCGTCCGTGACCAGACGGTGCTCGATGGCACGCTGGCCAATGACGGAGCGGTCCGCGACCGCATCGGCGCGCTGGCGGCGGAAGTGGAAGCGGGCCGGCAGTTGTTCATGAACAGTATCGCCATGGCCGAGCAAGGCAAGGTTCCTGTTCATGAAGCGGCCATGAGCAAGGCCTATACGGGCGAGTTGATGGAGCGCCTGAGCCAGACGGCGCTCGATATCCTCGGCACGGGGGCAACGTTGTCGGAGGACGCCGAAGGCGCGGTCGCCAGCGGCAGGTTCGAGCAGTTGCTGCGCTATGCGATCCTGACCGTCATCGGGGGCGGCACGGCGGAAATTCAGCGAAACCTGATCGCCCAGCGCGGACTGGGGTTGCCCCGTTGACGACCGGAGATGAGAAGAGCCAGCCAGAAGCCGCCATGCGCCGGCGCCAGTGCCGGCGGACATGGATCAAGGCTCCCCCGCTGAAGCCGGCAGCCGCCGCTACACCGGACACCCGACAATCGTCTTGTACTCCAGGAACTCCGATAGCCCGTACTCCCCGAATTCCAGCCCATTCCCCGAAGTCTTGTAGCCGCCGGACGGCGCCGAGAAGTCCATCGGCGCGCCGTTGATCTGGACGAGGCCCATGCGCAACCGGCTTGCCACGCGGCGCGCGCTGTGCGTCCGCGGACCAGACATAACCCGCCAGGCCGTATTCCGTGTCGTTGGCGATCTCGATCGCCTCGGCCTCGGTGTCGTACGGGATCATCGCCAGGACCGGGCCGAAGATCTCCTGGCGGGCAATCGCCCTGCCGTTGTGCACGTTGACGAACACCGTCGGCCTGGCATAGAAGCCCTGCTCCAGCCCGGCCGGGCGCCCGGGGCCGCCGGCGACGAGCGTGGCACCCTCTTCGATGCCGGTCGCGATCATGGTTTGCACGCGCGCGTACTGCGCGCGGTTGGAGATGGGGCCGAGCTTGCTGTCCGGATGCAGCGGATCGCCCACGGTCAACGCGTTGGCGGTGGCGGCGGCAATCGCGACCGCCTCGTCGTGGCGCGACCGGGGCACGACGAGGCGTGTCGGCGCCGCACAGGTCTGGCCGGAACTCATCATGCAGGCGATGACGCTGTCACCCGCGATCAGCGTCATGGTGCCCGCGTCGTAGTTGCGGAACTGGAAGATGCGGTCCGCCACCTTGTAGAGACCCGGTTCGGCCAGTAGTTGCGACTGGTGCCACAGGCTCGGGTTGACGGTGTTGGGCGCGGGCTGGCCGTGCACGAAATCGAGCTTCGAGGCGTCATGGACCACGCCCTTCTCGCCCAGGAAGTGCCCGGCCTTGCCGAGGATCTTCGGGTCGTCCAGCCGGGCGATGAAGCCGCGCTTGACGGCCTCGAAGCTGGCGCGATCGGTGAAATCCAACTGGTTCAGAACCGCTGCGTTTGCCGCCCGGGTAATCGGCGTCGCTTGCCCGACGGGCAAGTCGCCGGCGTACGAGGCGGTGACCTGCAGCGCGGCCAGCCAGGCCAGAGAGAGCAGCCTCGGGGCTGCCTGTCTGCTTCTGCGTTTCATGTTCGGTTCCGGATAGCGCGATGGACGCGACGGCCGTCGGCATCAGGAACGGATCTCGCTTTGCGCCGGGCGTCGCAG
>JACXTT010006386.1_pt1 | contig 16810 bp, 18 predicted proteins | sample 9270951 | NCBI WGS metagenome assembly JACXTT01 (sample SAMN15532306, study PRJNA645909) | rock metagenome | isolation source: weathered quartz diorite | place: Puerto Rico | collected 2017-06-21 | reverse complement strand
GCCTCGACCTCAACGACATCGCAGTCGAAAAGCCGGAGGTGATCGTCGCACGCATCAGGGCGGCGCTGCGCTACGTCCCGGCGGCGAACGTGATCCTCGCGCCGGACTGCGGAATGAAGTACCTGCCGCGAGACGTCGCCTTCGGCAAGCTCCAGGCGATGGTCGAGGCAGCGAGAATGCTGCGCACCGAGTTCGGCGCAGGATAGATCGGGAGGACGTCCATGCACGAAACTAGACAGGCCCTTCTCAAGCGGCTGGAAACCGAAGCGCGCCAGCTCCGGCGCAACGTGTGGCGAGCGCTTCGCGCCGGCGGCGGCGGCCATGCCGGCGGCTCCCTGTCGGCGGCCGACATTCTGGCCGCGCTCTACTTCCATCTCATGCGCATACGCCCCGACGAGCCGGACTGGCCGGAGCGCGATCGCTTCGTCCTGTCGAAGGGGCATGCGAACGCCGCGCTCGGCGCGGTGCTGGCCCAGGCAGGCTTCATCGAAGACGCGGTCATCGACCGCTTCTACGGCTTCGAGTCCCCGTTCGGCATGCACCCGGACATCAAGGTCGCCGGCGTGGAGATGTGCACCGGCGCGCTCGGGCACGGCCTTGCGGTCGCGATGGGCATGGCGCTCGGAGCCCGCATTCAGAAGCAACCCTTCCACACCTTCGTGATGATCGGCGACGGGGAACTGCACGAGGGCTCGAACTGGGAAGCAGCCATGGCCGCCTCGCACTACCGGCTGGCGAACCTAACGGCCATCATCGACCACAACAAGATTTCGCAAAGCGGCCGCGTCGCAGAGATCATCGGTGTCGACCCTCTCGCGGACAAGTGGCGCGCGTTCGGTTGGGAGACACGGGAGATCGACGGCCACAACATGGCCGACGTCGTGGATACGCTTGACGCGCTGCCTCTCCACTCCGATCGCCCCGCGGCGATCATCGCTCACACCGTCAAAGGAAAAGGCGTGAGCTTCGCGGAGAACACTTACCTCTGGCACAGCAACAACGTGAACGACGAGATTCTCGCACGCGCACTTGCTGAATTGGAGATGCCATGACTACAACTACCGCGGCAGTGGCCGATTGGCGCACCCGCTCCGCAAAACAAACTCGCCTTGCGTACGGCCAGGCGCTGCTCGAGCTCGGAGGACTAGAACCGCGGACCGTGGTGGTATCGGCCGACACTCAGGATCTGCTCGGAATCCGTCCCTACATCGAGCGCTATCGCAACCGCTTCGTCGAGCTCGGCATCGCGGAGCAGAACGCGATCGGCGTCGCCTCCGGCCTAGCGACCACGGGTCTGCGTCCGTATGTCTGCGCCTATGCGCCGTTCATCACCGCCCGCAGCATGGAGCAGGTGCGAAACGATGTCGCCTATGCGAACCAGCGCGTGGTGATCGGTGCGGCTGCGAGCGGCATCTCGCTCGGTGTGGCGGGGGGGACGCATCATGCACTCGAGGACCTTGCGCTCATGCGCAGCCTCCCCAACATGACGGTCATCGTTCCCGCCGACGTCGACGAGGCCTATAAGGCCACACTGGCAACGCTCGACATCGACGGCCCTGTCTATCTCCGGCTCGGCGGGCGTACGGAGGAAGCCTCTGTGAGCGATCCCGAGGCGCCGTTCCGCCTCGGGCGGGCAGTGGAACTGCGGCCCGGCAAAGACGTCGCGGTGATCGCGTGCGGGGCGCTGGTCGAGATGGCGGTGCGGGCCTCGGACGTATTGCGACAGGCAGGCATCGGCGCCCGCGTCCTCAACATGCACACGATCAAGCCGTTCGACCGCAATGCGGTGCTGAAAGCTGCCGCCGAGACCCGCGGCATCGTGACAGCCGAAGAGCATCACTTGACCGGCGGCTTGGGTGGGGCGGTGGCCGAGCTTCTCGCCGTCGCACACCCGACGCGCATGCGCATGGTCGGGATGCCCGACGCGTTCGCGATGGTGGGACCCACCGTGCCGCTGCGCGCGAAGTACGGCATGAGCGCGGAGGCGATCGCGGATGCATGCCGTGCGTTGCTCGCCTCGGCGTAGCGACAGTTCGAAGACGTGAGAACCGAGTTGCCACTACACTCATACTTCTGGTACGGGCGGCAGCCCGCCCGGTCAATACCCATCTACAGGAGGGAATCATGCTGCTCGATGTGCGCACCTACACTTGCCGCCCCGGAACCATCAAGAAGCACCTGGCGCTTTACGAGCGTCTCGGAAAAGGCCCGCAGACGCGCCACCTCGGGCAACCTTTCGCTTACCTCGTGACCGAGACCGGCAATGTCAACCAATACATTCACATCTGGGCTTATGAAGACGCCGCCGACCGCGCACGCCGACGCGCTGCAATGCAGGCCGACCCGGAGTGGATCGCCTTCACCGAAGAGAGCGCGAAGCTCGGCGCGCTGGAGCACCAGGAGAACCGCCTGATGACGCCGGTGTCGTTCTTCCCGCTCAAGCGCTGAGCAACGGCGCCGGGTAGTACCTCAGGCAGCTCGAAGTACACCGACCTCGCATTTTCGCCCGAACCTCCAAGCTGAAACGCTAGTTGAGCGTGGCGCCAGTGGCACCACTCTTGCTGGCGCATCGGGCAGTCGCCTGCATCACCTCCGTTGGTGTCGGTCCATGACGCCACTTGGTCAACTCGTTTGACGAAAAAACGGTGGGATGAGGTCGCTTGCCTGAGTGATCTGCCCTCGATGAGAGACGCCTCCCGGAGCGCCGCAAACCGGCTCATGGCCTTAAGCCTGGCCGCCTGCCTGTGGCCCTTGTGCCCTGCTGCGCTTGCGCAGACATCGCCTCACCCCCCCGACGGGGGTCCGGAAGCTGCAGGTCGCCGTGGCGGCGACACCCCCCATGGCGTTCGAGTGGACCGGGTCTGCACCCGTCTGCTCGATGGGCGCGGCGAAAAGGTCCTGGTGCAACGGCCGGGTCGCGAAGCGTCGGCACCCGCCACCCCCGGCTGCCGCGCTGACAATGCGGCACCCAAACCCGCCGAAGCCCGCGGCCCGGCCCCTGTCAAGGCCGTGCCCGTTCCGGCGCCGAGCCCGAAGGAGCCTCCAATAACCGTGGGATCCGCACAGGTCGATCGCGCGTTATCCCGCGATCGCCCTGCCGGCATCCCGATTACACAGCGCGTCAGCGCTGGGCGCCTCAGCGCGACGCTAGTGACGGGGGGAACCGCTGTGTTCCTGCTGCAGTCGGGTCTCTGGACCTATCTGCTGATCCTCGGGCTCCCTTTGTGGCAGCACGTCGACCTGCTGCCGATCGTCGACACGGCGGCCGCCGACGATGGAGCAACCAGTGAATCCGCGCCGGACGCAGACGACGAACGCGCAGTGACCCATGTGCTCGACGCGCAAGCCCGCGGGCGTGCCGGGCCTGGAGGACGCGGCTGATGCGCATACGGCCGACCGTCCAGATCACCTTCGGATTGGTGATGCTCACCAGCGCGATCCTGCTCGTGGTCGATTTGCTGTTCGGCGTGTTTCCGGACCCGAACGTTCAGCTCATGCAGCTGCGCAAGGCATTTGCCGAAAGCGCGGCGACGCAGGTGGCGGTTTTCCTGGAGCGAGGCGACCACAAGACCTTGGCACTCGCGCTCGACCGCATGCGCGAGTACGACCCGAACATCCGGTCGCTCGCAGTACGGCGAGCAGATCGAACTGTTGTCGCGCAGGCGGGCGACCACAAGAAGGCATGGATCGACCTGGAGGACGGGCGCTCGACGCCTACCGAACTGCTGGTTCCACTGACCAGCAACAGCGAGCGCTGGGGCAGCTTCGAGATGGTGTATCTTCCGGACCAGCGCAGTACGCTCCAGCAGGCCATTGCCCATCCCCTCTGGATCACACTGCTTGCCATAGCGTTGCTCGGAACGCTCGTCTACTGGCAGTACATCCGCCGCGCCCTGGTTCATTTGGATCCCAAGGCGGTGATCCCGGAGCGCGTGGCTCTCGCCTTCGACATCATGACCGAAGGCGTAGTCGTGCTGGACAGGCGCGGCCGGGTGTTGCTTGCCAACAGGGCGTTTCGCGCGCTTCCCGGCGACGGATCTCCCGATATGGTGGGCAAGCAGCTCTCCCACCTCCCCTGGCTCGCTGCCGGCCTTCCTTCCGATCCAGCCGGGTACCCGTGGACCCGCGCCATGCACGGCGGAAAGCCGGTCATGGACTACGCGATCGAAGTCGCACCTTCTCCCGAAACCCGGAAGAAGCTCGCGGTCCATTGCGCTCCGATCACCGATCCGCGTGGCGTCGTGCGCGGATGCGTCGCGACATTCGATGACCTTACGGCCGTGCATCTCGCCAACGAGCGTCTCTCCGAAACCCTGGCCGAACTGAATGCGTCGCGCGACGAAATCAAAGAAAAGAACGTCGAGCTCGAACGCCTCGCCTCGCACGATTCGCTGACCGGATGCCTCACCCGCAGAGCGTTCTTCGAGCGCATGGCCCAGGCGCGGGAAGATGCGCGCCGCAGCGGCAAGGCCTTCAGCTGCCTGGCTTTGGACATCGAACAGTTAAAGGCCGTAAACGACCGCTTCGGGCACGCCGTGGGCGATCGCGTGGCGCAGGAAGTCGGCGCACTGCTGGTCTCGTCTTTGCGCGCCGCGGATATCGTGGGGCGCTATGGTGGGGACGAGTTCTTCATCGGCATGCCGGGCTGCGACGCCGATCAGGCGCTTGGCATCGCGGACAAGCTCCGGCGCGGGGTCGAGGAACGGTGCAGTGCCGCGCTCAGCGACATCGAGACACTACGTGTGACAGCCAGCATAGGCGTCGCTACCTTGCGCGATGCCGACTACACCCTGGCCGAGCTCATCGACCAGGCCGACAAAGCCCTGTACAAAGCCAAGTCCAGCGGTCGCAACCGGGTGGCCGAGGCTTCCTCACCCCGCGCGACCGACGGCAAAGCAAAACGCGAATTCAGCCGCAGCACTTGAATGCGCGCCCTTCCTAAGAGCGTCATGCTCGTGCTTCGACTGTTGTCTTTCGCGGTGCTGGTCGCGTCCATGTCCGCAAGCGCCGGCGTCTACAAGTGGACCGACGCGCAGGGTCGGGTCCACTACTCCGATGACCCGCCGCCCGAGGCCAAGGCACAGCAGATCAAAGTGAAGATCAGCTCTATACAGGGCCCCGCCGTGGTGTCGACGATACGCGATACCTCGGCCACGAAGGCGAAGGACAAGGTCCGCATCTATACCGCGGTGTGGTGCGGCTACTGCAAGCGGGCAAAAGCGCATCTCGCGGCCAAGGGCGTGCCTTACGACGAATTGGACGTAGAGACCTCGGAGCGTGGCCGCAGCGAATTTGCCCAGCTCAGCGGGCGCGGCGTTCCCGTTATCCTGGTCGGCAGCCAGCGCATGGACGGCTTCGACGCCAACGGGCTCGACGCGATGCTGGCGGGGGCGGGTTGGTAACGACGTGACTTCGGCGCAAGACGGCGCGCGGGTGCTTGTATTCAGTTCGAGCCGCCCCGAGCAGCCGCGGTGATCCACGGCTCGAGCCGCTTGCCAAAGGCGACGGTGGCGTCGAAGCGCGCCGGACTGCGCCCGCCGGTCGCAGTGTCAGGCAGCGCGTGATCGAACACACTACGGAATTCGAGCGGCACGTTGATCTCGTCGATGCTGAGCTGGCTTACGTAACCCGTGAGCTTTGGTGCCTGTGGGGAACCAGCGAGGAGCGGCCGCACCTGCCCGCGCGCGACGGCGTAGTGCGCGCGGTCCGGGTACTGGGAACGCAACGCGCCGGCGTCGAGACCGGTGTCGACGGCGAACAGGCGGCTGTACTGGCGCTCTTCTCTGTCCAGCCGGTCCCGGGCCTCCTTGGAGCGCTGCTCGAACTCCTTCTTGTCCGGGTTGGCGGCACGCAGTGCATCCTCCCGGTCGGCGTGACGCTTGGCGCGCGCACGGGCCTCCGCGTAAGCGGGGCCGTCCAGCTCCAAGACTATGAAGACCTCTTTCGGCAGCTGCCTCTCGTAGTGCCTGCGGCCCTGGTCCGAGTCCTCGGACCGCGAAACGTCGAATCCCAGCTCGCCTAGCTTGGCCTTGGTGAGCCAACCCGGTGCTCCGCCGCCTGGGTACCAGCTCCCCGTATCCACGTCGTCAATCTCCTCCCTGTGCACACGCCACAGCAGGCTGAGGGCGATGCCGCTGTTCTCACGGTCTCGCCACCACTTGTAAGGCATCTGCAGCTCGCGCTGCGTCAAGACCAGAATGCTGTCGGGGTTCCCGCTGCGGTTGTAGGCAACACCGACTAAAGCAACGGCATTGGTGAGCACAATCAGAGCCGCCCCCGCGACGAGCGTATGCACACGCGACCATCGCATCATGCGGAGCCTCCCGGCTGCTTGTGCCCCACGCCTCGCAGGCGCCTGAGCACGACCAGGAACAGTATCGCCGTCAGGCCGAGCACGAAGAAGAAGAGATATTTCGGCATCGTTTCCCACCACCAGTCGAAGAACTTGGTGTAGAGGAAGATGACGAAGAAGGTCACGCCCGTGTTCACGACCTCGGGCCAATGACGCCGCACACCGAGCCACACCGCGGCCGCGCTCAGCGCAAAGCCGAGCACTTGATACGATCCCTTGATCAAGCCGGGCTCGAGATCCAGGTAGCTCACCTCCCCCCAATTGGCGAGCACCAGCATCGGCAAGAACAACGTTAACAGCGCGAACACACGATAGATGGAGCCGAAGCCCGTGAAGCGATCGTGACGAAAGACCAGCGGCACGAGGAACAGCGCGAGGGCGGCGGGAAAGAAGTTCTCCGGCCTCTCGCCGAAGTAAAGCCAGTACACCCCACTCCAGGTCCCGGTGCGCGCGGAAACGAACGCAACGAAACACAGAATCCCGGCCGCCAACAGCAGCCGGAGGTCACACGCGTACGCCAGCAGCAACGCGAACACGGCCCAGGGCACCAGCGCCTTGTCGGACGGCGTGATATTGAAAATCTGCCCCAGCATGACGATGTTGAGCACGAAGCACGCAAACGCGACCATTGCGGCGAGCTTGGTGAAGTAGCCTGTCGCATCCCGGCCCTGCACCCATACCGTGCCAGCCAGTGTGCCGAGTGCGGCGACCAGCAGAATAGCCACCTGCGCCGAGGTGGAGAACAGCCCCCAGAATTGGTAGAAGAGGAAGAAGACACTCGCCGCCAAGGCGAGCGCGCCCAGGAACGAGGCGATGCGCATCCCGAGCGATAGCTGCTTCGCCTGCACGTCGCGGTCGATGTCGAACGCTCGCGCGTACCGGGCGAGCAATGCGGCGTGGTGCTGCGCGACCGCCTGGCGCTGGTCTTCGCCGAGCGCCAGCACACCGTCGCGCTCCAAACGCTCGAGCTCGGTCTGAAAGACGCGGATGGCGTCGGCGCGCTGCTGGGCTTCGCTTCGCGAGGACGGGGTCATGGTGGGCGACTATACTCTACCCCGCTGGCCGGAAGGGGCAAGCAACCAGCACGACCTGAGGACGAATCCATGGAACCGACGAAGCGAAACCCGCGCGGGATCCTGGCGATCTGGAATGACCGCCGCCCCGGGACGGAGGCCGAGTACGAGGCGTGGTACCGCCGCGAGCATCTTCCCGAACGGCTCTCGATACCCGGTTTCCGCGCGAGCTGGCGCTACCGCGCGATCGAAGGCGAACCGGAGTACTTCACCTTCTACGAGACGGCGACCCTGGAAGTTCTCTTTTCTGAGGCTTACGTCGCACGGGTCGAAAACCCGACCGAACTCACCCGGCGGATCATGTCCGGGATATTCACCAACGCCACGCGCGCGCTTCTCACGCGCGCGTCCCGCTGGGGAAAGCTGCGAGGCGCGTTCGCGGTCAGCGTTCGCTTCGACGCACAACCGGCCAGCGAACTCGAATCCAGCCTGCGAGAGCTTACTGCTCGCGCCGACGTCCTCAGCGCGCAGTTCTGGACCCCGACACGCGCGAACGCGCCCGCGGTCCTGTCGGCCGAGCAACAGCTGCGGGGACCGGACAAGAGCGTCGCCGCAGCCGCACTGATCGAGACGGCCTCAGAGCAGGAAGCGCGCGATGTCGCCACGGTCTTGCGCAAAGCGCTGGGCGCGACGCCGCATATCGGTGTCTACCAGCTGTTCTGCTCGCTCGACAGGGCAGACCTCGACTAGGGAAGCTCTGATCAAGTCTCACATGCGCGTTGCGTCAGGTGCGGATGCATGCGAGGCGTCGCGACGAAGCCAAGGTAGGTACCTTGGCGAGGAGCGCAACGATGCAGGCGCCGCACCTGACACAACCCGATAAACCGTCGTCTCTATAGAGGGACCGGGGCGATTTGGGTCGAGGGCAAGAGGGCGAGGACGCCGTGTAGCCGGCCTACACAAGGAGGGGCGCGCGCAGCCATCGACCCAAATCGCCCCGGTCGCGCATGCGAGACTTGATCAGAGCTTCCCTAGGGCTTCAACGCCTTGTAAAGAAACGGCAGGCTCACGTCCATGCGGTAGTCGATGTCGGAGTGGTCGTCGCCGAATTCCTCGTAGGTGTGTCTGATCCCGGCTGCCGCCAGCCGCTTGGAGAGGATGCGCGCGCCGTAGTGAATGTGGTATTGATCGCGCCAGCCGCAGTCGATGTAGATGCCGCGCAGCGACTTGAGGTTTCCCCGAAATGTCGTGACGAGATTGATCGGGTCGTGCTCGCGCCACCTGCTCCAGCGCCTCTCGATGACCTCGCCCGATTCGAGGTTGAACGGGAGGCGAAAGCCGAGCGGTGCCTTGCGGTCGGGATCGTACGTCGCCGCCATGCAGAGGTTCATGATGCAGTGGCCTTCCGCCGTGGAGAGCTTCTCCTTCCTCCAGACGTGCGCGAGAAAGCGCTTGATACGGCCATCGTCCAGCCCCTCGGCGAGCCCCTTGCGGCTGGATTCGCGCAGCGCATCGTAGGCCCCTGGTTTGCGCTTCGGTTCGCGATACTTTGCAAGCTCATCGAGGGTGTTGGGCCAGTCGTGCCAGTAGACGAAGTCGAAGTATGCATCGCCGGAATGATCGGCGATGGCGCCCCAATACCTCGGGTACTTCATCCCGTGGATGATCGAGCCATAGCCGCCGGATGACTTCCCGAAGCAGCCGCGGTGCTCGCGGCTCGCGAGCGTGCGGAACTGCCGGTCGACGAAAGGAATGATCTCGCGCGTGAGATAGTCCGCGTAATCGCCGATCGCGGGCGAGTTTACGTACTGGTTGCCACCGAGCGCCGTGAAGCAATCGGGAAAAACAAAAATCGCCGGTCCCATCTTCTGCTCGCGGATGAGCCGCGCCGCGCGTTCGGGTACGTTGTCGCCGAACGGCTTCCAGTTGGTGTGCGCGAGACCCGAACCGGTGAAGCCGACGAGATCGTAGAGCACGGGAAAGCGGCGCTTTCCCAGCCCGTCGTATTCCGGCGGCAACCACACCGCGACCTTGCGCACGTGCGGGTCGCGCAGCGGGTTGTTCCTTAGAACCTTCGAGACGTGCTCCAGCACCACGAGCGTGCCGGAGGGGCCTTTCGGGCGTTTGAGGGCCATGGTTGCTCCCGCGTCTGGTTGCGTGCGCGTGATTGTGGCACGGCAGCTTCTGCTGGTTCGATGGTCTCTACACCCGCGTTGCACCTCTCGCCAGCGATGCGGCGATCACGACCGCGACGTCCCGAATCGGTGTGCGGTTGGCTCGATGGGATCCGCAGGCCTGCACCGGCGTCTTCGGCTGATTCTCATCGGTACGGCGGGTCGGTTTTTCTTACAGTTACGCTGCCGTGCGCACGCATGCTTTGCATAAGATCTTGATAAAACAAATGTTGCTCTCGCTCGCATAAATGTTGCTCTTCTGCAACAAAATCCAACTAAAGGCACGCTTAAAGGGAGACCGTGATGAAAGGTATGCCGATTTTTAAGTCGCTGGCCGCGGCCGCGCTCATGCTCGCAGCCCCTACTGTTTTCGCCGGTCCAGTGTTCCTGACCGGACACGACCCCGACTTTCACGCACAGGGCTCGCTGGGCGCCCAAAATCTGCTGAAGTCCGGTCTCAACTTCGTGACCGGTGGAACTTACAACGGTGCGGGCTCGGAGAAGTTCCTTTGGGTGGAGTCCCGCATTTCACCTCCGGGAGGTCATTTGATTGGTGAGAACGGGCTCGGCGATATCGGCCTGACCCTCGGAGTAGATTACGACCGCGCCAACGCGGCAGACCTTGCATCCGTAAATTTCTCTGACTACACGGCGATCGTTATCGCGTCATCTTTCGGTGGTTTGCTCACCCTGGCGGAGCTCGATGAGCTGATTGCGCGCAAGGCCGATATCGCGACCTATATCAACGGGGGCGGCGGGCTGATGGCACTGTCGGAGTGCACTCCTGCATCCAGCTTTTGCCTCGACGATCTGCTGGGACCCTCACCCGATGTGTTTGGATTCCTGCCAGTCCTCGTCAGTTCAGTACCTACGATCAACAGCTACACCGTGACAGCGGCAGGTGCGGCCGCCCCCTTCAACCTTACCAATGGGGACGTGAACGATCCGACACATAACTCCTTCGGGTTGATCGGTGGACTTCAGGTGCTCGACCAGGATGCAGCGGGAACACCGACAACGCTCGCTGGCAACGTAAAGGTCAATGACGGCGGATTTACCCCCGTACCTGAACCGGGAGGCGCTGCGCTCATCGGGTTGGCTCTCGGGCTGCTGGGAGCATTTTCGGCCCGACGACGCTGATCTACGCCGCACTGCTTGCGAAGGCCAGTGAACCCACTGGCCTTTTGCTTTCCGCAGTCCGCACTGGCGTGGTCACCCGCTCCAGGAACCCTTGCGATTTGCCTGATAGAGTTCGCGCTGCGATTTCTGACTATCGAACGATGCCGTGTGATTGCTGCACGGCAACCACGCCGGAGTTGGTCGGCAGCGTAGTGTTCGTTACGGGAATTGCACCGTTCAGGACTCCGCGCTAAGGTGTCACCTCGTTGCAATCTCGTGAGAGCGCTCGAGGCATCGCACAGTGTTCAGGTCCCACTCTTCCTACGCCGGGAGAACCAGATCGCGCAGGACGCGCCGGCACCGCTTCAACTTCGCGCGTCTTTGGTCGCGCTCGCGCATGTTTCAGGCGCTGCGAGCCGCGCCGTTCGGGCTGCAGCTCACCGTCGGCGCGGTCGTTTCCATCGGGCTGTGGGCCGCGGCCAACTGGGTGTACCACGCGATCCACAAGCCGACGGAGTTGCTGTTTCCGGTGAGCGGCGTGCTTGCCAAGACGCCTTCGGAGACTTGGCGGGAATATGGGGCTTACTTCCGCAAGCACTCCACCGCCGTGATCGCTCCCGAGTTTCTGGCGGCACTTGCGCAAGTCGAGAGCGCAGGCAACCCGCTAGCGCAGACGTACTGGCAATGGCATCTGACATGGCATCCCTTCGAGCTGTATCGACCCGCTTCCAGCGCGGTCGGGATGTATCAGACTACGGACGCGACGTTCGCCCAGACGAAACGCGAATGCCTGCATGAACCCACTGCCCACGCGGATGATTTCGTGCACGCTCCCAGCTTCTGCTGGTTCGATGGTCTCTACACCCGCGTCGTGCCGAGCCGCGCAGTCGAGCTCACAGCGAGGCTCCTGGATCGCGGCGTCGCGACGACGCTCAAACACCAGCGAATTGCAGCCTCCACGCTACAGCACAAGCAGGATCTCGCCGCCGTGATCCATCTGTGCGGCGCCGGGACGGGCGAAACCTACGCCAGGCGCGGCTTCCGATTGATCTCTCGACAGCGATGCGGTGATCACGACGTGCGCACCTACCTCGAGCGCGTGAATGGCATGAAGCGCCTGTTTGCCCGGCTGGCGAGCGATTCCTGAATTTGGGCGCGGCAGCGCAGGAAATCGGCGCGCCGGTTGGTCCTGATCTAATTTCTTCTTCGCTCAACTGCCCGTTTGAATCAGCTCGATGCTCACGCCATCGGGGGCGGCGATATAGCACAGGACCATCCCGGGTTTGAATTCCCACGGCTCCACCGCCATCCGCACGCCTTTCCGCTTCAGTTCCGCGCAGAACGCACGCAAGTCTCCGCGATAAGTGAACCCGAAGTGATCGGTCCCCCACTCATCGTGACTCGAGTAGCCGTCGAAATGGTGCATGGGCTTGGTCTGGACGGGATGTTCTCCCGGCCGCTGGCCACGGATGACGATCGTCATGCCGCCGACCCGGACGTCGAGCTGCGGCGCGCCGCGCAGATTTTTCTGCACGGCGGTGACCTTGCCCCCGAACATCTCCCGATACCAGTCCGCCGCCGCTTGCGGATCGCGGCTGATCAAATGGATGTGGTCGAACCCGATCGCTTCGTCCATAAACCTCCTCATTGCGTTTTCCGGGCACAATAATGGTATCGCCCTCAGGCGCCATTTTCCCACTCCTTCCCCAAACACGGGGAATCTCGTTTGCCGAACGGCCGTTTCTTCTTCGCTCAGCGCCCGTCGAACCGGGGGAACAAGTACCATTGCGTCAAGTCTTGCCCAATGCTGTCGGTGCCGGCCCCTCTTCGATGAACACGGATGGTCAATTCGTTTAGTTTGATTGCGGCGCTGCAGAGCTTCTTGCGCGAGCGGGGCGTGGACGTGGAGCACCTGACTGTCGATCCGATGATCAGGGTCATGGTCGACTGGTTTCGTCTCGTGCCGTTCGATCTCATCAAGGATGGCTCGGCTGCCGACGTGCTCGTCTATCGATATGGGGGCTGGTCGGAGGGCTGTGCCACGGGCTTCATATTGAGTCTCCTCCGGCGCATCAGCGAGACCAACGCAAAGGACGGCGATACGGACTGGGGCGCCGGGATCACGTTGATGTTCGAACCGAGCCGGTACGCCGAGTTGACGCCGTTGAATACCGTTTCGTCCGACTGGCAATCGATCGACGCGTTTCTGCACGCGATCGAAAGCTCTCCGGCTTATAAACTGCTGGTTGCCAAGCCGCCCATGTCGGTTTTGCTGGAGAGCGGTGGATTGCGCTGACAAAGCGGCACGCCGCTGGACTGCAATGGGACAACGCCCGAGAGTCGATCGGCAGTGGGGACTGACGTAAGGGGGTGCGCGGGTCAGAGGCGTTCGAACACACCCTTGACGTTGCCGAACGGCGTGGTCCACGTCCTCACGGTGACGAAGCCGTGCGCAACGACCAGGCGCTCAAGCTCCTCCGGCGCATAGAGACAGACGGCCTCGCGAATCCCGTGTTTCGCCTGCATCTCGTTCGCGAGCGGCGCGAAACGGTGCTCGATGGCATTCGCCAAGTGCGCATATCCCGCCCCAAGCTCGCTCCCGAGCCCGGACGCCGAGACGAACAGGCGAGCTCGCGCGCAGAGGCGGCCGGCCAGCATTTCCAGCAAACGCCAGGCCTCCTCGAACCGAAGGTGGTGGATGAACCTCTGGGAGTACACCACCCCGATGTCAGCGGGAAAGTCTTCCGGCGCCGCTTGCCGGAGGTCGATCTGCCTGAACTCGAGGTTCTGAATACCAAGGGCTTGCTTGATGCGCTCGATCCGCTCGCTGATGTCGACGACATCATAGAGGACGGCTTTGCAGCCGAGCACGCCAAACCGGATCCCCTGCACGCCCAGACCGCACCCGAGGTCGACCGCCACCCGTTTGGGTATCTTCGGCGAGACCACGAAACGAAGCGTCTCGAGATCGAGCTCATCCACCCACTGGGCGGCGATGTCGGCCCCGTGCGATGCAATGGTGTAAGAGGGCTGTTCCATCAACAGCGGCGACTTACGACAACCAGCGCTTCCTCCGCTTGTAGTGCTTGACGTCCCGATACGACTTGCGGCCGCCGAGCTGCGTCAGGCCGAGGTAGAACTCCTTGATGTCTGCGTTGTCGCGCAGCTGGTCAGCCGTGCCGTCGAGAACGATGCGGCCGTTCTCCATGACGTAGCCGTGGTCGGCGATGGCCAAGGCCAGGGCGGCGTTCTGCTCCACCAGGAGCACGGTCAGCTTCTGCTCCCGGTTCAGCCGCTGCACGATGCGGAAGATCTCCTCTACCAACATCGGCGCCAGCCCCAGGGAAGGCTCGTCGAGCAGGATCACCCGCGGGTTCGACATCAGCGCACGGCCGATCACCAGCATCTGCTGCTCGCCACCCGACAGGTATCCGGCCTGTACCGCGCGCCGCTCCGCGAGTCGGGGGAAATAGGTGTACACACGCTCGAGGCCCTCCCGCACAGCGCCTCCGTCGCGCAGGGTATGAGCGCCGACGACGAGGTTCTCATCGGTAGTCAGATGCTCGAGGACACGGCGTCCCTCGAACACCTGAACCACTCCGCGGGCAACCACCTCGAACGGCGCCAGCCAATCGAGGCGCTCCTCGCCCAGCCGGATCGAGCCCTGGGCTACCTCGCCCCGCTCAGTTCGCAGCAGCCCTGAAATAGCCTTGAGCGTCGTCGTCTTTCCGGCGCCGTTAGCGCCCAGCAGCGTCGTGATGCCGCCCTCGCGCACGCCGAGCGATACGCCTTTCAGGACCAGGATCACCTTGTCGTAGATAACCTCGATGTTGTTGAGGCTCAGCATCTCGTACGCAGCCAGGCGGAGGCACAGGCCTACCTGATGCCTGTCTCCCTGACCTCCCGGGCCACGATCTCGGGATAAGCCTTGAACCAGTCGGTTGTCTTTACCAGCTTGCCTCCCTTGACCTGGAAGATCTGCACCCAGCCGCCGCCCTCGTGATCGGTGGCCGTGATATCCAGTGGCGGCACGAGGCCGCCCAAGGTGAAGCCTTTGATTTTTTCCATACCGGCTTTGACGTCGGCGCCGGTGATCTTCTGGCCGCCCCTGGCCTTCAGCGCATTGCGGATCGCTTCCACGTGGATGGCGGCAATCAGCACTCCGCGGTTGTAGTACACGGTGGAAGCCATCTCCTTGGGCAGCTCTTTGCCCTGTTTCTTGTACATCTCGCGGATCTCGTCGAGCACCGGGTAGTCCGAGCCGACGCCGGCGAACTGCATGGTGTAGTAGCCCTCGGCGACGCCGAAGCCACCGGCGGCCTCGATGTCGGCCTCGGCGGAGCCCCATACGAAAGCGACGACCTTGCGCAGCGGGTAGCCAACCCGTTTCAGTTCCTTGATCGAGACCGACGGCGAGCGCCCGAACAGGTGCGTGATCACGAAATCGGCCCGGTAGCGCTGAGCGATATCGAGGACCTGCGCGCCCATCTCCACCCCCGGCGGCGGGACTCCGAAGGTGCGCAACTCGAAGCCCTCCTGCTGAGACAGCGCTTCTAGCACCGGCAACGGCTCATGCCCGCTGGGGTTGTCGTAGAAAAGAAATGCGATCTTCTTGCCCTTGAGGTTGCCGCCCAACTGGTCCTTTACGAACTTGACAGCGGCTGCACCCTGCGAGAAATAGGTCGCGGCAATCGGGAACAGGAACGGGTAGCGGCTGCCATCGGCGGACGCAGAGATCCCGAATCCGGGCGAGGTCCCGGGAATCTTGTCCTCCGTGAGCTTCTGATTGAGCGCCATCGTGTGCGGCGTACCGTAGAGCGAGATCAGCACCGCGCCTTCCTTCTTTTGGCGCTCGTAGGCCTCCATGGCTTGCGGCACCTTGAACTCGTGGTCGATTTCCACGGCGCGGATCTTGTAGCCCTCGACACCACCCTTGCTGTTCACGAGATCGATGTAGTCGTGATAGCCGGGGCACAAGTTCACACCGACGGTTTGCGTGGCGCCGGTGCGGTCACACAGGAACCCGATCACCACCTCCTTCTGCGCCCACGCCGGACACGACAGACCGAGCATTACGCCGAAAGAAAGAACCAGAACCGCAACCGCTGCCTCCTTCTTCATGAACAACCTCCTTTGCTAGAGCTCAGTAAGCGAACGGCCAGACCCGGAAGTAGTTCCGAATGTTGCGCCAGAGGCGGTTGAGCCCCTCCGGTTCCACCACCAGGAAAAAGATGATGAGCAGCCCGAACAAAATCAGACGCAGGTTCGGGATGAGGTTGTGCACCGCAGCCTGAGAAAACAGCAGCCCGCCGAACGACTCCATTGTCCAGCGGATGACGATGGGCAGCAGGGTGACGAAGACCGCACCGAAGATCGAGCCCAGGATCGAGCCCAGGCCGCCGATGATGATCATGGCCAGATAGTCTATCGATACACCGAGCTGGAACTGCTCGTAGTTGGCGATACCCAGGTAGTACGTGTAGCACACTCCGGTGACGCCGGCATAGAACGAAGAGATGGCGAACGCCAGCAGCTTGTAGCGGAAAATGTCGATGCCGATGCTCTGCGCCGCGATGTCCTGATCGCGAATTGCGATGAACGCGCGGCCGATCCGGCTGCGTATGAGATTCAGCGCGGCCACGATGGCCAGCACGACGAACACCAGGAGGAAGAAATACATTTCGCGCTGGCTGGCGATCGCGTGCCCGAACAGCGTCGGGCGCGGCACCTCGATGGAAGCCTGGATGCCGCCGCTGATCCATGTGAAATGGTTGATGATCCACTCGATGATGAATTGCGCAGCCAGGGTCGCGATGGCCAGGTACAGCCCCTTGATGCGCAGAGACGGGATGCCGACGATGGCGCCGATCAGCGCAGCCATGAGACCGCCCAGCGGCAGCGACAGCCAGAACGGAAAGCCCAGGCGCACGGCGAAGTTTGCAGCCGTGTACGCTCCCACCGACATGAACGCGCCGTGCCCCACCGAGATCTGACCTGCGTACCCGACCAGGATGTTGAGCCCGATCCCGCACGCCACCACGATGAAGATGAGGTTAATGAGGGACCACAAATCCTGATCGAGCACACACACCGCCTATAGCCCGCACAGGTCCCCCATAGACGCCCCCGGCCCGCTAGCCCACGGCCTCTAC
>JACXTT010006385.1_pt1 | contig 16811 bp, 19 predicted proteins | sample 9270951 | NCBI WGS metagenome assembly JACXTT01 (sample SAMN15532306, study PRJNA645909) | rock metagenome | isolation source: weathered quartz diorite | place: Puerto Rico | collected 2017-06-21 | reverse complement strand
GTACGGTTCTTCGACACCGGCCATTTCGCACTCGAGACCCACGCCAAGGAAATCGCCGCTGCCATCCGCGACTTTCTCAGCCGCACGCTGCGCTAAGCATCGTCAGCGCCCGGAACAACCACGCTCTCTCAGACCGAGGTACACCATGACTTGCTGTGACACTCCAGGCTCCCGAACTGACGACGCATTGTTCGCCGACTTCAGCGAGAAGACTGCGCCCGCCGCTGCCCGGCCGCTCCTGGCCAAGGCCCACGAGATCTTCGGCTTCGTGCCCAATCTGGCCGTCACGATGGCGACCGTGCCGGCCGCGCTCGAAGGCTATTTTCACGTGTTGCAGGCGTTCGCTGACACGCCTCTGACCGCAGTCGAACAGCAGCTCGTTTTGATGTCAGTCAGCCGCGCCAACCAGGCCGACTACTCACTCGCGATCCATGCCGCATTGGCGCTCAAGCTCGGCGCCGACCCGGCAGTGGTAAAGGCGGTCGGCACCGGTCGCTCCGTCAGCGATGCAAAGTTGGCGGCACTACGACGATTCACCGAGGCGCTGACGGTCGGACGCGGTCAGGTCTCCGCCAGCGAAGTCGACGGCTTTCTCGCAGCCGGATATGACCGTGCGGCCATCGTCGCCGTGGCGTTCGGCGTGGCGGTGAAGACCTTCGCCAACACACTGGCACACTTGGCGAAGACGCCGGTCGACGCGGCCTTCGCCCCGGCGCTCGCCGGCTTACGATCCTAGGAGGTGTCCTGTGTGGGCAATTGTCATCAAGCAGTATGGTGGACCTGATGTGTTGGGCATCGAGGAACGCCCAGTTCCGGAGCCGAAAGCCGATCAAGTCCTGATTCACGTGAAGGCCCCCGTGATCTGCGATTCGCCACCTTGACATGGTTGGTAGCTCGACATCCCGTTGGCAAATTGCGCCAACAAAATGAGCCTCTTCCCGCGCCGGAGGCATAGCGCGCGAGATCCGCAGCCGTGCAGCTAGTGCCGGCGTTAGCGCACCCGCCGCCAGTGCACCCGCCACCAATGTGCGCCGAAACCAGCTACGGATCCGTCGACGCGGCGACGCCTAACAAATCAAGCATGTCGCCGCGTGGCACTGACTGATGAGATCGAAGGTAGTCTAGTCCGCTTTCCAGCAGCTGCCGTCATTCAGACTCTCGGGGAGACTGCCGTGGCAGTGGTTAGTCCCGTGCCGGACGCGGTATCAGATGTGCTGTCTGCTTGAAGTCTTGTTCATTCAAGCGCTCCGCCATTGGGGCAGCCGCACGCCGGGCAACCTTGGCTGGCTGAGCGGCCTAGTGGATCCTCCGGTGGGCAAAGCGCTCTCGGCGATTCACGATGAGCCCGCACGCGACTGGACGGTCGAGTCGCTCGCCGAACTTTCAAGCATGTCGCGCTCCGCCTTCGCTGCACGCTTTGCCGCAATGGTCGGCCAGCCACCCCTGCAATACCTTACACATTGGCGCCTGAATCTAGCCGCGGATCAACTCCGCGCCAGAACCGCGCGAGTGAGCGAGATCGCGTCGAGAGTCGGCTACGGATCTGAAGCAGCTCTGACTCGCGCTTTCAAAGCGCAATTCGGCACTACCCCTGCGGCCTTTCGACGCGACGCTGCGTCCGCGGGAGTCATGAACCAATAAGGCCACGAGTGTTACCGAGATGCCTGACGAAACTGGCGCACAAATGCACGAATATCGTCAGCGAGCGCCTCCGGCTCCTCCAGGGGCCGCGAAATGACCCCCGAGCATCTCGCCGAGCTTGAGCAGTTCCGCGAAAGTACTTGGCCAGCCGTGAGTCAATACGATCGGCAGCGCGTGATGCCCGGCAGCGCGCCGCGAGTTTCCCGAAGTCTGTTAGCAACACTTTCGGCCAGATATGGTTCAAAGAAGCCTGAGAGATACGTACGACTGCGTCTGACATGAGAACTCCTAGAACCGCAGCGCGGCTGAAGCGAAAGCAAAGCCGAGGGGTCGCAGTCCGCCGAAGGACCTGAGGGCCTCACCGGGCATCGCGTGCACGATGCCACCCTGGAATTCTACCAGAGCCACGATGCGCCAGTTCACGCGCAGGTAGGATTCGGTGGTCACATACAGGCCACGCCCACCGGGTGGTATGACCGGGAAGTACACCGCCGAATAGACCGAGTCGTAACGAGAATTGCGCCACAGGAACTGAGCGCCCGCCGTGACTAACAGATCCGGCGCAGGGTTGATGGAGATGAAAGGCTGAACGTCATGCACGTTGCGCGGTGAGACGATGGCAGCGTCGGTCAGATAGGAGAGATTCGGATACGGAAGGTCGAAGGTGGCGAGACGGTTGTCATGTGGGTTGTCGTCGCCGCCGGCGTAATCGAGGCGTAGAGCGAGGCGTGGTGCCCAGCGTGCACTGAAACTGCGGCCACCTTCGAAAGCTGCACCCCAGGCGCGGATGTCGAGGCGCGCTAAACCGGTCGGTGCGAACGTCCCGAATTGGTAAGACACTTGGCCGTCCGCGTCCCAGCCGCGATCGGCGCCGAACAGGCGCACGCCGGCACTGCGCCGACGCTCCACTCCCACGGCGTAACGCGCGACATAGTTGTCACGCTCGATGGCCAGGAAATCGACCTTGTACCCCCTCCACGGCAGCGCATGTTCGGCCATCAGTAGCCAGATTTCGTCGTGTGGATCCGGATCGTCATCGAAGGCGCCGGGAAGGTTCCGTGTTGCCCGCGCCGCGAGACCGGTGACGGTCCAGCTGCCCATCGCACCGTCGAGGCGTACGCCATCGAACGTGCGGCGGATGCTGGTCGAATCGCGCACCGCAATGTAGCGGCCGATCGAGACTTCCTGTCGCCCAATGCGCATGCGCCAGGGCGCGGGATCGAACTCCAGCTCAACAAACGCCTGGGCAAGATCGGCACGGCTGTGGTCGGCCGGTCGCGCGAGCGGCTTGCGACCGTGCTCGGTCGCGGCACCGAGCTGCACAAACACCCTCACAGCTGAGTTCACATGTAGATCCGCATGCAGCAGAAAGCGTTGTTGCACCGAGGTGAAATCCGGCGCGGTGTGCTCGCCGAAATCCGGGTGATCGTACCGATCCGCCCTAAAGCGATACTCCCCACCGACTGATAGGTAGCGCGCGGCGTCTGCACCCAGCGGGACGTACTTCAGGCGATAGGGGAAAAACGCCAGCTCGGGGCGCTCGCGCAGGAAGCGGTAATCCTCATCCCAGCGAGACATCTTAGGCGTGTAACCGGGCCAGCGCCCCGCGAGCATGTTCGTCGTCTGGGCGAGAACGCCACACGGCGCTGTCGCCGCTACCAGGGCAGCCGCGCTCGCGAGCACCCGCCTCATCAACGCGGTTCCGGGCAGACCTGCCCGGTGGTCACCCAGCTCTCAGCCGCAGCGAGAAACGCAGCGTAGCTCACCGCAGGCGCAGCGCGCGCTGCGCCATGCGCGTCTGTTCCCGGTGCCCATGCCCAGACGACAAGCGGCGTCCTCAGATGATTGACGACCTCAGCGCCAGTGCGGCCGCCGTTGCGGGTGGGGTCTTTCAGATGCAGGCACAGCTCGCGTGTGGACAGACCCTGCCACCCCATGCTCAGCGGCGCCAGCCGCCAGTCATCGTTGGCGCCTGGAACGCCGCTCGCGTCGTTGTTGCGCCTGCCGTGACACGTTGTGCATCGCATGCCGGGGGCGCCTCGCCCATTCGCGCCCCGCATGACGTTCATCAGATGCCGATGACGATCGTCGCCTTGCGTAGGAAATCCGCTCACGGTGTGACAGTTGAGACAGCGCGGACCCATCATGACCCTGGCCATGCGCGCAAACGCCGCAGGCGACGCCGGGCGATCCGCCGACGCAGTCTGAGCACCCAGGGGCGCCGCCAGGAACAGCGCCGCCGCCAAATCCACGAGCAACGGGGCCGTGGGTGCAGCAGCTTTCATTTGCGCCTCGCCGCGGCCGCGTGAATCGCGCGGCGGATGCGCGCGTAGGTCCCGCAACGACAGATGTTGGTGACAGCCGCGTCGATGTCAGTGTCGCTGGGCGCGGGAACGGCCTGGAGCAGCGCCGCGGCGGCCATGATCATTCCCGATTGGCAATAGCCGCATTGCGGGACCTGGTGCTCAATCCACGCCTGTTGGACTGGATGAGACCGATCTGCGGACAACCCCTCGATGGTGGTGACGGATCTGCCTTGGGCCGCCGCGAGTGGCACCGAGCACGATCGGACCGGTTGCCCCTCCAGGTGTACCGTACAGGCGCCGCAGGCGGCGATGCCGCAGCCGTACTTGGTTCCGGTAAGCCCCAGGTCATCGCGCGTCGCAGCGCAGCGACCGCCATGCCGGGAATCTTCACGTCGATGCCGAAAACCGCAGATCCATCGACCTTTGGCGGAATGTCGAACCGCGCCTGCGGCTTGCCGATCATCGTGAGCTCCGCCGCGCTCTTCAGGCGAGGCGCCGATGGCACCGGAAGTTTCGCGGCCGCTTCCGCGACCTCGCCGAAGCGTAGGCTGCGTCCCGAGACCGGGTCGCGAATCACACCGCCTTGAACGACGAGCGAGTTAGGGCCAACGTTGAGCCGGGTGGCGGCTGCCTGCACCAGCATCTCGCGCGCCGCCGCCCCCATGGTGCGCATCACGGGATAGAACGTCGAACTCGACTCGCTATTGCCCGTGAACATCCATCCATACTGCGGATGCCGATAGGCGGGATCGAACGGTGACCATTCGGTGCGCACCATCGACCAGTCCGCGCCCAACTCATCAGCCAACGCGACTGGCAGCGTGGTCGAGATCCCCTGCCCCATCTCGGACTGGGACAAGACCACGGTGATGGTATTGTCCGCGGCGATCTGCAACCACGCATTCAGCGCAACGCGGCCTGCGCGCCGCTCCTCGGCCCAAACCGCGCACGACAGCATCAGAACGCCCAGGCTACGTGTGAGAAAGCTCCGCCGCGTCAGCGACGGCAGCGAACTGTGGTCATGCGATTGCAGCGTCGGATTCACTACACCTTCCCCTGAAGCGTACTCATCCACAGTTGGAGCTGCCCGCGCTGTCAGTTTGCCGTAGTGCCATCGGACTACAAGTCCGCCCGCCGCGGCGGCCGCTCCACTTAGCGCGCAGCGATCACAGAGGACATCCGGCGATTGATCGGCTGACAGGATAGCGAGAAGATCCAAGCGCGAGCTATGGCTGAAACTCTCGATTTCTTTACCAACCGTCCACGGCCAGGAGAACTCCGGTACGCAACGATCAATGCGGTTGCCCGATGCGCTGTCGAGCATCCCGGTCGCGAGAGCACGGCCTCGTTTGCACTTGGCCTAGCGGAGCTTCCGCAATCGGATCGGTAATCAATAATTGCGCGTAGCAGCGTCACGTGATATCTAGTGTGATGTCCCGTTGATAACTTTACAGAGACGCTCGAGCTTAGCGAGGATCGACTCAGCAGTTGCGGTCCACATGAAGGGCCTCGGGTGTTGGTTGTAGTGCTCGACAAACTCGCTGATCTTGCGCTTGAGATCGGTCACCGAGTCGAAGGAGCCGCGGCGGATGGCCTGGTTAGTGATCAATGCGAACCAACGCTCGACCTGATTCAGCCAGGAACTGTAGGTTGGGGTGAAGTGCAGGTGAAAACGCGGCCGTCGCGCCAGCCAGGCGCGCACCTTGGCGTGCTTGTGCGTGCCGTAGTTGTCACAGATCAAGTGCACATCGAGATGCTCCGGGACGTTGGCTTCGATGTGGCGCAGGAACGAGAGAAACTCCTGGTGCCGATGCCGCGGCTTGCATTGGCTGAGGATGCTGCCGTTGGCGACATCCAGCGCGGCAAACAAGGTTGTCGTGCCATGGCGGATGTAGTCGTGGGTGATCCCCTCGAGGTATCCCAAGCCCATCGGCAGCACCGGTTGCGTGCGCTCGAGCGCCTGCACCTGACTCTTCTCATCGACGCACAGAACCAGGGCGTTTTGCGGCGGATTGAGATAAAGCCCGACGATGTCGCGTACCTTCTCGATGAAAAACGGATCGGTGGAGAGCTTGAAACTGCGGCTGCGATGCGGCTGCACGCCAAAGAGCGAAAGATAGCGATGCACCGTGGTCTTGGACAGTCCGGTCTCGGCCGCCAGGCCGCGCCCCGACCAGTGGGTCTTGCCCTTCGGCTTTCTGCGCAGTGCCGTGTCAATCAACTGCGCCACTTGCTCCTCGCTCGTGCTGCGCGGTCGACCGGGCTTGAGCTCATTGTGAAGCCCAGTGACGCCGCGCTCACGATAGCGCGTGCGCCACAAGGTCACCGTCGGCCGACTCACCCGGTAACGGTGCGCGATGTCGGTGTTGGATTCCCCGTCGGCCATGCGCAGCACCATCTGGGCTCGCTTCACAATCCCCGCAGGCAGGCTCTGCGAGCGGGCAATCGACTCCAGTTGCAACCGATCCGCTGTGCTCACCGTCAAAGCTTTGGCTGGTCGTCCCATCGAGCGCTCCGCTGGCCAAGGTACTCTTTGGACCACGTTCGATGCGGAAAGTTACATACGGGTCACAACACTAGCACGCGCCATGCGCGGCTTGTCGCCCAGTGATGCGGACATTCGGCCCGCTCTCAAGGCGCAGCTTCGGGCGGTCTAAGCTCTACGTTTCCACCACATTGGTTGATGCCCTATGCCGAATCGCATCCTTGTGAAAACCACCATCGGGCAGGTGGCGGACGACTGGCACGTCGGGCGCTTTTCGTTGCTCACCGATCATTTGCGCTCGCTCAAGGACGCCTCGGGCGGACCCGTGCGACGTTCAATCTGTGTGTCGCCGTCGAGGAGCCTAGCATGGGCCGTGCGGTTTCGGATTCCAGTTTTCACCATTTCTGCGATTACAACTGGAACCCGCGAACGGGGTGTCCGAGCTTCGTGAACGAGCCCGCTGGAAGGGGTGTTCTCGCAAGTCCTGACGCACTGGGCGATGCACGTCGATACGTCGAGAACATTGCTGCTTGGCTCGCAGGGGGACAAGGAGTAAGCAGGCGCTAACGCCTGTGGATGAAGCTCTGTCCGCGCGGTGTCCGTCTTTTTACCGCCTTATAAGACGGCTGCAGCGAGACGCCCAACCCGGACTCCGTAAGGCGGGGAGCGACCCCCTAAGGTTCGCGCCTTCTATGGTGATGAAATGATGGGCCGCTGAGATGGAAACGTGAGCTGCAGGTCGCCGTGGATACGCCCCTGCTGTGGCACATCCCGCTCTCGCACTACAGCGAGAAGGCTCGCTGGGCACTCGACTACAAGCGCATCGCGCACCACCGTCAGGTGCTCGGCCCTGACTACCTGATCCGCGCCTGGCGCGCGACGGGGCGCGGCACCCTGCCCATCCTGTTCCTGGACGGTCACGCGATCGGCGATTCGACCCACATCATCGCCGCGCTCGAAAAGCGTTATCCCGAGCCGCCGCTCTATCCCGGTGAGGCCGCCGCGCGGCAGCGCGCGCTCGCGCTGGAAGACTATTTCGACGAGCAGCTCGGCCCGGCCGTGCGGGCAGCCATCGTCACGCCGCTCTTCCGGCACGATCAGGATGTCGCACTGCGCGTGCTGACGACGGGCATGGCCGACAAGGCCTACCAGACGCTGCGACCGCTGGGGCGGATCTTCCCGGCGTACTACCGCTTTCGTCACAAGATCGGCGACGCGAAACTCGAGGCCGATCGCGCCACCGTGAACGCCGCGCTCGACCGGATCGAGCGGGAACGAAAAGGCCGCGCGTACCTCGTCGGCGATGCGTTCACGGTCGCCGACCTCACGGCGGCGGCGATGCTGGGGGCCCTGCTGCAGCCACCCGAGATCCAGTACCCGCTGCGCGTGGAGCTGCCGCCGTATCTGCAGGACTACCGCGCCACGCTCCTAAGGCATCCGGCCACGCAGTGGGCAGTCGACATTTACCGGCTGCATCGCGGCGGCTCCGCCGCAGTACCGCGGCGGCCGGCGGCCAGGTAGATGCCAACCGCATCCGTATCCGTATCCGTGCGCTCGCGTATGCAACAGTGGCTAAGGGGCCCAACAACGAATGCAGCCGATGCACGCGGATATTCAGTCCACTGCCAAAGACAAACTAAGTCGCTGAAATGACAGCGAACACTTCCGTCACCATGTCCGATATTTCTGCGAGATACGGGCACTTAAGGTCCTGATTCCCGGACATAGCGCCACTAAATATTGGACACCTTATGCGGTCCTAACCCGGCCGCCGGCAACCTGTGTCGCGGCGCTACAGGCCTTGTGCGAAGACACGAAGGCGCCGGTTGAACTCCGCGGTATTCTCCCAGAACGGCGCGTGTCCACAGTTCTCCATGACGTGGATCTGCGCGTGGGGCATGGCGGCCTTGTGACGATCGACGACGATGGGTCTGACAATCCCATCCGAGGCACCATGCGTAATCAGCACAGGCTTGCGGATCTTCGGCAGGAGGTCGTCGTTGTTGACCGAGCGGGAGAACAGCGCGGCACGGCCGTGAGGTGGAACGCAGACGTTGTACCCGAGCATGAGGTACAGGTCCTCAGCCGAGGGCTGCCGGGCGAAGAACATGCGTATGAATGTCTCGAGATTGCGCACGCTCTCCTCGGCATCCGTGGCGAACAAACCCGGCGCGACGCCGAGGGTTTCCGGAGTGAGAACCGACATCGCGTCCTCACTACCGAGCTTCGTGAGGGCGCTGACGAGGTGGAGGCCGCCAAGGCTGGCGTCGCCGTAGTGCCTGATGTAGTCGAGGGGTACGAGTCCGTACGACCAACAACAGAGGACTGGACGTTGCAGACCCAGAGTCTTTACGGCTGCGTTGACGTCGTCCGCCCAAAGTCTCGAGTCCGCATATCCGTCGCGAGGCTTATCGGACAGACCATGGCCGCGCAGATCGAGTGCGACGAGGCGGAAGTCACTGGCCAGGTCCGAGTTCAGCTGCCGACTCCACGTCAGCCAACACTGCGAAAAGCCGTGAAGAAACAGGATCGGGCGGCCCTCTGGGACGCCGGTTTCGACGACGTGGAGCCGAACGCCACCACCCCCCGAGATTCGATGCGTCTTCATGCCGTTACTCCGTTGTGAGTCTCGCGGGCGAACCGCCAGTCAACTCATGATCGGTAAACTCAGACGGAACCGAGGTCGCGAGATGTTCGCCAAGACGATTAGCTACCGCGAGGAGCTGCTCTTATTGGACACTGTACGTCCGCTTCATTCTTGATCAAGTCGTTGATTTGATGGTGGCCAGGGACAGAATCGAACTGCCGACCCGCGGATTTTTAGTCCGCGGGCGCGAACGAACTATGTCGCTGAATGATGACGAAAACTTACGCCACCGCGTCCAATATTTCTGCGAGATACGGGCGCTTAAGACCCCTGATTACCCGAGATAGCGCCACATAATATTGGACGCGTTATTCGGTCCGAGCCCTGGTTCTACACGCAACGCGCCGTCGATTTGATTTGCTCGGCACCGCAGTGAACGCTAGAGATCGACCCCACCTGCCTGGCGACCGTCTGCTTTTAAGACCGTAGATTGGCTCGTTTGAAGTCGGGGCAGCGAGCTCTTTCCGCTTGCGCGCTCAGGCCTTTAACCGTTCCAACATTTGCTCGACAACCGGACCGGGCTGCTTCGCGGGCGCTTTGAAGTATGCCATGCCCGCACTTAAGAAGGAGCATCGCCAAACGGAATTCGACAGCTGCCCATAGCTGTCGAACACAGCTTCCGAAAACTTGTAGTCGTGAGGTTCATCCGCGTTGTAAACAAGATGATGTCGAGCCCTTGCGATCAGTGCTTCTGCGTCACCGCCACTCTGTAGATAGCCCAAGGATTTACGAGCAGCCTGCAAACGGCGACCGTCCGCCACGTCCGCGAAAATTTCATCGATTGCGTCGACGGCCGAGCTGTCAAGTGGGAGCGGTTGCAGAGCTTCGAGACTCACATCAGGTTGAGTCGTACCCACTAGCTTGCGGAACATCGCAATGAATGCCGCGCACTGTAGCAAGGTCAGCTGCTGTGTCTGTTCGTCGCTGCAGACTCGGTAGGCGTAGTACAACGCATTGGCGGTGGTCTGTGCATGCAGCGGCACGATACCCGGCTCGTGCATGAGCAATTCTGCGGCGCTATCGAATAAGACCTGCCAAATTGCGTCCGGCGAGATTCCTTGCCGCAGCAATTCGATGACAATTGTGCCCGATTCTTGCTCCGATACCCGATATAGGGCTGCATGCAGTTCCGCCCGCGCGCCCGGATCATTGCGCCCTTGCTTCCAATTCCGCGGGATCTCGTGCAACCGTTTCAGATTTTGTCGCCACGGCTGATCAGGCTGAAGATCATGACTGGCCGGACTAGGAGCAGCATCACTGTTCTGCAGCGCCGCCACCGTGGAGCGGAGTATGGGCTCGGCCTGAGCGCTACCGAGAAGCTCGATGAGATAGTGGGCGTTGCTTACAGTGATAGCTTTGTGACCGATCGCTCGGAGGTCGCGCGCGCCATACGGAAATAACAGCGAGAAAATCTCCTCCTGGCCGGCGGCATGCGCGTAATTAACGATTGCTGCATCTGCGGCATCGCGATCCCAATTGTCCAACGCGGTGACTAAGGCGTGCCGTGCTGCCCGTGCGCTGCCGACCGGAGCGGCGGCCCTCGTTGGCAGACGCCAGCCGTCCGTATACCGCTCTTGAGCTTGGGTATCCTTGAAATAATCGATAGCCCAAGCGATGGGCAACCATTTGTCCGAAGACGACAGGTGTAGCGTGGTCAAATCGATGGACCGCAACACCATGACCGAATGATATTTGAATCCCACGTCAGGGTAGGGCTGGACATTGCGCACGGCGGCCAGGGCTAGAGCCGAAAGCAGATCCTCATAACGAAGACCCGCACGGATCATTCGGACGAGCGCACGCGGGATGCGCTCCCGTGGCGAGTCTTCCAGCAAATTGAGTAGCACGGCGACGGAGCGATCGATCGCGCCAAAGCCAAACCGGCTGGTCAGGCCTAAGCCGGTGGCGCCGGCTGCATGAATGAACGTGCGTCGATTCACGGCGAGTACGATTGCTCTTGCCGGCCGTCACGGTACGCCAAATCCGTACTGCCGGCTCGCGTTTGAATCATTTTTAACCTGGCGGCAGCGACACTAGTGCGTATCGGCGGCGCAGATAACCATCGACGCGGTTGGAGACTTCTTAGCCGCCTCGCCGACGTGTCCTGTAACCGTGGGTCACCGAGGTCGGGGGCCGCGTTCGCATCGTTTGACGCCGCGTTGGGCAATTAGACACGAAAAGGCGTAGCGATGCGCCGCGTGCGTACTCCGTCATCTGTCCGAAATTGACCCCTGAGCCGCCGTTCGGGAACGCCAGCTCCCGAGCAAGGCCAGCGGAGCGCCTCCGCAACAAGTGAAGGCGCTTCGCTGCCACCCAGAGGCCGGCATCAGTGCGTCGCGCGGAACGGAGTCTCAGGTCCGCGTCCCGAACACGTGTGCTCGCCCGCGATCGACTACTTCGAAACCACGACCGAACTCGGGGCGTTGCCAGCCGCGAAAGGGCTGCCAGCCACTAGCGCGAGCGCGCCGGTAGTCAGATCGATCGTATAGACCGAGATCGAAATGCCGTTTCTGATTTGAGGCGTACGCAAAGCGTCCAACATTGGCGCAAACAATCGCCACGGTAGTGACGTTCGCGGTGGTGACTGTGCCACTTCCGGTTCCGTTTGTGACGACACAGTTCTGGACTGGACTGGACTGGTAGGTTGAGCGTAGACGGTGACGCCGTGTGTAGCACCGTTGGCAACTTTGTTCGCAAACGTAAACGATCCGGACATAGATACGGCGAGATCATTGCCGCCATTGTCACGCAGTACGAGTCCGGATCCGGTGAGCCCTGAGACCACGCCGCCCACGGAGTAGGTTGTACCACCGCCTCCACCACCGCCGTACCCACCACCGCTGCCACATCCAGCAAGCGCGAGCATCGCGATTGAGATCAGCGACAAATGTGTGATTCGCAGGAAGGAAATGTTCATGGTGGTCGCTGCCAGGTTTTGTGGTGTGCGTGGGCGGAAATCTTGATTCGCGAGCACCAAACGCTACGAAAAGTACACCGCGGGTAGAGCCGGACGAGTGCCACCGCTGCCGCGTATGCGTTCTGCGCTCCGAGCCATTCGGCGCGGTCATCGGACCCGAACGCGCAGCAACCGCGCGACTCGCTATTTTCCGATCACAATGCCGGGAAGCAGGACAGGGCCTGCCCCGGGAGCGATGACAGCGGCAGGCGCGAGCTTCCGCCCCCGTCCTATTTCGGTCCGTATGGGTTCAAGCTATTCGTCGGCGCCGTCAGTCAAAGAGAGAGCCTACTCAAGGTCTACTTCAAACTTAACCGGTGTGGAAGTCGGGTTGACGACTCCCAACACGTTCCCACCAGCAAACGCGCTCGCATCGATCAACGCGAACGCGCCCGGTCCTCCTCCGTTAACGGTGACGACAATAGAGGTGGCCAATCCACAGGGATTGGTCGCCGGGCCAACGCAAAAACCCATGGTATATGCAACGCCGTCACAGATGCTGGAGTGGGCGCACGGAACTTGAATTTCAATAGGCCGCTTACCGTGTAGTTTGTGTGGTTAGCCAGTTGCGTACTCGGTATCACGATAACTATGCCGCCGTTGCTGCCTGCCGCACCGACGGGGACCGTCCCTGTGATGTGTAGTTGAGCAAACGCGCTATGACTCAATCCGACTGCCGCGCAGCCCATAAGAATGCGAAGTAATGAATGCCTTACAGCAGCCTTCATGATGTACTCCTCCGTTCAACTCAACCCAAAGCTACGGCCATCTAAAGACCTAACCTCCGCAATCTCATTGCCGCGGCACTGGTGAGGCTCATTGACCGCACACAGTCAGCACTGCTGTTCTTCCCGTCTCAATCTGCCGACCGATGCTGAAACAATGATCCACCCAACCACTGCCCTGTCAAGCGGTAGAGCCACCCGTGGCCTTTGATCGTTGCAGCGCCGATTCGTCAATCGCGCAAGAAGCAAGTTGCGGCGGTCGGAATTTCAAAAACTAGCGCAACTGATTGATCAGGGGACGAAATGATCGCCAGAATCCGGCGTGGTCGGACGTCGGCTATCGGGAAGTCGTCCCGTTTTTGTTGTCCGACGGCTCGCGGCCGGTCAGCGACCGTTGATTCAAACTAAACTGTCGACGGTAGCTTCGCGACCCTGAAGAGTCGCTGACGACTGTCGGCTATCGGGGCCTAAATCGGCATCTACTTCCAATAACCCGATCGCAATCCTCGATGCTCAAACATCGGCTTTGGAATCAAGCCGGTCTTCTCATAGTAGCGAATCGCGGAAGGCGCCAGACCGCCGGGGCTTGACTTAAAGTGCACTTTAACTATTACACTCGATGGCAGCACGTTTCTGCCGCGAGGCGAGAGACTCGATAGGTGGCTGCAGCTTCGTGGTGTACGGTCCGGCGCCAGACGGGGCGCATGACTTTACTTCGATAAGGAGGGTGCGGAGATGGGGACAGTAACATTCAGGCAGTTGCCGATGATTGCCAAAGTCGCAGTCGGCATTGCGTTCTTGGAGGCTTGGATTTCGCTCGAACAATTGGTGATCGAACCAACAGGCCTGTGGCACTACATGCCTTTTTATCGGGTAGGCGGATTTTGCGTATATGATTTTACGGTCACCCTCCTCGTTGTCGCTGGACTCTGGCGGTTGTCACAGCAGCGCGAGGAACGGCGGCTCTGATGGGTAAGAAGGAGATACAAGCGGCAAGCTTGAGGTGACCCCGTACAGAAGGCTCCTGTCGTGTTTGCGGCGGAACAACACGTGAAGACCTGAGTGAATCGGCGCAGCAAGTCGACCTGCTGCTTTGTTCCGAGCAATTCGGTATTGCCACCGGCAGGTTCTAGCCGGTTGCTGCAGGTCGCGAACGGCAGCAAATCGGGCAGGAGAGCTCGACATCCAACCCTTGTCGCGCTACAGGGGTATCGTCGCGCCATAGTCTTGGTGGAGGTTCCTATGCGACGCAGTGCGGTGATGGTGATCTGCCTGTCGTCTTGCCGAAGCAGGTTATGTTGCGTTCGCTCTGGACATGTATGGCGAAGGCAGGCAGGCGCATCACCCTAAGGATGCAGCAAAGCTCATGACCGAGATTGTGACAAACCTGCCGCTCATGAAGGCACGCTTTGACGCGGCACGCAAGCTTATCCAAGCGCAGCCAAATGTCGACGCGATACGCGTTGGCGCGATCGGCTACTGCTTTGGCGGTGCGGTCGTTCTGGAGATGGCGCGCGCAACTCTTAGGTAAGGCCGCGACTTACCAGGCACTCTTGGACGGCCCGCTCCGCCTGATCAATGGCGACGTTGGCAAATGCGGCAGCACCTGAGTCGGCGTTCGCAATGGCGATACGTCCGAACATTCGTCTACCGCGAACATGTGGACGATCCGCCTCGGGAAGATCTGGATCTCCCAGGGTGTCGTAGCTATAGGCGTAGCCGTGAGGCCAGCGGTTCACCGTGAGGCCGAGGATATCGCGGCGTGAATCAAAGCCTGCCTTTCCCAGCATCCGGTTGAGCTGTATGCGCGTTTCGCGCTCAATACTCTCAAAGCTCTCTGCCAGCATGGCTGCGCGACCGACGCGGTTCTGCTCACGTCGAGGAAGCCCGGGCTTGTTGGGATTCCGCCACATGATAATCACCGCCGGTTCTCCGGGATCTACAGCGCTCTCGTAACCGCCGATGGAGAGCGGCGTGTCGAGCCAGAGATCTGTGTGATAGGCGTTAGGAGCAAGAATCGCACTGACACCCAGTCTTTGCAGGCTCTCCCAATTTCGCACCAGCACGCTCGTGGATTGCAGGGGCACTTTCGACGCGTAATGCAACGCTTCTTTTTGCTCTGCCGGGAGGGCCGGAACGATAAAAGGAACGATATTGTTGAAACAGGCGAGTATTACGTTCGCCGCGGTGACTTGGCGCTTACGATTGGCCTGCACATACACAACACGTACGGCTAGTTCCTTCCCAGGGCTGGGTGCGTCAATGTGCTCGACGCGAACGGCCGTACTGTTTAGCCGGATGCGAGTCTGATTCTCGGGCAAATCCAGCCTTGCGTAGTTCGCCGGAGCTAGCACGATTGACTCTTGCGTCTGTGCACCGGGAAATACCTGCGGAATGAGCCTGCTCACGAGCAATCGTGCGATGCTCGCATTGCCGTCAGGAAAGTGGAAAAACTCCGCATCTAACTTTGGCTGACTTTCGATCTGCATCGCGCTGAACCCGGGTGCGTCAGCACGCCAGGCTTCATACGCCGGACAGGTATCGACGCGCTTGTTATTGCGAAAAACAAGACCGGTGAAGTAAGGCAGACTTTCGGAGCGAAGGCCGGCGTGGTTAAGCAGAAAATCCTGGTAGCTCATGTGCTTCAAGGCAGAGGCTTTCCGCACCGGATCGAGCTCTGGCAGATAATCCTTTTGTGCGGTGTGCAGCCGAACGAGGTCTGCTCGCACGGCCCGAGACAAGGGCGCGTCTGCGAAAAACGCGTGCCAGGGACGCTCCCCAAAACGCGGGACCACTTTATCCGTCAGAAAGTGCTCGCGGTCGAAAAAGATGCCCTGTCCCAGGCCCCGGATGCGGTCTGCGCGCTCGTACTGCTTATAACTCTTCGGGTCGATTCCGAGATCAGCGAGTAGCGCCTTCGCGGTGTAGCTGTAGGGGAAGGGCGTCTCGATGCTCTGCGCACCACCCAGGGTCACGTAGATTCTGCCGTCTCTATGAAACTCGTTGCGCTTGGCGTGGCCACCAAAGTCATCATGGTTGTCCAGCACGAGGATAGTGCGTTCCGTACCTAGGGCACGCCGATACAGATGAGCAGCGGCCAAGCCGGAAATCCCGGCCCCGACTACAACGAGATCGAAATGCTCACCGGTGTCCTCGCCCACGACTAAACCTGCAAATTCGCCATCTCGGGCTTGGTGGGCGACTTCAAACGATCCAGGGTATTGTCCCCGCAGGCCGGTGCGTAACGGTGGATAGGACTCCGGTGACAAGTTCAACAGAGAGGGAGCACTCACTGCTGTTTCGAGGCGATTTTCGAGAGCAGAGGCGCTTCGTGCCGAAGAGCAACCGAAGATCACGCTTGTACTCACACCTCCGATAAACTCACGGCGGGAAACTGGCACACCCACACCGAGATCATCTCGTTCGCTTGCCACTGAAGTGCGCCCCGATTTAGTCACTATGGAACGACCGGCTCCCGATTCGCATGAGATTGGTCCCGTATTTAGGTCCGATCACTGCTGGAAAGAACGCAAGAGTGAGACCCTGAGACCTCCCCATCCTTTGGACCATTCAAACCGAGAGATTCGTGATTTCCTGTGGTTCCGACTTCTCCGGTTGTCTTACATACTCCGACGGCGTCAACCTGCCTAGGGAGGTATGCGGACGACTCTCATTGTAATCTTCTCTCCAAGCGGCGCGCGTTCTCCTCTTCCATCTAGCGCATCTTGCGCAACTCGCTCGTCGTAAGCTCGCCGTATTTCTTCTTCCAAACGTAAAAGGTCGCCTCGCTGATCCCGAGCTTGCGGCACAAAGCCGCGACCGGTACACCGGCTTCGGCCTCCCGCAAAACACGACTGACCTGCTCCTCGCTGAATCTCGATCGCTTCATACGGTCCTCCTCTCCAAGTGCCGCCCCTTCGCGCTGCGCGTTGTTAGGGAAACTCTGATTTACCGGTAGTGTCGAAGGTGTTGGTCTCATTCATACGAGTTCCTCGATGAAACAACAGACGCTCACCGGGTTTGAGAAGTACGGGAAAACGACGCGGCGCGC
>JACXTT010006384.1_pt1 | contig 16811 bp, 14 predicted proteins | sample 9270951 | NCBI WGS metagenome assembly JACXTT01 (sample SAMN15532306, study PRJNA645909) | rock metagenome | isolation source: weathered quartz diorite | place: Puerto Rico | collected 2017-06-21 | reverse complement strand
TCTTTGTATTCGGGGTCGCGGTGCATACACAGGCCCATCCCGACCGAGGCATAGATAACTTCGGCGGCGATTCCGTCTTGATCCATATAAGGAAGACGCGCCTTGCCGCCGTAGGCAGCCTCACGGATCTCGGAAAATTTGATCGTTTTGGCGCGGGCATTGCGCTCTTTAATGCTGAAGCCAGCTCCGTCGATAAAGCCGAGCGCGACGGGACGCTTCATGCCAGGGACGACGAAAGCCTCCGAACCGTCCGGTTGGGCGACAATGCGCGGGGCTGAGTCGCGGTATTTCGGTTCGATGTAGTCTACATAACAATTAGGCGGTTCACAAATATGGCCATCGGATGAAATGATGCCACGTGGGATCATGCGGTGGTCTCCTTCTTGATAACTTCCAAACGCTCTTATGTCTGCGTCTTATAGCGGATTTTGCTCACAAATAGAAGCGATTGGCAGAAGTGCAGTTTCCTTGCCTTTGACTCCTTGCCTCGCGATGATACGAGGTTTTCCGTAGGGGCGTAGCATGCTACGCCCCTACAAAGACGAAACTGCACTACTACTAAGCGATTCGGTTGCTTGTCTATTGGCGCGGCAACCGTTCCTCCGTTCCCAGGATAACATGAACAGGGTAGATTGTGCCGTCTTCACTTTTTGCGGTTGCGACGGAGCATCGGGATTTCCTCCAGGTAGCGCAGTGGCAGCCCCAGTTGATCGGACAGTAAAGTAAGAACACGCAAGGTAATCCCGAACACCATCCCTTGAGGAAGGCGCACCGCCGGGTAGACGAGTACATCTCCTTGGTCATCTAACATGAGGTGATCGAGATTCTGAGCGTCCCACAAATCCGAGACCGGGGTCCAGAACGCAGACGCGATCTCTGAACCACACTGGAGCGACGGAAGTGACCCGGTGAGATGGTAGACAAACGAATCCAGGAGCAGCAGTCGTTCTCTCCCAGCCAGCCGAATGCGCAGCTGGGGCAAGGGGACCAACTCGGCGTCCTCTCCAATGGGGACGCCTACCTCTTCGTACACTTCTCGTCGAACGGTTTGCAGCGCCGTCTCGTCACCCGTGCGCGACCCCCCAGGGAACGCGATATGTTCGGACCACGGGTCGCTGTCCCACTTCGCGCGGCGGATGAAACAGATATGAGGAATTGGCGTGGTCTCCGCCACAAGGACACAGACCGAAGCATGACGGGGCGCGGCAGAGAGAGGACCGTCATGCGACACGTGTCTCTCCAACGCAGCCCGTAGCACTTCAAAACTTTTCATTGCCCCTCCTGGGAGTCAAGTCCACAATAGCATCAAAGCCGGTATCTGTTATTTCATTTATCCTTCTTCGTGCTCCCTGGCCAGTGGTCCATAGCGCCCAAACCTTCTAAGGCCAAACCGTAACCAAGATTATCCAGCATCAGCCGTTTGAGCTGTTGCGTGATTGCTACCCGCGCATAACGCACGGTGAGCGGCGGCTGTTTGACGATCTGGCGCGCCAACTCCCAGGCGCGATCAAGTACTTGTTCGCGCGGAACAACTTCGTTGACGACGCCAAGGGTGAGTGCTTCCTGTGCCGAGAGCTTCTGACCAGTGAGTAGGAAATAGCGCCCTCGATTTGGCCCCAACAGCAACGGCCAAACAATATGGACCCCGTCTCCGGGAACGATACCGTTAGGAAAATGCGGGGCGTCTTGGAAAGTGGCGGTGTCAGAAGCAACGACGATATCGCATAACACTGCGAGTTCAGCGTGAATCGTAGCGGGGCCATTCACGGCGGCGATCATCGGCACTTCGATGTCGAGCAAATTCATCAGGAGTTTCTTGCCATCCCAGTAGATATGGTCCCACGTGCGCGGATTCAGCTCCCACTGCGGGCCACGGGCATAGCGGGCATTAAAATAGTCGCCCGTGCCTGTGACGATGACCGCGCGGTTCTCCGGATCGCTGCCGATTTCGTAGTAACACTGGCCCAACTCCGTATGCGGGGCCTCACCCCACTGCAGTGTACCCCCGTCCGTATGCAAGCGCATCTGGAGAATGCCCTCGCGTCGTTCCATCTGAATATGTTTGTACTTGTTCGCATACTCCTCAAAGCGCGCCATAGTCCACCTCCTTTTTAAGTCTTCCCGGCGATCAATCGCCGGGCTACGGGACAACGCCGGCTTAAGCCGGCTTTTAGCCCCGTTCACGGGGCGTTGTTGAGTAGCCCGGAGTCTTTAGCTCCGGGCGGAAGTGCTCTTTTTATACAAGCGAAGTGAAGGGGCGAGGGGGAATGAGAAATCTGATACTCCTTACTGTGGCCGGTCTCCTGACCGCACCACAGCTTACACCGGAGATTTATAGTCGACGTCTTCGGCGGGGTCAGGAGAGCCCCGCCGAGCAAGGAGGTCTACCCCATGGAAATGGCGTTCAGCTTATTGCCGTCTAGATCACGGAAATAACCAATGTATGGTCCCTTCGCTCCCCCGCGCCGACCTGGGGCTCCTTCATCTTTGCCGCCCAATTCCAGCGCCTTTTTGTAAACAGCGTCGACTTGGGCTGGACTGCTAGCGGCGAGCGCAACCATGGCTCCATTGCCGGCCGTTGCAGCTTGACCATCAAACGGCGTGCAAACGGCGAAATTCGGAGCGCCGGGCTTTCCCCAGAGTTTAATTCTGCCCGCATCCATAACGACCTTAATCGCAGGATCGAGTTCGGCAAAGAGGGCATTATAAAACTTTGTCGCCCGCTCCATATCGGTGGTGCCGATCGTGGTGTATGCAATCATCGCGAATCTCCTTTCTTTCTCCTCCATTGATATTTGACCTTCGGCAGCGTCATCTTCCATTCCGTTAGCCACCGATATCTCTGAGAGAAGCAGCCAATTGGAGGAATTGCTGTCTCGGGTCTTGCCGTAGCAGAGATCGAAGAAGGAGGCAAGCTATGACTCAATTCGCTTACTCGGCGCTGGATTGTCTGCTTCTTCGGCTGTGGCCGGTTTTCTGACTGTGCCACAGATAAGTAGTCTGTCAGTTTAAATTTGAGAGAGGGATAGTAGAGGCGTCATTCCCGCGGAAGCGGGAATCCAGGAGGCATAACTACAGGCCAGTGCCCAATCTTCCTGGATTCCGGGTCTCGCGTTGCTCGCCCGGAATGACGCGCCTGCCTTTTCCCCTGCGTTGTTATTGCGGTGAACCACCAGTTCCCTGTTTCTCTCAGTTCCCATTTCTCCACTTCGTCTCCAGTGTTCCTCTCATTTACGTTTCCCTTTCTTTTCCTTCCGAGCTTTTTTCTCATTCGCTGCTGGTCGCAGCTTCGCCACAACTTCCTCGACAATACCTTTCACTTCTGGTGACAGCTTCTCAATCAACGCTTCATCACCGGTTTGCAGATAGTCAAGCGCCCGTGCGAGCGGAAACAACTGCTCTTCCATCGCGGATTCACTGATGAGTTGCCGGGCTAGCTCTAACTGTCCCATCTGAGCAACTGGGAATAGCGCCCAGAAGACTAGGTCAGGCCACTGGGCATCCCCCGACCGTTGGCCAGAGGACAATCCTTCAGTCCAAGCCTCTTTGGCTGCACCACTGTCATATTGTTCCACGAACTCGAGAAATTTGCTTAGATAAACGACTCCGCGACCAACCCAGGCTTTGGTATGCTCTGGGTTGAGGGCGAGGGTGCGGTCGAAGCTGGCCAGTGCTTCGTCATGACGATCAAGCTTGCCCAGTACGAGCCCACGATTGAACCAGACGTCGGCATACTCCGGGTTGAGGGCGAGGGCGCGGTCGAAGCTGGCCAGTGCTTCGTCATGACGATCAAGCTTGCCCAGCGCGCCCCCACGATTGATCCAGGCAATGGTATGCTTTGGGTTGAGGGCGAGGGCGCGGTCGAAGCTGGCCAGTGCTTCGTCATGACGATCAAGCTTGCCCAGCGCGCCCCCACGACCGATCCAAGCAATGACATCTTCTGGGTTGAGGGCGAGTATCCGGTCGATGTGCTGTAAGGCTTCTTCCATCTGTCCTGCAGCATAGACAGTGAGAAAAAACGCCCACAGTTTATTAACTTCCGTGATAGCGCCGCTGACATGGAGCTGTTCGAGCGTTTCTGCTGAAAGATCCTCTAAGTCTATGCTGGCTAGCAGCTCTTTCGTTATCGGTCCTTCGTCGCCAAGAGCGAGGTGTCCACGAATGATGTCCTCCATGATGCGCGCGCGTAGTGGCCCAGCCTGTATCGCTTCCGCTAGGTAGCGGTGATGTTCGAGGGTATCGCGGGCTTCACGAAGGCGGTTAGCCTCCAGGTACGAGTGGAAGCGGGTCTGCAACCGTTCACTTTCCGTGCTCATTTCCTCGGCGGCGTACCAGACCCGGAGAAAGTTCACCAACCAACCCATGCGCTGATGCACGTTGCGCCCCAGGCGCATCTGATGCCAGATCGCGTAGAGTGGTTCGGAGAGGGTGTAATAGGAGCTGCGTCCCTGCAGATTCGCAGGGTGCACGTACCCGATCTCGGTCAGTCGCTTGAGCTGGGCGCTGACCTGGTTGGGCGGCAAACGAACGGCGGCGGCAATGTCACCAGGTGTGATTCCCTCGTTTGTTGCTCCACTGACGCGGGCGATATGGTCGAGGATTTTTCGCTGTTGCGGGGGCAGGGCTTCGATTTTGGCTTTGTAGTAGGGAGTTACTTCGTCGAGCAACTTCTCCAGACCCCGGCGTACTTCACTCAGATTGGATTGTGTTACCACCCGATAGAGCATGAGCACGAGACGGGGATTGCCGCCGGTGAAGTATTCCAGGGCGCGTAAACGGCTGGCATTGGCCTGCAGCGTGGCGTCGAAGTTTTCCACTTTATCCACTAACGCTCGACGCCGGAGCAGGTCTTGTATCTGGTTGAACTGCAGGTCGGACAGGTCATACAACTTGAAGAAATTGTACAGCGGTTGATTGTAGGCGCGCGCTTCCTTGAAGAAGGTGGTGGCGCCGCCAATCACCATCATCGTGCCGTCGTTCATCAAGACATCACGCAGCCGCGCATTGTCACGCTCGTCATTAATCTGCTCCAGGATGAGATCGAAGTTCTCCACGAGCAGTACCAGACGCTTGCCATGGGTGCGTCGCCAGTCTTTGATGGCGGCGAGTGCGGATTCCTGCAAGTCCTCATTCTTCGGATACTTGCGTCGCAGGTCTTCGGCCTGTTGGCGTATGGCATCGTCATTAGTTTCGCTCGCTAGCAGATTGAGGACGGTCAGCCAGAAGTCCGCCATGTCGTAGATGCCATACGACTCTTCCGGAAACTTCAGCGCTTGCCAGCAGTCGGTCAGGCCCCAGTCTTTGAGAGCAAACTGTATCATCAAGAGGACTGTGGTTTTGCCCATACCGCGTGGCGCAATAATGACGACATGCTGGACACCGAAACCATCGGGCTGACGTTCGATGAGCGTAAGGAGTTCATCTACGAGCGGTTGTCGTGCGACGAAAGTTGCCTTGATTTCTTGTTCCGACATCGCGTCGGGATTGTAGAGCAGTTCCATGGTCATCTCCTTTAGCCACTCGCTATCCCATAATGGCGTAGCCACCAATCGCGTAACAGCGCACAGGCGAACTCGTATCGCCGTGTGTCGGCAGCGAAGCGAAGATAGAAGTCGTTCTCCAGGTTCGCCATCATGCGGTTGAATTCCTCAAGGTCTGCTTGGTTGCCAATGACTGCTTTGAAGAACTGCCAACAGGCGTCACGCGTGAGTTGCCCTTCGACCGCGACTTCGCGTAGGATGCGTCGCGCCGCCGTCGTCGTGTGAGAATCATAGTAGTCGCTGAGCCGACCGTAGTAGTGATCAAAGTAGGTTTTGCAATGTACGCCCAACACTTTGTCACGGTAGATGCGTTCTATGCGAGTGGGTGTGACTTTTTCACCCTCTTGAGCAAAGGTTTTAGCGACTTCGGAGAAGAGGATCTGTAGGAAGTAGGGGACCGGCGTTCCGATCAACCCGAGCATGCGCCGTTTGCAGGCAGGAGAGAGTTGCAGCGACGGGCGATGATCGCGAGCCAACTCATCCAAGAACGTGGAGGCGATTTTTGGCGAGAATGGTTCCAGTTGTAACGTCTCAAAGTCAGTGATGGATTTGATTTCACCAAGTTGACTGAGCACTTGGCCGATACCAATCGATCCGGCGATCAGGAAACGAATCTTGGTGCTCCCGGGAGTCTGTCGCAGCGCACGTAGCCACCGGAGCAAAGTGATAGCGTCATCGCGATGTTCTGATGACCGCGTCATGCGGTCGATCATCATAGGAAACTCATCAAGAAAGAAGACGAGCGTTTCTGGAGCTTGTGCAAGGGTGCGGAAGAACTCCTCGCCACGCTCCTGCCAACACGGGCGAAGTTGCTCCTTGAGCTTGATCTTGACCTCAAACAATTCGATCTCTGCGATGTTCCGTTTGAAAAAACTCCAGAGTTGCTGAGGAAGCCAGGTCAGTCCTTTGAGGAGCTTTGCTAGTGCGCCGTCACGAGCGACTTGTTCAAGAAGTCGGATTATGAGTTCGGCAGGCTCAGTAAAATGTTCTAAGTCGGCGTGGACGACTCTGTAGTTCCAGCGTGGCTCGTCTATCAGGTTGAACATGACGCTGGTTTTGCCGAATCGGCGAGGAGCCGCCAGCAAGACATGGCTAGTTTTGAGTTTCTCAGCTACGAGGTCCACGAAAGCTCTACGCCCGTAAAAATCTTTCCCACGCACTGGGGCTCCGACTTGGTTGCTTGCCATTACCTAGCTTCCTTTTTTTAAGGATTTCATATAAAACATTTCTGTTGTACATCATTTTCGTTGTATATCAATCTCTCTCAGTAAGTCTATGTTTTTACACGATTTTATGAGGCCATCAGGCTGTTTTCATAGAAGTGATGTGAACAATAGAGATGTACACCGTGCCCGACGTACTGGATGCAGTCGCGGCGTCGCGCTTTGTCATTTGCGGTCCATAAAAGGACGCTGTGATATTAGACGCGCTAAATTCGCTTTGAAATTTGGCCTTGTAAATTAGAGGGGAGACTTCTAATTTGCGAGCCTGAGACAGCGATTTACCCGAGCAAAGGCAAGTGCGGCAAGGGTTATCGATGGTTGATGACTGGGGTCCAAGGTAAGCAACAGTTACGGTTGGCGCTAAATCATCCTTGTAATTCTGGAATCCTACTCCATAAATGCAAGGATAAGTTGGGATAGATTCTAGAGGGCAGCAATAAAGACTCGGTGCGCAAGCGCACCCTACGTACTACGGGAGTGCGTCAGCGATACAGCAGCACCGAATCGCGTTCATTCTGCCATGACGCTTCATCTACGGTCGCGAGAGCGTCGAGGTCAGCAGGCGTAGCGGCAGGGTCATCCACCCATTGGCGCAGCAGCGGGCCGCCGTTAATGACATCAATGGCGAGTCGATCTTGTTCGTACTCATACGGAAAATCACGCCACAGCTCAAAGTCGGGGCGGAGGGTCCGTAAGGCCTTGAACGCCAAAGCAAGCAAGCGCCAAGGCCGAAACGTGTTGTGATTGTAGCTTGCGTCTTCAACATGAATTTGTAGACCAGCACACAGTTTTCCTGCATGCTTGTGAAAGGTAGGCTCGAACCAGCACGTTCGCAGACGACATCCTTGCAGCCACTGTGGCGCGAGTGATTCCATCTTTACCAGGAGCGCGCGAGGATCAAGGTCCGGCGCCCCGAAGAGTTCTAAAGGCCGTGTGGTGCCACGCCCCTCGGAGAGCGTCGTGCCCTCCAGCATGACCGTTCCGGCATAGCAACGTGCCATCCATAGATTGGAAGCATTGGGGCTGGGGTTCACCCAGGTCCGCTCGCCGAGCGGCCACCCGTAGCCTGGCGCGCTCTGCGTGTCCCAACCGTCCATCGTTACAACTTCGTATTCGACGTCTAAACGCAATGAACTCACAAACCAACGCGCGAGTTCCCCCAGGGTCAGCCCATGGCGCATGGGGAGTGGCCCAGCCCCGACAAAACTTTCCCATCCTGGTCGGAGACGGAGCCCCTCTACTGGACGTCCCACCGGATTCGGTCGGTCCAGCACCCAGACCGTCTTGTGATGCTCTGCCGCCGCTTCGAGAACGTATCGCAGCGTTGTCACAAATGTATAGATGCGACAGCCGACATCTTGCAGATCGACAAGCAACACGTCAAAGCTATCCAGCATGGCCGCCGTGGGACGGCGCACTGCGCCATAAAGGCTGAAGATTGGAATGCCATGCACAGGATCGTTGAAGTCTGATGACTCGACCATGTTGTCTTGTTTGTCGCCACGTAATCCATGTTGAGGCCCGAAGGCGGCGACGACCTTGATATCTGGAAGGGTTGCCAGTGCATCGAGAGAATGTTCAAGGTTGTGTGTGACAGAGGCTGGATGGGCAAGTAACGCCACTCGGCGGCCTGCCAACGGTTTTCGTAGTGCGGACTCTTCCAGGAGACGATCGATTCCAAACTTCATCGCGTATTCTCTTTCATCTTTTGTATGTTTGCTAAATCAATCTCCAGTGCAAAAGCATCGGGATGATGAAAATCCGGCTTGCCTGGCGGGTGGTGCAGCGCCCAGTAAGAGAGAATGCCATTCTGTTCTTCAATCACGGCTGACAATGCGATTCGCAACGGTTGTGTGATGAGTGACTGCGGGAGATGGACGCTTGCTTCCACTTTGACCCCATGCGCCATGTTCCAGGTTGTGATCTGTGGCGTTGGTTCTCCTTCTTCAAGCGGGGAACTGTGGCGATAGCTGGAAAAGTGATAACACGCCCATTCTCTAGAAGGCGAGAAATTAAATTCCCAGTACGCTGAATCGCCTTTGCCAGAGAGGAACGCCTCAAAGCAGGTGTGTCGCCAGAGGCCGTCGACTTTGGCAGCCGGTTGGGGCGATGGGATTTTGATCTGGCTACGGTCGCCTGTGAGCGTATACGTGAAGACTAATGTACGAGCGTCTTCAGGATGTGAAGACACGCCCACTTCGAGGCTGTGCACGGCCTGGCTGGACGCTTCAGGATGAGGCGTGAGCGTGGCGGCGTACACAAGAAGGTGTTTGCTCATGAGTAAAGACTTAGCAATGCGCGGACTCATGGGCAAGCTTGAGCCTGAAGGAGGTCAGTTTGTAAAGCGGTGTAGCCAGGTGTAAAGCAAAGACAAAAGCAACGGGGCGCTTGCTCCTCTGTGCAGAGATCCTTATGGTAGGCGCCTCATGACTGCCCTGTGGATTTCCAGCGCCACCTGTCTCATGACCTTTTGTGGTGGATACTTTGCCCTACAGTTCCAAGCCTATCGCGGGATCGTTCTCTCTTTCTGCGCTGGAGCACTTGTTGCCGGCGCCTTGATAGACGTTGTTCCTGATGCTCTCCAGTTGCTTGACACCTCGCACTCGTCTTTGCAGCATCGTCATCTCCTGTTGGCGTGTAGCCTTGGGTTTCTCTGCTTCTATTTGTTTGAACATGGGGCTCATCACAGCGAGGCGCAGGACCATCCCGCACATTATAACCATACCTGTCAGGTTGGCGCGTGGGGAGCTGCTGGTCTTGGGTTGCACAGCTTCTTTGATGGAGTGGCGATTGGCGGAGCGTTTCAAGCTGGTAGTGAAACCGGATGGACGGTGGCCCTTGCCGTGCTGCTGCATAAGATTGCTGATGGGGCAAGTATTGTCGGCGTCATGTTAGGAACAAAACATAGTCTAGCCGCCACTACCGCCGTGCTTGCAGCGGCCGCCTTGGCGCCGATGGCCGGGACGTTAGCCCAGTCTCTCTTTGTGATGCCGAAAGCTCTGTTGGCGCTTACGCTCGGCTGGTTTGCTGGAGTTTTTCTGTATCTGGGGGCGAGTAGCTTACTTCCCGCAGCGCATGAAGCTGGGCATTCGCGCTGGCTGCCGTTGTCTACGGTAGCGGGGGCGGCATTTATCTATGCCGCTCAGCTGTTAGCCGAGTAGGGCGTATCGAGAGCACGCGATCTTTCTCTTCTGTTGCCCCTCTATCGCAACGAGCCGAAGTTCTGCATCATCAAAAGAAAAGGATGACCGCAGGGTGAAGCTACACGAAGCAGAGGGGAGCAATGGACACGAAAGTACAAGCCGTCATCGATGAATTACAGTCGCGCATCGAAAGCGAACAAGCGCAGATTGATAGTGGACAAGGATTTGACGTCAATCAGTTAGCGCTCGCCGCCGGGGCGGAAACGGCGGGTTTTTTAAATCTGTTGATTCGCACGATGGGGGCCAAGCATATTGTCGAGGTTGGCACTTCCATCGGCTATACCGCTCTCTGGCTCGGCGAAGCGGCGCGCGCTACTGACGGTCATGTGATTGGCATGGAAGCAATCGACTCAAAATATCAACAGTGTGTGAACAATCTGACGCGTGCGGGACTGAACGATGTGGTCGAGGTGCGCTTCGGCGACGCCAAAGTGATCGTACGGGCGATTGAAGGGCCGATTGATTTGGTGTTTCTTGACGCTTGGAAAGATGATTATTTTGACTACTTTGACATCTTGTTGCCCAAGCTGCGAGTGGGCGGGTGCATCATCGCTGATAACATTATCTATCCGGCGAGTTTTCAGGAAACGATGCGGCGGTATCAAGACTACGTGCGCGCTCATGCCAACGTGCGGAGTTATTTGTTGTCTATCGGCAATGGCGAAGAGATGAGCGTCAGGATCAAGTAAACATTGTTACCGGGAGGAGCATCCGTCATGGAATCAAGCGATTATGCGGGAGTGCTACGGCGAGCGCAAGAACAACTTCTTGATTTTCTCCACTTTTTTGAGAAGTTACAAGAAGAAATTCATTTGACCCAAGTGCAAGAAGCGCAGGAAAGGGTGCGGCAAACCTCCGAGGCGTTATTCCCGAAGCTCTTGGCCGACTTGGCTGCGGCGACTCCGCCGGACTCGCTGACAAACGTGCACGCAAAGTTTACGGAAGCTATACAAAACTTGGCGAAAGCTTGTACGCTGTTTCTGAGCGGCAAAGGGCAACAGTTCGGGCAAGCGTTTCTGGACGCGCGGCAGTCGTATTGTCGCGGGTTGTCGCTTCTTTACGAGGAGCGAGCACAACTACCTGGCCTACAATCCTACTGGGTATTGTCCGAGGCAGCGCCAACTCTGGCCGCGTTGGAAATACGAGTTGACGGCGTGGAAGCGCCGGTGGGACTGAGCCACAAACCACCCACGAATGGGCACGGCGCCTATTCGCTCTACGTCCCGGAAAATTATGCGCCGCAAAAAACTTGGCCGCTCATCGTCTGCTTGCATGGCGGATACGGTCGGGGCGATGAATACATTTGGACGTGGCTACGGCCAGCGAAAAGCAATGGCTATCTTCTCCTCTCGCCGAAATCCCTGGGACCCACTTGGTCTGTGCTGAATCCTCCTCTTGATGTTCGCTCCATCCGGGCAATGCTCGACGAGGTCTGCGCAGTCTACGCTATTGATCGAAAACGCATCTATCTCTCTGGTTTGTCCGATGGAGGGACCTTCTCATATCTCGTTGGTTTATCTTGCCCTGGCCTCTTTGCTGGAGTCGCGCCGATCGCCGGAGAACTGAGTCCTATAGCGGACCCCATGCTGCGGCAAAAACAGAGCAAAGACACGCCGTTCTTTGTTATTCACGGAGCGAAAGACTTTATTTTCGACGTGCGCTCTGTACGTTCTTCGTGTGACCTACTCCAGAAGATTGGCTACAATCTCACCTATAAAGAACTTCCGGAGTGGGGACACGCGTACACCTATGCAATTAATGAGCAATTGGTGATGCCATGGTTTGCGACACTGCAATGTGACGCGTAAGATGTGTTGCATACTGCGGAAGGAGGGATAAACTGCCGCTGTTATGCACTAAGTAATAGACTTTTACAAAGGCGTAGTCCTCAACTGTCCGCCAAGCTTATCTCCACGGCTCAATGCGCCGTGGGGCTTTTTCCCTCCCTCTCCCTCTGTCCGCAGCCGATCTTCCCTCATTCTGGCGCCTATCTTGCGGAAAAAGAAAGTTGGTTTTGTACATTACATTATCCACAATCCATGTGATAAAGCCGGTTTCAGGTGGAGGTTTCTCGAGAAAAGGCTGCTTTTTTCTCACGGACAAAAGTTTGTGCAGCGTCAATCATTTGACAAGTGTCAGTAGATTGTCAGGAGGCTGCTGCGCTTCCTTTTGTAAAATCTAGGGTCGGTAGATGACGATTCGTTCCAGACTAATTTGTAGTTTCATCTTCATGGCTTTCCTTGCGGGAGGCTTGAGTTACGTCGTGCTCCATGCGACGGGCGCGGGAGATGTAACCTCTGCGAAGGGTGTGGCGACGATTCTCTCTTTGGAGGATGTTCGCTTTGCCGGCCTAGTAGGTCTCGTTACTGCGGCTAATGAGGCCGACCGCCTGGGGACAAAACAGGCGCTATCCCCAATCGGCGTTGCGAGAGAAAAAGAAGGGGAAGCCAACGAAGAAGCTGTTGTCGTTTCTGAAGAAGACCGATACGAGCAAGCCTTAGCTGCGTATGCGGCGTTTCTGGACAGAGAACCAGAAGAGACGGCTTTTCTTAAACGCTTGACCGAGACTGGCCGGTCTCTTCAACAGCGCAATCGGGAACTTCTTGCTCTCAAGAAACAAGGGACGGGAGGCTCTGCGCCGCTCGCAGCGAAAAAGGAAGAGCTGGAAAAAGCAAAAGACGCCTTTTTAGAAGTGGTTGACGCCGCCATCCAAAATGAACGCCGCCGATTAGCGGACAATACGCCACAGGGAGATGGAGTCGCCGCCGGTGCGCACAGACGTATCGTGCTGGTGAGTGGGTTGACTTCCTTGATCGTTTTGGTGGTCGGAATTTTTATCTTCTCCTCCGTGTCTCATCCGTTTTCCGCGTTTGCTCAGGCAGCCGTTGAGGTCGGCAACGGGCGGTTTGATGAATCTCTCGAAGATGCGATACGCGTCGAGCTGAGTAAGCGAGACATCTTACTGCGGGACGAAATAGCCGTCTTAGCCGGGGTGTTTACCACGCTATTCAAACGGCTTCAGGCTGCCCACGCACAGGTTGAAAATTATCAACAAAATCTCGAATCGCAGGTTGCTCAACGCACCCTCGCTCTGCGGCAGGCAGTGGACCAAGCCCGGGAATCGGTTCAGCGAGCCGAATCGACCTATCGCTCCAAGTTCCAGTGGTTGGTCGCGTTGAGTCAGGAACTTGATTCTTCCGTGCGCGATGTGCTGGATGATACCGAGCCGCTTCTTGCCGCCCAGCTTTCCGGCCAACAACGACAGTTCGCCGAGGCCGCTCATGAGGCAGGCAAGAAACTGTTGCATTGCATTGACGAACTTGTTGATTTTTCCAAAATCGAAGCTGGCGACCTGAAGGTGGAAGCAATTGATTTTGAGTTGCGCCCCTTTGTCGAAGACCTTGCCGGCCTTTACGCTGAGTCTGCTCAGAAGCAAGGACTCGAACTGGTCTGCCAGATTGCCGATGACGCGCCCGCAACTGTGCAAGGAGATCCTCATCGTCTGCGCCAGGTTCTTACATCTCTTATCTCTAACGCCATTCAGTTTACTGAGAAGGGGGAAGTGGGCATTGACGTGCAACGCGCAACGTCGAATGTTCTGACTGCGCCCCTGTCATTTTCAACTGTGAACCTGCGATTCTCAGTGCGCGACACTGGCGCCGGTGTACCGCTAGAGACGCAGCAATCCTTCTCTCAGTCCTTGCCACAAGTCGAGAGCTCCGCGACTCGTGAATATACGAGCGTTGGCTCTAGTTTAGTCGTGGCCAAACAGCTCGTACAACTGATGAAAGGCGAAATGGGCGTGAGCAGTAGTCCGGGTGTAGGCTCTACCTTCTGGTTCACCGTTCCCCTGACAGAACGTTCCCCTCTGGCCCCTGCTCTTATGAGCCAGAAGCTGCAAGGGTGGCGGGTTTTGATTGTAGACAACAACGCCGCCAACCGTATGCTCCTGCAGCAACAGTGCGCTGCATGGGGAATGCATAGCGCCGAGGCTGAGAACGGCGCCCAAGCATTGGCAAAGCTGCATGCCGGAGCCCAAAGCGGCGCCCTCTATACGGTGGCGCTGCTAGACCTGCATTTGCCGGGAATGGACGTTTTGCAGCTAGCGCGGGCGATTAAAACTGATCCCGCCATTGCCTCGGTACGTTTACTAATGCTGACTTCTCCAGGCCCTTATGAGGGAGCTCACGAGGCGCGGCGCGCAGGCGTTGAGACCTGTCTTAGCAAACCGATTCGCCAAGCTGATTTGTATCGTGCGCTGGCTACGCCGTCTGCTTCTCAGGCTGCGCCTCTTTCCTCTGTTGCTCCTTCCGGCGAAGAGAATGTCGCCCGCTCGTCCGATGCGACTCTGCCCGTACGTGGTGAGGCGGCGTCTCAAGAGCACCCCCCGTCACACACGATCATTCCGTAAGAGGATTGAATCAGCGGGCCATTGAATCATTGCTGAATGTGAAATGAAGTCCGTGTTTCAGAAAATGACTCAATGGCAGAATGGCGCGCTGACGCAATGCCGTAGTTAATTAAACGTCACCACGCTGCGCGCTACTGAGCCCTGTTTCAGCAGATCGTACGCTTCGTTGACGCCGTCAAGCGAGAAGGTGCGCGAGACGAGTTCGTCAATCTTTATTTTCTTGTCCATGTAAAGATCGATCAGGCGCGGCATATCGATGCGCGGACGCGCCGAGCCGTAGTAGGAACCGATCAGGCGCTTTTCCATCATGCTGAAAATGTTGGGATTGAGCGTCAGCCGAGCGCTTTCCGGAGCGAGACCGACGATCGTGCACGTGCCGCGTCGAGCGGTCATCTTAAACGCGAGTTCGATGGTCTTGGCCGTGCTAATCACCTCGAACGCGTAATCCACTCCGCGCCCGCCGGTTAATTCCAGCACTGCTTTAAAGGCGTCGTCTTGTGAAGGATTCACAAAATGTGTAGCGCCGAACGTCTTGGCGAAATCGAGCTTGTTCGGCAATAAATCGATCGCGATAATTTGCCGTGCGCCGGCGAGCGCTGCGCCTTGAATCACATTGAGTCCCACACCGCCGCAACCGATCACCGCGACCGTGCTCCCTGGTTGGACTTTAGCGGTGTTGAGAGCAGCGCCGACGCCGGTCATGGTGCCGCAGCCGACGAAACATGCGCGATCCAGGGGCACATCTTTGCGAATTTTAATGGCGCAACTTTCAGGGACGACCGTCTCTTCGGCGAACGAGGCCGTAAAGGCAAAATGGTAAATTTCCGTCCCGTTCTTGTGTAGACGCGTCGTGCCGTCGAGCAGCGTCCCCAGTTGTTTAGGTCGCGTTTCACACAGATGCGGATTGCCTTCCGTGCAATAATAGCAATGGCCGCACACCGGCGAAAACGAAAGAACGACATGATCGCCTTCTTTGACAGAAGCGACGCCTGGTCCGACTTCAGTAACGACGCCGGCGCCTTCATGGCCGAGGACAAGAGGCAAAGGCATACGCAGGTCGCCCGTCATGACATGGAGATCGCTATGACAACAGCCATTCGCGGCGACTTTCACGCGCACCTCGCCTGCTTTGGGCGGAGCAAGCTGGATATCTTCGACGACGAGCGGTTTCCCAGCCTCGTAGAGCACTGCAGCTTTCATCTGTTCATTTTCTCCTTCCTGAATTATAGGAAACGATATCGTGCCGTACCTTATGGGGAAGGTTGGTTGCCTGTCAATTGCTGAGCGCTGACTCATTGACAGCCCTGCCGCGGGAATGTCACACTGGAGAGCGCGCTGTAAGGAGGGCTGTCATGGCTGAAGCTGTCTTACGCTCTAAACGTCTCCATGCTGCTGAAGATGAAGACCCATTTGAATTTTTCTTTGCAAGCGGAGTGACTGACGGCTTGCCTGTTGTGCCGCCGACGGAAGAACGAGTGCAGCGCATGTTGGCGGCGACCACCCGCGACCCGCAAGAGTTGTTAGGAACCATCGGCCCGAATTACGGTCGCGCCACCGTGGAGAAAGTAGCGATTAACGCGGTGATGGCTGGATGTCATCCCTCGTATTTCCCAACTGTGCTCGCGGCCATCGAGGCCTTAAGCGATGAAAAATTTAATGCGCATGCGATCAACGTGACGACCTTTTCGGCGACGCCGTTGACAATTATTAACGGACCGGTGCGCCACGAGATTGGGGTGAATTGCGGGCATAATGCGCTGGGGCATGGGTTTCGCGCCAATGCGACGATTGGTCGTACAGTCCGCCTTTGCATCCGGAACATCGGCGGAGCCAAGCCGCATTTCATTACGAAAGCGACGATGGGTCATCCTGCGCAATACACGTTCTGTGTTGGTGAGAATGAAGAAGAAAACCCGTGGGAGCCGTTGCACGTAGAGAAAGGTTTCCGGCCGGAACAGAGCACCGTCACCATGTTTGGCGGCCATTCTCCTTTGCAGATTAATGATCATGCCAGCCGCACGGCGGAACAGCTTGCGCTCTCGATCGGTTGGACGATGGCGAGCGTATGGAATCATAAAAACTTTCCGGTTTTTTCTGACACCACGTTGATTGTTTGTCCTGAACACGCCAAGACATTTGCACAAGACGGTTGGTCTAAAAATGATCTGCGACAGTTTTTGTTCGAGAAGATTCGTAAGCCCTTTCGTGAATTAAAGCCCGGGGTAAACGGCGGGGAAGGGGCTGGCGTCAGTATGATTCCTTTACCAAATCAATCGAAAGAGCCGCCGACCGAGGAGACGCTCTTCCCCAAATTCCCGACCTTGGATAGCATTATGATTATTGTGGCTGGCGGCACGGCTGGACGCTTTTCCGCCGTTGTTCCGGGACTCGCTCGCGGAGATTTTGGCAGCCGGATTCAAACGCGGGAGATTCG
>JACXTT010006383.1_pt1 | contig 16814 bp, 10 predicted proteins | sample 9270951 | NCBI WGS metagenome assembly JACXTT01 (sample SAMN15532306, study PRJNA645909) | rock metagenome | isolation source: weathered quartz diorite | place: Puerto Rico | collected 2017-06-21 | reverse complement strand
ACCGTCATAAAGGACGGCTACCACGGCGACACCAGCCGCATGTTCTACCTGGGCGAGCCCTCGGTGCAGGCCAAGCGTCTCTGCGAGAGCACCTATGAATCGATGTGGCGCGGCATCCGCAAGGTAAAACCCGGCGCCACCCTGGGCGATATCGGCCACGCCATCCAGGTGCACGCCGAGGGCAACGGTTACAGCGTGGTGCGCGAGTTTTGCGGCCACGGCATCGGCAAGCGCTTTCACGAAGAACCGCAAATCCTGCACTACGGCCGCGCCGGAACCGGCATGGCTATCAAGGCCGGGATGATTTTCACGGTGGAGCCCATGGTCAACGCCGGCAAGCGCGATATCCGCATGCTGGGTGACGGCTGGACCGTGGTCACCGCCGACCACACCTTGTCGGCCCAATGGGAACATACCGTGCTGGTGACCGAGGATGGTTACGAGGTATTGACCACCTCCGCCGGCACGCCCAGCCCGCCCGCAACCGCCTAGACGGCCGGGCGCCGTGCACGCCGTCGCCGCCAACCCCCGCAATACCTACGCCAGGTCGGTCAGACAGCGCCTGACGGCCCAGCGCGATGGCTTGCGCGAGGCCTACCGCAAGCACCCCAATCCGGACCGCAATCTCAGCCGGCACGCCCAGCTGGTCGACGCGGTCATCCGCGAAATAGCCGACGAACTCAAATTGCCCGCCACCCTCGCGGTGGCGGCCGTGGGCGGTTACGGGCGCGGCTTCCTGTTCCCGGCCTCGGACGTGGACTTGGTGGTGGTGTTGCCGGAGGGGCATGGGGATAACGAGAAGGTCGCGCTGGAAAACTTCGTCAGCATGCTGTGGGACGTGGGCTTGGAGCCCGGTATTGCGGTGCGCACCATCGCCGAGTGCGTGGAGGAAGCCGGCAAGGACCTCACCGTGGATACCAGCCTTCTGGAGGCGCGCGGTGTCTGGGGCGATGCCGCTCTGGTGGACGCGTTGCGCCTCGCGCTCAAAAAGGCGCGCTCGCTGCCGGTATTTTTCGCCGCCAAGATCGACGAGCAGCGCCGCCGCTACGCCCGACATAACGATGTGGCCCTGAACCTGGAACCGAACATCAAGGAAAGCCCGGGGGGGCTACGCGACCTACAAACCATCATGTGGCTGGCGCGCGCGGCCGATCTCGGTAGCAGCTGGAAGGACCTGGAACAACTGGAACTGATCACCCCCTATGAGGGGCGCATGATCCGCCAGCACCGCCGCACCCTGATCGACCTGCGCATACGCCTGCACTACCTGGCCGGCCGTCGCGAAGACCGTCTGGTGTTCGACCACCAGACGGCACTGGCCAAAGAGCTGAAACTCGCAGGCAGCCATTCTGGAAAAAGCGGCAGGCTGCCGTCTGAAGTGCTGATGCGCCGCTACTATCTTTCCGCCAAGGCCATCTGGCAGATGAGCTCCATCCTGCTGCCGACCTTGCTGGAGCGCATCTCGCAGCGCAAGAAGGATGTGGTCCGTAAGATCGATGACGAGTTCGAGCTGGTTAACGGCAACATCGCCGCGCGCGACGAAAAGATTTTCCAGCGCGACCCGCTTTCCATTTTCCGCGCCTTCCTGGCTCTGCAAAGCGTGCAGGAAGCCGAGTTCTTCGAGCCGGAAACCCTGCGGGCACTTTGGCGTGCGGTGTATCGCGTGGACAAGAGTTTTCGCGACAACCCGGAAGCGAACCGGCTATTCCTGCAAATTTTACGCAGCCCGAAGGTGACCTTTACGCTGCGCCGCATGAGCCGTTACGGCGTGCTGGGCCGCTACCTGCCGGCCTTCGGCCGCATCGTCGGCCAGATGCAGCACGATCTGTTCCACGTCTACACCGTGGACGAACACATCCTGATGGTGATCCGCAATATGCGCCGCCTGGTGCTGCCGCGTTTTGCCCACGAGTTTCCGTTTTGCCACGAGCTGGCGTACGGCTTCGACAAGCCTGAGCTACTGTATCTGGCGGCCCTGTTCCACGACATCGCCAAGGGGCGCGGCGGTGATCACTCTGCCCTGGGCGGCAAGGACGCGCGCCGCTTCGGCAAAAAAATCGGTCTGCCGCCGGCCGACACCAAGCTGGTCGAATGGCTGGTGGAAACGCATCTGGTGATGTCGGCCACGGCGCAAAAACAGGACCTGTCCGACCCCGAGGTGATCGCCGAATTTGCAGCCGGCGTGGGCAATGAACGCAACCTGATTGCCCTATACCTCCTCACCGTGGCCGATGTGCGCGGCACCAGCCCGCACGTCTGGAACGCCTGGAAAAGCAAACTGCTGGAGCAATTGTTCCGCAGCACGCAAAGACTGCTGCGCGGCGACGCCGTCACCAATGAGCACTGGGTGGAATACAAACGCGGCGAGGCGCTGACGCTGCTGTACGGCGAGCGTGCGGAAGGTGCTGCGGCTCCTGCCGATCCCCCGCTATGGGAGCACGTGGACGCGAGCTACTTCCAGCGCTTCGAGGCCGCCGAGATCGCCATCCACGCGCGCATGGTGGGCCGCGTAACCGAACCGCCCCAGGCCATTGTCGACATCCGCGCAACGGACGACAGCTTGATCGCGGTTTCGGTCATGGCGCGCGACCAGCCGCGCTTGTTTGCGCGCATCACCGGGCTGTTCGAGCGTTTGAATCTAGACATCGCCGCCGCGCGCATTTACACCACCCGCCACGGTTATGCGCTGGACACCTTCCTGATTCTGCCCAAATCGCACAGCATCGACATCGCTCGCGACGAAGCACGCTGGACCGCACAATTGGCGAAAAAACTGGGCGAGGCCATCAGCCGCGACGACGGTCTGCCGGCCGCGGCCGGCCGCCTGGCGCGCCAGGTGCGGCACTTTCCGCTGCCGCCCAGCATCAAGCTCAACCCCTCGCGACGCGCGCCCTATTACGAACTCAGCATCGCCTGCGCCGACCGACCGGGGCTGCTTTCCTCGGTGGCGCGCATGTTCGTGAAGTACAACATCAGCCTGTTCGACGCGCGCATCAATACCTTGGGCCAGCGCGCCGAAGATGTGTTTGTGATCGAAGGGGCCGAATTGAAGCGCGCCGAAAAGCGCGACGCGATCGTGGCCGAACTGACGAAGATACTGTCGGTGTAGCCGTTACGGCGGCGGCTAGACCGGCTTGCGGTCACCCAATGCCAGCCAGCCGACGATCACACGGTACAGATACCAGACCAGCACGCCCACCGGCAGCACCCACAGTATCAGCATGCCGATGCCCAGGGTCAGCAAGCCCAGCACCCAGAAAACACTCCAGGCGATGAAGCCCGCCAGCACGCCCCACCAGAAGGTGCGCGCCAGATAGGAAAAGTGCGAATCCAGCCAGGTGCCGCGCGCCGGGTCACGCGAGACCGCGCCGATGATCAGCGCAACGATGGCGAGGGTATAAAACGTAAACGGCGCCAGGCCGTGTAGCACGTACATGATCTGCACCGTGCTGATGGTCGAGGAGAGATTGGGCTGCTCCGCTGCATCGGCAGCCGGTACAGGCGGTGGGGTGGTCTCGTTCATGGTGTACTCCCTCTAAGTGATGCCTGCCGGAAATCCAAATCTCAATCGTCGTCGAACTCGGCCAGCTCCGGGAACAGGATCTCTGTATAACCGAAGCGGCTGAAATCTTTCACACGCATGGGATACAAAATCCCGTCCAGATGATCGCACTCGTGTTGCACGACGCGGGCGTGAAAGCCGTCCACGGTGCGGTCTATTTTCTGGCCTTTTTCGTTAAAGCCGGTATAGCGCACCTTGGCCGGACGCACCACTACGCCGCGCAAACCCGGCACCGACAGGCAGCCTTCCCACCCCTCCTCGCTGTCCGCACCTATGGCTTCAATGGAAGGGTTAATCAGCATGGTGAAGGGAATGTGTTCACGGTCAGGGTAGCGCGGATTGTCGGCCACTTCAAAAATCACCACGCGCACGTTCTCGCCGATTTGCGGCGCGGCGAGTCCCGCGCCGTTGGCGGCCGCCATGCTGTCTTTCATATCGGTGAGCAACGCATGCAGCTCCGGTGAATTGAATTTGTCCATGGGCCAGGGCGCTGAAGGCGCGAACAGGCTGGGTGTGCCCATTTTCAAAATCGGGCGTACGGCCATGCTTACTCCATGCCCTGTTGGCTGACCGGCATGGCGGAGTGCATTTCCACCACCCTGGCCAGGATTTGCCGGACTTTTTCCATACCCGCCGCCAGCACCGCGTCTGCATCTGCCAGCTTGATGCCCTCGGCCGAGGTGCCCAGACCCGCCGCATGGTTAATGGATAGCGCCAGTGCCGCGTAAGAAAGTCTTTTCTCGCGCGCCAGTGCCGCCTCCGGCATGGTGGTCATGCCGACCATGGTGCAGCCGTCGCGCGCCAGGCGTTTGATTTCGGCCTGGGTTTCCAGGCGCGGGCCCTGCATTACGCCGATGGTGCCGCTGGCCTGCACCGGCACCTCGCAGGCCTTGGCCGCAGCCAGCAACAAAAGCCGCCCCACTTCGCAAAACGGGAAGGTGAAATCGATATGCGTGACCGGCGCCTCGCCGTCGAAAAAAGTCTGCTTGCGCCCCTGCGTGTAATCGATCAGCTGGTCGGGCACCGCCAGCACGCCCGGCCCCATCTCCTGTGCCACGCCGCCGACGGCATTGACGGCGATGATGCGACGCGCCCCGGCCTTGGCCAGCGCCCAGATATTGGCTCGGTAGTTCACCTCATGCGGCGGAATGGTATGACCGTAACCATGGCGCGCCAGGAAGATCATCTGCGCGCTGCCGATGCGGCCGAAGGTCAGATGGCCGGACGGATCACCATAGGGCGTGCGCACCACTTCGCGCTTGGTGATTTCCAGATTGGCGAGGTTGGTGAGACCCGTGCCGCCGATGATCGCCAGCATCTTATTGGCGCTTTACGTTATTGGCGTTTTGCATATATTGCCGGCAGATTGCGCCAGGCGCCCGACACGTCCATGCCGTAGCCGTAGATGAACTTGTTGGGCACGGTAATGCCCACGTAGCGCGCCTTCAGGGGCTTTTTGGCGTTGATTTCCTCGCCGTAGTCTTTCACGCAAAACACGGCGCATTCCACCGACAGGGCGCCATGGCTTTTCACGAGGTCGACGATGGCGGCCAGGGTAATGCCCTCGTCGAGGATATCGTCCAAGATCAGCACATGGCGGCCCTGGATATTGTCGCGCGGCGCCACCCGCCAGGTGAGCTGGGTGCCGACCGTGGCGCTGCCGTAGCGCGAGGCCTGGACGATGTCGAAGTCCAGCGGAAAGTCGAGTTGCGGCAGCAACTGGCCGGTGAACACCACGGCGCCGCCCATCACCGACAACAGGAGCGGATGCTTGTCGGCGTAATCGCGGTTGATTTCCTGCGCCACGCGCGAAGTGCCGGCATCGACTTCTTCCTTGGTGAACAGGACTTCCGACTGCTCGATCAATTCCTTTGCCGCTTTTGCGTCCATCGCCATGACGGCTCTCCCTGATTATTTTCGGTTGATTTTTGCGACGTATTTTTTAAAGGCCTCGCCCACCTCGGCGTGCTTCATGCCCAGCGCCATGGTGGCCTGCAGGTAGCCGAGTTTTGAACCGCAATCGTAGCGCACACCTTCAAACTCGTAGGCGTAGACGGCTTCCTCTTTCAGCAACGCGGCGATGCCGTCGGTCAGCTGGATCTCGCGGCCCACCCCGGCCTGAATTTTTTCCAGGTGCCGGAACACGCGCGGCGTGAGTATGTAGCGGCCCACCACCGATAGAGTGGACGGCGCATTTTCCGGCTTGGGTTTTTCCACGATGGCCGACATTTTCGACATGCGTTCGCCGGCCTTGCGGGAAATGGGCTTGGAGGCGACGATGCCGTAGGAGGAGGTCTCCTTGCGTTCAACATTCACGCAGCCCAGCACCGAGCTTTCGTGTTTTTTGTACTGCGCCACCATCTGTTTCATGACCGGCTCTTTGGCGTCGATCAGGTCGTCGGCCAGGATGACCGCGAACGGTTCGTCGCCCACCAGGTGCTTGGCGCACAGCACCGCGTGCCCCAGGCCCAGCGCCTCCGGCTGGCGCACGTAAACGTATTGCACGCCAGCCGGCAGCATCTTGCGGACTTCGTCCAGCTGCTTGCTCTTGCCCTTGGCTAACAACTCGGCCTCCAACTCGTAGGCCTTGTCGAAATGGTCTTCGATGGTGCGTTTGCCGCGGCCGGTGACAAAAATCATTTCGGTGATGCCGGCCGCAGCCGCTTCTTCCACCGCGTACTGGATCAGGGGCTTATCGACCACCGGCAGCATTTCCTTAGGGCTCGCCTTGGTGGCGGGCAGGAAGCGCGTGCCCAAGCCTGCGACGGGAAAGACGGCTTTGGTGATTTTTTTCATAGGATTATTCTTCAGCGAGCATTGCGATGAATTGGGCCTCGTCTAGCACGGCCACCCCCAGCTCCTGCGCCTTGTCGAGTTTACTGCCGGCTTCAACACCGGCGATGACAAAATCGGTTTTTTTCGAAACACTGCCGGACACCTTGGCGCCCAGGGCTTCCAGCTTGTCCTTGGCCGCATCGCGCGACATGGCCGACAGTGTACCCGTGAGCACCACGGTTTTGCCGGCAAAGGGATGGCCGGCAGCGACCACCTTGACCTCAATCGCGGGCCAGTGGATGCCGCAGTCGCGCAGTTCCCTCACCACCGCGCGATTGTGTTCCTCGTCAAAAAACCGGCGAATGCTTTCGGCCACCACCGGGCCTACGTCGCGAACTTCCAGCAGTTGCTCCACGCTCGCATCCATGACCGCATCGACCGTACAAAAATGCTGGGCCAGGTCCTTGCCGGTCACCTCGCCCACGTGGCGTATGCCCAGCGCGTACAGGAACTTGGGTAGGGTCGTGTCCTTGCTCTTCTCGATGCCTTCGATCAGGTTGGCGGCGGATTTCTCGGCCATGCGCTCCAGTGAGGCAAGCTGCTCCTTGTCTAGGCGATACAGGTCCGCCGGTGTGTGTACCATCTCCGCGTCCACCAGTTGATCGACCAGCTTGTCGCCCAGGCCTTCGATATTCATGGCGCGGCGGCCGGCGAAATGCAGCAGCGATTGTTTGCGTTGGGCAGGACAGAACAGGCCGCCGCTGCAACGCGCGATGGCCTCGCCTTCCAGGCGCACGATGGCGGACTGGCAGACGGGGCACTGGGTCGGCAATTCAAAGAGGTCGCCCGGCTCGCGCGGTCCCGGCTTCGCCACCTTCACCACCTCCGGAATGACGTCGCCGGCGCGGCGCACGAACACGGTGTCGCGCATCCACAGGTCTTTTACGCGGATTTCATCGACGTTATGCAGGGTGGCGTTGGATACCGTGGTGCCGCCCACGAACACCGGCTGCAGGCGCGCAACCGGGGTGATGGCACCGGTGCGGCCGACCTGCACGTCAATGCCGAGCAGCACGGTAGTTGCTTCTTCCGCCGGGAATTTGTGGGCCACGGCAAAGCGCGGCGCACGCGAGACGAAGCCCAGTTTTTCCTGTAGGGCGGTCTGGTTGACCTTGTACACGACGCCATCGATGCCAAACGGCAGCCCAGCGCGCCGTTCGCCGATGTCGCGATAAAACGAGAGTAGCCCGGCGACGCCGCGCACCACCTTGCGCTCTTTGGAAACCGGGAAGCGTTGCGCGGCCAGCCAGTCCATGGTGGCGGCGTGGGCGCCGGGAATTTGCACGCCGCTGGACTCGCCCAGCCCGTAGGCAAAAAACGACAGCGGGCGCTGCGCCGTCAGCGTGGGGTCGAGCTGGCGTATGGCGCCGGCAGCGGCGTTGCGCGGGTTGACGAACAGCTTCTCACCCTTGGCCGCCTGACGTTCGTTGAGTTTTTCGAAATCCTTGGAGAGCATCAGCACTTCACCGCGCACCTCCAGGCGCTCGGCCTCACAGGCGATGGTGAGCGGGATGGAGCGCACCGTTTTCAGGTTGGCGGTGACGTCCTCGCCTACGCTGCCGTCGCCGCGCGTGGCGCCTTGCACGAAGCGGCCCTTTTCGTAGGTGAGGCTGATGGCGAGGCCGTCGAACTTGGATTCGCAGGCGTACTCGACCTCTTGGCCTTCGGCCAGACCCAGCCCTTCGCGACAGCGCCGGTCGAATTGCACGATGTCGTCGTCGGTGAAGGCATTGCTCAGCGACAGCATCGGCACGCGGTGCCTGACCTCGTCGAATTGCTGCAGCGGCGGGCCGCCGACGCGCTGGGTGGGCGAGTCGGGCGAGGCCAGCTGAGGATGCTGCGCCTCTATGTCCTGCAGTTCCTTGAACAGGCGGTCGTATTCGACGTCCGAAATGGTGGGCTCGTCGAGCACGTGATAACGGTACAGGTGCTCCTCGATTTCCTTGCGCAGCGTCTCTGCTCGTGCGGCAACGCGTGCGGCGTCATCAGCCATGGGTCGTCAGGAACAGGTCAGGAATACAGACGCAGCGCCACGCTGCTGCCCGGCACGATGCCGCGCTTTTCCATGCCGGCGGCGATGGCTGCAATACTTTCGGCGATTTGCCGGCGGCCGTTGGCGGTGAGCGTTTTCTGATTGTCGTCGACCAGTTCGCCGTGCAGGGTGTCGGCAAACTGCAAGGCCAGCTGGAACATGCGCTCGAAGGTGCGCACCGGCTGCGGCGTGCGCGGCGCGTCCAGCGCCAGCGTGAGGCCGGTGAGGTAGGCGCCGGAAAATCCCTGCGTGTCACCGCCCGCGCGCAGGGTGAAGAGCGTACGGCCCAATTCGTCACGCATATCGTATTCCGTAGCACCGCTGCCGCCCTGGCCGACCGCGCGCGCCACCATGCCGCCGGCCTCGGCCAGACCGCGCACCTTGGTGGTGGCGAAGGTCGTGCCGCTCTTGCCGATGAGGTTGACGGCGATTTCGACGTCGTTATCGGCACAGAAGGCATCCAGCTTTTGCGCGCGCAGCAGGGCCGCTTCCGCGTCTTCGCGCTGGCAGACAGCACCCAGGCCCTCGGCGAAGTGGCCGATCATATCGCCGAAGGCATAGAGAGCGGTGGCGTCGATGGGGCCGCCGCGGTTGGCGAGCTGAATGCCGGCTCGCAGTTCGCGATAAGGCATGTCGTCGGCCGGATCGATGGGCCGCCACATGCCCTCGACCAGGCCTTCCCAGAGTATGCGTTCCACGCCGGTGGCGGCGATGGCCGGGTGATATTGCTCGGGCGTCAGCGGCGCGTCGGCCATGATCAGGGCGATGGCGTCCACTTCGGCATTGAGCGCGGGCAGGATGGTGCTTTCGGCGTCCTTTGGGACGATGGGCTGGTCGACCAGCGGTGAATTGTAGTCGCCGATGAATTCCAGATCGTCGACTTCCGGCAGCGCGCCCAGTTGCGGCTCCACGCGCTCACGCGAAGACGGGGATGAGGGAGATGATGCGGCCGCGCCGTCGATCAGCACGTCGGCATGACTGCCGGTAAAACTTTGTTCGGCGCGCTTGCGGTACTTGGCCTCCTGCCAGCGATTGAAAATCAGCACGCCGATCACGATAACGGCCGCGGCGGAAACCAATGCAATCTGGAAGTCGGTCATCGTCGGCTACTTTCCTTGGTCACAGGTCGGCAGTAGGGAATTCAAACGTAGCAGAAATTTACCATCAGGCCGCCACCGGCACCGGTTCTGCGAAGCGCTTGGCAGCGTGCAAATCGACTTCGACAATGCGCGACACGCCCGGTTCATTCATGGTCACACCCACCAGCTGCTCGGCCATTTCCATGGTGACCTTGTTGTGAGTAATGAACAGGAACTGGGTGGACGCGGACATTTTCTTCACCAGATCGCAGAAGCGGTCGGTATTGGAATCGTCCAGCGGCGCGTCGACTTCGTCCAGCAGACAGAACGGCGCGGGGTTGAGGCGGAACAGCGAAAACACCAGCGATAGCGCGGTAAGCGCCTTTTCACCGCCCGACATGAGCTGGATGGACTGAATCTTCTTGCCGGGCGGCTGGGCAAACACCTGCAGGCCGGCGTCCAGAATTTCCTCGCCGGTCAGCTTCAGGTGGGCGCTGCCGCCACCGAACAGCGAGGGGAACAGTTCCTGGAAGTTCTTGTTGACGGTGTCGAAGGTGGTTTGCAAGAGCTCGCGCGTTTCGCGGTCGATGCGCTTGATGGCGTTTTCCAACGTGGCCACGGCCTCGTTCAAATCGGCCGATTGCGCATCGAGGAATTCCTTGCGCACCGTCGCCTGCTCAAGCTCGGCCAAAGCGGCCAGGTTGACGGCACCCAGTTCGGTGATGGCCGCATTGAGGCGGTTGATTTCGGCCTGGTAGGCAGTGGAGCGCGCGCGCTTCTCGACCATATCGGCCAACTCTTCCAAATTGGCGCCGTTGGCGGTGAGCTGGGCGGTGAAGTTTTCCTCGTTGATGCGCGCTTCCTGCTCCTTCATACGCAGATCGGTGATGCGGTCGCGCAGGGGTTGCAGGCTGGTCTCGATTTCGTGACGGCGCGTTTCCAGGCCCTTCAACTGGCCGCTGGCGGCGTCCATGGCGTCGCGCGCACCGGCCAGGGCTTTTTCCTTTTCGGTGCGGGTAGTCAGCGCCGTTTGCAGGCGCTCACGGATATTGCCTTCCTGCAAGCCTTCCAGATCGGTGGTCAGGGCGGCGCGGTTGGCCGCCAGCGCTTCCACGCGCTGCGCGAGCTGCGCCACCATATCGGTGAGGGACTTGATCTTGTCGTGGCAGGAGCGCTCGAAGTAATTAGCTTCCTGGGCGGCGCGGTCGGCGGCGTTGACGCGCTCGCGCGCTTCGGACAGCGCTTTTTCGGCGGCCTTTTGCGCGTCTTCCAGCACCATTAGCTGATCGGTCAGTTCGCCGATCTTGTTGCCGCCTTCGGCCAGCGCGGCCTGGGCGGCCTGCATTTCGGCGCGTTCTTTGGCCGTGTCGGCGTCGATCAGCGCCAGCTCCTCGCGGATGGCGTTGCGGCGGCCTTCGGCCTGCTGCATGGCCTGGGAAATTTTCAGCGCATCCATCTGCAATTGGTGGTCGCGGTTTTTCGCGTCCAGCAGGCGGCCGCGCTCCTGGCGCATGTTTTCCTGCGTGTCCTTCAATTGCACTTCCACGTCTTTTTGCTGGGCTTCCAGCTGATGGCGGGCCTCGATCTTGCCGGGCAGTTCGGCCTTCAGCGTTTCGATCTCGCGCTGGCGCTGCAATACGCCGTGCAATTCCGACTGCGGACCGTGCAGGATGAGGCCGTGCGGTGAATAGAGATGGCCGTTGGCCGTGACCAGCATGGAGCCGGCCGGCAGTTTTGCCAGCGCCGCGTTACGCGTGGCCACGTCGCCCTCGTTTTCGAGTACGTAGATGTGCGCCAAGCAGTCGCGCACAAAAGGCATGGCGCGCTCGTCCGAAGACGTTACCCAGGCCGATAGCGGTGTTGCCACGTCTGCTGCAACGCTGCTTTCACCCTGACCGCCCAGGAACAGCGCGACGCTGCCCGGCGGGGGGTCAGCGGCGATGCGCTCGATGGCGGCGGCGTCATCGACCTTGATGGCGTTAAGCGCCAGGCCCAGCGCCGATTCCAGCGCGTCTTCCCAGCCTTCCTTGATTTTGATGGACTGCCACAGGCGTGGAGCCTTATCCAGTTGGTACTTGGACAGCCACATGGCGAGGCGGTTGTTATTGTCCAGGCGCGCCTGCTGGTTTTGCAGGGCCAGCAGCGCCGCTTCGATGCGAGCCAGCTCGCGGGTGGCGTTGCCGATGGCGTCCGCCGTCTGCTTGCGGGCCACTTCCAGCTCGGCAAGACGTGCCTCCTTGGCGGCGATGCCCTGCTCCAGGCCGGATAGCGCCCCTTGCACCTCGGCGCGCTCGGCTTCCACGCGCTGCAGTTCGTCGGGCGCCGGCACCACCAGGTTCATGTTCTCGGTGGTGAGGCGGTTCTTGCGTTGTTCCAATTGCGAAAGAATTTTCAGCGCGTTGGATTCGCGCGCTTCTTCCAGGGCCTGGCCTTGTTCGGCCTCGCGCACTTCGTTTTCGCTTTGGCGCACGGCAGCCTGGGCGGCGCGCAATTTTTCATCGTGCTGCGGCACTTCGGTGCGCGCGGCTTCGGCACGGGTGCGCGCCTCGCCGACGCGGTCGATGCCGCTCGCGAGTTCTCGGTGCCAGCGGTCTAGTTCCACCGTGGTCGATTCGCGATTGGTTTCCACCTCGCCCATTTGCTGCGCCAGGGCGGCAACCTGGGTTTCCAGGCGGCGGCGATTGTCGGCCAGATAATTGATTTCCTGCTCGAGCTGCACCACTGCGCTATTGGCCTCGAACATGGCCGCCTGCGCCGCGGTCAGCGCGTCGGTCTCGGTGTAGTGCGATTGGCGCAGCTTGTCGAGTTCGGCCTCGACTTCACGCAACTTGGCGGTTTCGCCTTCAAAGCCGGTTTCGGTTTTGACGATTTCATTGGCGTAGCGGGTGCGCGAGGCGCCGGCTTCGCGCTGCTTGGTGAACGCCCAGAGGTTTTCGTTGAGCTTGAGTTCGTTGTTGAACTCGGTATAGCGCGCCGCCACTTCGGCCTGCTGGGTGAGCTTCTCCACCTGGGAGCCGAGTTCCACGCGGATATCGTTCACACGGGACAGGTTTTCCTTGGAGTCTTCCAGACGCGATTCGGTTTCGCGGCGACGTTCGCGATACTTGGAGACCCCCGCCACTTCTTCCAGGAACACGCGCAATTCTTCTGGCTTGGAAGTGATGACGCGCGAAATCATGCCCTGCTCGATGATGGCGTAAGCGCGCGGGCCGAGGCCGGTGCCGAGGAAAATATCGGTGATATCGCGGCGGCGTACGTGCTGGTTGTTGATGTAGTAATCGGAATTACCGTCGCGCGACAGCACACGCTTGACCGAGATTTCGCCGTAGGCGGCCCACTGACCGCCGACGCGGCCCAGGGAGTTATCGAACACCAGCTCAACGCTGGCGCGCCCGTGCGGCTTACGCAGGGAGGACCCGTTGAAAATCACGTCTTCCATTTTTTCGCCGCGCAAATGCTTGGCGGAGGACTCGCCGAGCACCCAGCGCACCGCGTCGATGACGTTGGATTTGCCGCAGCCGTTGGGGCCGACGACGCCGACCAGTTGGCCGGGCACTGCGATGGTGGTGGGATCGACGAAGGACTTGAAACCGGCTAGTTTTACTTGGGTTAAACGCACTTACTTCCCTCGGCTGCGCGACTTACGGCGCTTCTCTTGTGGCAAGCCCGCCGTCGCGGCGGGCCTGATGGAATTACAATGTAATTCTATCGTAACGACCAATGGTTTCCCAATGAAAAGTCCCGCGAAAAACCGCAAGAAAAAAGAATCTTCTTCAACAAAATATGCTAAGCCGTTGACCGGCAAAGGCGCCCTTGCGGGGCTGTCGGCTCTGGGAGACAAAAAGACTGCGCCCGCCGGGAAAAACCTGGAAACCTTCCCCAATCCGCAGCCCAAGCGGGATTATGTGATCCATATGCAAATCCCCGAGTTCACCTGCCTATGCCCCAAGACCGGCCAGCCGGACTTTGCCACCCTGTACCTGGACTACATCCCGGACAAGCGCTGCGTGGAACTGAAGAGCCTGAAACTCTACATCTGGTCATTTCGCAACGAGGGCAAGTTTCACGAGGCGGTGACCAATGAAATTCTGGACGATATCGTCAAGGGCATCGCACCGCGCTTTGCTCGCCTGACGGCCAAGTTCTGGGTGCGTGGGGGGATTTTTACGACGGTGGTGGCGGAGCATCGTGCCAAGGGGTGGAAGGCGCAGACCAGGGTGGATTTGGCGCAGTTTGGGGATGAGAGTAACGTAGCAGAAGCGCAATAACATCTTCGCCCCAGCAGTGACGCGGCAATTTTCGCAACGTATTCTGCTCAACTCAGACGTAAAAGGTCTCCACCGGAATTTTTGGCCAAAAAAAGCCGGGGCGTCCCCCGGCACAGATTGCAGCTATGCTGAAATCGTCAGCCAGCTGAGATTGCTATACGCGTATCAAAATATGAACCATGAAATAAAGAGCAATAATGCTCATGAGGAAGGCCACGAATGGCTCTGCCCAAGGCCATACACTCAGACGCCCTAGTCTGGCGTAAATTTGTTTCTTGGCCTTCAAGGCTTCCCAAAGAAACAGCACTGTAAAAACTCGTCTTATGCCTGCATCCCAATCGATCGACAACACGCGATCGATTAATCCAAGCACCAGCGACGAGTCGATCTTTCCGAAAAATACCACATACAACGCGACCGCAGCTAGAACGACTACTGATGTTATTAAAATAGCTTTGGCGGTCGCTTTCAGAATATCGACTCGCCGGCCCATGGCTTATTACGCCAAGACCAGCGACGTCGTAAATTGATTGCGATTTTTCATGGGCAATCTCCTTGCATCGACGGTTAATTGGGTCATAGCAGGGCTCGCAACCCCTCTGTTCGCGATTGAGTGTCTCCGTTAAATTAAATAAAGTAGTCATAATTAAGGTGGCCCCAGTCAGAATAAAAAGTTCCAAGAAATATTTAGCCGAGATTACCTCTATAACCATTTGATTTTATTTGTCATTTAACCGACATCAACTCTGCAACGCCAAATCAGTTTCACCTTTGAGTCTAGCCGGCGATAAGGATGAATACTGATGTAACCGTCAATTACCGCAGCCCACAAAAAAACCCCGCTTTCGCGGGGTTTGTTGAGTATCTTCTTGCTCAAATCGTAGAGCAAGAAGAACGCTAATTCTGGGGTGGCTGATGGGACTCGAACCCACGACGACTGGAATCACAATCCAGGACTCTACCAGCTGAGCTACAGCCACCATTGACTGGTCTGCACGATCAAAGTTACTGCCTTTGCAGAGAGGCGTAATTATAGCCAAAGGCCTCTTCCGCCGCCAGCAAAATCAAGGGTTGGCACGCCCGACAGGACTCGAACCTGTTACCCCCGGCTTAGAAGGCCGGTGCTCTATCCAGATGAGCTACGGGCGCAAATGAAGTGATGCGGCGACTGCCTGCGAAAAATGGTCGGGGTGATAGGATTCGAACCTACGACATCCTGCTCCCAAAGCAGGCGCGCTACCGGGCTGCGCTACACCCCGAACGGGTTTCTCAAGCAGGCCGCATTATACGCCGTGGCCCCAGGCGGGGGAAAGCATCTTCCCAGAGGGAAACGCGCTAAAAGAAAAAGGCGGCCTCGCGGCCGCCTTTTCGTTTACCTCAGCCGCGCCGATTACTCGGGAGCAGATTCGGTGGCCGGAGCGGCGTGGGCTTCAGCCGGGGCTTCGGTGGCGGGCTTGGGGGCACGCGCCGGCGCATCCAGCAGGGCCTTCATGGACAGGCGAACGCGGCCCTTGTCATCAGCTTCCAACACCTTGACCTTGACGATCTGGCCTTCCTTCAGGTGATCGGCCACGGCATTGACGCGCTCGTGGGCGATTTGCGAGATGTGCAGCAGGCCATCCTTGCCGGGCAGCAGTTGCACGATGGCGCCGAAGTCCAGCAGGCGAACCACCGGGCCTTCGTAGACGCGGCCGATTTCAACTTCGGCAACGATGTCTTCGATGCGCTTCTTGGCGGCGGCGCCGGCTTCAGCCGATACGCAGGCGATGGAGATGGTGCCATCGTCCTGGATGTCGATCTCGGTGCCGGTTTCGCGGGTGAGCGCCTGGATGACGGCGCCGCCCTTGCCGATCACGTCGCGGATCTTGTCCGGGTTGATCTTGATCTTGATGATCTGCGGGGCGAACTGCGAGAGCGTGCCGCGCGGCGCGGGCACGGCCTGCTTCATCAGACCCAGGATGTGCATACGACCTTCCTTGGCCTGCTTCAGGGCGACGTCCATGATCTCTTTGGTGATACCGGTGATCTTGATGTCCATCTGCAGGGCAGTAACACCCTTGTCGGTGCCGGCCACCTTGAAGTCCATGTCGCCCAGGTGATCTTCGTCGCCCAGGATGTCGGTCAGCACGGCGAAGCGGTTGCCTTCCTTGATGAGGCCCATGGCCACACCGGCCACGTGCGCCTTGATGGGCACGCCGGCGTCCATCAGCGCGAGACAGCCGCCGCAGACCGAAGCCATGGACGAAGAGCCGTTGGATTCGGTGATTTCCGAAACCACGCGCATGGCGTAGCCGAATTCTTCCTCGGTCGGCAGCACGGCCACCAGGGCGCGCTTGGCCAGACGGCCGTGGCCGATTTCGCGGCGCTTGGGGCTGCCCACGCGGCCGGCTTCACCGGTGGAGTACGGCGGGAAGTTGTAGTGGAACATGTAGCGGTCTTTGTACTCGCCTTGCAGTGCGTCGATGATCTGCGAGTCCTTCAGCGTGCCCAGGGTGGCAACCACGATAGCCTGAGTTTCGCCACGGGTGAACAGCACCGAGCCGTGGGTGCGCGGCAGCACCGAGGGGCGGATCGAGATCGGGCGCACGGTCTTGGTGTCGCGGCCGTCGATGCGCGGTTCCTGGTTCAGGATCTGACCACGGACGATCTTGGCTTCGATGTTGAACAAGAGCGAGGACACGGTGTTCTTGTCGGGTGCGCCTTCTTCGCCGGTGCAAAGTGCTGCAATCACGCGGCTGTTGATTTCGGAGAGCTTGTCCGAACGCGGACCCTTGCTCTTGATGCGGAAAGCTTCGTTTAGGTCATTGGCGGCCATTTCGTTGATCTTGTCGATCAGCGCTTGCGGCGGCGCGGGCGGGGTCCATTCCCAGGGGTCTTTGCCGGCTTCGTCGGCCAGATCGAGGATGGCGTTGATGACGGCCTGCTGTTGCTCGTGGCCGAACACCACCGCACCCAGCATCACTTCTTCGGTCAGTTCCATCGCTTCCGATTCCACCATCAGCACGGCGGTTTCGGTGCCGGCGACGACCAGGTCCATC
>JACXTT010006382.1_pt1 | contig 16817 bp, 13 predicted proteins | sample 9270951 | NCBI WGS metagenome assembly JACXTT01 (sample SAMN15532306, study PRJNA645909) | rock metagenome | isolation source: weathered quartz diorite | place: Puerto Rico | collected 2017-06-21 | reverse complement strand
ATAATAAGTTTCCTTGCGTAGGACTCACAAGTTATAGCGTCCATTAAGGCTGCTCCGACACTGACCATTTTTGTCTAAGCAGCTTTGATGGGTGAGATACGCGGTGATAGCCGGCCTGCGCTGTTCATGTTTCAGCGGCAACACGGCATGGGCCAATCATTTCCACACTTTGCGCCATTGGCCTAACACCTTATCCACTGTCAGTGGAGTAAGGTGTTAGGCCAATGCTGACGCTGAGAAGTGGTGCTGTGTCGCCTTAGGCGTGTCCTTCCTTCCAGTAGACGGGCATGAGGCCCATCACTCAGCACGTGTTCTTAGGATCCGCTCGATCTTAGGAGTATTTGTGTTGAAAGCGATGGCACCTGTCGCCCTGGGTTCATCTTTGCAAGTTGGTGACATCCTGGCGCGCTCATCCTAGCGCAAGCCTTCATCCTGGGATTCCGCTACGGGTTCCAATTCAGCGCGTTTTTTTGCATCAAGGACCAGCTTGGCCCGCTTCGAATCGTCTTCAGCGGAACCTCCAAGTGCCCATCCAAAAAATAAACATCCTAGGTCGATAGAAAAAATAATTTTGAATCTTTCTACTAAAACTTGATATCCGCTCGCGGATTGGGAAGAATGTACCGGCCTTAATCCTTTCCAATCGAACCTGGTGCTCGGATCCTTTCAAAGGTTCCGAGTCCTTGGGGATGTTCGCGCCTTTCGCGCGTTTGGAGCCTTCATGATCCACCCTCTCCATCGACTCAGCCGCACTGCGGCTCTCATCGTGGCTTCCGGTCTTGCCATGTATGCGGCGGGCGAAGGTAGCCTTGCTGCCACCATTGTGGACGTGTCTGGAAAAGCTGTGGCGAATGCCACTGTGGTCATTTCCAGCCCCACTCAAATCGGTGGAAGCCGAACGTTGGTGACGGATGGGTCGGGCAAGGTTCGCTTCCCGCGTCTGCAGGCCGGGCGATTCCACATGGTGGTTACTGCCAATGGTTATCAGACTCAGACGCTGAATGACGTTGAAGTTCTCGTCGATCAAACTGCCAATGTGAATCTGAAGATGATTCCAGTTGGTGGTGCGATCGTTGAAGTTGTGAGCTCAGTTCCAACCGTTGACGTAACCACCGTGACGGCGGGAACTCAGGTCACTCAAGAGGAGATCTCCGTTCTGCCGGTGCAGCGGACTCAGCTTGCTACCATTAACTTGGCGCCTGGCGTTGTAAGCCTAAGTGCGACCGTGGGTGGGGGCGGAAACCCTGGTCTTGCCGGCGGGTTAGGTCGAGACAATCTCGGCAATAACGGTGCCCGCAATAACACCTACATGGTCGATGGAATGGACGTGACTAGTCCCGAAACGGGTACTTACCGCACGACCATCCCGCAGGAACTGATTCAGAACCAGGATGTGAAAACTGGTGCAATCACTGCAGAATACAGTGCTCGTGCTGGTCTGTTCTCCAATGTGACAACGATCCCCGGCAGTAACGATTTCTCCGGCGGCCTCGTCTACGCCCGCTTGGACCCTTCCCTTGGCACCTCCACTGCCCGCTTCCACCCCGTGGCGCCCGATCGGACCGTGGATGACACCACGGTCTTCCTCAGCGGTCCCATTCTCAAGGACAAGCTCTGGTTCGTTGCGAGCTTCCAGAAGGTCAAGGACATCTTCGACGTGAAGGTGGATCCCCAGGCCTCCGTCGTGCCCGGCGAGACCCGGAAGTCTGTCAACAACGATGAGCAGCGCACCTTTGCCAAGCTTACCTGGCAGATCGCCGATGGCCACCAGTTGGTGGGGTCTTACGATCGGAACCCCGGCTCCTTCGATAACGGAACCGTGACCACCACCCCGTCCGTTCGCTTGACCAAGACCGAGCGCGGTGGAAACCGCTACAGCTTGGATTACACCTGGCAGACGCCCAAGTTCATCCTTGATGTGAAAACCTTCAAGCACAAGGAATCGGACACGACGCTTGCTAACTCCACCGCTCAGGGGCCTCAGGTGGACGTGATCTTCCCCTTGGCGGTCAGCCCCTCTGTGGATCAGACCACCTTTGGCAACAGCAGCGCGGGCACTGGCCGAGAGTATGAACGTAAAGTCACCCGCGTGGATGGCACATTCTTCTTCGACGCACTTGGAACGCACGCTCTGAAGGCAGGTATCCAGACTGGCCGCGATCAGCTCACTCAGACTATTTCGGTCAGTGGCGGTGCTGCTTACCAGAACTTCAGCCAAGCCGTGACCTATGGCACTGTCAACTCGGCTGCTTGGGGTGGAAATGCTAAGGGCGCGATCAGCAAAGTCCAAGCTGCCATTAACGGCCAAGCCGCCTACGCCACCTTGAAGGCGAGTCTCGATACAAACTCCGATGGCACGGTGGATCTCACCGAGCTTGGTGCTGTGAACTTCAACACCCTTTATGACCCTTCAAACCCGAACAAAGGTTATTTGGGATACCGGATCATTCAGGCCTCTTCTGCCTCTTCCACGCCCAAGATGGAGTACGGCGGATTCTACGTGCAGGATCAGTGGCAGATCGGCCGTGTGGCGTTCACACCTGGATTCCGAGCGGACAAATACGAATACAAGGCTGACAACGGGCAGTCACTCTTCAAGACGGATTGGGCCTTTGCACCTCGCGTGGGCATTAGCTACGACGTCAATGGAGACGGCCGGACGAAAGCCTACGCGTACTGGGGTCGCTACATCGATCCTATCAAGCTCGACATGGTCCGCTTCACGGGTAGCTTGACGAGTTCTGTCCGCAATGAAGATATTTACATCAATGGTACTTGGGTCACTGAGAATGTCCGTGGTGGCTCTAAGGTAGTTGATGCGGTGTTTGCTAACACCTTCAAGCTCCCCAAGACGGATGAGTTCCGTGTAGGCTTGGCGCGCGACTTCGGAAACAGCTGGACCATTGAAGGTGTGTACACCTATCGCCACGACTTCGATATCGTCGAGGATTGGGATCCCACCCTTTACACCAGTGCCAACGCCCTTGAAGCCTCTGGCCGTGCTCAATTCGGCCTTGGCGCTACCCCCTACGCTTCTCTGAGCACTCAGGGCAAGAAAGTTGTGGATAGCTACCGCGCCCTGGCCATCGACCCTGAGTACTTCGCGGGCGGCGGATACACTGGCGCACAGAACGTCTCACGTGTCGCTGGTGGCACTTTGAACTTCGTATTGGCGAACCTGCCTGGCGCCCGTCGAGTGTTTAACCAGTTCGATGTGACCATTACCCGGAAGTTTAAAGATCATTGGGGCGGGTACTACACCTTCACCTCTGTACGTGCCGAGGGTAACTCGAACAGCAGCGGCAACGCAGACTTCCAGGGCGACCTGGCTCAGTATGACCCCCGTCTGCCGTACACGAACGGTAAGCTAGAAGGCTCGATCGACTGGCAGCACAAGATGTTCCTGTACTACAAGTGGGATACCGGTTTCCAGGCCAGCATGGCTGGTTATTGGAACAGTGGTTACCACTACAGCGATGCCAATCTGGTTTCTACACGCGTGTTGCAGGTCTCTCCTGTCCTGGCCGATTTCAACACAGAGCAGCTTGGCCGCAACCGTACGCCTGACGTGAAATATGCGGATGCTCGTGTTCAATACGGCCAGAAGTTCGACAAGTTGAAGGGAGAGATCTTTGTGGATGTCTTCAACGTCTTCAACCGTCAGACCGCTGTTGATATCGCTGAAGGTAATGGTGTTCGCCCTGGCTATTCAAAGGGTGAGGCCTATACCTATCTGCTGCCCCGCCGGATTCAGGTTGGCTTTAAGCTGACCTTCTAACCCGGTCGATAGCTTGAAAGAAGCCCTCAGAATTTTCTGAGGGCTTCTTTGTTGTTTTGCCAAACAGACTGAGATTGTAGGCTTGGGTGGTTTCGAGAAGTCAGAGAGTGTAGCGACAGCAGAATAAAACTCCGCCTGGCCCCTGCTTGGCCGATAAAGCTGGGATGCGACCCTGCGTCCTGTTTCTAACCTGCTTTCTCCTCGCCTGCCAACGGGACCAGCCTCAGCGCATCTCCAATGAAAACCTCGGCGTGACCGCCACCTACCCAGGCGAACCGCGCCTTAACAAATCCATTGAGGACACACCCTTCGGGCAGATGCAGTGGTTCGACCTCACCTATGTGCCTGGGGGCCGTTTGGATGAGGGCTTCCACATTTCCGTGGGCAATTTGCCCAAAGGGAAACAGGGCGGGGCGACGGTGCCGGAGGCCTTGGAGACCATGCGCAAGTGGCTCGACTTCCGCCTCAGCGGCATTCACCAAGATGAGCTGCCGAAGGGAGGCGGTCCGGGCTTTCACTACACTGCTAAGCACGCCAGCGGGGACACCATCGAGGGCGTGGTGGTGCTGCGCCGCGGGCGGATTCACCATGCTCAAGCTACCGTGCGCAACGCCAACGATAAGCGGCTCCGGGCCTTCATTGATGGTTTTGAGGTGGCTCCTGGATGATGGCCTGCACCGCCTCCACCAAGTGCTCGGCCTCTGCTTCCGCGCTCAGCACGGGATGATCGCCTGGCACGGCCTCTCCGATGCCGAGGAAGGGAACACCGGCTTTGATGGCAGCCTCACGATCATGCGGGCGATCGCCCACATAGAGATGAGGACCAGCGCAGTCTCTTAATGCTCGCTGAATGAGGGCTGCCCGGTCGTGTCCCGGGAGGCTTCCAAGCAAGGGAATGTGGGGCGCGATACCGAGGGCTTGGGTTTTGAACGCCAAGGTGGAGGGCGTGTTGCCGCTGACAATCCACACCCGATGGCCGAGGGTGGAGAGCTCGTGCACTCCCTTCACGATTCCCGCGTAGGCCACGGGAAGCCGACCCTCTGGGTGGAAGGTGGCGGCAAACCGGGCCAGGCAACGCGCTTCGAAGCGCTGGTAGGTGGCGTCATCCATGCCTTTGCCATGATGCAGGCGATGGAGTTCATCCACGATTTCCCAATCGGTACTGCCCTTGCAGGCGCGAAGCTCCGTCTCAGTGGGCATGGTGCCCCAGAGGTCGCCCAGGGCTTCGCGAAGCAGGACGAAGCCCCCCGTGAAGTGGCCCAAGGTCCCATCCAGATCGAAGCAGATCGGCATGAGGACAGGATCCCACGGGACATGATTCGTCTTTCGTCTTTCTGAAAAGGCCGCCGCTCAATATTTAGACCATCGGATATCGGGGTCGATTGGGAGGGAACCACTCACCGGAGGTGCCATGCGCTCCGCTCGAACTCTACTAGCGCTCTCACTCCCCATGCTTCTGGCGGCCCAGGAGGCCAAGCCGGCCAAAGCGTCCAGCAAGGAAGAGGACGAGCTGCTCACCCTGATGAACATGGAGATCATCAGCGTCTCCAAGGTTGCGCAACGTCCCATCGATGCACCGGGCATCGTGAGCGCCATCCCGCGGGAGCAGATCCGGGACAACGGCTGGCTCAGCCTCAATGAGGTCATGACGAAGTTGCCGGGCTTTTCGCCGAGCGAGGATTTCGACCGGCGCACCGTCAGCTCGCGCGGCGTCTTCGAAGGCTGGAACAACAACCACATCCTCATCCTGATGGACGGGTTGCCCCAGAACGACAACATCTACGGAAGCGCCTATACCTGGGAGATCACGCCGCTCTTCATCGCGAAGAGCCTGGAAATTTCCCGCGGTCCCGGATCGGCCCTCTATGGATCGAATGCGGTCAACGGCGTAGCGTCCATCAACACGCTCAAGGCCGAGGACATCAAGGGCGGTGGCGAGGCCCGCTTCCGTGCTGGGGAACGCGCCACGCGCACCATTGATTTCCTGGCGGGCTACAGTGACGACCTCTTCTCCTTCGTGACGGCCTACAGCACCTTGGCCACCAACGGAAATGAGTACAGCTCCTACGACGGCTCTGGCCGCACGGACGCCTCAGGAGCGCTGCAAGCCTTCACCACGCGGGATCACCGCAAGAACGACTATTTCTTCGCCAAGGTGGAAGGCCTCTTCTCCTTGGATGGGTGGAGCCTGCAGTTTCATCAACAGCGCTGGTCCTTTGAGACGGGCCATGGCTGGTTCTGGATCATCCCCGATGTGCCGGAGAGCATGAACGAGCAGCGGCAGATCTTCGTGCTGCGCTACGCCAAAGAGAATGACGGCCTGACCCAGGAGTACGCCCTTCGCTACCAGGTGCACACCATCGATTGGAACAACCGCTATTACCCGGCGAATAGCGCGTTCGTTCCCGGCATGTCGGAAGTCCTCAACTCCAGCGCGGACGAGCTGTTTGCTCGCGCCCAGCTCACCTGGAAGTTCGGCGGAAGCTCCAGTGTAGTGGCGGGCTTCGAGGGTAACCGCTTCACCTACACGGGCGACCACTCCCATTTCAGCAACGTGGATATCAATTTCGGAGGATCTGGCGCCGCGACGCCGGATGGCAGCCCCGTCCAGCTTCGTCCCTTCCTGGAGTACACCAAGGACGAGCCCGTGTTGAGAACCGCGTTCTACGCGCAGTATGCCTCTGGGAAAGTTCTCGATAACCATGTCTCGCTCACGCTGGGCATGCGGTTGGATAAGCAGGACTCCAATTTCAACGCCATCGACAAGCCTTTGAACGCGAGTGGTGGCTACCAGAAAGAGAAGCTGAGCTACTCTCAAACTAGCCCGCGCATCGGCCTACTCTTTCATGGCAGCGAGAACTTCACTATCAAGACGCTCGTCGGACGGGCCTTCCGCACACCGGCGCCCTCCGAGACCTTCGGCGCCAACACCTACGCACTGACGTCCGACCCACGCAATCTCCAGCCGGAGATTGTGGATACGGTGGATCTCGCTGCGGATTGGATCATTAAGAAAGGCCTCAATTGGCGGATCAACTTCTTCAATAACAAATTGAAGAACCTCATCGGATATCTGGCCAGCGCCAACAAGTCCGCCAATTTGTACACGCTAACGACGCGGGGGATGGAATCTGAACTGCTTTGGACCACGGGGGCATGGAGCGGTTTTGCCAATGTGTCCTTCGCGAAGCGGGTAGATGAGGTCATTTTGGATCCCACCATCGCGGTGAGTAAGGATGTGACTTGGGTTCCCTCCAAAACGGCCAATGCGGGCGTGACCTTCAAATCCAAAACCTGGAATGCCGCGTTGTCCGGCCACTACCAAGGGGAAACGCTGCGGAGAACCAGCGATGTGTCGATCTATCGGTCGGCCAATGTGGACGCATGGACCAGCTTGGATTTACGCGTGGGGTACAAGTTCAACCCCAAGGTCGAAGTAGAGATGGGCGCCACCAACGCGACGGATAAAAAAGGGTTCTTAGCGAAGAACTTCCAATTTCCCTTCGACTACCACATCGAACCGAGGACGGTTTGGGTGGGCCTTCGCATTAACTGATGCGTGCGCGGACCTCGGGTCCTGGCATTCTGGTGGGCTGGGACCCGTTCATGCGCTACCTCGTTCTTTCATTCCTCGTTGCTTGTTCCTTCCTCGCGCCCCTTTCGGCGCAGGAGGGGCTTCGCTACCGCATCCAGGTGTGGTTTCGGGATGAGGTGGAACCGATGGAGACGCGTTTCGTCCTGCAGACGCTGCCGGCGGAGCATAGCCACAACCGCGTGCAGAAACCCCGACTCGTGCCATGGGAACTGCGCTCCGAGCGCGAGCAGGGCAGCCCCGGCATGCAGGTGATGCTGATGAATCGGGCGCGGCGCCTGCTCTTTCTGAGTAGCCCAACGACGGAAGCCAGTCCCGAGCCGCTGCGCCTCACCTTCCAAGGTCGGGCCCTCCCGGTTTGGCGGCTGGCCATTCCGAAGTCTTTGGATGCGTCGGCCGTGTTGGTCGAAGTGGAGCCCAAGCTGCTCGCGCTCTGCGATTTGACGGCCCGATTCAAAGAAGGCGAGATCGCTCGGGTGGAATTGCACCTTGAGGGGGCCGGTCGCCTTGCCGTGCCGCAATCCGCAGAAGAGGGCACGGCCCTGCTGGCGGCCTTTCAGCGCTGGAGCAATGGCCAGGAGTAGGGCTAAAGAAGCGTCACGGTTAACGTGGTCTTGCCTTCCTGCCCTTTGCCCATGCCTGAGCCGCGGTTTTCCTTCTCTTCTTTGATCAGCAGCAACCTCTGACCGCGCCGTTGGTATTCGCAGTGCGAGGATTCACTCATCTCGAAGCTGATGAGAAAGAAGCTGCCCTTGAGGCTCTGACGATATTCCATGGCCAAGGGGGAGCCATCCTCTGCGACCCAGATCACGGCCGTGCTCGTGGCCTTTTTGATGTGATCCAGCTCTTCCTTGTCTAAGTGCACCTGCAGATCCAGCTCCAGCCGCCGGGCGGGTTGACCCTTCCAGGTCTCGGCGCGCTCGCCTTTGAGCGTGGCGCCTTCGAGGTCTGAGAGCATTTCCTCTGCTGCTTCGGTGATATGGGCTGCTTGAGCCGCATCGATGGCGCGCATGGCTTCTCCCACGCCGCCCTTGGCTTTGGCTTTTTGATCCGCGCGCGCTTGGGCCACCACCTCAGGGGTCCATTGAAGTTTGAGGCCTTGGGGGCCGTTCTCCATTCGCGTCATCACGCGGCCTTGCTGAGCGGTAGCACCCTTCTCGAGGCCCCGGGTCCAGAACTGGTAATCCACTTTGAGAGACACCGCATCCTGGCTTTGGCTGCGCTGGAGGGCGGCCCGTAGATCTGAAAGGGCATCCGCGCGCAGGGGAAGAGTTAATCCAAGACTGAGCAGGAGCAGCGATCGCATGGGTCAGGCCGGCTGGAATTTAGTGATGGTTTTCTTCTGGCTGGTGGCGCCAAATCCGCTGTTGCTGCTCTCCTCGGTCTTCTGAAGCACAAGCAGGCGGTTGCCCACCCTGCGGAAGCGCTGGGAGTTCTTCTGGCTGCCTTCAAAGCTGATGAAGAATCGACTGGCCTTCCAGACGACAGATTCCTCCAGAGCCAAGGGAGTGCCATCAGCCCCGATCCAGATTTTGAGGCTGGCGTCCATGGACTTCATGGCCTTGCGCGCCTGGGCATTGAGCTTGGGCTCGCCTTTGAGGATCAGGAGTTTGGCGGGCTGGCCTTCAAAGGTGTCGTTGCGCTCCTCCAACAGGCTGGATTGGGCTAGGTCCCGCAGCAGGCTATCGGCCCCGTTCAGGCAGTCCGAGAGGTCTACGGGGTTGGTGCTGCGCAGGGCCCGGGCGGTGGGGGGCTCCTTATCGGGGTCCTTGAGGCTCGCCTGTTGCTCCTTTCGGGCTTGAACCAGCAGCCCCTGGGGCACTTGGACCCGCAGGCCCTGGGGACCATCCTCCAAATAGACCTGAAAACTACCCTGGATCAGCTTGGGGGCCTCTTTGCCATCCTGGTCCTTCTGCCAGAGCTGGCGGTCCAGCTGACCCTTCACGGGCTCCTGGCCTTGGAGCTGGCCCAGCTGGTTTTTCAAATCGGAAAGCCCGTCGGCCATGAGAGGCAGGGCCGCAAGGAGGAAAAGCGCGCGCATGGGGATCCTTGGAGGAATGAGACTACGTCTGGGATGCCTCCACGTTTAGAATGGTTTCTTTGGGGGATCCATGCCTTTCAAGGATGAGTGCGGCGTTTTCGGCCTCTACCCGCAGACGGAAGCCTCCCGCCAGACCTACCTCGGCCTTTACGCCCTGCAGCACCGCGGCCAGGAAGCCGCCGGCATCTGCAGCCGCGATGCAGGCCAGCTGCATCTGCACAAGGCCCAAGGCTACGTCGCCGACATCTTCGATGAGGCCACGCTCGATTCCCTTCCCGGCAATGCCTCCATCGGCCATACCCGCTACAGCACCACGGGCGGCAACGTGGCCTCCGCGGCCCATCCCTTCCTGATCCATGGCCGATTCGGCGCTTTGGCCCTCTGCCACAACGGCAATCTGACCAACACCGAGATCCTTCGTCAGCGGCTCATCGAGCAGGGGCACACCTTCAGCAGCCCCAGCGATTCCGAAGTGATCCTCGGCCTCATCTCCCGCGCGAAAGCATCCACGCTCGAAGAAGCTGTCTCCGAGGCACTGGCCCAGTGCGAGGGCGCCTTCAGCCTGCTGATCCTCACCGAGCACACGCTGATGGCCGCCCGCGACCCTCACGGATTCCGGCCCCTCGCCTACGGCCGTTTGCCTCAGGCTTCTGGCCCGGCGGCCCACGTGTTCTCTTCCGAGACCTGCGCTTTCGATCTGGTGGGCGCGCAGTACGAGCGCGAGGTCGAGCCCGGCGAGCTGCTCATCATCCGCGAGGACAGCACTACGGAAACCCGCTTCCCTGTCGCGCGCGTGGCGCCTCGTCCCTGCGTCTTTGAGCACGTCTACTTCGCGCGGCCCGATAGCTTTGTCTTCAGCCGCTCCGTGATGGCCACCCGCCGAGAGATGGGCCGCATCCTCGCGCGCCAGCATCCAGTGGAAGCGGATCTCGTCGTGCCCGTGCCCGACAGCGGCGTGAGTGCCGCGCTCGGGTACGCCGAAGCCAGCGGCATCCCCTTCGAGTTCGGCATGATCCGCAACCACTACGTGGGCCGCACCTTCATCGAACCCAAGCAGAGCATCCGCTCCTTCGGCGTAAAGGTGAAGCTCAATCCCGTGCGCGAGCTCTTAGCGGGCAAGCGCGTGGTGCTGGTTGATGACAGCATCGTGCGCGGCACCACGAGCAAGAAGATCGTGCAGATGGTGCGGGCCGCGGGCGCGAAGGAAGTTCACCTGCGCATCTCCTCGCCGCCGACGACCCACAGTTGCTTCTACGGCATCGATACACCCACCCGCGAGCAGCTCATCGCCAGCCACAATTCCATCGATCAGATCCGCGCCTTCGTCGAAGCGGATTCATTGGGCTACCTCACCTTGGGAGATTTGCGAAGCGCCATGAAGGATGATGCGGGGAACTTCTGCTACGCCTGCTTCGACGGTGCCTATCCTGTGGACCCCATGGGCCCAGAGCCCACCGCCAGCGGCTACGTCCCCTTTCCGACGGCCAAGGGATGAGCACCGGTCCCTCCGGATCGCTTCAGGAGAGCTTCGAATCGGGCCTGCGCTTCCTCGCGACGGCGTTGGCCCTGCACGAGGATCATCGCAGCGGCCCGGCGACGGTGACCTCGGCTTGCGAGGCCATTCGATGCTTCCTCGTGATTCTCGATGCAGCTGCCGAGCGCCATCTCTCCGATCCCGAAGGCGAAGTGAAACGTCTGCGAGACCAACTGGAGGCGCTGCTCACACCCCAGCAGGGCGCCGAGGAAGCCATGATGAACGCCGTGGAGGCCGCGCGACTCGCCCGGGATGCCTCCGCTCAAGTGTTGCCTCGGCTTTCGGCGCGCTAGGTATGTCTTCCGGGCCCGGGTTGATCCATGCTTGGGGCTGCAGTAGCCTGGCGAAGCTCCCGCGCCGCAGCATCCGCACTCGAAGTTTCTGGATGGGCGGAAGGATCGATCTCCCGAGGTGTCGAGGTTCTCATGAGTGAAAGTCCGGCATACCAGACTGCGTTCCGGGGGCTGCCCACCAAGGTGCTTGAGCAGGATTGGACGGCCCTTTCTCCGAGCGAGCAGCATGCCTACTTCGTGAAGAACGGCTTTCTCGTGATCCCTGGCGCCATCGGGCCTGAAGAGCTTGAGGGCATGCGCAAGGACATCGAAACCCATCGCCCCTTTTCCAGCGTGCCGGTGATGTTGAAGGCCTTTTTCAATGTGCCTTCCTTCGCGCCGACCATTGATAACCCCAAAATCCTTCCGGTTGTGAAGAGCATCCTCGGCAAGGATGTGATTTGCTTCAAAGGGGACTACCTCTCCAAGTTCCCCACGACGCGGGATAAGGAGGCTTACGAGCGAGGCCCACTGCATGTGGATTTCGCCATCGGCCTGGATGCTGGTGACTACTGCAACACCAGTCCGTCGTGGCTGAATGTCGCGATCTACTTGACGGACATGTCCATGGAGCATGGACCCTTCACGGTGATTCCAGGCAGCCAGAACTATCATGATCTGGAGCCGGGCGTGGATATGGAGCAGCTCCGAGATGAAGCGCAGCTGCTCTTCGTAAAAGCGGGCGATGCGGTTCTGTTCTACAAATCCACGGTGCACGCTGGCGGGATCAATCTATCGGACGAGATTCAGCACATCCTCTTCGTGTCCTACCGCCCGATTTGGGCGCGACCCATCGGAAAGGTCAAGGAGTGGCCGAGATCCTTTGTGCGAAAAACTTCTGGAGAGCGGCGTCGGCTGATCTCGAAGCTAAATAAAGGTGTATATCAGGGTCAACGCTATGACCGATTCAAGCACCGCTGGAAATCCAGCATGATGATGCTCAAGCGGTGGTTTGAAGAAGTGACGGGGTGGAGCTGATCGCCACGCGTCAATTTCCGGCGAGAACTCTGAGATCCACACGGAAGCCCAGAGTGATGGTGGCGTCATCGCGGTCGCGTGTGGCTGAGCGTCCGCGGTTGATGCTGCCTTCGAGGTAGAATCCGAGGGATTTCACCAGGTCGAAGTTGTACATGGCGCGACCGCGGATGAATTGGCGGTTGCGGCTGTCTTCGAAGAGGGGATCGGCGCAGATGGAGTACTCCAGCAGGGAGCCGCGCCAGACTTCATCGTGCTGCTGGACCATGATCCCCAGGCGGCGCTGGGACCGGATGACATCGGAAAAGGTCACGGCCGTTGGGGCGTTCGCGGGGCCTGCAGCGTACTGGGTGTAGTTGGAGAATTGGTGCTGCAGGTAGAGTCCGATGGACGTGGTGTCGGTAATGAATCCACCCAGCCACACATAGCCGTTTGCTGAGGCGACATCCGTGGCATTTACCGCCTTCTTGAATCCCGCTTGGGTTTGAGTCTCCTGGAAGTCGGATTCCTTGGCGCCTTGGATCATGGCGCCGCCGCCCCACTTCATGAGGACCATGGGATGGTTTTGGAGCCAGAAATACTGTTCGTGCTCCACCGCGAAAAAGCCTTTGGGGCGGAAGAATGTATCGTTGGCCTGAGGATCGCGGTAGAGGTTCGACCAGCGCGTTCCGAAGTAGGTGTGGATGGTGACGCCGGGGGAGACGAGGCCCGACAAAAGACGCGCGTTTGAAGGAAGGGACCCCTGGTCTATTTGAGCTTGGGTGGATTGAAGTGGAGCCTCGGCCTGTTTTGCTTTCTGCTCTTCTTGAGCGGCTTGATCTTGCAGAGCGGTCGCGGACTCGGGGGTTTGTTGGGGAGCAATAGGCTGCGCTGCAGCAGTCTTTAGGCTCTGAGCCATTGCGCGATGGCTTGCCGCGCTTTCCACCTGGGCTTGGGTGGTCTTGGCCGTTTCTCGCGCGGCCTTTGCGGCTGCCTCGGCGTCGGCGGCTTCTTGGGCGCGCTGGGTCTGCTCTTTGGTGGCGGCCTCAACGGCGGCCTGGGCCGCTGGATCAGAGGGTGAGGCTTGCGCCTTCGCCTGGGCCTTTACCAAGGCCTCCTTCGCCTTTTGGGCTGCAGCTTTCGTTTTTGCGGCGAGGGCCTCTGCTTTCTCTGCGTTGGCCTCCACCTTGTTCAGCAGGGCGTTCCATTTGGGGTTTTGCAATTGGCGCAACAGCGCAGCATCGAGGGATCTCCCTCGCTGATGCTCCTGGGCTGAGAGCGCGGCGAAACAGGCCAAAGGGAACAGCATCTTGCGCATGGGGGCTCCATGGGGCTTGGGCAGCACATCACTGCTGGTGCGGTGGTGATGGGGAGTGAGCCCTAGCCTACATGAAGGCATCATCCAAATGTCAGCAACTTGGAGCGCTTCTTGCGGCCTTGCGGCGATCAGGACTGATAGAGCAATTTCCAATTCCGAGGGCTGCCACCGGCTTCCAGGTGCAAGTCCTCTAGGGGGAGAGATCGGTCGGCCAACGCGAGGCGGGCGGCTTCGGTCAGCAGGATTTCATTGGCTTTGGCGGTGTCTTCGCCTAGCTTGGACGCCGCGTTCACTTCCTGGCCGTAGAGCTCGAATTCCCCGATGCGAAGCACCTTGCCGTGGCCGATGCCCAAACAGAGCAGCACCTGATCTTCGGGAGCCTTACTGGCGTTGTGTTTCGCGCAGGCCGCCTGCATGGCGAGGGCCGCGTCCAGGGCCTGATGAGCCGTGGGAAAGCGCAGCAGAAAACTATCGGCTTCCTCCTTGATGAGGAACCCCCCATGGGCTTTCACGATGGGCAGAAGCAGATCCCGCTGCTCCAGGATGATCTGCAGAAAGTGGATGATGCCGAACTCTGCCACGCGGCGGCTGAAACCCGACAAGTCGGTGAACATGACGGCCCAGGTTTCCCCGAAGCGGTCCCAGATCTCCGCGTCCACCGCAGCCTTGTCGGCACCCTTTTCAAGGCGGCGGGCGACCAGGGTCCACAGTTCGCGTTCTTCAGGGGTCATGGCCCGTAGGGTAGCAGGGAGGGTTGGGAGTGGCGACGAGCTGCCGATAGGGGGAGGATAGGGACCACCCCCTCGCATGATGCTTATTCCTCCCGCACTGATCTATTGCGCTCCAGCGCCGGATACGCCTCCGGATATGGCTCGGCGTCCGGATCATCCCAAGGCTCGCGGGTTCGAGTGGGTGGGGTCGGTTTTGTTGAAGAACGAGGGGGTCCCGGTCCAGCGGCTCCATCTGTTTCTGGATCTGAAGGCGCTTCGCAAGGTCCTTCAGGAGCCTTCCTTGAAGGGGCTCGATCCAGGGGAATCGGCGCTGCAGGCCTGCGCCGCCGGAAAAGTCCCCCACGCATGGCGAGGGGAGTATCTGGCGGATATCGGTGGAGCCTTTCGGGGCGCTATGGTGCGCTCGTTGTTGAGGACTCATTGGCCGACCGCCGCCTTCGATCCTGAAAGGCCGACGGTGAAGGCCTTCCTGGCACGCTGTGTGGCTCCTCGGAACCAAGGTGACTGGGTGGAGGAAGTGCTGGTCTCCGGGGCCGTCTACTCCCGCTTTCGTTTGGAGGCATGGGCGGCCTTTGAGGATCCAGAGTTGTACCGAGCCCGCTGCTCCTCGGGATTCGCCTTTCAAGCGGAGGGGCGGGCCGAATGGTCGAAGCTTCTGAAGGCGGCCGTCGCCCCCTAAACTTCGATTTGCCCAAAAACAGTTGCATCTGAGTTGAGGGAAGGGAACTTAGCTGTGGAGTCCCGGCCCCTGGGACAATGGGGGCATGTCCTTCGCGCACCTCCACCTTCACACTGAATTCAGCCTGCTCGACGGACTCACGCGCATTCCGGATTTGGTGAAGAAGTGCAAGGCTTCGGGCATGCCCGCCGTGGCGGTAACGGACCACGGCAATATGTTCGGGATGATGCGGCTCTTCGATGCCTGCGAAAAGACGAAGGATGAGAACGGCAACTGGGGCGTGAAACCCATTCTGGGCTCTGAAGTCTACGTGGCGCCACGCACGCGCTTCGATCGGAAGCTCGAAGCGAAAAACGCCACCGGAGAAGAGGGGTTGGAGGATTGCGTGGATCCTAGCGGATCCCGCGATGCGGGCTACCATCTTGTGCTATTGGCGAAGAACCCCGTCGGTTTCGCCAACCTCTCGAAACTCGTATCGAAGGGCTTTACCGAGGGCTTCTACTACAAGCCGCGCATCGATAAGGACATTCTGCGGGAGCACAGCGAAGGGCTCATCGCGCTGTCCGCATGCTTGGGTGGCGAAGTGCAGGCCCGCATCCTTCAGAATCGCCTCGAGATCGCCGAGCGCACGGCGCGCGAGTTCAAGGAGATCTTCGGCGAAGACTTCTACATGGAGATCCAGGATCAGGGCTTCGATCTGGAGAAGCAGATCATCCCCTACCAGGAAGAGCTGAGCCGCAAGACGGGCATCCCCCTCGTGGCAACCAATGACGCGCATTATTTGAATCACGAAGATGCCGATCTGCATGACACCTTGCTCTGTATCGGCACCAAGGTGGCGAAGAGCAAGGAGCGCCGCATGCGCTTCAGCACGGACCAGTTCTACGTGAAGACGCCGGAAGAAATGGCTGCCGTCTTTCCAAATCATCCCGAATATCTGCAGCGCACGCTCGAGATCGCCTCCAAGGTGGATCTCTTTCCCATCACGCGCAAACCCGCCACGCCCACCTTCCCCGTGCCTGAGGGCCACACGCTGGAGAGCTTCTTCGTCCATATCGCGAAGGAGTGGTTTGAAAAGCGCATCCAGGAGAACCGGCCCCTTTGGCAGAGCGGTTTCCTCAAACACGCCGAGGTGAAGTATCGCGAGCGCTTGGAATGGGAGCTCGACACCATCCTCAAGATGGGCTTTCCCGGCTACTTCCTCCTCGTGTGGGATTTCATTGCCAAGGCCCGGGAGATGGACATTCCAGTGGGGCCGGGCCGCGGTTCGGCCGCGGGCAGCATCGTGGCATGGTCGCTGAAGATCACGGACATCGATCCCATGCAGTACGACCTGCTTTTTGAGCGCTTCCTCAACCCCGAGCGCATCAGCATGCCAGACGTGGACATCGACTTCTGCCGCGATGGCCGGCAAAGGGTCATCGACTACGTCACCGACAAGTACGGCCAGGACCGCGTCTCCAATATCGTCACCATCAACCAGCTCAAAACAAAGGCCGTGATCAAGGACGTGGCGCGCGTCTTCGAAAAGGATTTCGCCTTCGCCAATACCCTCACGAAGCTGGTGCCCCAGGAGCCTGGTAAGCCCATCACCGTCGCCGAAGCTCTGGAGAAGAGCGACAAGCTGCGCGAGATGTACGACCTGGATCCCGAGGTGAAGAACATCCTCGATATCTCCGCCAAGCTCGAAGGCCTCGCCCGCAACACGGGCGTCCACGCCGCCGGCGTCATCATCGCCCCCGACGAGCTCACCCAGTTCGCGCCGCTGAGCGTGGATAAGGATAAGAAGGTGATGGTGCAGTACACCATGGTCGAGGCCGAGCGCGCGGGCCTGCTGAAGATGGACTTCCTCGGTTTG
>JACXTT010006381.1_pt1 | contig 16819 bp, 19 predicted proteins | sample 9270951 | NCBI WGS metagenome assembly JACXTT01 (sample SAMN15532306, study PRJNA645909) | rock metagenome | isolation source: weathered quartz diorite | place: Puerto Rico | collected 2017-06-21 | reverse complement strand
GTGCTCGACGCCTCGAACGGCTCCGTCGTCTGGTCGCATTTCCTCGTCCCAGGTAGCGCGGTCCATGGCCTGATCGCGTCACCCGCGTACGACGGTGAAGCGATTTACGTCGGCTCGGCCAGCCCGCCGACCGCGCTGATCGCGCTCGATCCGAAGACTGGCGACATCAAGTGGGAGCACGACGTTCCGCTGCCGATCTACTCGGCGCCGGTGGTGGGGTCGCGGGTTGTCCTGTTCGGCACCGGGGACGCGCTGGGGGCAATGAAAGGTGGCCAGCTGATCGCCTTGTCGACGACCGACGGCGCGGTGTTGTGGACGGTCAACACGCCGGACGCGGTCCTCGGCGGCGCAGCTCTGTCGGGCACACGTCTGCTCGTTGGAACTATGGGAGGATCGCTGCTGGCGTTCGGGCCCTAGGCGATCACTGGAGCGGGAACGGCGATTGCCACCAGTGCGGCACGTCGTCGACCTCGATCGCGACCACCCACTTCACCCACCAGAAACCCCGCCTGTCGGCGGCGACGATGCGGGTGGGGAAGCCGTGGCCAGGATCGAGCGGCCGGTTGTCAATGCGAGTCGCGAGCAGAAGGCGGCGCGCCTCATCGACCGGGAAGCGCCGGTCGTAGCCGGTGTGGGAAACCACGCGGATCGTTGATCCGCCTGCGCCAGCGACGATCCGGTCGAGGGTCACGCCCGACCACGTTTGTGTCGAGTAGAAGCCGCCGGTGCAGTCGAGCGTGGCTGTGACCCGGTCGTCGAACGAGGTCAGCTGCTCATAGGTCCACGAACGGCCGGGTGCGCGCAACGTCCATGAGCCCACATCGATGTTCGGCACCGGGTCGAACATCCAGTTGCTGATCGGCAGCGCATCCGGATTGTGCGAGCCCGCGTCGTATGAGCCGGTGAAACGCCGAGCCGCGCCGGGCAGGGAGGTGGCGCGCACGATCAGCTCGCTGGCGGCGTAGGCCACCGCCGCGGATCCGAGCACCGCCCCGCCACGCAGCATGGCGCGTCGGGAGTAGTCAGTCGGGCGCAGCCGGATGCGCCTGGCCGCGACGTGCCAGATGACGAGCGGAACTGCGGCGATCGCCGCGCCGACGTGATAGTCCATCGCCGGCAGCGGTCCGATGCTGAGCGCGATCCCGGTCGAGTGGGCGAGTCCCGCCCCGAGTGACACGAGCACGAGAACCGCCAGGAGGATCGAAGCCCAGCGCCCCGGCTGCGCCCGCCTCGCACCGCGCCGGGCGATGATCGACTTCCAGGGCAGGAGCGCGATGATCGCGATGCCGCTGGTGGCGTGGACGATGAGCGACCAGCGCGAGGGTGCCGTCGCGAACGCGAAGGCGAGCCAGCCGGTGAGGAACGCAGCCGCCAGCAGAGCGAGGAGAGCAATGTTCGTTCGCGCTCCGCGTGCCACGGCCGCCATACGGTTGTTAATACTCTTGTCAGTCACAATTTGCCGGGCCGATGGCATGCCCGCGTAGCTCAGGGGATAGAGCAGGACGGTCCTAACGTCAAGGTCGGGGGTTCGATTCCCTCCGCGGGCACCAACAAAGGTTCATCGTTTGTGGAATCGATACCAGGCTGCGTTTAACCCTCTCATCGGTTGGCCGGCCTGCTCCGCGACGAGCTGCCAATCCTGGCCGAGTCGTGTTGCAACCTCATCCGGCGCGACTCCTGGAGGCCCGATCGCGCGGCGACCTTCGCGGCGAACGAAGCAGAAGACCAGGTACGTGGCGCCGGGCTTGGCCACCTGGCTGATCGACCGCACATAGGCATCGCGGCCGTCCTCAGGCAGTCCATGGAAGCAGCCCAGGTCGAACAGCAGGTCGTAACCCGAGCCTAGGCCGAGCTCTGACAGCCGAGTGACGTCGCCGCGCATGATGCGGACCTTGGCGCCGGAGGCGGCCACTTTCCGCTGCGCCATCGCCACGGCGCGTGGCGTGAAGTCCACGCCGGTCGCCTCCCAGCCGTTCTGAGCCGCGTAGATGCAGTTGGTGCCCGTGCCGCAGCCGAGGTCGAGGTACTTCCCCGGTTGCAGCTTGTCCTTGCCTTCGATCGCTGCCACCAGCTCCGGCGGTGAAATGCCGCTGTCCCACGGCTTGAATCCGATCAGGTACGCCGCCCTGTAGAAAAAGCTCACGTCACGACCTTACACCGGGCGTGTGGACGCGTCCGGCCATAATCAATTGCATGCGAATTGCCGTAATTGGAGCGGGGAACATCGGCGGAACGATCGGCGGCAAATGGGAGAAGGCAGGCCACGAGGTCGTCTATGGGCTGCGCGATTCTGCCAAGAAAAGGGGAGCGAAGCCGATCGCTGAAGCGCTGAAAGGTGCGGAGGTTGTGTTGCTTGCGGTGCCGGGCGGTGACGTCGTCACCTTCGTCAAGGACCACGCGAAGGAGCTGGATGCCAAGATCATCATCGACGCGACGAACAACTTTCGTGCCTCATCTTTGAACAGTTGGGCAGAGCTGAGCGCACTGGTGCCCATGGCACACCTCTATCGAGCATTCAACAGTCTCGGCTGGGACGTGTTCGCGAATCCGATGCTCGGGGGAATACAGGCAGACCTGTTCTTCGCCGGACCTGACGGCAACAACCGGGCCGCCGTCGAGAAGCTGATCTCCGATGTCGGTATGCGGCCGATCTGGGTCGGCGGCCCCGACCAGGCCGGAACCATCGATGGAGTGCTGCGCCTGTGGTACGCGCTGTCCGGGCTGCGCGGCCGCCGGATCGCGTTCAAGCTGATCTCCGACTGAAGCTCGAGGAATCCGAAGGAGGTCCCATGCAAAGCGCAAAAGGCGTGTTCGAGTTCAACCGGTGGGAGGAATCCAGCTACGCCGAGAACGAGGGCGCACCCAAGCTGACACAGGCCCGCGTCAGCAACGACTTCATCGGCGACATCACAGGTTCGTCAGACCTGGTCTACGTGATGACTTATCTGACCGCAGACACGGGGACGTTCGTCGGCTACGAGCAGGTGACCGGCAGGCTCGCCGACCGCGACGGGTCTTTTGTGCTGAGACACGACGGGACTTTCGGTGATGGCTCCGTCAGGGCCGCACTGAAGGTGGTCGCCGGGTCGGGGACCGGCGCCCTCGCCGGACTCAGCGGCGAGGGCGAGTACGTCGCCAGCCACGGCCAGAAGGAGAGCCCTTACACCTTGCGTTGGCTGATCGACGGGACGGGTGCTGACTGACGGCCTAGTGCCCTCCGGGGCCGAACTGCACGATCCGGATGTGGTTGCCGAACGGGTCGCGCAGGCCGACGTCGGTGCCGTACGGCTGCTGCGAAGGCTCACTCGTAAATTCGACACCGCGTGACTTGAGCGTGTCGTAGGTCTTCTTGATGTCATCGGTCGTAAAGCCCGCGGCAAAACCTGACGCTCCTTTCGAGATGAGCTCGCGCACCTGATCTGCGCTCTTGGGGTCCATTCCGGGAGGACCCGGGATCTCCAGCAGGATCTCGTGGCTCGGGTCGCCTGGGGCGCGCACCGTGAGCCAGCGCATGAAGCCGAGGTCCTGGTCGTTGGCAACCTCCAGCCCGAGCTTGCCGACGTAAAAGTCCAGCGCCTGCTTCTGGTCGAAGACGAAAACGTGTGAGATGTTGATCCGGTTGAGCATCGACCTCTCCTTTATTTGTTGATCAAGGACGGGATCGATGCTATTGACCTGCTCGAGGCCCTGGCTTCTCCAAAACTGCTAGGTCTGGTCCAGTCCATCGTGAAACAGGTGGGCACCGCAATCGAGCTGGTGCCCGTGCGGTACTCGACAGGCGTCTGGCCGACGATGTCGCGGAAGGTGCGGCTGAAGGTGCCAAGACTTGCAAAGCCAACGTCGAGGCAGATCTCCGTCACGCTCTTGTCGGTTTCGCGGAGCAAGAACATCGCGCGCTCAACGCGCCGGCGCTGCAGGTAGCGGTGCGGGGTCTCGCCGAAGGTCGCCCGGAAGGTGCGGATGAAATGAGCTTCGGAAACGTGCGCCACGGCTGCGAGCGTCACGATGTCGAGAGGACGCGAATAAGACCGGTCGATCGCGTCCCGCGCCCTCAGCATGCGCCGGTTGAGCTCCTCGACCGCGCGAGTCATTGCACGATCAAAGCACAATGTCGGTATGACCCGACCCCAGCTGCTCCGCTACGCCGCGATCGGCGCCGGCGCGGTGGTCGTGCTGGCGGTGGCGGTGCTCGCGTTTCAGGCGCTCAGGAGCCCCTTTCAGCCGGCGACGTCAGCTCCGAGCTCCGGCCCGTGCTCTCCGCAGCCGTGCGCCAACATGCGCGGCTACATCCTCTGGGTGACGGATTTGAAGATTGACAACGGCGTGGTAATGCTGCACGTCAAGTTCCAGAACTCGAGCAGCTCGACCCACGCCGAGCCTGATGACATGAGCTTGATCGACCGCACAAACCAGACGTTTCCGCCAGTCTTCGATCCCCCGGGCTGCACCCACTGGGCGCGGACCGACTTCAACAATGGGAAGACGCTTGGACCTGAGCCTATGTGTTTCCGACCCTCGACCGCCGAACCTCCGCTGTCACTGCGGTGGACGCCAGATGAGGGATTTTTCTGCTGTGAGACCAGGATCCCGCTGAACGACTACCAGAACGCCCCGTCGCCCAGCAACACGTAGAGGATGGGGCCGACGCCCCAGAAGAACGTGATCAGGATCCACAGGAACTTCTTGAACCCGCTCAAGTCGGCGCGGGTGACGATGTTGATCACGCAGAGCACCCACGCGATCGGGTGCAGGAAGATCGCCAGGACGATCTCGACGATGAGCTTCAGCACCCGCTCATTGTCTCACTTGTCGGGTTCACACTAGGCAAGGCCTTGTGCGTTGTGTTATTGACACGACATGGCGATGGCACGTCAGAAGGGCGACGGCACCCTGGCCACTCGGGAGCTCGGGTTCCTGGTACGCCTCGCCCAGGCGGCCGCGTCGACCCAGAAGCCTGACGAGCTCCTGGCGCTGATCATCCGCGAGGCAACCTCGGCGATGGGCACCGACGTGTGCTCGCTGTACCTGCTCATGGCTTCAGGCCGCGAGCTCCTTCTGACCGCCACCAACGGCCTGAACGAGAGCATGGTCGGCAGGGTCAAGATGCGGGTGGGGGAGGGGATAACCGGCTGGGTCGCCGAAACCCGCCGGCCGGCGATGGTTGCGGACGTGAGCCAGGAGCCGCACTGGAAGTGGGTGCCGGGCCTGGACGAGGACCGCTTCCACTCGATGCTGTCGGTGCCGATCGAGTCGGGTCCGCGTCTGGTCGGTGTGCTGAATGCGCAGACGGCCGAACGGCGTGAGTTCAACGCGGGAGACATCGACTTCCTCCGCGCCATAGCAGGACAGGTCGCCGGCATCCTGGAGCGGTCCGAGCTGCAGCGGCGGCTGGAGGCGCAGCTGGCCGAGATCCAGCTGTCCCACGACATTCATGAGCGATTTACGAAGTTGTCTCTGGAAGGCGCCGGGATCGGCTCGATCCTCGAGGCCGTGGGGTCGCTGGCGGGCGGGCCGGCGGCGCTCTACTCCGTCGACGGGTACCGAGTCCGGGGCACTCGCGAGGCGGCTGACGGCATGCCCGCACGGATCCAGTCGCCGCAGGGCTCGGCGCGCGAGGTGCGAATCACGGCCGGGCGACCGGCGCGCCAGATCGACGTGGTGACGGTGCGCGCGGGAGGCGACCTGGTGGGTTTGCTCGCCGTAGGCCTGGGTGCGGCGGGACCGGGCGATCCACCGGGCCGGCTGCGCGCGCTGGAGCATGGCTCGACCGTGCTCGCCCTTGAACTGTCGAAGGAGCGGGCCGCTGCGGAGGTGGAACGCAGGCTGCGCGGGGACCTGGTCGAAGAGGTACTGGCGGGCGGACTCGAGGCCGACGAGGCGGAGCGGATCGCGCGCCAGGCCGAACGCCTCGGTCACCGATTGCCGCACAAGGCGTGGGTGCTCGTGCTGGAGGCCGACGATGACGCGACCGAGGCTCGGCTCGCTGCGCCGGGCCAGGCGGATCGCCTGGATGCGTCTTTGAGCGGCCTCATCCGCTCGCGCATGCCTGGCGCGCTCACGCTGGTGCGCTCCGCATCCGCCGTTTTCCTCATACCTGACGAGATCGCGCCCGACCTGGCGGCCGCTGAGAAGCTCGCCGGTCAGGTGCTGGCCGCGGCGGCGCCGGTGATGAAGCCGGGGTCGGCGTCAGTCGGCGTCGGGAACTTTGCCAACTCGGTGGGCGAGCTGGCACGGTCGCACGTGGAGGCGCGCCAGGCGTTGCGGTTGACCAGGCGTGCGGGCGGTCGGGGCCGCGTGTCCTCGTATCGGTCGCTGGGAGCGTTCCGCCTGCTGCTGGAGGTGCAGAGTCCCGATGCGTTGCGGCGCTTCGTGGACGAGCTGCTCGGTCCGTTGCTGCAGTACGCGCAGTCGCGCGACACGCCGCTGCTTGAAACTCTCGAAGCTTTGTCAGCGGCGCGCTGGGTGCGGCGGGCGGCTGCTCGCGAGCTGGGCATACACATCAACTCGATGTCCTATCGCGTGGATCGGATCCAGTCGTTGACCGGCGTCTCGCTCGATGACCCTGAGACGCGGGTGGCGATCAGCATCGCCCTCCGCGCGCGCGCAATGCTGGGGATGTAAAACCGAATCTTTCGGGTTTTGGTACCAAAACCACGGTGGCTCGCATCCACCGAGGCGCTTTTGGTACCAAAAGCACGGGTTCAAACAAAAGGAGCCCTCGTCATTTCGACGAGGGCCCCTTAGAGGGTGTGAGTCTAGACGTCCGAGTAGAGCATGAACTCCCACGGGTGCGGCCGCAGGGCCACCTGGTCGACTTCCTTCTTGCGCTTGTAGTCGATCCAGGTTTCGATCACGTCCTTCGTGAACACGCCGCCTTCGGTCAGGAACGCGTGGTCCTTCTCGAGCGCGTCGAGCGACTCGGCGAGCGAGCCGGGCACTGACTTGATCTTCGCCTTCTCGTCGCCGTCGAGCTCGTAGATGTCCTTGTCCACCGGCTCCGGCGGCAGGATCTTGTGCTTGATGCCGTCCAGGCCGGCCATGAGGCAAGCCGAGAAAGCCAGGTACGGGTTGGCCGCCGCGTCCGGCGATCGGAACTCGACCCGCTTCGTCGTCGGGTTGGTCGAGTACATCGGAATGCGCACACATGCGGAGCGGTTGCGCTTCGAGTACACGAGGTTGATCGGCGCCTCGTAGCCCGGCACGAGCCTTCGGTACGAGTTGGTCGTGGGCGCGCACAGCGCAAGCAGCGCGGGCGCGTGCTTCAAGAGTCCGCCGATGTAGTAGATCGCGGTCTGGCTCAGGCCGGCGTACCCGCTCTTGTCAGCAAACAGGTTCTGGCCGTCCTTCCAGAGGCTCTGGTGCACGTGCATGCCCGAGCCGTTGTCCATGAAGAGCGGCTTCGGCATGAAGGTCGCGACAAACCCGCGGCTGGCCGCGACGTTCTTGATGATGTACTTGTAGACCATGAGCTTGTCACCCATCTTCGTGAGGGTGTCGAAGCGCATGTCGATCTCGGCCTGACCGGCGGTGCCCACCTCGTGGTGCTGCACCTCGACCTGGACGCCTGCCTCGATCAGCTTGAGCATGATCTCGGAGCGCAGGTCCTGCAGCTTGTCGGTCGGCGGCACAGGGAAGTAGCCCTCCTTGTGCCGCGGGCGGAAGGCCATGTTCGGCTCGCTGTTGCGGCCCGAGTTCCAGATGCCTTCCTCGCTGTCGATGTAGTAGTAGCCGCTGTGCGCGTTCTGATCGAAGCGCAGCGAGTTGAAGAGGTAGAACTCCGCCTCGGGTCCCCAGTAGCTCACGTCCGCGATCCCGGACCGGCTCAGATACTCCTCCGCCTTCTTGGCGATGAAGCGCGCGTCGCGCGAGTACGGCTCGCATGTGATCGGGTCGACGACGTCACAGATAAGGAACAGCGTCTTGTGCTCGAGCACGGGGTCGATGGTCGCCGAGTCTGGATCCGGGATGAGGAGCATGTCGCTCTCGTCGATGGACTGGAACCCACGGATGCTTGAGCCGTCGAATCCGAGGCCTTCCGAGAAGCTCCCCTCGTCGAGTTCGCCCAGCGGCAGGCTGAAGTGCTGCCACGTGCCGGGAAGATCGATGAACCGGACATCGACCACCTGGACGCCCTGCGCCTTTGCTCGATCGAGCACTTCGCGCGGGCTGGTCTTGCTTCCGGCCTTGGTCACTACTGCCATGAACACACCCTCCTGAACCTTTCTCCCTGGATTGACGGGCTCCAGGCCATCGTAGGAACGGGCCGTTCCAGGTTCACGGTGAGATCGGCACGAATTCACACGGCCTGTTTCTGTGTGGGTCACACGACGGCAGCCAACCGCACGGCACCGGCGGTAGTGCTAAGCACACGAGGAAAGACTTGCGACTTCGGCCGCCCCGCACGTTTTGGCCACTGCCGAGCCGCCCATAGGCTGCCCACGAGCCGGCGGCAATTACGTGTGCAGGGAGGTCAGATTGCCCAGACCAAGGATCGCGTTCAAGCAAGCGTTGTTGAAGCGGCGGATCGTGCTCGCCCTCGCCGGCGCGGTCACGTTGGTCACCGCACTGGTCCCCGTTGCCGTCCTGGCCGACGACCAGACCGCCACTCAGGCGGCCGGCGTCGCGGCCGACACCATCTGGGTCATCGTCACCGGCTGTCTGGTGATGTTCATGCAGGCCGGCTTCGCGATGCTCGAGGTTGGTTTCAGCCGCATGAAGAATGTGGGCACGGTGGTCGCCAAAGTCGTCACCAACCTGAGCGTGAGCTCGATCGCGTACTGGGCCGTGGGATTCGGAGTCGCGTTTGGCGCCGGCGGATGGTTCGCATTCATCGGGGGCAGTGGCTTCGTCCCGACCTTCAGCCCAGGCTCGCAGCTGGACCTGCCGGCCATCAACGGCAGCACCGCCACCGCCGCCGCGAAGTGGTTCTTCGAGTTCGTGTTCTGCGCGGTGTCGCTCGCGATCGTGTGGGGCACGATGATCGAGCGCACCAAGTTCATCGTCTACATCCTGTTCGGCATTCCGTTCGCCGCCTTCATCTATCCATTGATCAGCCACCAGCTCTTCGGTGGCGGCTTCCTGCAGGCAACTTTGGGAGCCCAGGACTTCGCCGGGTCCACGGTGGTGCACCTCACAGGCGCCACCGCTGGATTCGCGGGCCTGCTGCTGCTGGGCCCGCGCATCGGTAAGTACGAGAAAGGAAGGCCCAACGCGATTCCCGGCCACAACATGCCCCTCGCTCAGTTGGGCGTACTGATCCTGTGGTTCGGCTGGTTCGGGTTCAACCCGGGCTCGACCCTTAACGCCACCAACCTGCACTTCGCGGACATCGTGGTCGTGACCAACCTGGCTGCTGCCGCGGGCGCGGTCGCGGCGCTGGCCACCATCTACGCGATCACCAGGACGATGGACGTGGGCATGATCGGCAACGGCGCCATCGCGGCGCTCGTCGCCATCACCGCCCCGTCAGGCTATGTAGAACCGTGGGCTGCGATCGTCATCGGCGCGGTGGCGGGGGTGATCGTCGTTGTGGGAGTGCTCGCCCTCGACAAGTACTTGGACGACCCGGTCGGCGCGCTGCCTGCGCACGGTCTGGCCGGCATCTGGGGCACGTTGAGCTGCGGCCTGTTTACGGTTCCGGCGCTGGCGAAGTTCAACGCCGTTGGCCAGGGCGGCCTGTTCTACACAGGCAGCTTCCACCAGCTCGGAGCGCAGGCGATCGCCGTCACCGCTTCTTTCGTGACCGTATTCGTGCTGAGCTACGGCCTGTTCTGGATCATCAAGAAGACCGTCGGCCTCCGCGTGAGCGCGCGCGAGGAGATGGAGGGTCTGGACATCAGCGAGCACGGCATGTGGGGTTACCCGGAGTCGTTCATGCCGGTCCCTGGTGGCGTGTACCGGCCGCCTGACACGCCGACCATCAACCCGCACCACGCACCGGGCGGGGTTCCGGGCTCCGCCCGGCCGGAGGGATCACCAGCATGAAGATGGTCGTCGCGATCATTCGCCACGAAAAGCTGCAGGAGGTCCAGGACGTGCTGGACGAGTGCGGCGTGTCCGGGGTAACCGTGACCGAGGTCAAGGGCTGCGGTGCGCAGCGCGGCTACACGGAGAAGTACCGCGGCACCGCCGTCCACATCTCACTCCGGCCGCGCTTGAAGATCGAGGCGGTGATGCAATCGGAGATCGTGCCCAAGGTCGTCGACAAGGTCGCCGAGGCCGCCCGCACCGGCGACCACGGTGAGGTCGGCGACGGGAAGATTTTCGTGATCGGCGTCGAGGACGCGGTCCGGATCAGGACTGGCGAGCACGGCCCGGAGACGGTCCGGCATGGCGCCCGAGCCATGTGGGGCCATTAGCTCTTCAGGGGCTGATTCCACCGCCGAAACCGGGGCCTGTCGGCATCGATTGGCAGATGCCGAACGCGATCATGCCGAACACGACCAGGGCGAGCAGGCCCAGCAGCGCTGCCAGCGGCGAGGTTGGACCCATGGCCGGCCTGGAGCCCGGCGGCAGTCCGGGAACCCAGGTGACGCCGTTCCACCAATGGGTGCGGTCAAGGGAGACGTTCCAGCCGCCTTCCATCAAATGCGGCCGCGAGAAGAGATCGTCAGATTGTGGTCCGACCCCGGCCGACATGGGCGGCGCGGGCGGCGCGGGCTGCATGGGGGGCGGCATCTCGGGAGCTGGAAACGGATGCTCGGAGAATTGACCCCCGGCCTCGAGGGCTTTCTCTATGCCTCCCGGACGCGGCGGGTCGTCGTCCACCCCGCAAGCGTACGCCGGGCTTCTGAACTCCTCAGGCCGCTGCCACTGGCACGCTCTTCTCGAGCCACGCCTTGATCGGGCCCCCGCTGCCGGGGAATCCGACCATCCGGTCGATGAGCTTGCCGTCGCGGAACAGGCCGAGGGTCGGGATGCCCATGACGCCGTAGCGGATGGCGATGTCCTGGTTGTAGTCCACGTCCAGCTTGCCGACGGTGATCTTGCCGGCCAGCTCGTCAGCCAGGCGCTCCACCACCGGCTCCATCGCCTTGCACGGCGGGCACCACTCGGCCCAGAAGTCGACCAGCACGGGCACGTCCGACTTCAGGACGTCGGCTTCGAATGTCGGGCCGTCGAAGTGCTTCAGGTTTTCCATCACCCGTAAAAACTTGTCGGTCTGGCTGGTATTCCAGAATCATGGAGTGGCCACCGCTGCCGTCGACCGGCGCATCTCCGGACCGGAGCAAGCCCTCCGCCTGTTCGGCGCGCGCCTCTTCGAAGCGGCCCCTGGGCTCGTGACATGGATCCTGCTCCTGGCGCCGGGCTGGATCCCGATCGTCTTCCCGTGGCCGGGTGCATTCGCCGTGGCGGGGGCGGTGCTGGCTTTCGACGTCTACTGGCTGCTCCGCTCGGTCACGGTCGTCAGCGGGGTGTACGGCACGCTCTCCCGAATGCGACGCGATATGAAGCGCGACTGGCTGGCGCTCTGCACCAAGGACCGCGCGGAAGGCAGGCGCGACCCCCTCCAGTACATCCACCTCGCGATCATCCCGACCTATACCGAGCCCTATCACGTGCTCGAGCGCACGGTCCAGGCGATCGTCGAGGCGAACTATCCGCCCGAGTTGAAGATGGTCGCGATCATCACCCGGGACACCGACAAGCCGGGCTGGGAGAACGTGGCACGGCTCAAAGCGAAGTTCGGCGGGCAGCTGCGCGGCTTCTATCACGTCAAGGACGCGCTCGAGCCGGGCATCGTGATCGGCAAGTCCGCCGCCATGAACTGGGGTGGGCGGTGGATGATGCGCGTGCTGACCGACGAGGGCTACGACCTGTCGCGGATTCTCGTCACAGACCTCGACTCGGACTACCGCGTGCACCAGCAGTACTTCGCCTGGATCAGCTGGCATCACAGCCGCGAAGGGCTGCGCGACTACATGATCTGGCAGCCTGTCCCGCTGTTTCACAACAACATCTGGCAGGTGCCCATGGCGGTGCGGGTGATGTCCGCCAGCACTTCGCAGTGGCAGATGTTTCTGCACTCGCGGCCGCACCGGTTGGTGGCGTTCAGCAGCTACACGTGCAGTCTCGAGTTCATCCACCGCGTCGGCTACTGGGACAAAGATGTGATCCCGGAGGACTCGCGCTTTTACTGGAAGGCGTTCTTCACTTTCGGCAAGCGGTTCTCAGTCAAGTCGGTATACCTGCCGCTGTACGGCGACTCACCGAAGTCGCGCGACTACGCGTCGACCCACCAGTCGCAGTACGACCAGATCAAGCGGTGGGCGTGGGGCGTCACCGACGTGCCGTACGTGCTCGCGCGCCTTTTCAAGCACCCGGAGATTCCTCTCACGCTTCGCATAAGGCGCTTTTCAAACCTTTTCCTGAACCACCTGAACTGGATCTTCCTGCCGCTGCTTCTCATGTTTGGCAGCTCCGCACCGATCTGGTTCAGCCAGGACTTCTCGCTGACCGACCTGGGTCAGCAGATGTGGGAGGTGTCAGGCGTTCTGCTGTCGATCACGCTGTCGACGGTCCTCTTCTTCATGTACTTCGAGTTCCGCATCCTGCCCCCTAAGCCAAGAGAGTGGCCGTTCTGGCGCAAGGTCGCGGTGCATATCCAGTACTTCGCATATCCGGTGGTGGGCCTGGTGCTGAGCGTCCTGCCCGCCCTCGAGGCGCACACGCGCCTACTACTCGGTCGCTACCTGGAATACAGAGTTACCGAAAAGACTTAGGTATCGACCCGCGTGGCAGGGGCCGGCCGGGTTTAGGCCGGCCGCGACTTTGTTCCTAAGGCTTGGTGCGTAGTTGGGAGCAGGGATTGAAATAGTCCCATCCGTATACCGGAAAGGGATCAGCCGCGGCGGCAACGCCGCCCGGGCGATGAGGGAAAACCGTACGGGTTTTCCCTCGTGTTTTACGCTCCACAAACGGGGCTGTTGATGAACCACGGCAGGCAGAACTGCGGTCCCGCCAACGCCCAGAGCGTGAGCAGCGCGACGATCGCCAGCCCGCCGACGAAGATCGTGCCCGTGATGATGTTGCGACCCGGCACCGGCCATGACTTCCAGCGCAGCCGCTTGGCCATCCGCGGACCGGCGATGGCGTCGATGAAGGGAAAGAGGATGAGGGCGCCGAGCACAACCGGCGGGATCACCAGGGCCATGAACAGCTCAGGCCCGAGCTTCAGGAGCTGGAACAGGAACAGGAAGTACCAGTCCGGGCGCGGGATGGTGACCGCGCGCGGGTCGGCGGACGGCTCCAGCTGAAGGTTCTTCTGCACAAAAGCGGCCAGCAGTCCGACGGCGATCAGCATGACCACGGCGATGATCGGGTACGGCCAGAAGTGGTCCGGGAAGAACGGGTGCGTGTCCTCGTCGGGCATGTCGTCCGCCAGGTGATGCCCGGCTGCGCCCATCAGGATGGGGAAGAGGGCCAGCCCCACCACGACCGGGTAGAGGATGTGGTCCGGGCCGATCGGCAGCCGCTTCCACTCGGGCTCCAGCATGTGGCCGCCGTGCCCGTCGACCTCGATGATCGGGATCTCGTGCGCAGGGGCCGCGGTCGCGGCGCCGGGTCCGTCCTTGGTCAACTCGTTCATTTCTACATCGGCTCCGATATGCCGTGGGCGCGGATGAACCGGAAGTGCACGTACATCAGCAAGGTGATCAAAGCCGGCAGGACGAACACGTGGATCGTGAAGAAGCGCTGCAGGGTCGGCGGCCCGAGCACAGGCCCACCCTGCAGGATGTCCTTGATGAAGGCGCCGAGCTGGGCGGGTGGCGCCAGGCCGGCGATCTTGATGGTGACCTCGGTGGCGAAGTACGCCTTCGTGTCCCAGGGCAGCAGGTAGCCGGTCAATGAGAAGGCGAGGATGATCAGCAGCATCGTCACGCCGACCATCCAGTTCAGCTCTCGCGGTGCGCGATATGAACCGGTCCAGTAGACGCGCGCCATGTGCAGCAGAACCATGATGATCAGCAGGTTCGCGCCCCAGAAGTGGACGCCGCGGATCAGCCAGCCCAGGTAGACGCTGTTCTGGATGAAGTTGACGCTCACGTACGCCGGTGACGGGTTTCCGCTCGCGTCTGGCACGTAGTACAAAGCGAGGAGGATGCCGGTCAGCAGTTGCAGGACGACGAGGATGAAGACCATCCCGCCGAAGCAGTAGTAGAAGGCGTTCGCGAAGTTGGGCACGCGCTGATACAGCGCCTCGTCAACCGACTTGGTGAACGGATAGCGCTCGTCCAGCCAGTTGACGACCGCCAGCTGGATGTCGCGCGGGTGCGGAATCGCCACGTCAGAAGCCCAACACGATGCCGTCGACCTGGATGCTGTTCGGGTCGGTGTCGTCCTGCTTCCAGGTCAGATGTGAGAGGGGATCAGCCGCGGGGCCGTGCAGCACTGTTCCGTCCAGGTGGAAGCGGGACCCGTGGCACGGACAGTCGAACGTCTTGGCGTCGCTGTTCAAGGCGATCGAGCATCCAAGGTGGGAGCAGTTGATCGCGAACACGTTCACCTTGCCGGAGGCGTCCTTCACGGCGAAGCCGCCGAACGCGAGGTCCCCGGCGGCGTTGTCGCCGCCGCCGTCGGCCATGATGAAAGCGGAGTTCGGGCTGGTCGGCGCGTCGAACTTGATCGCGTCGCCGTTCGCCAGCTGATCGATTGGCTTGGTGAGCGACACCTTGAGCGGTGTCTTCTTCTGGCCCTTCGGGGGTGCGGGCCACAGAAAGACCAGGATCGGTGCGCCACCGACCACGACGGTGGCGGTCAAGAGACTGGCCATCCACCAACCTAGAAAGGTTCGTCGCGTGAACCTCGTCGGGGCCGTGGTCTCAGCCATCCGAGTCGAATTCTAGCGGGGGTCTATTGCGGGGGTGAAGGTGGCAGGCCGACGGCATCGCGAACCTCGGCCATCGTCATTGCCGCGACTGCGCGCGCCTGCTCGCTGCCCTGGTCGAGGATCCGGTTCACATCGTCACGGGTCAGTTCGGCGCGGACCTCTCGGAACGGCCGAAAGGCTTCGATCATGCGCTCCGCCAGGATCCGCTTCTTCTCGGCGCAGCCGATTTTCGCCCTCCTGCACAGCTCCCAGTAGTGCTCCCAATCGTCGAAGAAGAACTTGTAGTACGCGCACACATTGCACGTCCGCGGATGTCCGGGCTGATCCATGCGCGGGCGCTTGACGTCGGTGACCATGCTCATCACCTGCTTGCGCAGAACGTCGGGTTCCTCGGTGACGCCGATGATGTTGCCGACGGTCTTGGACATCCGCTGCTTGCCATCGGTGCCGCGTATGAGCGGTGACTGAGTCAGCAGGGCGCGTGGCTCGGGGAAGACCGGTGCGTAGGTGCGGTTGAACTTTCGCACCACCTCCCGGATGAGCTCGAGATGCGCGAGTTGGTCCTTGCCGACCGGCACGCCGCTGCCCTTGACGATGACGATGTCTGCGCCCTGAAGCACCGGGTAGGAGAGCAGACCGAGGTTCACGTTCTCTGGGTGCTTCTTGGCCATCTCTTTGAAGGTCGGCGTGCGCTGGACCCAGCTCAGTGGGGTGACCATCGAGAGCAGCAAACTCAACTCCGCGACGTCGGGCACTTTCGACTGTTGGTAGACGACGCTGCGCTTCGGGTCGATGCCGACCGCCAGCAGGTCGGCCGTGAGGTCGAAGACCTTGTCCTCCACCTTGTGCCCGTCCGGCTCGGTTGTGAGCGCGTGGTAGTCGGCGACGAAGAAGTAGCACTCGTACTGGTTTTGCAGCTCGACCCAGTTCTTGGCGGCGCCCAGATAGTTGCCCAGGTGGAACCGCCCGGTGGGCCTGATACCGCTGAGGACTCTCATCCGTTCAGCCATCGGGCGACGAGTTTAGTGGGAATACGATTAAGGCCGTTGCCAGATCACGACCCAGCAACCGAAATACCAACCGGGCTCGGCTCGCGCGCCCTCCGCAACACGATCCTCGTTCTGACCGCCAAGGTCATCGGTCGCCTCATCGCGCTCGTTACCGTCATCGCCACCTCCAACCACCTCGGCGACTCGCGCTACGGCACGTTCACGACTCTCGTGAACTACACGGCGATCATCAGCGTCGTCCTCGACCTCGGCTTCAATGTGCTCTTCGTCCGCGAGGGCGCGCGTCACCCGACCGAGATCGAGCGCTACCTCCGCAACGTGATGTCGCTCCGCGTGCTGATGTCGGTCGCGAGCCTGGCGCTGCTGGGCATAGTCCTGTACGTCGCCGGCCTCGCGACTCTGCTCGGGCCGGCGTTTGTGCTGATGGTCCTCACCTCGTACTCGTCGCTGCTTCGCAACACGCTCTACGCGGTGCAGCGCCTCGGCTTCGAGGCGATCGCAGTGGTCCTGGAGAGTGTCGTGCTGCTGGCGATCGTGGTCTACGGCATCGAGACCGGGCAGGGCGTCGAGTTCTTCGTCTGGGCCTATGCCGCGCAGTACGCGTTCAGCTGCATCTACTTCGCCACCGTGATCGCACTGCAGCGGATCGCGGTCATCGGTTGGCGCTTCGAGCCGACGCTGCTGCGCACATGGTTCTGGCAGGGTCTGCCTTTCGCCCTGACCTTCATCCTCACGATCCTCTATTTCCGGATCGACCAGCCCATCGTCTACGCGCTGAGGTCCCACGCCGAAGCGGGCTGGTACGGCCTCGCCTACAAGCCGTTTGAGTCGCTGCTGTTCGTTCCCATGACCCTGCTCTCGGTCGCCTTCCCGGTGCTGTCCATCTATCACCGCGACCGGCCGCAGGACATGGTCGACGCCGTCAGCCGCTTCTATAAAGCCCTGGTCGTGATGGGCTGGCCCATGAGCGTGGGCATAT
>JACXTT010006380.1_pt1 | contig 16823 bp, 16 predicted proteins | sample 9270951 | NCBI WGS metagenome assembly JACXTT01 (sample SAMN15532306, study PRJNA645909) | rock metagenome | isolation source: weathered quartz diorite | place: Puerto Rico | collected 2017-06-21 | reverse complement strand
TGTCGATGTTCGGCAAGGTTGCGGAGATTGCCGGCGAGTACCTGCGTAAAGGTTCGCAGGTCTACATCGAAGGCAAGTTGCAGACCCGCGAGTGGGAAAAAGACGGCATCAAGCGCTACACCACCGAAATCATCGTCGACATGCAAGGCACCATGCAGCTGCTGGGCGGCCGTCCACAACAGGGCGACCAACAAGGTGGCTACGATCAGTCCGCGCCACGGCAGCAGGCTCCTCGCCAGCAGGCGCCGCGCCCACAGCAGTCGGCCCCGCAGCAATCGCGCCCGGCTCCACAGCAGGCCGCACCGCAGCCGGCTCCGGATTTCGACAGCTTTGATGACGATATTCCGTTCTGATTCAACGCGATTGAAGCACTAGTCAAAAGCCCGTGGCTATTCATGCCACGGGCTTTTTTATTACCTGTGATCGCCCGCTTACAGCGATTCCCCGCGTAACATTCCCTGTGTCAAATCATCGATGACCGCCTTGCCCATCTCGCCCAGGTAATGCGATGCCCAGGCATAACGTTCGCCATCGCTTTCCAGGGCTGCATCGAGGGAGAGTGCTTTGGCGCAATAGAGCAGGAGGGACGCGTACTCCATGGCTTCCAGAATGGGAACGCTGGGGTTTACGCGGAACAGTTCACGCCCTTGGGAGCCACATTTAGAAAAGGTGATGACGCCGAGGGTTTTGATGTCGGTGTGATCGCTTATTGCACACCTCTGGCATCAGCCATGAAATGGGGATGTTTCTGAACGGCGTTGGATGTTGAGAGGGCAGTGAGATTTACGAGCGTACTAAAAGCATGCATGGATAAAACTCCCGTATCAAAGTGAGAGCTACCACGTTCGTTACCAAGCGAATGGGTGGCAGCTGTGCGCAGGTTGGTAAACCGGAGATACAGGAACCCGGCAGGACCGAAGCCCTCCCACGCACAGCCGCCATTGCACGAAAAATGCGGGCACAAAAAAAACGCCTGCAATCGTGATTGGGCGCTGTTTGCGCCTGTATCTGGTCGGGTTACCAAGCCCGGTCGCTGAATTGGCAGCGACAGAGAAAAGGTAGCGCGCACGATGAGGAGCTGCAATGTGACTGGCGGGGGTATTTAAGTCGAAAAGTTTCAACCGGTACAGAGGATCGTTCAGGAACCGGGTAAGCAAGCCGTGGAGGGTTTGAGGTCCAACGGACTAGTCCCTGTGCCCAATAGCTATCAGGCTCCTGAACAGTTCGCCCTTGAAAAGGGTCGTTTCGTTTATTTCGTTTGTTGTGCTTTTCGTTTGTTTCGAATATAAAGGGGCTAAGTGGTTGCCGAACCGCGACCACAACCACGGTTGAACACAGAGTTTTTGGAGATAACCATGACCACCGCCGACCTCGCTCGCACCATTCTTCCTGACGAGAAGGAGATTGCTGCGGCCGTGGAGTCACGCCGCCAGTTGGCTGCTTTCCTCTCCACCAAGCTACTGACTCAGCGCATTGAGCTGGTTGATGGCGAGCAACATCGCCAGGTCGTTGAGTTGCCGACGTTCGCCTTCCGTCTGCTCGGTGAAATCCTCAGCGAACTTGCGTTGGGCAATGCCGTCAAGGTTGTTCCCATTCACGCCGAGCTGACCACCCAAGAGGGGGCGGACATGCTCAATGTTTCGCGGCCTCACCTGGTGAAGCTGTTGGATGAAGGCGTGATCCCACATACCAAAACGGGGCGCCATCGCCGGGTCAAGTTCGCTGATCTGATGGCGTACAAGGAACAGCGTGAGCGCGCGAGTCGTGCAGCCATGGATGAACTGGCTGCCCAGGCCCAGGAGTTAGGGATGGGGTACGAATGAGGCATTCGCCGTTCACAGCTTTTTACGACGCGAATGTTCTCTACCCTGCACCGCTACGCGACTTCTTGATGCATCTTGCGCTGACCGGCGTGTACCGCGCGCGCTGGTCGGCGCAGATCCATGAGGAGTGGACGCGCAATCTTCTGTTGAATCGTCCGGAGCTTACCCGTGAGCAACTGGAGCGTACTTGCGCGCTTATGGATCGCGCCGTGCCTGACGCACTGGTGACGGACTATGAGCCCATTCTCGTGGGACTTGAGCTACCGGACCCCGATGATCGGCATGTGCTTGCTGCTGCAATCAAGTGCAACGCCTCCGTCATCGTGACCTTTAACCTCAAGGATTTCCCCAAGGGCGCCCTCGAACCATTCGATATCGAGCCTTTGCATCCGGACGATTTCATTGCCGACCTTTGGGACCTGGATCAGGCGGTCGTTCTAGGGGCGGCGCAACGGCAGCGGGCATCGCTGAGGAATCCACCGCATAGTGCCCGGGAATACCTCGACAAGCTGTTACAGCAGAAGCTGCCAGAAACCGTGAAACTGCTCTCCGATTTCGAATTCCTGATCTGAGGGAAGTGAGTCGCCAGCGCGATCTTTACTCACTCACTTCCCGCGAAGCCTTCCCCAACGTCTCCCACAACTCACGCATGGTCGGATTCTGATTAGCCAGCGAGCAATAAGCACGAATCTCCAGCCCCGTACTCCATTCATTGCCCCCGGCCTTCACCAACTGCCCGCTGTCCAGGGCTGGCGCGGCCGCGCTCTGCGGTAGCCAGGCCACGCCATACCCTTCGACGGCCATCTGCATCAGCAGCATGGTCATGTCGGCCTCGTAGCAACGGGTCAGTTCGCAGGGCGTGGCCGCGTTCCTGAGGATCAGGTCGGCCACGCGGCCGAGGAAGGTCGTGGCGGTGTAGGCCAGGTAGGGGGCCGGTTTGCCAGCCTTTCCGGGCAGTCGATACAGCGGCTTGCCGCTACGGTCCGGCGCACAGAACGGCAGAAAGGCGTCCCGCCCCAAAGGCAGGCTGGCGAATTTGTCGGCGTCGATCAGGATCGGCGCCTGGGGGTGGTGGTACACAATCATCAGGTCGCAATTGCCTTCCGCCAGGGCAATCACCGCATCGTGGATATTCGCCGCGACCACGCGCACGTTGAACGGCTCGTGGTGCTTTTGAAATTGCGCCAGCCACTTGGGCAGGAAGGTGATCGACAGGCTGTGGCCCGCCGTGATCTGAATCGAACGCCCAGGCATTTTTTCGTCCTGGCGCAGGGTCGAGCGCAACTCCAGCAATGCCGCCAGCGCTTCGCGGCCCTGTTCGCAAAACAGCTGGCCGGCCTGGGTCAGTTGTACCGGGTAGGTGCCACGGTCGACGAGCTGCGCGCCGACCCAGTCCTCCAACGAACGAATACGCCGGGACAGCGCCGATTGAGTGACACAGCGAACCTCGGCGGCCCGGGAGAAGTTCTTGTGTTGCTCGATCGCCAGGAGATCGTCCAGCCACTTGATTTGCATGCTGCCCACCTCGGTCGCAGTGACCAGAAGTCTACGTCAGCGCCTGCCAGTCTTCGTCGGCTTTTTCATAACTATTCCAAAAGCGCATCGGGTGATGGTGATTACTCATCATCTGCCGATCGGGCTCGCCCTAGAATCGGCCCATGGACACCGTTTCTGTGGGAACTGGCTTGCCAGCGATGAGGCCCGTGAGTCTTGCATCGATCATGCGGACGCCATCGCTGGCAAGCCAGCTCCTACAAGGGACCGGGGTGTTTGTAAGGGATGTATTTGGGCTAGGCGCTGTGGAGCGACCGGGCCAACGATCTTTTTCCTGCCAAGCAAAAAACCGACAACAGACTTGAGGAAAACACCATGAGCAAAAACAGATTGCCCCGTCACATCGCCATCGGCATTGCCGCCGGTGTCCTGGTCGGCTGGCTGTGTCACCACTTCGCGGCAGACGCCAAGTCGGCCAAGGACATCGCCGCCTACTTCTCGATGGTCACCGACATCTTCCTGCGAATGATCAAGATGATTATCGCGCCCCTGGTGTTCGCCACCCTGGTAGGCGGCATCGCCAGTCTCGGTAGTTCGCGTTCGGTGGGACGCATCGGTACCCGTGCCATGGCCTGGTTTATCAGCGCGTCGCTGATCTCCCTGTTGCTCGGCATGCTGCTGGTCAATCTGTTCCAGCCAGGGGCCGGGATGAACCTGCACGTCAGCCAGGGCGCGGTCGTGTCCCAGGTGGTGAACACCGGTGATTTCAGCCTCAAGGTGTTTGTCAGCCACGTGTTCCCGCGCAGCATTGCCGAAGCCATGGCCAACAACGAGATCCTGCAGATCGTGGTGTTCTCGCTGTTTTTCGGTTTCGCCCTGGCGGGGCTGAGGCAGGCCGGTTTCACCCGGATCACCAGCCTGATGGATGAGCTGGCCAAGGTGATGTTCAAGATTACCGACTACGTCATGGCCTTCGCCCCCATCGGTGTGTTCGCCGCCATTGCCAGCGCAATCACCACCGAAGGCCTGGGCCTGCTGCTGGACTACGGCAAGCTGATCGCCGAGTTCTACCTGGGCATCGCGCTGCTCTGGGCCGTGCTGTTCGGCGCCGGCTACCTGTTTCTCGGGCGTTCGGTGTTCACCCTCGGCAAGCTGATCAAGGAGCCCATCCTGCTGGCGTTCTCCACCGCCAGCAGTGAATCCGCGTACCCGAAAACCATGGAGGCCCTGGAGAAGTTCGGCGCGCCGAAACGCGTGTCCAGTTTCGTCCTGCCCCTGGGCTACTCGTTCAATCTGGACGGATCGATGATGTACCAGGCCTTCGCGATCATGTTCATCGCCCAGGCCTACAACATCGAGCTGAGCTTCACTCAGCAGTTGTTGATCCTGCTGACCCTGATGGTCACCAGCAAAGGCATGGCCGGTGTCGCCCGGGCCTCGGTCGTGGTGGTGGCCGCGACCCTGCCGATGTTCAACCTGCCTGAAGCCGGCCTGCTGCTGATCCTCGGTATCGACCAGTTCCTCGATATGGCGCGAACCGCGACCAATGTGGTTGGCAACAGTATCGCCACCGCGGTGGTCGCTCGCGCCGAGCTGGCGCATGAGGCTGAAGAGGAGCGGGACGAACTGCCCGACGTCCCATCTGTCGCGCTGGTAACCACGGTTTGAGAGCCTCGACCATGAACACCCAAGACAAAAAAACCGCAGCGCTGCCGGTCGCCCGCAAGCTGGGCATCGTCGGCGGCCTCGGCTCGCTGGCCGGCGGCGATCTGTTCTTCAAGCTGGTCAAGTCCCGGGCGGTGCTGGCGGATCAGGGGCGTTATCACTTCCTGTTCGAGCAGCATCCGTTCAAGGACGTGCTGCTGCCCCTGGACCGCGAAGCGAGCATGACCGCGCGCAAGTTCTACGTGTTCCAAGTCTGCCAGTCCTTCGAGGCGGGCGGGGTCGACGCGGTGGTGCTGCCCTGTTTCGCCTGCCATACCTTCCGTGACGAGATCCAGCAGGAACTGGGGATCCCCGTCCTCGACCTGATGGCGGCCCTGGCCGAGCACATTCGCCGGATCGCCGAGCCCGGCACCCGGCTGGGGATTCTGGCCTCGGACTATGTGCGTCACTCCGGATTGTTCGAGCGCTACCTGGGCGGCGATTTCCAGTTGGTCTATCCGCCCGAGCCGGACCAGCGCGCCCTGATGGACGCCATGTATGGCCTCAACGGTATCAAGGACGGCCATCTGCAAGGCGTACCGCTGGAAGGGGTGTACCAGGCCTGCCTGGCGCTGCAGGCGCAGGGCGCGAACCTGATTGTGCCGGGGCTGACCGAGCTTTCGCTGGTCTGCGCCGATTTGCAGCGGCGCGGCCTGAGCGTACTCGACATCAACGAAATCTATGCCGCCGCCGTGACCACGGCAGACGATGAGCCGACGCGCGCACCGTTCAAACTGGGAATCGTCGGCGGCGTCGGCCCGGCGGCGACCGTGGACTTCATGGCCAAGGTGGTCCGCCACACCCCGGCGGGACGCGACCAGGAACATATCAAGATGGTGGTGGAGCAGAACCCGCAGATCCCCGATCGCACGGCCAACCTGCTGTTCGACGAAGCCGACCCGACCCTGGCGCTCTACGCCACCTGCAAGCGCCTGGAAAGTGCCGGTGCGCAGGCCATCGCGATCCCGTGCAACACCGCTCATGCGTTCGTCGAGCGGCTGCAGCCTTATCTGCGGGTACCGATCGTCAACATGCTCAGCGAAACCATCGAGGCGATTGCCCGGCAGCATGGCAGCGGCAAGCACATTGGCCTGCTCGCCACCTCTGGCACGGTGCAGAGCCAGGTCTACCACCAGGCCGCCCGTCACGCTGGCTTGCCCCTGTTGATTCCCGGCTTCGACTATCAGGAACTGGTGATGAACGCCATTTATGGCGAGCGCGGCATCAAGGCGGGGTTCACCGATGGCCTGTGCAAGGAACAACTGTTGCTGGCGGTCGAACACCTGTGTGAGCTGGGGGCCGAGGTGATCATCCTCGGCTGCACCGAACTGCCCTTGGTGCTCAGCCACTGCGAAGACTTCCAGGTGCGCGGGCACCGTGTGGCGCTGGTGGATCCGACCACCGTTCTGGCGATGCGTTGTGTCCGCCTGGCGCTGTCCGAGGGTGGGCGGGGCCATTAGCTCTCCGCCACCTGAGATTATGTGTACCAGTGTTCGATAGCCTGCCGCAGCCGTTCAATGGCGCCCCAGGTTGGCGTACCGCTGACCTGTGCGCCGATAGCCTGCTCAAGCATTTTGGCCGCTTCGGCAATCGCCTGCGCGCCCATCATCAACCCGGCGCCTTTGATTCGATGAGCACGGTGGCTGGCCTCGGGAAAGTCTGCACGGGTGACCGCGTCCCGGAGCGCCGCCAGGTCTTTTTCCAGGGCTTCGCGGTACAGCGACTGCAACATGGCGACGTCGTAATGCGGCACCGGCCGGGTGGCTGACGAGGGTTCATGGTCAAGCCACAACTGCAGCAGATTACGCAACGCGTCCAGATACAGCGGCTTCTTCAGGACCCCATCCATGCCACTGTCCATGCAGCGCTTTTGGTGGGCCGAGCCGCTCTGCACGGAGAGGGCGATGATCGGCAGGTAGTTCGACCCGCGCTCTCTCGCCCGAATGCGCCGTGCCACTTCGTAGCCACTGATCTCCGGCATATAGCAGTCCAGCAGTACTAGTCGAATAGGCTGTTGTTCTATGACCTGCAACGCTTGCGCGCCGCTCGACACCACCACGGCGCGAATGCCCAGGATCTTGAGTTGTTCGTTGAGGATAAAACGGTGGGCGGGCTGATCGTCGACGACCAGTATGGCGCCGGGCTCAACGCCAGTGCGTGTGCTTTCAGATCGAGCCTGGAGTCGTCGAGCGCCTTGTCCGGCCTGTTCAACCGCCACGTGGCCTGACAGTTGCGCTATTCCTGAGAGACGGACTCCCGGGTCTGATGGAAGATCTTGAACAGCTCGCTGTCGTTCTTGATGCCGAGCTTGCGATAAGCCGATTGCTTCTGTGTGCTGATGGTATTGGCGCTGCGCGAAAACTTCGCGGCGATTGCGTTCACGGACAGGCCATCGAGGAAACAACGCAGCACTTCCTGTTCTCTCGGCGAGAGGTTGGCGCTCTGGGTCAACGAGGTGGACAGTTCGGGACTCGAACCCAGGTTGGCCAGAGGGAAACCTGATTGCGCCTCCGATATTTTTGCGGTCATGGAAGGCTGTAGGTAAATCCGACCTTGTGCGACGGTTCGAATGGCGGTGGCCAGTTCACCCAGATTCTGTACCTTGCCCAGGAAGCCCCGGCTCCCGGCTTTCAGCGCCAAGGCAACCGTCGCTGGCGTGTAGTGCGAGGACAGGACCAGCGGCTTGCATTTGCCGAAGCGTCGCCTGAGCACCCGAATCAGATTGATGCCGTCGATTTCCGACGGCCCCAGAATGAAATCGATTACCACCACATCCGCTGGCCGCTGCGCCAGTGCCTTGACCAACTCCTGGCTCGTACCAAAAGAGCCTATCACTTCAAGATCGGCTTCTTTGGCCAGGCCGATTTCGATCCCTTGCCGAACCACCTCATGGTCGTCTAACAACATAACGGTGTATGGGGTGGAAAACGAAGGGGACATGAAGAAGATCCGTGTTGTAAGTGTAATTCTTTGTAAGAATTATCTGTCTTTATGGTCAAGTTATCACGTATGCCCGCAGAGGCTGCAATCTGCTCATCGATAGGGTTTGAAGTCCTCCCGAAAGTCTAGTGTGAGGGCGTTTGACACGGTTGGGGGGAGGGTGTGTGAGTTTTCGAGAAATCACGAATGAATAGTCGTGATTTCTCGATGGGTAATACCCGCGCTCAGCGCCAAAGTAGGGTTTCCCCTGACGGGCGAGGTATTCCCGGAACTTTGCTGCCGAGCTCGACCGTCGCAGGGGACTTCATAAACCTACGAACGGGAACGCCATGAAAATTACTGCACTCTCCACCGTCGCCGCCTCTCTGGCCCTGGCCGCTGCGGTATCGCTGCCGGTATCCGCCAACGACGGCGTGATCAATTTCAGCGGTCTGGTGACCGATGTGACCTGCACCGTCGAAGGCTCGGCGCCGGGTACCGGTGCCGTGGTCAAGGACGTGAACCTGGGCGGTGTCTCCGCGTCGCGTCTGGCGAACGCGGGAGATCGCGCCAACCTGACCGGTTTCACTATTCGCATTGGCTCGCCGGGCGAGGGTGCCTGCACCAACGGTCGCACCGCGATGGTCGCGTTCGATCCGACCAGCCCGGCGATCGACGTCGCCACCGGTCGCTTGCACATCGATGGTCACGATGACCCGACCGACGTCGCCAGCGCGAAGAACGTCCAGGTCGAAGTGACCCGCCGCGATGGCTCGCCGATCCACGTCTACACCGAAAAATCGGAAGGCGTGGTGATCGCCGACAACCAGGCGGTCATCCCGCTGGCGGCACAGATGTACGCCAGTGGCATCGCCAGCGAAGGGACGGTCAATACCCGTGTGGGCTTCATGGTCGAGTACGTCGACTAAGGTCTGCCTGCGCAGATCTTGCCTGCCTCGGACCTGCGATAGCAGCGCAGGTCCTTCCCTCGGCCCCGAAGAGAACCCAGCCGATGAACCGCATGGCCCGCTTCGTTTTTGTCTCCTGTGCTTTTGCCCTGCCAGCACTACAGGTGCTGCCCGCCCATGCTGGGGTGATCATTCACGGCACCCGCGTGATCTATCCCGCCGAACAGCAGGAAGTCATTGTCCGCCTGGAGAACAAGGGTAGCCGTCCGGCACTGGTGCAGACCTGGCTGGATGCCGGCGACCGGCACTCGACACCGGCGACCGCGCAAGCGCCGTTCACCCTGACCCCGCCGATCTTCCGGATCGAGCCGAATCAGCAACAGGCCGTGCGCCTGCGTTATTCCGGTGAGCCGCTGCCGACCGACCGCGAGAGCCTGTTCTGGTTGAACGTGCTGGAAGTGCCGCCAACCTCCGCCGACGCTGGGCAAAAGAACCAGATCGAATTGTCTTTCCGTACGCGCTTGCGGGTATTCCTGCGTCCGCAGGCGTTGCCTTACTCGGTCAACAGCGCCGCGTCGAAACTGCAATGGAAACTGGTGCCCCATGACCAGGGTTATGCCCTGCAAGCCACCAACCCTACGCCGTACCACGTTTCGCTCGCCTCGGTCGATTTGCTCGGTGATGGCCGGCGTTTCAGCAAGGCGGCGAACAAGGCGGCCAACGACAGCCTGTTGCTGCCTTCCGGTGACGTCAAGGTGTTTGCGCTGCCCGGGTTGACGAGCCGACCCAATGGCGCGGCGAAGGTCGAATACACCGCCGTCAGCGACTTCGGTGCCCGCGTGCGCCACTCGGCCGGCCTGATTTTCTAAATAGAGCGGATAACCCATTGCATGAATGCGACTCTGATTTCCCGCGCGCTGGCGCCGGCCATGGCCCTGATGATGGTGTTGCTGGCGGCTATTCCAGTGCAAGCGAGTGTTGTCCTCAGCGGCACTCGCGTGGTCTACCCGCAGCACGAAAAGGAAGTGACGCTCAGGCTCGAAAGCAAGAACCAGAGGCCGGTGCTGCTCCAGGTCTGGCTGGATAACGGCGACGAGCAATCCACGCCTGACCTGGCCGGTATACCGTTTCTGGTGACACCGCCGATCTTTCGCATGGAGCCGGACCAGCATCAGGTCCTGCGTCTGGCCTATACCCGCGAGCCGTTGCCGCAGGAGCGCGAGAGTCTGTTCTGGTTCAACGTGCTGGAGGTGCCGTCGCAGGCGCTGGACGCCGAGCAGAGCAATCAGTTGCAGTTGGCCTTCCGCACCCGGGTCAAGCTGTTCTTCCGCCCGACGAACCTGCCTTACGAGGTCGAGGCCGCCGCGGCGAAACTGCAATGGCGACAGGTCTCCAGCGAGCAGGGCCAGATGCTGGAAGTCTACAACCCGACGCCCTATCACCTGAGCTTCGATCAGATCGAACTGGTGGCGGCGGGAAGGCGTCATGCCCGCGAACACGGTGTGTCGGGAGCCGAGAACATGGTGACGCCCAACGGCCGCAACCGTTTTCTGTTGCCGAGCCTGACGTCGCGGCCGGGTACCGCGATGACCGTCGAGTTCCAGTCGATCGACGATTTCGGCGTCAGGGTCTCTCACGAGGCCAGGATCGTGCCGTGACTGTCCGGGCGCCTTGTCTTCCGCCGTAGCTTCGACCGTGTTCACCCTTGACTGACCCGTATTACCCAAGCTCGGTTTTTGCCCCTCCATCGGGGCAGGGGCTCGCTTTGCCGAAATTCGGACAGAACCTACTTTTTGGAACGGTACACATGAGTTCGAACACGCCAGCCAGAGCAGGAAATTGGCCCCTCTCGCGCCATCGATTGACGCTTATTGCCCGCGGCCTGCTGCTGTTCAGTGGCGCTCAGGCCATGGTGAGTCATGGCGTCGAGCATGTGGCGTTCAACCCGGCCTTTTTTCCGGGTGGGGCGGCCGGCATGCAGGTCGATATTTCCAGGTTCAACCAGGGCAATGTCGTGCTGCCCGGGACCTACCGTTCCGATGTCTACCTCAACGACCAGTGGATCGGCCGTGAAACCCTGACTTTTGCCGCGGTCGAGGGCCAGGACGCCGCGCAGTTGTGCCTGGACCGTGATGCGCTGCTGACGTTCGGCATCGACCTCGACAGTGTCGCCGAGCAGGCCAGCAAGGCTGGCGAAACAGCACCACCGGCGTTTCCCGGCGAGTCGGCCTGCGGTGATATCGCCACCTACATCCCAGGCGCCAGTGCCCGCTTCGACTCGGGGGAGAACCGCCTGAACCTGCAGGTCCCGCAGCTTTACCTGGCGCGCAAGGCGCGCGGTTATGTCAGCCCGCAGCAATGGGACAGTGGGGTCGATGCGGCCTTTGTGCGCTACAACGCCAACACCTATGCCACCGAGGCCAATGGTCGTTCGCTCACCTCCAGTTACCTGGGCCTGAACACCGGGCTCAACCTCGGTGACTGGCACTTTCGCCATAACGGCAGCTACAGCCGTTCCAATGCCGGCGGCTCCAGCTACCAGAGCAGTGCCAGTTATGTGCAGCGCGAGCTGTCCGCCCTGCAATCGCAACTGATGGCGGGCGAGATCTACACCTCCGGCGAGCTGTTCGACAGTGTCCGCCTGCGGGGCGCCAGCCTGTTTACCGACGACCGCATGTTGCCGGACTCCCTGACCGGTTTTGCCCCGGTGGTGCGAGGGGTGGCCGAAACCAATGCCAGGGTCAGCGTGCGTCAGCGCGGCATCCTCTTGGATGAGGTCAGCGTGGCGCCCGGTCCGTTCGTGCTCGACGACCTGTTCCCCACCGGTTACGGCGGCGACCTGGAAGTCACCGTCACCGAGGCCGACGGACGCCAACGGCAGTTCATCGTACCGTTCGCCGCCAACGCCAACCTGCTGCGTCCCGGCTACAACCGCTACGCGCTGAGTGTCGGGCAACTGGATGAAGTGGGCCTGCGGCGTCCGCCAACGCTGGTGCAGGCGACCTACCAGCACGGTCTCAGCAACCTGCTGACCGGCTACACCGGGGCGGTGGTGGGCGAGGACTATCACTCGCAGTTGTTCGGTGCGGGGTTCAATACCCCGCTGGGGGCGCTGTAGTTCGACCTGACGAATTCGAATGCGCGGATCCCGGGGCACGGTTCGCGCCAGGGGCAAAGCGCGCAGTTGCGCTACAGCAAGAACTTCGCCGACACCGGCACCCACTTCGCCCTCGGCGCGTACCGTTACTCCACCGAGGATTTCCTCAGCGTGGGCGATGCCGCGCGGGTCCGTGACCTCGCGCTCGAGGGGGGCAGCCTGGACAACGTGTCACGGCTGCGCGACCGCATGGATATCAGCCTCAGCCAGAGCCTGGGCAGTGGCTCGGTCTATCTCACTGGCTCTTCGCAGAACTACTGGAACCGCAAGAGCGGCAACCTGACCTTCACCTCCGGCTACACCTCCACGTGGAAGGGTGTGCACTACACCGTGAGTGCCCAGCGCAGCCGCGACCTGCTGAGTGACCGGGTCGACAAGCAGATTGATTTGACCCTGAGCATGCCGCTGGGCAGCGGCGCCCGTGCGCCGACCCTGACGACCGCGGCGTACCACGGCGACCAGAATAGCGGCGAGCGGGTCAGTCTGGGCGGCAGCTTCGGCGAGCGCAGCGAATTCGTCTACGGCACCAGCGCCAACCGCAACCAGGGCAGTGGCAGCGCGGCCAGCGCCGACCTGCAATACCTGGGACGGCATGGCGTGGTGTCCGGCAGCTATGGCCAGGGCCGCGCCTATCGCACGGCGTCGCTCGGCATGACCGGCGGCATCGTCGCCCACCCGGGCGGCGTGACCCTGGCCCCGGAGCTGGGCGACACCCTGGGCGTCGTGGAGGTGCCCGATGCCGTCGGTGCGCGGGTCAATGGCAACCACGGTGGGCAGGTGGGGGCGAGCGGTTATGCCGTCGTCCCCCATCTCACGCCGTACCGCAAGAATGTCGTCGAACTGGACCCCAAGGACCTGTCCGTCGACGTGGAACTCAAGACTGCCGCGCAGAACGTGGCGCCACGGGCCGGTGCCGTGGTGATGCTCAAGTACGAGGCTGTCAGCGGCCAGGCGATGTTGATCACGGCGCTGCGCGAGGACGGTAGCCCGCTGCCGTTCGGGGCCGACGTGTTCGATGAAAACGGCGCCAGCGTCGGCATGGTCGGGCAGGGCGGCAAGGCGTTTGTGCGTGTGCCACGGGAGCAGGGCCGGTTGACGGTCAAGTGGGGTTCCCTGGCCACGGCCGCGTGCCGTTTCGACTACGACCTGGCCCCGGGGTATTCGACTGCTGGCGCTGAACGCTTGCGTCAGTTGGACGGGGGCGATTGTCAGGCCGATGTCGCCATTGCCTCGGAGGAGGTGCCTGGGGCGGACGAGCGCGATACGACCGATGAAACCAGCTGATCCGAAACAGCCACCCCGGAGCGAGCGACAAACGCCCTATCTCACTATTGCGGGACTGAACATGAAACCTTCCATCCAACTCATTTCGACACTGCTGGTCCTTTGCCTGCCGTTCGCCGCTCAAGCGTGCGACTACTACCCCAATGGCCGTACCAGTGTCTCCTTTCCCGCCACGATAACCGTGCCGAGCAGTTTGCCCGTGGGGGGGATAATCGCCAGCCAGACATTTACCGGCGTTTATCCTACCGGCATCAGCAACTGTCCCTCGCCCGTCTCACAGGTGGTCGTCGGGAAGTTCACAGAGCTCGTGACGGTACCCGGGGTCAGTGGGTCCGTTTATCGGACCAATGTCGGCGGCGTTGGCATGCAGGTTATTGCGACTATTTCGGCCGGGGTGATCCATCACCTCCAGCTACGCAGCAGCACCTCTACGCTTAACCCCACTAGTTATAACCATTACGTCGCAAGCATGCGGGCGGTTTTTTACAAAATCGGGCCGGTGTCGAGCGGTACGGTTCCTAGCGGAGTCCTCCATGACAGCAAATGGTATGGAAACACTATTCATAACGCGATGCTTAACACGTCGGTGCGCTTTGTCGCTCCAGCTGCGACCTGCGACCTGGCCGCCGGCGACGTCAACCGCGCGATTACCCTGAATACCGTGCGCGTCCGTGATTTCAACAACGCCACCTCGGCGGGCGCCCGCGACTTCGAATTGACGGCCACTTGCAGCAACGCGTCCAGCGTCACCTTCGCCTTTTCCGGCACGCCGGCTGGAGACGGCTACCGCTTCGCCAATACGGGTACTGCCAGAGGTATCGGCCTGCAGCTCTATTCGCGTATCGGCGGGGTCGTCCAGACCATTCGTGCCAACGGCACCGACAGTCGTCGCACCGTGGCGGTGTCCGGCAATCGCGCGGTGCTGCCGCTGGGGGCCTCGTACTGGAAGACCGGCACGGTCAGCAAAGGCACGCTCGCCAGTACGGCCACCGTCACTATTACCTATAACTGAAACTGCATGAGGACTACCTGATGAACCCACGAGCATTACCGCTGCTATTGGCGATCACCGCCAGTATGGCCGGCAGCACGATCCACGCCGCTACCACGGGCACTCTGCGTTTTACCGGTAGGGTCGACGGTGGCACCTGCAATCTGGCGCTCAGTGATGTGGACCGCAGCATCACGCTGCCGACTGTCAAGATTCCGGATTTCCAGGGCGTAAACTTCACGGGAGCGCATACCTTCCAGATCAGCGCCAGCTGCGACGCGGACGTGCGCAATGTGACCTTCCTGTTTGCCGGCACGCCAGCCACGGGCAATGGTTTGATCTTTGCCAGTACGGGGACTGCGAGTGGTATCGGCCTGTGGCTGTCCCATCAGCCGGCAGGGGGCAGTAGCACGACCATTCCCGCCAATGGCACTGCCGCCCAGCGTAGCCGTACGGTGGCGACGGCCGGCAGTCAGGCGATCGTGCCGTTGCAGGCGGCGTACCACAAGACCAGCGGCGCGCTCAGCCAGGGTAACCTGGCCACTAACGTGACGATCTCGATCACTTACGATTGATGCCCGAGTCGTTACGACGACTGATGGTTCGTCTTCAGGCGCTCCAGCGCTCCCGCTGCTCCAGCAAAAAGTCCACGAACGCCTTCAAGCGCAACGGTACATGCCGACCGTGTGGATAGAGCAGGGTGAAGGGCCGTGAGCGTCCGGCGAAGGGCTTGAGCACTTCCACCAGCGAGCCGTTGGCCAGTTCGTTCTCGACAATGAAGCGATAGGTCTGGAACAACCCGGCACCGTTCTTCGCCAGGGTCACTCCGCCCAATACATCATCGGAGCAACAGTAGCTGCCGTCGGCCAGCAGCTCCTGTTCCTTGCCGTCGGCGTCCTTGAACAACCAGGCAATCCGCCGCCCGCTGCTGGGCAGTTCGAACTGGATGCACTCGTGCTGTTGCAGATCCCCCAGCACTTGCGGCGTACCGGCTTGTTGCAGATAGCCAGGGCTGGCGATCAGCACCAGCGCCGCGTTTTCCAGATGTCGGGCAATCAGCCCCGAGTCGGGCAGCACCCGCACCCGGATCGCCAGGTCGTAGCCTTCCTCGACGAAGTCGATATTGCGGTTGCTGATATGCACCTCGACCTTCACCGCCGGATAACGCGCGCGAAAGGCCGGCAGCAGCGGCAGGATGCGGTGATGGGCATAAGTGGTCGGGATGCTGATGCGCAAGGTGCCGGCCGGCTCCTGCTGCTTGCCCATGACTTCGCGCTGCGCTTCGGTCAGTTGGGTCAGGGCCTGGCGGCATTGCTCGAAGTAGCTGCGGCCACCCTCGGTCAGGCGTACGCTGCGGGTGGTGCGGGTGAACAGGCGTACGCCGAGGCGCTCTTCCATGCGCGAGATCGACCGGCTCACCGCTGCCGGCGTGACCCCGGCCACCTGGGCGGCGGCAGTGAAGCTGCCAGCCTCGGCGGCCAGGCAAAACAGCTCGATGCTGCCGAGCATGAGGTCATCGAACTGTCGTCGCATGATTGATTACGCCAGGGATCAAATGGAGTGCGGGAGCCCGTATTGATCAAGCCAGTGTGGGGCAATCGAGTGAACTCCACCAGCGCCTTGTGACGGCAGGCCTCAGTGCCCGCCCACCATCCGCGCCGAACCTTCAGCGGGCTCCGCATACACCGGCCCGAGTCGATCCAGGCGACCGCTCCAGGCCGTCAGCGCCAGGGCCACCAGCACCACCAACCCGCCAATCCAGGTGGTATGGACCAGCCCCAGGTTGGCGACGATCAACCCACCGATCCAGGCTCCACCGGCAATGCCGAGGTTGAAGGCGGCGATGTTCAGGCCCGACGCCACGTCCACCGCCTGTGGCGTGTGATGCTCGGCCTGGCGTACCACATAGATCTGCAGGCCCGGCACGTTACCGAAGGCCACTGCGCCCCAGGCCAGCACGGTCAACAGGACCAGCCACGGATTGCCGGCGGTGAAGGTCAGCACGAACAGCACGGTGGCCAGCAGCAGGAAGATCAGCTTCAGCGCGCCAATGGGACCGCGCTTGTCCGCCAGTTTCCCGCCCCAGATATTACCCACCGCCACCGAGACGCCGTAGACCAGCAGCACCAGGCTGACGGTGCCGGGCTGAAAGCCGGAGATCTGCTGAAGGATCGGCGCCAGGAAGGTAAACGCGATAAAGGTGCCGCCATAACCGGCGGCGGTCATCGCATACACCAGCAGCAGACGCGGCTGTTTCAACACTTGCAACTGCTGGATCAGTGACGCCGGCTTGTTGTGCGCGATGTTCTTCGGCACATAGACCAGGCTGCCGACAAAGGCGATCACGCCCAGGGCGGACACGGCGAGAAAGGTTTCGCGCCAGCCGAAATGCTGGCCGATAAAAGTCCCCAGCGGTACGCCGGTCACCAGGGCCACGGTCAGGCCGGTGAACATGATGGCAATCGCACTGGCGGCCTTTTCCTTCGGCACCAGGCTGGTGGCGATGGTCGAGCCGATGGAGAAGAACACCCCGTGGGCCAGGC
>JACXTT010006379.1_pt1 | contig 16825 bp, 17 predicted proteins | sample 9270951 | NCBI WGS metagenome assembly JACXTT01 (sample SAMN15532306, study PRJNA645909) | rock metagenome | isolation source: weathered quartz diorite | place: Puerto Rico | collected 2017-06-21 | reverse complement strand
TCCACGCACGCGCAGGAACGCGTGCGAACGGCGAAGCCGGCCCGTAGGGCGGAGGGCAAGGATGCCCGGAGTCAAAGTCCCACGGGATTAGCTTCGCGTCAAAAGTAACCCAAAGAAAATGGCCTTTAGAGCGGAGGCTTCTATGGCGTTATGGGGATAGAAGCGTTGGACGACTGCGGCAAGCCGAACGCGGGACGTGCTACCTCAAAGGGCGCCGCTACACCGCAACGCGCCGAGAGGTTGAGGGATTGAAGCTGCTTCGTTTGGTCGCATTGGGATCACCTTCACAGGTCTTCCTCTCTCGTCGGGCCGAAGCCATTCGTAGCCGCTATGGAGAGTGGGTCGTGTGTCGCCCGATGGCGATAAAGCGCCAGTCATGCGAAAGGCTTCCCTCCCGCATCAGCGGCGCCCTTACCCGATTCCCGTCCGCGCGACACCCACCACTGCAACCTTCACTCCCCGATTGCCATGCTAGCCTCACGCATCACCTTTCACCCGGGGGTGTCCCATGCTGACCGTGCACCATCTCAACAACTCTCGCTCCCAGCGGGTGCTCTGGCTGCTTGAGGAGCTTGGTGTGCCCTACGGGGTGCGGCGATACCAGCGTGACCCCCATACCTTGCTGGCGCCGCCCGAACTGCGCGCCATCCATCCGCTGGGGAAGTCGCCGGTGATCGAGGACGACGGGAGGGTGATGGCGGAGTCCGGGGCCATCATCGAATACCTGATCGATCGCTACGACACGGGCAGGCTGGCGCCGTTGCCCGGCATGCCCGAGCGGTGGCGTTTCACCTACTGGCTGCATTACGCGGAAGGTTCGGCGATGCCGCCGCTCCTGTTGAAGCTGGTGGCATCCCGCATCGCCCGCGCACCGATGCCGTTCTTCGCCAGGCCCATAGCCCGCAGGATTGCCGGGAAACTGCAATCGAGCTTCGTGGATCCCCAGCTCGCGCTGCATCTGTCCTATGTCGAGAACGCCTTGTCGGCCTCCGGCTGGTTCGTGGGCGACACCTTCAGTGCGGCGGACATCCAGATGAGCTTCCCTTTGGAGGCCGCCCTGGCGCGTAGCGGGATGAACGAGCGGCTGCCGAATACGGCGGCCTTCGTCGAACGCATCCGCTCACGTCCTGCCTATCGGCGGGCGCTGGAACGAGGTGGTCCGTACACGCTGCTCGATTGACCGGCTGCCGCTGTCCTTTTCGCTGCGAATGGAAAGCGCCTGTAGTATCGATGCTCCCCTCGGTCACGCATCGATAGCATCGTGACGCGCCAGGTAAGGCGGGGTGATCGTTCCTTTCGCATCACTACAAACGTCGCGATGTTCACGAGCGGGGTTGAAACGACCACCCGTGGTGCACGTCTGTTTGGACGTCTATCCTTCCGTCGCGGAAGTCGCCAAGCGGGCTTTTTATCGCCACGGCGAAAGCCAAATGTAAGTTTCGCGGCCGGGCGTCGACGTCGTCATCGGTGCGTTGAACATTACGCGAAACTAAAGATTCTCACGACCATGAAAGCTGATCGACAGCTTCGACGCTAATTTTTTCGAAACAGGTGAATGGCCGGCAAATATGACTGAATTTGCGGCGTTTTCGCCTTGCCAGGCGAGCCGGTACCGTAGGAAGGTTTCAGTATATGTCTGTTGAATTGGGACGCTGGTGAGAATTCCGATCCTCATGTACCACAACATCGCTCGCGTTCCCCAGGACGTGCGCGTGTACCGAAGCCTGTATGTTTCGCCCGCATCGTTCGCGCGTCAGATGGGCATGTTGAAGATGTTTGGTTATCGCGGCGTGTCGATGTCCGACGCGATGCCTTACCTGCGCGGCGAGAAGGACGGTCGCGTCGCCGTCATCACGCTGGACGACGGTTATGCCGACAATCTCGAGTCGGCGATGCCCGTGCTGCAGCAGTACGGGTTCACCGCGACCTGCTACGTCGTGAGCAGCCTCGTGGGCCAGTACAACGCGTGGGATGCCGATCGCCTGGGCGTGCGCAAGCCGATGATGTCCATCGATCAGCTGCGCGCGTGGCATGCGGGCGGCATGGAAGTGGGCGCGCACACGCGCACCCACGTGCGCCTGAGCCAGTGCACCGAGCAGCAGCAGCGCGACGAAGTGAAGGGCTGCAAGGTCGAGCTGGAAGACCGGCTGGGCATCAGCGTCGGACAGTTCTGCTACCCGTATGGCGACCACGACGACCGCGCGGTCGAGGCGGTGCGCGAGGCGGGCTTCGACGCCGCCACCACGACGAACCGCGGTCGCGCGGAAGTGAAACCCGCCATGGACTTCATGCGCCTGCCGCGCATCCAGGTGGCCCGTCACCACGTGCTGCCCCAGGTGGCGGCCAAGGTGATGAGCGGCTACGAGGACAAGCGGTCATGAAGCTTCTCTTTGTGGGTACCAATCCTGAAAACACCGGTGCCGCGACGCATTTCGTCACGCTGGCCAAGGCCATGGCCCAGGCGGGCCACCAGGTGGAAGGCATCGTTTCGCGCAAGGGCCTGATCGGCGAAGGGCTGGCGGCGGCCGGCGTGCCGACGTTCTACAGTTCCTTCCGCAACGTCTACGACCTGCGCGGCTACACGACGGTGATGAGCCGCATCGCGAAGTTCTCGCCCGACTGGCTGGTCGGCAACTTCGGCAAGGAATACTGGCCGCTGATCGCCAGCGGCCGGCTGACGCATACGCCGGTGGCCTTGTTCCGTCATCGCAATCCGCGCATGAGCAAGCTGTCGGAGTACGGCGTGCCGCGCCTGGCCGACCGCTTCATCGCGGTGTCGGAGTTCGCGCGCAATGCCTACCTGAGCTGGGGTGTTCCTGCCGAGCGTGTGTGGATTTCGTACAACCCGGTGGACGTCAACGAGTTCCAGAAGGACCTGCAGCGCCGATCCCAGGTGCGTCGCGAGTTCGGCATCGATGACGACGCCATCGTCATGGGCTTCGTCGGTCGCATGCACGGCGGCAAGGGCGTCACCCAGCTGATGCAGGCGGCGAACGAGGCGATGCAGATCAATCCCCGGCTGCACACCCTCTGGGTCGGCAGCGGGCCGGAAGAATCGGTGCTGCACAGCATGGCCGACCAGAGCCCGCATGCCACGCGGCATCACTTCACGGGCTGGGCGGCGGATACCGCGCGCTACCACCGGGCGTTCTCGTTCCTGGCCTTCCCCTCGGTGGAACTGGAAACGTTTGGCCGCGTGTCCATCGAGGCGCAGGCGTGCGGCGTGCCGGTGCTGGGCAGCCATATCGGTGGCGTGCCCGAGACGATGCGCGATGGCGTGACGGGTTTCCTGATCGAGCCGGGCAACATCCCCGCATGGCGCGACCGCATCCTGGCGCTGTGCGATGAGTCGCTCTGCGCTGAGATGGGCATCGCGGCGCGTGCCCACGTGGTGGATCACTTCAGCAACGCGGCCGTCGCGCGCGATTTCGAGTTGCTGCTACGGCATGGCGAAGAAGCCATGCACCACTACCAGCACGCCCCGACGTAAGGCGCGCACGGCGCCGATCGGCACGGTGGGTCATCGCGACCCGCCGTGCGGATGTGCCGCCGCTGGGTGCGTGGATCGCCGCGCGTTATCGCCTGGCTGCCGCCTGGGTACTGCCGGCTTGCTCGCCACGGCGGGCCCCGCAGGCCGGCGGCCAGGCTTCCGGCCCCTGCGGCTGCCACACGAAGAACTCGCCGGACTTCGGTTCGCCCGTATCCCGCGCAAACATCAGCGACTTCCCGCTGGGAGAGAACAGCGCGCCGATCTCGCTGCCGTTGACGTTCACCGCCGGTCCCAGCTTGGTGCGCGGTGACCAGCCGTCGGCCGTCATGCGCGACTCGTAGAGCCCGCCGTCCGCCATCACGATCAGGCGCTTGCCATCGGGCGAGGGCAGCGGCTCGTATTCATCGCCGGCCGTATTGATCGCCGGGCCGACGTTCTCGACGGTCCAGTGGCCCGGGGACGTTTCCCGGGCGCGCCAGATGTCGTTCTTGCCGAATCCCCCGGGCCGGTTCGAGCCGAAGTACAGCCATCCATCCGGCGCCAACCGGGGAAACCACTCGGCGGCATCGGAGTTCACCGGGGCCGGGAGGCGCACCGGCGCCTTCCAACTGCCGTCTTCCGCGCGATCGGCGCGCCAGATGTCCAGGTCCTTGCTCTTGAGGCTGCCGGTGGCGCGGGTGGAGATGAAATAGACGCTCTTGCCGTCCGGCGTGAACCAGGGATCGGCTTCCGCGCCCGGCGCCGCGAAGGGCGCGGGTACCGGCTTCGTCCACGCCTTCCCGTCGCAATGGGAGGTGAGGATGCGCCAGCCGGAAAACGACTTGGAGCTGCGCACGAAGTAGAGGTCGCCCTGGCGTGGATCGAAGGCGGCATGTGATTCGAACAGTTCGCTCGATATGCCTGGTGGCGACCACGGCTGCACTACGGCGGGTGATTCGGCCAGGGCGCGGTGTGCGGGCGCCAGGGTGGCAAGCAGCGCGAGGAGGGTCAGCTTCATGCCGTTCGCTCCGGAAGAGGGTGCCGGGATGCTAGCAGGACGTCCGGGCACCCATCCAACCGACGAGCGGCCGCGCGTCGAGGCGCGGCACGACGAACCTCAGAATCCCAGCGCGCTCAGCCCGGGATGATCGTCGGGCCTTCGACCCAGCGGCCAATGGTATTTGCGCTCGGATTCGGCAATCGGCAGGTCGTTGATGCTGGCGTGTCGATGGACCATCAGGCCGGCCTCGTTGAACTCCCAGTTCTCGTTGCCGTAGCTGCGGTACCACTGGCCGGAGTCATCATGGCACTCGTAGGCGAAGCGCACGGCGATGCGGTTGCCACCGTAGGCCCACAGTTCCTTGATCAGGCGATAGTCGAGTTCGCGGTTCCACTTGCGCCGCAGGAATGCCTTCACTGCGTCGCGACCTTCGAGGAATTCCGCGCGGTTGCGCCAACGCGTGTCGACCGTGTAGACCAGCGACACGCGCTCGGGATCACGCGTGTTCCACGCATCCTCGGCCATGCGCACCTTCTGGATGGCAGTCGCTTCGGTGAAGGGCGGAACGGGCTGTCTGATCTCCATGGAACACCTCGGCAGTCAGTGTCGGGACGGATGGTGACAAGTCGTCGGGCGGGCGCGTGAGCAGGCATTATCCGCCCGTGACGTGGTCGCCACCACTCGGCCCTCTCCGACGTGTCTCAGCCGGCCCAGCGCGAGCAACGGATGACGCTGCAGAAATTGCCGCGGCGGAAGGCGGGATCCTTGTCGGCCAACACGTCGGCCTTCACGTTGCCGAACGTCGTTTCGGGCTTGTGGCGGATGCCGTCGTAGAACGCCTGGATGATGTCTTCCTTGAAGCGTGGCGTCCGCGGGTGCGCCTGCACGATGGCCTGGCGCTGCGCGTCGCTGTATTGCTCGTAGGTGATGCCCAGCACGTCCATCTCCACGCCCGCGGTCACCAGCGCCACCACGGGGTGCATGTACTGGGGGATGCCCGGGGTCGTGTGCAGCGCGATGGCCGTCCATACCGTGTCGATGTCGCCTTGCGCGATGCCGTGGCCGCGCAGGAAGTCCGCCGCCGCATTCGCGCCATCCACCTCGAAGCGGTCCCCGGCGCTGCTGTAGGACGGCGTCAGGCCCACGTCGTGGAACATCGCGCCCGCATAGAGCAGCTCCCGGTCGAAGTCCAGCTTGCGCTGCAGGCCGGCCAGCGCCCCGAAGTAATAGACGCGGCTGGAGTGGTGGAACAGCAGGTCGTTCTCGGTGTCGCGCACCAGTTCGGTGACGGCGCGGGCAAGCGGGCTGTCGGGAATCCGGATGCCTTCGATGGTCGGGCTCATGGGGAGGCTCTCGCCGTTGGGGAATGAGCCTCATGCTAGGATCGCCGGAGGCATGGCAACAATTTGCTTTAAACGTAAAAATCGGTCATTTCGCGCCGGAGACGGCCATGGGAGACAGGCATATGGCGACCCCGCGTACCGTGGCTATCCTGGCCGTGCCCGGCGTCCAGCTGCTGGACGTCGCCGGGCCGCTGGACGTGTTTGCCGAGGCCAATGCCCAGGTCGCCAGGGGCTACTACCGGCCGATCGTGATCGGGCTGTCCCAGGCGCCCATCCGCAGCTCGTCCGGCGTCAGGCTGGTGCCCGACGGCGCGATCGGCAGCTCGCACGATGAGGTGATCCACACCTTGCTGGTCGCAGGTGCGCCTCATGCTGTCGATTACCGGCCCACGCCACCGCTGGTTCAGTGGCTGGCGGATCGCGCGCGGCGTGCCCGCCGCTATGGCTCGATCTGCAGCGGCGCGTTCCTGCTGGCCGCCTGTGGCCTGCTGGATGGCCGTCGTGTCACCACGCACTGGTCGGTGGCCGGGCGACTGGCACAGGCGTTTCCCGAGGTCGAGGTGGACGCCGACGCGCTCTACACGGCCGACGGCAAACTGCGCACGGCGGCCGGTGTCACGGCGGGACTGGACCTCGCGCTGGCCCTCGTCGAGGAAGACCTGGGTCGCGAGGTCGCGATGCGCGTGGCCAGCCAGCTGGTCATGTACTTCAAGCGACCGGGTGGCCAGATGCAGTTCAGTCGCCACGGCGAGGCCGCCCCGATGGGACGTTCCGCCTTGCAGGCATTGCAGCGATGGGTGGTGGGCCACCTGGCCGAAGACCACAGCGTCGCGAGACTCGCCGCACGCATGAAGCTCAGCCCCCGGCATTTCGCCCGCATGTTTCGTGCGGAGGTGGGTGTCTCACCCGCGGCATGGGTCGAGTCGGCCCGTGTGGCCGCCGCGCGCCAGTTGCTGGAAGAGGGGCAGCGGGCGCCCAAGCAGGTGGCGGTCGACTGCGGTTTCTCCGACGCCGACCACCTCCGGCGGGCCTTCGTGCAGCACGTCGGCATTACGCCGGCGGAGTACCGGAAGCGGCACGTGTTCGCCGGCTGACCCCATCGCCCGCGCGGGAGGTGAGGGCCTGCTGCGTCTGCGGCGGTGCGGTGCAGCAAACAGGCACAGCCGTTCCGTCATGACCAACGACGTGTGTCGCGGCCCGATCCATTCGCGGTAAGGTGCGGGAGGGGAGATCGCATGACCGTGGCGCAAGGGCGCACCGCTCGGGCTGTCTGCCCGCAGCATCCAGCCCCTTGCCCACGGAGACGTTTTCCATGCGTTTATTGCCCCTGTTCGCCGCCATCACACTGACCCTGGGATCCACGGTCGCCCTGGCCGACGACGCGCCCGCCGCGCCGGCGAAGGTGGTCGTTCGCGCCGCCCACCTGGTGGACACGCAGGCAGGCACCGTGCGGGACAACCCGGTGGTGGTGATCGAGGGCGACAAGGTCACCGAAGTGCGCTACGACGGCCAGGTGCCGGCAGGCGCCAACGTCATCGACCTGGGCAACGCGACCCTGCTGCCGGGCCTGATCGATTGCCACGTGCACCTCACCGGCGATCCGAACGAAGTGAAGGGCGACTACTACGAAGCCATCCTCAAGCGCAGCGCGATCGACTCCGCGATCGTCTCGCCCATCTACGCCAAGCGCACGCTGGATGCCGGCTTCACCACCGTGCGCAACCTGGGTGCCGGCGATTACGTCGACGTCGCCCTGCGCAATGCGATCAACCGCGGCGACATCCCGGGTCCGCGCATGCTGGTGTCCGGCCCGCCGCTGGGCGCCACTGGCGGCCACGCCGACGACACCACCGGCTTCTCGCCGTGGATCCAGTTCCATGACATCGACGGCGTGGCCGATGGCGTCGATGCGATCCGCCATCGCATCCGCGAGAACGTGAAGAACGGCGCCGACGTCATCAAGTTCATGGCCAGCGCGGGCGTGCTGAGCGCGGAAGGTTCGGTGGGCGCGCCGCAGTACTCACAGGAAGAGATGAACGCGCTGGTCGACGAAGCGCACCGCTGGGGCAAGAAGGTGGCCGCCCATGCGCACGGCGCCGAAGCGATCAAGATGGCCATCCGCGCCGGCGTCGACTCCATCGAGCACAGCAGCATGATCGACGACGAGGGCCTGAAGCTCGCCAAGCAGAAGGGCACCTACCTCGATTTCGACGTCTACAACGACGACTACATCCTCAGCGAATACGCCAAGCGCGGCTTCCCGGCCAGCACCGTGGAGAAGGAAAAGCTGGTGGGCCGCCTGCAGCGCGAGAACTTCCAGCGCGCCGTGAAGGCCGGCGAGAAGATGGCCTTCGGCACCGACGCGGGCGTCTACCCGCATGGCTGGAACGGCAAGCAGTTCGCCGTGATGACCAAGTGGGGCATGACGCCGATGCAGTCCATCCAGGCCGCCACGGTCAACGCCGCCGACCTGCTCGACATGAAGGGCAAGGTGGGCGCCGTCGCCCCGGGCTACTTCGCCGACCTGATCGCCGTCAGCGGCGACCCCATCAAGGACGTGTCGCAGCTGGAACACGTGGGCTTCGTGATGAAGGGCGGTGCGGTCGACAAGAACGAGCTGAAGCGCTGAGTCCAGTGCAACGGGACATGGACAGGCCAACCTTCCCGCGAGGGCAGGGTTGGCTTGTTCGGTACGGCGCGGGCGAGGGCCGCGCTTTCCACCCAGGGTGGTCGTTCTGCGGCTGACCTTGCTTTGGCGGTCCGACGCAGCCAATCTCGCCGGCATGCGCCTCCGCCTGTTCGTGTCCGTCATCGCCGTCTTCCTGACCGCCGCGGCATCCTCACCCGTGCCGGAACAGCCGCGTGCGCCATTCGCGTCGCTTCACCCGACCGCCACGTTGCACCTGGGCGCGACGGCGGATTGGGTGTTGCCTACCGGCGACGCCGTCTGGGTCGCGAGCACCGGGCCGTTCGCGCTGCATCGCATCGACCCGGCCGAGAACCGGGTGGTCGCCACCGTGGAGTTGCCCGGCGAGCCCTGCGCCGGCATCGCCGCGGGCTTCGGAAGCCTGTGGGTTCCCTTGTGCGGCAAGCCGAATGCGCTCGCGCGGGTGGATCCCAAGACCAATCGCCTCACGGCGGTATTGCCCGTGGGGCCGGCTGCGGAAGAAGGGGGGATTGCCGCCGGCGGCGACAGTGTCTGGATGGTTACGGACGCGAAGGGAGGGCTTGCACGCATCGATCCGGAGACCGGGCGCGTGCGCCAGACCGTTGTACTTCCGCCCGGGTCGTACAACCCCTTGTACAGCGATGGCGTGGTCTGGGTGACCGGGCACGATACGGGCGTGGTCACGGCGGTGGACGCGCCCACAGGCAAGATCCTGGCGACCGTTCCGGTGGGCGAAGGACCGCGCTTCCTGACTGCCGGCGCCGGTTCGATCTGGGTGCTGCTGCAAGGAACGGGCGAGATCGTTCGCATCGACGCCCGCACGCGCAAGACGGTGACGCGGATTGCGGCGGGTCTTGCCGGGCATGGCGGGGACATCAGCTTCGGCGCGCAGCGGGTCTGGTCATCGCTCTTCGGCGTGCCTCTGACAAAGATCGATGCGCAGACGGGCCAGATCCAGCGCCAGTGGGTCGGGCCCGGCGGAGATTCGCTCGCCTGGGGCTTCGGCGACATCTGGCTGACCGATTACAAGGCGGGGAACGTATCGCGCTATCCGGCGGCGGCGCTGGACGTTCGATGACGGTTGCTTAGGGATTTGGATTCGCGCTGAGTCGCGGGTGTACACGGGAAGGTGGATGTCCGCTTGCGACCTTCGGCGGATACGAAAGCAGTCTTGCCTTGCGTGCAAACAGGGGGTGTCGTGCTGCGTCGTACACTTGGATTGATCGTGGGCCTCGGATTGGCCAGGCTTTGCGTGGCGACCGATTTCGACCCATTCGAAGGCCCAGAGCCGCTTATGGTTGTCATCGACTTCAATCCCTGGGCGATGGTCATCAACGCCGATTCGCCCCGAGTGGCGATCTATCAGAATGGCGACATGATTTTTTTCGAGGCCCATGGGAAGGATCGCGGTTACCGCATCAAGCGACTGAGCAGCGAGGACCGGGAAGACCTCGTTCAACGGGCGAAGTCCGTGTTCCTCAGCCAGGGGTTCAAAGAGCACTACGAGGTCCACGGCGGAACCGACCAACCCATGACCAAGTTCTATTTCCACTCTGCGGGTGGTTCGGTGGTCACGGAGGTCTACGGTCTGGAATGCGCCCCAACCAAGCCATTCCCGTGGGAAAAGCACCTGGAGCCGCCGCCGCGGGCATTGCTGGACTTGAATGGGTCGCTTTGCACGACGAATTCGGAGGGGAGCGAGAAGTGGTCCCCGCGCTATGTCGAAGTCATGCTGTGGAGCTACGAGTATGCGAAGGGCGCATCCGTGCCCTGGCCAAAGGATTGGCCAGGGCTCGATTCTTCGCGGGTAAAAAAGCGAGGCGACTCCTACTCGATCTTCCTGGATGCATCCATGATTCCGCAGTTGCAGGCGTTTATATCCGGGATGAAGGAGAAGAGCGCGGTGCTGATCGATGGGAAAAAGATGTCCGTCTCCTATCGAATGCCATTCCCGAGTGAACCTGTCTGGCGGCAGGCTTTTGATTCGATCGAGCGCTAGCCGTTTCGGAGCTCCAAGTGTCTACTTTCGACCCGATGGGGACCTCTGGGACAGTGCGGGACGACTCGGTCTTTGGCAGCAAGGGTCGGTCGACATCTTTGATTGGCTGGCGCGCAACTCCACACGCTTCCAACGTCGTGCCCGGCGCTGGAGGAGTTTTCAAACCATGGGGGCTCGATGGTTGAGGCCACGTCACTGCTAGATATCAAGGAACTGCGCACGCTGTGGGCTTGCCAGTGCACACCCGGTTCTGCCGAGCCGCTGCCGCAGGATATCGTGAAGACCTTGCTGGCGGGCCTGCGCCTCAACGTGCTGGAAACCCTGCGCTTCCTGCACCATGAGCAGCCAACATTCACCCAGTTCGAAGCCTGGGTGTTGGAGCGCAATGGCGGCGAACTGGGAGAGGCCTCGCTCGATCGTCTCAGGCGTGCGTTGGCAGGCGAGGCCGTCGGCGCCGAAGTCGGCGATCTCGATCGTGTCGAAGGCCTGAGCGCCGACGACCTGGCACATTGGCACGAGCACGGCTACGTCATCCTGCGAAACGCGATCAGTGCGGAAGCGGCGGAAACCGCGGAGACGGCCGTCTACGACTTCCTGGGGATGCGTCGTGACGACCCGGAATCCTGGTATCGCGAATCGTTGGGCCATTCCATCTGGGTGCCGCTGCTGCGGCACCCGGCGCTGGTAGCCAATCGCCGCTCACCGCGCATCCACAAGGCCCACGCACAGCTGTGGGGGCGTGAAGATCTCTGGGTCACCATCGACCAGGGCGGATTCAATCCGCCGGAGCGCCAGGATTGGCGGTTTCCCGGGCCGCATCTGCACTGGGATGGCACGCTCGCCGAGCCACACTGCCTCGAACTGCAGGGCATCCTGTATCTCGCCGACGTGGCCGAAGACCAGGGGGCCTTCAGCTGCGTGCCGGGTTTCCATCGCACGCTGAAGCCGTGGCTGGAAAGCGTTCCCGCCGGCGTGAATGCCAACGATCATGCGCGGCGCACCTTGACGATGACGCCCGTGGCCGCCAAGCGCGGCGACATGATCATCTGGCACCACCTGCTGCCGCACGGAAGCAGCCCGAACCGATCGCAACGACCACGCGTCGTGCAATACATGTCGCTGCGGCCCACGCGCTTTGCCTATACCGAGGAATGGAAGTCCTGAGCGCGATGGCTTGGGCCGCCGCCTGCAGCATCGGTCGTGCCAGGAATGCAAGTGCGGTTCGGCGCCCGGCCAGCCAGTAGCCGCGTCGCCGACTTCGGCCGCATACTGCAAGGCAATCTTTCATCCGGTCCGGAGTCTCCATGCGTCGTCGTGCCTTTCTCACGGGAGCTGTAGCCGTCACCGCCGCCGCGTCCACCGGCCTCCTGCTGGCCAGCCGTCCGGCGCAGGCCGCCACGCCTGCCAGGTCGGCCGGTTTGGCCGGATTGACGTCCATGACCACCGGCGCCAAGCCGATTTCGGTGGAGGAGCGCCTGGCGCGGATCGCCAAGCTGCAGCGGTTGATGGTCGACCAGAAGATCGGTGCCCTGATCCTGGAGTCGGGTTCGAGCCTGGAGTACTTCACCGGCATCCAGTGGCATCGCTCGGAGCGCACCACGGCCGCCGTGATCCCTGCCCGTGGCGAGGTGGTCGTGGTGACCCCGGCCTTCGAGGAGCCCTCGATCCGCGAAACACTGGCGGTGAGCGGCGACGTGCGGCCCTGGGACGAGCATGAAAGCCCGTTTGCCCGGCTTGTGGGCGCGCTGCGCGACCGCGGCGTCACCTCCGGTCCGATCGCCTTTGAGGCGACCACGCGACTGTTCATCGTCGACGGGGTGCGCGAGGCAAGCGCCGGTGCCTACACCGTGGTCTCCGGCGACGCCCTGGTCAAGGCCGTCCGGCTGATCAAGTCCCCGGCCGAACTCGCCCTGATGCAGACCGCCAATGACGTCACCCTGGCGGCGCTCCGCTACGTCCATGCCAACGTCCGCGCCGGCATGCGCCCGGACGAGATCGGCACCATGATGAACGCCGCCACCGCCGCCCTGGGCGGCGCACCGGAGTTCGCCCTCGTGTTGATCAACGAGGCCAGCGCCTATCCGCACGGCTCGCACAAGCCGGAAACCCTGCACGAGGGTTCGGTGATCCTGATGGATGTCGGTTGTGCCGTGCATGGCTATCAATCGGACATCTCGCGCACCTGGGTGATGGGCCAGCCGACCGCGAAGCAGCGAAAAGTCTGGGACACCGTCAAGCGGGGCCAGGAAATCGCCCTGGCCAACGCCAAGCTGGGCACCCCGGTCGGCACCATCGACGACGCCGTGCGCGCCTACTACGAAAAGGAAGGCTGGGGCCCCGGTTACCACTTGCCCGGTCTCCCGCACCGCACCGGTCACGGCATCGGCCTGGACGGCCACGAGTCGCCGTATCTCGTCCATGGCGACGCCACGCCGCTCGCCGCGGGCATGTGTTTCTCCGACGAGCCGGGCCTCTACATCCCCGGCGAATTCGGCATCCGCCTGGAAGACTGCTGGCACATGACCGAGGCCGGCCCGAAGCTCTTCACTCCGCTCGCCAAGTCGATCGACGACCCGATCTGATCGGGTGGGAGCAAGCACCTGCCCGTGATAAGGGTGGCTCTACCAAGGTGAGCCACCTCAGGCGACTCCAGGGAGTCCTGGAGCATGGCTCGGGTTGAAAAGAGGGCAGAGTGCTCCTCCAGAAGCGGAAAGGCGCTCTGACTTTCTGTCCCGCTTCGTTCTAGCCGATGCTTTAGCCGGCGATCAGTGCATGTCATCCGAGCTGCCATTGCAGCCCGAATAATTCGTGTGCGCCATGGTCTGGATATACGAGCCGGCGACGACGGAAGGCGGGACGGTCACGCAACGCACGCGTCGCGCATTGGCCGTATTCGTCTTTGGCTGCGGGTCCTTGTGCGTTGGCTGTGCCGTACAAGCAGCGGCCAGAAGCAAGGGCAAGGCGAGTAATGCAAACTTGCACTGCGACATAAGATGCACCCCTTGGGTCCGTTAGGGATTACATAACTTCACTGTTTCAGGCAACTTGTCGCGCGATCATAGGCGGGCCGCGGTGAGTTTGGTAGATATTTCGGTGTCGCTTCGCACAAGGCGTGGGAACCGGGGCGGGCTCGCTCCTGGACGGCTGTACGACTTGCCAGCGTTTGGACAATCGGCCTTTGAGTTCGCCGGATGATGAAGTGGCCAGCGCTTGCTTGGTGGGGGAGTGGGCGAATGTCGTAAGTGCACTTTCAACGCAAGCGCACGAAGAGGGGCTTCAAGTGACCATCCAACAAAAGGCATCGCCCTACCGATGGAGGACTGCCGTGCGGCGCTATCTACCATGGTTTCTGATTGATCTTGGTCTTGCTGATAAAGGCCCGGACTGTGAAAAGGCGGGTGGCACGCACTCTTGGTACAACCGTGATGGCGTCAGCAGTGGTTGCTATCACTGCAGAGTCGTTCGATCGGGCCGCCTATGGGAAAGTGAATCAGCGTATCAATGAGCGAGGCTGTACAGATGTCCGCTTCCGACCAAAGCGGACAGTCCGGATAAACGATGGAGGGGATGGGGATGCTTCGAAAGTTGGGATTCTTGTGCGCATTTGCGCTCAGTCCAGTGCCGCTGAATGGCAGTGCTGCCGTGATCAATTGGCCAGATCTTCCCAAGGATTGTTTCGTCCGCGCTCGTCCGGCGACTGCTGACGATGTAAAGAATGGCTGCGCTGCTTTCATGATCGGCCACGCTGGCACATCGGCAGGAACGCCTATAAGCATCGAGGTCCCGCAGTACGCGTGGCACGTCGATCAGGCGTCCGGTAAGAAGACGCCAGTCATCCTGATACAGGCCGAGGAAGGTTCAGGGATCAAAGCGGTCGGGTACAGAGAGTTGAGTTCGCCGGCTCTAGGGGCTGCGCTGTTAAGTGAGATGATTCTCCTGGGGAGCAAGAAGCCAGGTCAGTGAGGATTCTTGTTGATTTGTTCGGTATGCATGAGTAGTCCGCTATCGACCCGAAGCGGACATAACGGATATAAGTGCAGGCCCATACAGGGAGGGGTAAATGGCACGGATGGACCTAGGAAGCCGAATCCTGAAGGTGGACCACGCCGGTGAGTTCGGTGCGATATCTATCTACACGGGCCAGATTTGGATGGCGCATATTCGGGCTCGCGACCTAGTTCCAGAGCTCGTCGAATTTCGATCTCACGAACGTGGCCATCGCGCGATCTTCGCTGCTGAGCTTGAACGTAGGGGGCAGCGGCACTGCAGGAGTTACGCCCTGTGCGGAGCCGGTGGGTTTGTGCTGGGAGTCCTCACGGGATTGGCAGGCCGTTCGGCAATATCTGCCACTACCGTTGCTGTGGAAAGCGTGGTTCTTCGCCATCTAGAAGAACAACTGCGGAGCTTGGAGGGTGTGGATGGCGCGGCCGTCGCCGCAATCTCTTCCATTGTCGCCGAGGAAAGGGAGCACCATGACCGATCCTCAGGGCAGATCCCCGCCAGCAGCTTTTGGCATCGCTCCTTGCGCCCGATCGTCGAGGGAGCTACGGAGGCAGTGATCTGGCTTGGAATGAGGCTTTGATACGATCAGGAGTGTCCGCTTCCGACCCGCAGCGGACATTTGAGATAGTTCGTCACGGTCAGATCTTTGGGGGGCAAATGTCGGTCGATATCTTTGTGTTCCTAGCGCTTAATCGCGCACCAGATTTCGACGCCTGGCAAAAGGCCCTGCGAGCGAACCGCCCCGAAATGCATTTCGTCGCTCCTGTAAACCTCGCGAAGCACAGTGGCTTTCTGCCCGTAGTCGTGAATGGTGAGACCACAGGGTTCTTCTTCTTTAGGAACGATCCGAAGGAGCTCACACCGGACTACCCAATTGCGGCGAGGGCTGATCTGAGTGGCGGCGTTGCCTATCAGCTTTCATTCGGTAGTCATGCCAATGAATGCGTCGCAGCCACGCGTTCGGCAGAAGTGCTAGTGAAGAGCTTCGGTGGCATTGCCTTTGACCCCCAGGGCGGAAAGGTCATGACTGCCCAAGAGCTAGATGACTATGCGGAGTTCTGCCGGACGTCGTTGGGACCATAAAATCACAGACTTCGAGCGTCCGCTTCCGACCCATAGCAGACACTTCATTGAACACGTAAGGGGATTCAATGCGCTACAGGTTCTTGGCTCTTCTGGTCCTATCGCTGGCCGTTGGTCCCGTTTTCGCTCAAACAACCAAGCTGAAGGTAACCGGGATCTATAGCAATCTTCGCTATATCCAAGAAGGTGGCGACCTTCTGGGGATGGAGTTGTTAGTGGTTCCCAGTGAGGCTGGATACACCGGTTTCGTGCAAATCGCTGAGGGTGGTGCTCCCTACACCGCGGTTGTCCCCGTTGTTGCGACAGGCTCACGAATCTCGTTCACGCTGCCATCCGATGGTGCGTATGGCGCAATGAAATTCGATGGCGAGCTGAAAGGCGCCTCACTTGTCATCAAATCGCCAGAGGGGGCCAATGAGACCCTGATGCGAGGCAAGAGCTACTGGCAGTAATGGCTTTGGGAAATGTCCGCTTTCGACTGCGACTTCAGTTGGTCAACGCAGCACACTATAGACGCGCAAGCGGAAGGAGTGTTGCGTTGACCAACTGAAGTCGCAACCCATAGCGGACGTCAGCGTCATCGGGGCTTAGAAGGCTATAGGAAATGGACGCACGTCTCCTAACTCTGATCCACGCATACCTGGCGGCGACAAGGTCCGCCGTAGAACTGATGACCAAATCGGGCATCGAGTTGCCCTCCAGCAATCTAGCGTGGGCCTCAACCCGGGGGCTAGGCACGAGAACGTTGGCCGGTGGCGTCCGATACCGAAAGCATGGATATGGCTGCGAGGTGTTTTTGCCAAGTGGCAGTGTCGACTTCGACTTTGGCGCGAACGGGCAATACGACGGCTTTGATCCGTGGCGCCTTAAGTCTTTCGCCAAAGGCCGCATTGCCGAGTACGGACTCTCGTCCGAGCAAGAAATCGACAGTCTATTCGACCAGGCGATTCAGTCAGGGGCGTTGGTCTATTCGGGGCACACGCTTTACTACCTTCGGGGCCATGTCTCTTCGATCAGCTGATATGGCACCAAGTGAGGAGTGCGTGCCTTGGGCGAAACGGGCCTTGCGGCCGGGGTAGTTCTATCGGCAAGCTGGAAATGTCTGCTTTCGACCCGGAGCGGACATTAGCTAGGATGCGCTGGAGGGCCTGACAGGGGAGGCACAAGTGAACTGGAGGGCTATTTCGGTACAAGTTTGTACGCTTGCCTTGCTCTGTGCTCTCTTCTATTTCCACGAACGTTCCAAGGAGCGCGACGCCGC
>JACXTT010006378.1_pt1 | contig 16831 bp, 13 predicted proteins | sample 9270951 | NCBI WGS metagenome assembly JACXTT01 (sample SAMN15532306, study PRJNA645909) | rock metagenome | isolation source: weathered quartz diorite | place: Puerto Rico | collected 2017-06-21 | reverse complement strand
CAGCGTTTCAGTCCGATCAAGCCATACGCGCCGACAGCATAGAGCAAGAGATGAGGAAACGTAGCGTACCAAGCGGCGTCCCCGACGAAGCGATACCCAAACCACACGCGCTGGAGGCTGGTGTAGCGCACCATAAGAAAGCCCCAGGCCACTTCGCCGCGCCCGTAAGGGTCCAGCAACGCGTTCACATCTTTCACCGCGCCAAGGAACGCGATAAAAGCCAGCACGCCAGCGACTACGCCAGCGCGATAGACGCGGAGATTTACTTGTTGCTCAGGGACAAAAGTCTCGTCCATAGATTCCTCAACGGCGCTGCTATCTGAGCGCTACATGCAGACGGCTGCTTATCTTATTGACATAGCCCGCGCAAGCGGTTAGGGCCTGAACAAGGCTCGCCTTTGGAGGGTGCAATGGATTTTGGCGTGTGTGTGTTGGCAAAACCGCAGACGTGTGCACAACAAGCGAAACTCGCTGAAGCGCACGGCTTCTCCCACGTTTGGCTCAGCGATACACAAATGATGGCGGGAGACCCCTATGTATGTTTAGCGCTCATCGCCCAACACACGAACCGCATCAAACTCGGCACTGGAGTGTCTGTCGTAGGGACGCGGATTCCGCCCGTCACCGCCAACTCCATTGCTACCCTTAACCAGCTCGCGCCGGGCCGCATCATCCTTGGCATTGGCGCAGGCAATAGCGCCTGGCGCGCGATGGGCATGCCGCCCCGGTCTCTCCGAGAACTCCGTGAACATATTCGGGTCATTCGCGGGCTCCTGCGAGGCCAGGAGGTCGAATATCAACATGAAGACAAGCGGCGTACAGTACGGTTCTTTCACCAAGAGCACGGCTTCATGAACACCCGCGACGCCGTAGCCATTCACGTTGCGGCGAATGCGCCCAAAGCCATGGAACTCGCCGGTGAAATGGGCGACGGCTTCATCACTTCGCGCACGAATTCACTGACTGGCTGGCAAGAGACCTGGAGTCGCGTACGTCAGGGCGCTATGCGAGCAGGAAAAGACCCGGGGACACTTTACACCACCCTACTGACAACAGCATGTCTGCTGCACCCAGGCGAAGCGTATGACTCGCCACGCATCAAAGCCGCAGCCGGCCCGTGGGCCATGGTTGCTCTCCACGCCCTTTACGAGCGCGTACAAAACCCCAACGCCTCCCCTGAAGCCATCCGTCCCATTTTTTCCGAATACGCGGCCTTCATCGACCAACAACGACAGCGAGCCGGAGAACGCTATTATCTTGAACTCCATGACGGTCATGGACTCTATCTGCGACCCGAAGAAGCACAATTTGTGACTCCAGAGGTCGTGCGCGCGACGACGATGACAGCTCCCCCTGACGAACTCATCGAACGCCTGCATGCCCTTGAAGCCGCAGGCGTCAAACAAGTCGCGTTTCTTCCTCCCTTGGGCGCTTTCGAGACGTTCATGCAAGAATTTACCGATCAGGTGCTGGTGAAGTATTGAGAGGGTTCAGCAAACGCTAGAGCAGACCGAGGAGTTAGCCGATTACGCCGACATCAGAAAAGATAAATGGTTCATTGCCCCATGGGCGAACGATACAATTTAGACAACGAGAGGAACCGCTATGGGAATGTTCGATGAAATCCTTTGTGAATATCCCCTGCCTGATGAAGTCGTGCAGGGTGAGATATTCCAAACCAAAAGCTTCGAGTGTCTCTTGGACCGTTACACCATTACTCGCAATGGGCGTCTCATCTTGCACCAGGTCCGCTATGAGACGGTCCCCGAAGAAGAGCGACCGTTTTACGGAAAGCCAGAGTGGGAGACAAAGCCTTTTGTTCGGAGTCTTGACTGTATGCGTTCTGTTCCCATTGGTGACGTCGAAGTCTCCTATCACGAGGACATTATCTTCTACACTTCAATTGGCGACGGGCCAGAGCATCAGTGGTTTGAATATCGGGCGCGGTTCACCGAAGGACGTCTGCAGTGGATCAAACGCGAGCTAAAAGGCTTTCGCTAAAATGAGAAGAATAGTAGGCCACGTTGTTTAGAATAGTTTCAATTCTCTCCCATCCTTCGGGGTGGGAGCCGCCACGTTATTGGATATCCAGGAGTTGGCCACACTTGAGCGACATGTCAAATCTGACATATAGTGTTCCTGATGGCGACTTCACCTGACAAGCCGCTGGTTTGGCTTCATGGAGAGATCAAAACTCCGCCCTTCTCGCAAGAAGCGCGCGTGGAGGCAGGATTCTTTTTAAGACAACTTCAACAAGGAGAGTTGCTTACCCTCCCTCATTCCAGACCGATGCCAGGGATAGGGAGACACTGCCACGAACTCCGAATCGAAGACCAAAGCCAGACGTGGCGAATCATCTACCGTATAGACCCTGACGCAATCATCATTGCTGAAGTCTTCAGTAAAAAAACGCAGAAAACCCCGCCAGAGGTTATGACGATGAGCCAGAAGCGACTGAAAATGTACGATGACCTCGTGCGGATAGGGAGGCAAAGATGAAGCTAGAGAAGAAAAAACGACTTGAGACCGCAGGCTGGCGAGTTGGCACGGTCAGGGAGTTTCTCGAACTAACCGATGAAGAAGCAGCACTCATTGAGTTGAAGCTTGATCTGGCCAGAGCGGTGAAGGCTGAGCGGATTCGTCGTCACATGACCCAAGATGAGTTGGGTAGGATGTTGGGTTCCAGCCAATCACGTGTGGCCAAGATGGAGGCTGGAGACCCCACAGTCAGCATTGACTTGCTAGTGCGTTCCCTTCTGCGAGTAGGCGTCACTAGGCGTGAGTTGGTTCGACATCTGAGTCCGGCCACGAACAAGCGTGCGGCCTAACCTCGCTGTACGCGTACCCACTGCATGGTTCGGACTCTTTTGACCTGGAGGGATAAGGTGCAAATGTCAAGGTAGAGCCTTTTCTGGTTCTGACGCTCCACGCCAGTTCTTATAGACCGCCGCTCTATGTTTTTCTATTTCTTCTCATATGGCTAGCTAACGCCTACGGATCAGTGGTGCGAACAGAGTGAATGCCCATTGCAGGGGCCAGCTAAGCCATAACAGCTGCAACGTCTCCCCTTTTCCACTCGCCCTACTTTATTGACAATTCAAAACCTGACCCTATTGCTGCGGGCGGCAGGTTAAAGACCAAACCATGTCCGATTCGCGGCTCGGGTGCATCGCATTGTGCAACAACTCAGGACATAACACGTGGCAACGTTTGGCTGTCGACTACACTCGACGCAACTGACGATAACGTGGCCAAAATATCGAGAAGCGAATTCTCTATCTCGCTCGTTAGTTCATGTAGTATAGGCAAGAACTCGGCCGTCACCACCTTTGTTCCGTCTTCCGACGGTCGCCACCAAGGGGTGCCGACACGGTCCATCAGGGAATTACATGTTGAGGCAGATCGCTAGTACTTTAAAAGTGGGGCGTTGTTCAACAGCAGCCCAAGCGTTGGAGTTGTCAGATATTGTGGAATTGCGTCGAGCTTCAGCCGCAAGAATAACTGCTTATTACTCGAAACATGAGTTTCGATGTCTGTCAGGACGAGGCGATTATAACGGACCTCAAGCAACATCCCTGACAGCTGCTCCTTTATGAAAGAGGAACGGTTTGCAGACGCCCAGCGATCAAGTAGATGCAGATCTTTCCCCTGGAGCAGATAGACATTGCCTCCGAAACGCGGTTGCAGTGAGTTGAAGTAATGCGTGATAGCAGCATCACCTAAGCTGCCTCCATTTACAGCGTAGAAACCACAAATTCTATGCGTTGCACCCGTCTGTGGGTGTATGAACGGATTCGCGAAGGCTTGAGAGCAATCTAGTATTAGCCCTTCTACACCGTTGAGGCTTATGCTCGATTCGTACTTAGCTTGTAATCCGTAGTAGCGGATGTGACCAAATCGATCAACATCAGCAAAAATCAAGTCCTTTCCGAATTCCCGAGCCCCGTGAAAGTGGACCACCAAGGAATAGCCAAGTCGTTGGAGAAGCGGGATCACGAATCGCAGAATGAAGTCTTCTTCATTGCTGAATTTGAATTCGTCGGGAAACGCCATTTTCAGAGAACCTCACTTAAATCCAAAGGCCGGCGTGTTTCTCTTTTTACAAGTTGATTTTTAATGATCACAACGACTTTATGCTCCTCTGGCTCAATATCCGAAGGAATCTAAAGGGTGATTTTCCCACTTCCGTTACGGTCACAGTAGTTTCAATCGTCCACCTAGTTTCGTTTTCTATCGCTTACGGTCATTTGGAGGCGACATTAACCAGAAAGTACCGACGAGCGTTACGAGAACTCCCGCAGCAATGGCCAAGGCAATCCATTCTTGTAGACTCATGAGAGATCCACATTTCTTACGAAAACACCTTCCATAATACAGCCGTAGTCATTGCAAGGTTGAACCCTAGCATCCATTTCACGACAGCCAAGTCGCTCTCAATTCGAGAGAATCGGTTTTCGTAACTGGCTATAGCCTCTGCCGCTTTGCGGGCCTTCTCTTCGCTGGCGCCTGCTTCCTTCAAGGCATCATAAACTTCACTGATCATTGTGCTCATAAAAAGGACTCTCCCACGGGTCTCTGACTCTTGCTTTTAGCATACGGCCATTGTTTTTCATTGTCCATGTGTTTTCCTCAACCGTATTAGACCCTACGCCTCAATCGTAGCGCCACTTTCCGGCTCAGCGCCGTGACTTCTTCTACTTTGAAGACATACGCCAGCCCCAGGTACACTCCGACGCCGGCGGCTAACACCCCGGCAAAATGCAGGAGACGAAGCGGAGCCATAAGCGTTTCCGGCGCAGTCGCAAGCGAACGGCTGAGAGCGAACAAAACAACGCCGAACACGACAGACAAAAGCAGATGCGTCCCCAATCGACGCAGCAATAAGGGTTCGTTGAGCGGACCGTGGCGATGGCGAAAAATTGCATACAACGTCAATGTGTTTACATACGAAACAATCGAAGTTACCAGAGCAATACCCCAGTGTCCCCAGAACTGCATCAACAACCAGTCTCCACCGGCATTGAGTGCAATCGAGCCAATACCAACCCAGGCCGGGGTGCGGGTATCTTTAACAGCATTAAACAAGCGCACCATCACTTGACTGGTTCCATACGCCAAGGTACCGACGGCAAAGCCCATTAACGCTTGACTGGTAAGAGTGACATCGTTTGCCGTAAATTGTCCACGCTCATACAAGAGCTGGATGATCGGCGTCGCTAGCGCCAGTAACGCCGCTGTTGCCGGTAAGGCAATAGCAAATAAGAGCGAAAGTCCCGCACTCGCTTGCTCTTTAAAAGTCTCTTGTCGCCCTTGATGATGGGCCGCCGACAAATCGGTGAGTAGCACCGTGTAGACCGGCACAGCAAACAAGCTGACGGGTAAAATAAACACGCGAAAAGCATAGGCGAGCGCGGAAATGCTGCCTGCCGGCAGCCCAGAAGCCATCGCCCGGTCCACAAAAGCATTAATGGGCACCACTGCCGTCGCCACAATGGCCCCAAGCACGAGCCTACGCATTTCTCGCAAGGCAGGATGCGAGAACCCCAGCGACGGCTGATAGCGAATGCCCTTTTGTAGAAGCACAGGGATTTGCACCAAGAGCTGCACGATGCTGCCGCCTACTACACCGATCGCGAGGCTCGTCACGCCATAAGAACCCGCGAGCGTCAACGCGCTCGCGATCACCACAAGATTGAAAAAGACGCCTGCATACTCGGGCATGGCGTAGTGGTCGATGCTGTTCAACACGCCTTTTATCACGGCTAACAGACAATGCAGCACAAGCATCGGTAGCATCACCCGAAAGAGGGCAATCGTCAATTCACGGTCTGTTCCTCCCAGACCAGGCGCAGCCAGAGTCATGATTGCCGGCGCCGTCAGATAACAGACGCCAGCAATCACGAAGGCCAGCGCCAGCGCTCCGTTAAAGGCGATGCTAAAAACTTTAGCGAGTTCCTCTCGATCCTCTCGATAGCGAGTGATCACAGGCACGAAGAAATTACTCAGTACCCCACTGAAAAATAGCGTCTGGATCATCTCAGGCACGTTGTACGCCACCAAGAAGGCGTCGGTCAGATGCGACGCGCCAAAGAGCGCTGCTTGCACGGCTTCACGAATAAACCCGAGCGGGCGGCTGATCAGCGTGGCGATGAGAATTGGCAACCCTTTACGAGCAATGCCGGAGCGGGAAGCTGTCGAGGTTACAGACGGAGAGGTTGCGGCTGGAGACTGCTGAGACACCTAGGAAATGTAACAGGGGAAGAGTCCGTAGTCAGTAGCCAGCATGGCAAACAAGTAGCCAGTAGTCAGTAGCCAATAGCCGGCATGGATTGCGCACCCTCATTATTGCCCTCTTCTCTACTGACTACCGAATGCTGACTATTGACTACTCTCCCCTCCGATTCTCTCCAGCGACCAGACAACGCTATACTAGAAAAGAGATGAAAGGAGGCGAAGGATGGCGCTCTCTGATGATATTGAACGGCGAGCCAAAGAACTTGGCCGCGAGTTGTTTTCTCGTTTGCAGACGGAAACGCCTTCGGTGTTTCATTTTGCCTGGTGGGATGAAAAAATTCTTGACTGGTGCATGCGCGATGAGACCGTGAAAGTGCAGATGTTCCGCTTCATCGACGTGCTGCCTATGCTCAAGACCGGCGAGCAGGTTGCTCGACATCTGCAGGAATACTTTCTCAATCATAAAGAGGTCTTTCCTATTGCCATACAGTGGGGACTCAATTTTGCCTCTCATCGTTCCGCCGCCGCGCGCGCGGTCGCGCTCGCCGTGCGACGGAATGCGACGCGCATGGCGCAACGCTTCATCGTCGGCGCTACGCCAATAGAGGCGCTTACCACACTGCGCCGTCTACGCCGTCAACATCTTGCTTTTACGCTCGACTTGCTCGGAGAAGCTACACTCAGCGAAGAGGAAGCTGTTTCCTACCAACAACAGTATCTCCACCTGCTCTCCTCATTGACAGCGGCGGCAAAGAATTGGGAGGCTGACCCGCTCCTCGATGGCGATCACAGAGGACCGCTGCCACGAGTTCACGTGTCACTCAAGTTGACTGCCCTCGATCCGCGATTCGACGCCATCGCTCCTGAACAAAGTGCAGAGCGAGTCAAGGCGCGTCTCCGTCCTCTCTTTCGTAGAGCACAGGAACTCAACGCAGGGATCACGGTGGACATGGAGCAGTACCGCTACAAAGATCTCACGTTGCGAATCTTCAAAGAAATTCTGGAGGAAGAAGAGTTTCGCTCCTGGCCTCATGTTGGGATCGTGCTGCAGGCGTATCTGCGCGACACCAAACAGGACCTATACGACCTGCTCACATGGGCGCGCCGTCGCACGGCGCCGATCGGCGTGCGGCTCGTGCGTGGGGCCTATTGGGACTATGAAACGGTGATCGCGCGCCAAGTCGGCTGGCCAGTCCCCGTCTTTACACGTAAATGGGAGACAGACGAAAATTTTGAGCGGCTGACGATTACGCTGCTAGAAAATTATCAGTATCTCAATCCGGAGATTGCCACACACAACGTCCGCTCCATCGCGCGGACGCTGGCCGCAGCCGAGTGTCTCCGTCTTCCAGAGCGCGCAGTCGAATTTCAGATGCTTTACGGCATGGGCGACGCCATCAAAGCAGCGCTCGTCCAACTGGGCCAGCGACTACGCATTTACGCGCCCTGTGGCGAGTTGATCCCTGGGATGGGCTACCTCGTGCGTCGGCTTCTCGAAAATACTTCGAATGAGTCGTTCTTACGGCAAAGCTTCGTTGAGCGCACCGCCATCGACACCTTGTTACGGAGTCCAGCGGAAGAACGACAGAATGGAAAAAAACAGATCACAGAAGGTGAGCCGGCTCTTCATGAAGGCGCCTTTGTAAATGAACCCGAACTTGACTTTGCACAAGAAGAGCACCGGCGCCGGTTTCAGGAGGCGCTTGAGTACGTACACTCGCAATGTGGCCGGAGTTATCCTTTGGTGATTAACGGAGAAGAACTTTTCACTAACGCAACAATCGTCTCAACGAATCCATCTCATCCGCAAGAAATCATTGGTCGCGTTGCGCGCGCAGACATAGCCGCCGCCGAACGCAGCGTCACCAGCGCAGCGCAGGCGCTGGTAGACTGGCGAGCAACGCCGGCTGTGGATCGTGCAGCGTTTCTCTTCCGTGCAGCAGAGAAGATGCGCGAGCAGCGGCTCACCCTCGCGGCCTGGGAAGTTTTCGAAGCTGGCAAGCCTTGGCGCGAGGCCGATGGCGACGTCTGTGAAGCGATTGATTATCTCAACTATTATGGGCAAGAGATGGTGCGGCTCTCGGCGCCACATCAACTAGGCGAGCACCCAGGCGAACTCAACATCCATTTATATCAACCGCGTGGAATTGCGGTTGTGATCGCCCCGTGGAATTTTCCCTTGGCGATTTTGACCGGCATGACCGCCGCCGCCCTCGTGGCGGGCAATACGGTTATCATGAAACCGGCGGAACAGACTCCCGTCATCGCCGCACAGCTCATGGAGATCTTTCGCAGTGTTGGGCTCCCGCCGGGAGTGCTCTCTTATCTGCCGGGCCTCGGAGAAGAAGTCGGCGAATACCTTGTACGTCATCCGCGCACGAATGTCATTGCGTTCACCGGATCACTGGCTGTGGGGCTGCATATCAACGAGGCCGCAGCAAAGATGGGCGAAGGGCAAGGCGGCATCAAGAAAATTATTGCCGAACTGGGAGGCAAAAATGCGATCATTGTGGATGATGACGCCGATATCGACGAGGCTGTGCTCGGGACCGTGCAGTCCGCTTTCGGCTACGCTGGACAAAAATGTTCGGCTTGCTCACGGGTGATCGTGCTTGAGCATGTCTATGAGCAGTTCCTCAGCCGTCTAATAGAGGCCACGCGCAGCTTGTGCGTCGGTCCAGCCGAACGTCCTGACACCCAGGCGCCCCCGCTGATTGATGAAGAAGCGCGCCAACGAGTGCGCACCGCCATCGACACCGCTAAGCGTGAAGGACGCCTCGTCTTAGAAATGGACGCGCCGACGGAAGGCTATTGTGTTGGACCCGTGATTGTCACCGACGTCTCTCCTCAATCAGTCACCGCGCAAGAAGAGATCTTCGGCCCTGTACTCACCGTACTCAAAGCCCAGGATTTTGACGAGGCGCTGAGTATAGCGTTAGGAACGCGCTATGCGCTGACAGGAGGACTATTCTCCCGTAGCCCCGCCCACATCGAACACGCCCGCCAAGAATTCCGAGTGGGGAACCTGTATCTCAATCGCAAAATTACCGGCGCTCTCGTGAGTCGACAACCGTTCGGCGGCCTCGGGCTCTCTGGCATGGGCTCCAAAGCTGGCGGACCAGACTATTTGTTACAGTTCCTTGAAGCGCGAGTGGTGACAGAAAATACGCTCCGGCGAGGATTCGCGCCAAAGCAGCAACAGTCTAACAATCACGCTGTCTAACAGTCTCTCAATCTAACAGTCATTAATTCTGGCTGTTGGATAACGGTTCACCACGGACAGGGGCGCAACGCCGCCCACTGGTCACAACTTCAGGAGTTTCCCAGCAGTGAAGCTGCACTAGTGGGTCCCTTCTCCCTGGCGGGGAGAAGGTCAGGATGAGGGGAATGAGAAGGAGCGCGATTATTTGACGCCCCTCACCCTTGCCCTCTCCCTTGCGGGGCGAGGGAATTACCCGGGAGCAGATGAGGAAAAGTTATTCAATAGGGGCCGGTGGACGGAGCCGCGCCCCTACGACTGTTTCATTGAGAGACTAACAAACTAAGAGTCATGCCTCCACCACGGGATTTTCCAACATCCCAACCTTCGCCAATTCGATCCGTACGGTGTCACCCGGTTTAAGGAAGCGCGGCGGGTTGCGGAACAAGCCGACGCCTGCAGGCGTCCCGGTCGTGATCACGTCGCCGGGATCGAGCGGAAAGATATGCGAGAGATAATCGATGAGATAGTTGACATTGAAAATGAGTTGCTTGGTATTGGAGCGCTGCATCTCTTCGCCGTTCACAAGCGTGCGAATATCAAGAGTGTGCGGATCGGGAATTTCATCACGGGTTACCAGCACTGGTCCCATTGGAGCAAAGGTGTCAAACGACTTGCCCGCCGTTGGACTACTGCGCTGTTGATAATCACGTCCACTCACATCGTTACAGATCGTGTAGCCAGCTACATAATCCAGCGCCTCCCGGCTCGATACATCTTTCGCCCGTTTGCCGATCACCACCGCCATTTCACCTTCAAAATCTACCATGCTCGTGACTAACGGCATGCGAATAGCCTCGCCTGGACCAATGACTGCAGAAACCGCTTTAGTGAAAATCATCGGATATTTGGGCTGCTCGCGTCCACCCTCAGCAGCATGATCAGCATAGTTGAGGCCGATGCCAATAATCTTACCGGGACGCGGCGCCGGGGCCAACAAGCGCGCTTCTTTCAATGAGATGGCCGCCCCGCCTTTGGCGGCAGCTGTCCTCGCTTGTGCAATGCCGGCGTCACCTAACGCCAGGAGTGTAACCATATCTCCCGGCAGGGCGCCGCCAGAAGCAGAGGGAAGATCAATAATGCCGTTATTCGTCAATGCGCCCGTGCTGCGTTGACCGTTGCGTTCATAAGAAACAAGCCGCATAGAAAGTCTCCTTAATAATCAAGGTAACCGGCTTTCACCAGAAGATTTTTGTACCATACTTTTACGGACTCCTACATCGTACGCAGCTTATTGCGCTCGACCTTACCCATAGCGTTACGCGGAATTGCCTCGAGAAACCGATACTGTCGAGGACGTTTGTATGGAGCCAAGTCTTGTTCAGCTTTCGCCCGTAATCGTTGCTCCAATATTGTTGATTCTTCTCCCGCACGAGGCACGATGAAAGCCGCGATCCGCTCCCCCAAATCTGGATCAGACACGCCTACCACCGCACATTCAGCCACACCCGCATCCGCTTCCAACACCGTCTCTACTTCGCCAGGCGTTACATTGGTGCCGCCAACGATAATCAACTCTTTAATACGGCCCAGGATCGAGAGATAACTGTCCTCCGCAAACGCGCCCAGATCGCCCGTGCGAAACCAGTCCTCAGAAAAGGCTGGAGCAGTTGCTTCCGGATTGTTCCAGTAGCCGCTAAACACGTTGGGGCCACGCACCCAAATTTCGCCGGTTTCTCCAGTGGCGAGTCGCCGTAGTGTTTGGGGATCAAAAATGCCAACTTCAACGCCCGGTAATGGTCGTCCTACGCTTCCAGGCTTTTGCACACCATGGAGCGGATTCGAGGTGTTAATGGCGGTTTCTGTCAATCCGTAGCGTTCAATTAAAGTGAAACCAAAGCGTTCCTGAAATTGGCGAAAGGTCTCAGGCGAAAGCGGAGCGGACCCACACGTCAATAGACGAATGGAAGAGAGATCAAAGTTTCCTTCCACGTCCAACATACGGTGATACATCGTCGGCACGCCCATAAACATAGTGATGCGTTGCGACCCGAAGGCACGGAGAACACTAGCAGGATCGAACCGTTCCATGAGCACGGTCGCATTACCGACGTACAGCGTCCCATACAGGCCAAGCCCAAGCCCATGTAGATGATGCGGCGGCAGCGCGTGCAACAGACGATCGCTCTCAGTCATTTCCCAGGTTTCCACCAGCAATGATTGCAGATTGGCTTGCAGGTTACGGTGTGTTAACCCCGCGCCTTTCGGCATTCCCGTAGTGCCGCTGGTAAATAATAGCAAGGCGATAGCGTCATCGCCTTGCGTTACCGGCTCAGGTCCAGGTTTATGAGGAGCAAGCACCTCCGCTATCGCTGTGGTCTCATAAGGCAGGACCTCCTCCTTCTCGTTCCCCACAATCCACCACGGGCCACGCACAGTCGCAGTAATATGTGGAGCGCGCGCCACCGTTTCAGCATGCGTGATAGCTAATCGCACCTGAGCCTTTTCCAGCACCGCTTCAGTCTCACGAGCCGTCAGGGCGGGATTGAGCGGCACGATTCCCGCGCCAACGCCGAGCACCGCCAGATGAGCGGTGACGAGTCCAGCAGATTTGCCCAGAGACAAAGCGACTCGATCGCCAGCACCAACACCGGCGGCCTGCAACGCCGCCATCCATTGCGAGGCTTCGTCACGCAAAGCGCCGCGCGTTTGCCGCCAGGTCACTTCTCCATTGGGGTCGAGTCGCTCAAGCAGGGGCCGTTCAGGATGTTGTTGTAAATGTCGCCAAAAATGTTGTGCTAGACTCATAGTTAAACCTCGCTTCGCTCTTGTCAGAATGCCAACCAATACAGAACAATGCCTATTTCAGTGTTCCAGAAATCTACCGGAAGATGGCAGGTCTGGAAAGCAGAAGGCAATGTATCAGTCTACCTTGCTGATTTTGAAAAATGTGGTTTCGTCATTCCCATCTTACAGTACGCTCAATACAATATAAGCATATAAAAATTGTCTTACACCTCTATTGTCGCATAAATTTATTGACAAGGCGGCTTTGCTTGTGCAATACCAACCCATTGTTCTTCCTCTGTGAATTTTCAGCAACGTCGATGTCCACCAAGGAGAATGTATGGCGCGCGAAGAGCAGGCAAGACAGCATCTGTCATCATTGGAGGCGCGAGTTTCGTACGCTGAGCGCCTGAATGAGGTGACCAATCGCATTCACGCCGCACGAGAGTTCGATCAACTGTTCGTGGAATTACATGACGAGATCCTCAGCCTGTTCGATGCGGAACGGTTTGCGTTATATGCAATCGATTACGATAAGAAAGAGGTTTATTCCCGCTTCTCAGATCTCGACAAAATCCGCGAGGTCCGCGTCCCGCTGAACGACCAGAGCATCGTCGGCTTTGTGGCGCGAAACCGCCTGCGCGTGAATATCACCAATGCGTATGACAAAGCGGAATTAGAGGCGATTAGCCCTACCCTCAGGTTCGATAGCTCGTGGGACCAACGCAGCGGCAAGCGCACCCAACAAGTACTCGCCATGCCCGTCTGCGCCCCTAATCGTCTTCTGACCGGCGTGCTCCAGGTGATCAATAAAAAGGGGGCGAACCGTTTCACTCAAGAAGATGAAGAAAAAGTAGAAAAAATCGCTAATACCTTGGGGATCGCGCTTCAGACCCAGTATCAATTAGCGAGGCGAAAACCGTCGCGCTTTGATGGTCTCCTAAGTAGAAACCTGCTCACTCAAGGTGAATTAGATGCAGCGGTCGAAGCCGCCCGCGAGGCGCAGCAACCACTCGAAATCATCTTGATGGAAACGTATCAGGTTCGCCGCCATGACATCGGGCAATCACTGAGCTCCTTCTACAAGTGTCCCTTTTTTGCTCCCCGTGGGAAAGTCATGATCCCGCCAGCACTTCTCAAAAACATTAACCTTAGCTACCTCAAAGCTAACCTATGGATTCCGCTGCGGGCGACGGACCAGACTATCGAGGTGTTGATCGACGATCCACATGCGTTCCAGAAAGTGCGCGATATCAAGCGGCTCTTTCCTCTACAAGAAGTACATTTTCAGGTCGGTCTACGAGACGATATCGAACGCATCCTCAACACACTCGGAGCAGAGTACACGCCGGATGGACGGAAAGAAGCGGTGAGCACCCTACTCGGCTTGAGCAATGGCGAACGAGCTTCCCGGAAAGAGTCCGCAGCGGTAGAAGAACTTGACGAAAACAACAATACGATCGTACGGTTAGTGAATCAGATGATCCTTGAGGCGCACCAGATGGGCGCATCAGACATCCACATCGAGCCCTACGGTGAGAAGCACGAAACTCTCATCCGCTTTCGCATCGACGGACAGTGCCATGAGTACAAAAAAGTCGCTACCGCCTATCGTCGCCCCCTCGCTTCCCGTTTGAAAATTATGGCGCATCTCGACATTGCCGAGCGCCGCAAACCGCAGGATGGCAAAATCAAGATTGCCCTGCCGGACCGCGAGATCGAACTTCGCATCGCTACGATCCCTACTTCGGGCGAAGAAAACGAAGACGTCGTCCTCCGGTTGCTCACTTCAGGAGAACCGCTTCCTCTCGATCGCTTGGCTATGTCCGAGCGAAATTTCCATGAGTTTACAACGCTTCTGGCCAAACCGTATGGGATTATCCTCTGTGTGGGACCAACGGGCTCAGGAAAAACGACGACGCTGCATTCTGCTTTACGGCATATCAATACCTTGCAGCGCAAGATCTGGACAGCCGAGGATCCCGTGGAAATCACGCAGTACGGTTTGCGTCAGGTGCAAGTGCATCCCAAAATTGGCTTCAACTTCGCAGCCGCTATGCGTGCGTTCTTACGGGCAGATCCTGACGTCATTATGGTGGGAGAGATTCGCGACCGGGAGACAGCGGAGATCAGTATCGAAGCCTCGCTGACGGGGCATCTTGTTTTCAGCACCTTACACACGAACAGCGCGGTTGAAACGGTTACCCGTCTCTTAGAAATGCGTATGGACCCGTTCAACTTCGCCGATGCGCTGCTCGGTATTCTCGCGCAGCGACTGGCGCGCACCCTGTGCGTCCAATGCAAAGAAAAATATCATCCCGCCAAAGAGGAGTATGACATGCTTGCGGCTGCTTACGGCGAAGCCGCGTTTGAACAACTTGGAGTTGTCTACAATTCACACTTCATGCTGCACCGGCCAAAAGGCTGTAGCGCCTGCCAACAGACCGGCTACAAAGGTCGAATTGGGCTCCACGAATTGCTCGTGAGCAGCGACGAAATCAAGCAGCTGATCCACACCAGAGCCACAGTCTCAGCGCTCACCAAAGTGGCCATCGCCCAAGGCATGACCACTCTCATACAAGACGGCCTCCTCAAATGTTTGCAAGGCATGACAGATTATAAACAGGTGCAAGCGGTGGCGATGCGATAAACAGGAAATGAAAGAAGAAAGTAGCCTCTTATTTCTAACTAAAGATGAAGCTTGTCTTCACCCCGGAAACACGGCAAAATATTCTCTTGTGTATTGAACAGCAGTGATCTGGTCTCTCTGAGCGCCAAGGACAACTGGCATGGCAGCCACGGCAACACAATTTCTATCTATTCCTCTCGAAAATACTGGGGTGTCGCTCGAAGGCCTCTGGCGTTTGAGCGTCGAGCAGTACCACGCCATGATTCAGGCGAGCATTCTGGACGAAGATGATCCAGTCGAATTGCTCGATGGATGGTTGGTCACGAAAATGCCGAAAAATCCTAAACACAGCCCCGCCACGCAATTGGGGCAAGAGGCGTTAGCTCGTGTTCTCCCTCCGAACTGGCATGTGAGGGGGCAAGAACCTGTCACACTCCAGGACAGCGAACCAGAGCCAGACGTTGTCATTGCACGAGGAACTCTCCGTCAATATCTCGATCACCATCCCGGTCCGCATGAAGTAGCCTTAATTGTTGAAGTGGCGGACTCCTCCTTGCAGCGCGATCGAATGCTGAAGAGGCGACTCTATGCCGCAGCGGAAATTCCCGTGTACTGGGTGGTGAATCTCCTTGAAGCATGCATTGAAGTGTTCTCCGATCCATCCGGACCAGTGGAACAGCCAACCTATCGTCACCAGCAAAACTACGGAGCTTCGGACACAATCCCTCTCGTGCTTGACGGCGTAGAGATTGCGCGGATCGCCGTGCAAGAGTTATTGCCTTAGCCCCCGGTCCTTTTTGCCTTATAGAAACATGGGTCGCACGTGCAGCGAGCTGTCCGTGGTGCAAAGTGAGGCTTCTTTCGCAACCAGATCTGCAAACTCTTTGACCGGCGCCAGCATGCCCAACTCATCGCGAACTTCAGATCCAGATTGTTTTTGGAGGACGACACAGTCGGTGATTATGACGATGTGGGGTACAAGAATCACCGCCGCTCCAGAGCGACGGCTGAAAGTCTTTCTCTAGACTTTTGCCGGCTGCTTTTGTATATAAGCCGCATACAAACACGCCCCTAATGAGTTTACTTAATAGAATAAACTGGGCAAAGGAATTGGGAGTATGTGGAGTAGAAGAATAGTTGGACAAGGGCGGTGGCTGGGAGTCCTTCTCTGGAGCGTCTTCGGCGCGGGGCTAGCCATTCACTTCTTTGCTCCTCACCTGAAGATTATGGACAACGCGTTCGTCGTTCCACCCGCGCTTCTCTCTGAAGGCCAAGCGATTGTTCCTTCTGAACTCGTCGCAAAGGAACGCCGCCTGCAGTTACTCGCCGGCCTCCTTACAGGCGGCGGCGCTCTAGGCTTAGCGTTTTACTACTTCCGTCGACCGCGGGCGCCCTGATCCAAAGCCTCTCATCGCAAACTGTACGGCCTCCCCCTACCGTAGAGATAACGGGCGTCAGTTGTAGAAAATGTCTCCTATCCAGACTCAATAACTTCTACCTAAAAAGGAGAACTCTATGAAACTCTACACTATCAGCCAACGCTTAGGATAAGGACTCGTGGCTGGGATCGTCGTTACCCTGACCCTTACGGTCGTCACACAAGCTGTGCAGACCATTACCTTGCCCAGTGCAGCGCTTTTCAGTTACGACCTGGCGCCTGGAGCCACTACCTGACAGAATCTCGCATAGCCTCTGCTTGCTATTCGTGATAAGGTAGCACTTTTTGGAGGTGCGGAGATGCGCACGATTCTAAGTTATTGCCAAGGACTTCCTGAACGGACCTGTGGTCCCGGTGAAGTGCTCCTAGTCGAAAAGGAGAAAGAGGGCATTCTTTACATTCTTATCGAGGGAGAGATCGAAGTACTGAAGGGCGATTTTCAAATCGCGACCACTTCCGAGCCCGGAGCGATCTTCGGTGAGATGTCTGTCCTCCTTGACATTCCTCATACCGCCACCGTCAGGACGCTCACGTCCTCGCGGAT
>JACXTT010006377.1_pt1 | contig 16831 bp, 15 predicted proteins | sample 9270951 | NCBI WGS metagenome assembly JACXTT01 (sample SAMN15532306, study PRJNA645909) | rock metagenome | isolation source: weathered quartz diorite | place: Puerto Rico | collected 2017-06-21 | reverse complement strand
AGATCCTGCTCGGCGGAGGGCATATAGACACCGTTGCACTTGCGCAGCGCCGCCAGCACTTCGGGCCGGCGCACGATCTGCGGGAAGTGCGGCGAGCCGATTTCTTCTTCTCCTTCGGCCACCAGTACCAGGTTCACCGGCAGCTTGCGTCCGGCGCCGCGAAAGGCATGCAGTGCGGCGATGAATGAAGCCTCCGGCCCTTTCTGGTTCACGGCGCCGCGACCGACGACAGCGTTGCCCACGCCAGGCTTGTCAACGAGAGCGGCCTCGAATGGCGGCGACGACCATTCAGCGGGATCAGCCTGTTTCACGTCGTACATGAAATAGAGACCGAGGGTGCGCGGGGCGCCAGCATCGAGCGTGGCGAAAATGCCGGGCTGGCCGTCGGTGGGAATTTTCGTGACCTCATTGAATCCGGCCTCGCGCAGCATGCGCATGGTGAGGTCGCAGCCTTCGTCCATGCCGCGCCTTTCGGCGGCTATCGAGGGCTGACGAATCCACTGCTGCAGACGTTGCACCGATTCGTGGTGGCGCTTTTCGATTTCTTTTTGAATGGCGGTGAGGTCCGGGTTGTCGGCAGCAAATGAGTTGCGGGCTAAGGCAAGGGTCGCCGCGCCGGCGGCAGTGGCCTGGAGGAATCTGCGTCGGTTCATGGGCGCGAGGATAATTGGAGGGACGGTGGGTGTAAAGAGGGTATTGAAGATAACCAACCGGCCGAGGCTGGCAAGTTTGCTGCTTAAGTGCCTATGAGTTCAGGGCTTGTTCGACATCTAGAACGTGACGTGGATGTCTAATCTGATATTCCATACGTTGCGCACTAAACACCTGTGCCAAGTTCCGACGATATTCCTGATTGTCTGATCGGTAGCTCTTGCCTTGGGCGACTGATGATAGAAGCACTCTGGCATAGGCATCGAACTTCCCCGACGACCTGAGCTCAAAGTAGAGATCAAAAACCATGTCCAACAGATCTCCCTTTTGTCGCTCTGTAATATGTTCGGACTGCAGGACGAGGTACCCACACTGAGAAAGAGCCAGAATGCTGCTCTTAGGAATGTTCCCGTTCTCATGTTCAGTGTTGGCGTACTTCAAAACAACATTCGCCTGATCTGGCGAGATATGCTCGAGAGCCCTAATCCAATCGCATAGGCAGGAGAAGACGCGATAGAGGAGGTAGCCGTACCGAATCGGAAACTCCCCATCTTCATCTGCCAATGGGTCTCCCAGCCTGTAGTTGCGTGAAATCCGCTCGACGATCAGGGGCATGTAGTAAAGCCACATATGCCACTCGATCCCTTGGAACAACGCTTCCTTCACCATTATGTCGAAAATCTGGATGCCCACGAACACTGAAGAGTGCCAGCTCCCAACCTCCTGAAAGTCTCCGAATGCGCGATTGTATGGGTCGTTGGCGTGGTCTCTCGCAAGTTCGTCCAGATCTGACAAAATGAAGTCGCCTATGGGTTTGTACACCCGATTATTTTCTGCAACTTTGACATCTGCAAAGAAGAAATGGATGATTGGATTTGATTCGGCGATGACATAACGGTCTTGCATCACGTCCTGGTTGTTGCGTACCTCTCTGTACAGAATGCTCTGGGAATCTCGCAGAAGTCCGTTCAAAGCAAGCTCAACAAAATCAAACCGTTCAAATGATGGCTTGGAATGTCGAATGATTTCGAGCCCCAGGTATGGCCGTGTTCGTGTCAATCCGCTTAGAAATTTAGGAGACAGGAAGACTCCCCGGACAAGTTCCCTTGCAGCCTCCTGGGCTCTGTCGTATCTGGGTAGCATTTGGACAATCACGGGAGCTACCGGCCACAGAAACGAGGGCCAACGGTCTAGGAAGCTCCTTCTAGCGCGCCGCTCTTGTGTCGTTGTCTCGGACAACAAGAGTATTTGTGATTCGATGCTTGGTACCGTGAGGTTATTCAGACGGTTTCGAAACCGAGCAAGCACAAAATCAGAGTCGTAAATTCTGAAAAGTTCTTCCAGGTGGGTTTGGACGATGGTGAAAAGTTCGCCGTAGCTCTCAGCCCAATACAGCTCTTCGACCAGTTCGCGGAATTTGAAAACCTTACCTTTAGTTAAGTGAGTGAATTTGACGCGGAGCGCGATAAAAATTGCAGCACCTAGCATAACCAGGTAGGTAGTATTCTTTGGGGTAATCCCTTCGGGCCACGTCCGAGAAGTCAAGACCCAGTGATGGGCCGCGCAGAAATCGTAGAATTCCAAGTAGAGGACTGCGAGAGCTGTACAGACTATAACGCTCAAGTCCAAGAAACCAATTCGAAGCCGTAGATCCAATTGGCGCTCACGTGGTACGACGGCGTAAATAGCTGCCAACAAGCCAAGAACAGTGATGAGCAATTCCATGCTTGATAACGGATTATAGGGACAAACGCATAGTGGGAGTAGATCGAAGAACGCGAAGTCGGATCGACACGATTCTCTTCCGCTTCAACGGAAGAGGGTCCCCCCCCGGCGCCTGAGGGCATGGCCTCTATCAACTGTTCGCAACCGCCGAGTCTCGCTCGGCCTGGACGGGTCAGAGACCCGTCCCCACACGAGCATTGCAACGCCACGGCGGCACTCTGGTATCATTGCAAGCAGTGCTCCCCTATGTTAGCTTCAAAAAACAGTAGAGGTTAGTTCTTGCAAGCGACGATTCCTGCCGGGCTGGATCGCAAGGAAGCGGAAGTTTATCATCGGCTTGATCCGGCGCGGCTCCCAAGACACATCGCCATCATTATGGACGGCAACGGCCGCTGGGCACGCCGCCGGCATCTGCCGCGCGTGGCCGGACACCGGGCCGGGGTGGCGTCGGTGCGCTCGACCGTCGAAACAGCGGCGCGCATCGGGATCCCTTCGCTGACCCTGTATGCCTTTTCGGAAGAGAACTGGAAGAAGCGTCCCCGCAGCGAAGTGGATTTTCTAATGGGGCTGCTGTGCCGATTTTTGCAGGCGGAAGTGCCTACCCTCAATCAGAACAACATCAGGCTCGAGTACATCGGACGCCAGCAGGAACTTCCGCCAGCAGTGCAGGAGAAGATGGAGTGGGCACGGCAGGCGACCGCACAAAATACGGGCATGGTGCTGACCCTGGCGCTCAACTACAGTGCGCGGACCGAACTGGTGGACGCCTTTCGATCCATGGTGGATGCGGCGGCACGCAACGGCGGCCTGGATCATCTGGAGATTGATGAGGACGCCGTCTCGCAGCATCTTTACACTCGCGATTTGCCCGACCCCGATCTGGTGATCCGCACCAGCGGCGAGATGCGACTTAGCAATTTCCTGTTGTGGCAGTTGGCCTACGCTGAAATCTACGTCACACCGACCTTATGGCCGGAATTTCGCGGAGTGCATCTTCTGGAAGGCATAGCCGAATACCAAAAACGGGAACGGCGCTATGGCGGGTTGGCCGGGGACACCGCTCACGGACACGGCTCTCATCACCAGCAAGCGAATCGCGAATCGGCTCCCCGCCTGTCTCATCAGCAAAGCGGTCATCAGCAAACCAGTCATCACCAATCAAAGACCGGCCGGAGCTAAAACGGCTTGCAGCTACTGAAACGGATACTCACGGCAGTTCTGCTGATTCCGATCGTGCTCGGGCTGGTGCTGCGAGCGCCGGTGCCGGTGCTGGCGCTGGTGGCGGCGCTGGTGGCCCTACTGGCCATTCAGGAACTGCTGAAATTGTCCGAAGCCTACAAGATCAGTCCCTTTCGTTGGCCCACCTACATTTTTGTCGGATTGTTTTTTCTTTTTCTCGCGGTGAATCCTGGACACGACACGCCGTTGCTGTCGACCGCAGTGTTCGCGGGCTGCGCGGGGTTCGCAGCCGCCATCGCGCCATTTGTGTTTCTGGCGATTGGCATGCGCCGGGCTGATCTCAGCACAGCGTTTCCGGCGGCAATGACTTCGGCCTGTTCGTTCGCCTACATTGCCCTGCCACTGGGATTCCTCGTGCAGATTCGGGAGCAGGCGTCGGGAGCATTCCTGCTCCTCTACCTGCTGCTGCTGGTGTGGGCGGGGGACATCTTCGCTTATTTTGTGGGGCGTTCTCTGGGACGCCACCTTATGTCGCCGCATATCAGCCCGCGAAAAACGTGGGAAGGAACGCTGGCCTCGCTGATCGCAAGTCTGGCGGTGGGAATGCTGCTTTACAAGTACGCGCTGCCCATCAGTTCAGCATTGCTGAACGCCCATCTCATCGAAAAAAAGGATGGTTTGTTTGCCCTGGAGAAGCCGCCGTTGTGGCCGGCGCTGCTGCTCTCGGCAGCGATCAACGTGGCAGCGCAGCTGGGCGACCTGGTGGAATCGCTGATTAAACGCGGGGCGGGAGTGAAAGATTCGGGGACGCTTCTTCCCGGTCACGGAGGCATGCTGGACCGGATCGACGCCCTGCTCTTTGCCGCGCCGGTGCTGTGGTACTATGCGGCTTGGCGGGTGTTGCAGTAGCGGCATGAAGAACCAGCATCCGTATCCGGCACTTAGACCGCTCCATCCCAATACCGCTCTTAGCGCCCCCAAGCTGGCGGAATTAGAACGGCTTTCCACGGATGCCATCAGACTCTCCCTAGCTCCTGGGCAGAGGGATTGTCTGAAGGCCAGGCCGGATGGAACTATAATCGATGGGCATCATCGCATGCGCGTCCTTCGCGAGCGAGGGGTCGACGTTGATGCATTGCCGCGTGAGATCGTGGTAAAGGCGGATTTGTAAAGTATGGGAACGGAACTTCATTGGATCGATGGTCGATGGTCCGGAAAATTTGCAATGGCCTCACGTCCACGGGGTGGTGACTGGCTTGGGGATGAAATCGCAAACTGGCAGCGGGCTGGTATTGGGACGGTGCTTTCTTTGCTAACCGCGGAAGAGGAACGGGATCTCGACCTCGCCGGCGAAGCGGACGAGGTACAAGCGCAAGGCATGAAATTTATCTCGCTTCTGATCCCGGACCGCGGAGTGCCGAACTCTGAAACTGAACTAACAGCAGCTTTGGAAGAAGTCGACGCCGATCTCGCGGCCGGCAAGAGCGTAGTTGTCCATTGCCGGCAAGGAATCGGCCGTAGCGGGCTATTGGCCGCATGCTTACTCGTCGCTAAAGGCTTGGACCCGAAGAAGGCGGTGGATGTCGTAAGCGCCGGGCGCGGGGTGCCCATCCCAGAAACGCCGGAGCAGCGTAGTTGGATTGATCACTATGCTTCAGTCCTGGCGAGCCCGCAAATGAATTTTGCCGCTCAAAATCAGGGGTTACGGTCCCGTTCATGAGACGTATCGCCATCCTGGGTTCCACCGGCTCTATCGGTCGCAGCACGTTGAGCGTTGTCGAGTCCTATCCCGAGCGTTTTGAGGTGGTTTCCCTGGCGGCGGGCCGCAATGTGGAGGCCGTGTTCGAGCAGGCCGGGCGCTGGAAACCAAAGCTGATCTCGCTTTCCACGGAAGTGGATGCGGAGATTCTGCGATCTCATCTACAAACCGCCGGGATGAAAGGGATTGAAGTTGTTCATGGCTCGGCGGGAGCGGTGCGGGTGGCGACTCATCCGGAGGTTGATTTTGTCGTCAGCGCCATCGTGGGTGTGGCTGGCCTCGAAGCCACCTACGAAGCGGTCAAGGCAGGCAAGACGGTGGGACTGGCGAACAAGGAATGCCTGGTGGCGGCGGGAGAACTGATCACCGCCGAAGCGCGACGGCAAGGCAAGCCGCTGTTGCCCATCGACAGCGAGCACAATGCCGTCCATCAGTGCCTGCGGGGTGGGCGAATGGAGGAAGTGGAGCGCCTCTGGCTGACCGCTTCCGGCGGGCCGTTTCTTTACACACCAAAGTCACAATTTTCTGCAATCACCGTGGAGCAGGCGCTGAACCATCCTACGTGGAAGATGGGGCAGCGGATCACCATTGACTCGGCGACTTTGATGAACAAGGGATTCGAGGTGATCGAAGCGTGCCGTTTGTTCAACTTGCCGCCCAGCCGGGTCCAGGTGATGGTGCATCCGCAATCCACAATTCACTCCATGGTGGAGTTCGTGGATGGCAGCATACTTGCTCAGTTTTCGGTGACGGACATGCGCCTGCCCATCTTGTATGCTTTGACCTACCCGGAGCGGGTTTCGTCTGCTATGCGCTTCCCGGTCATGGACTTACGGCACCTCGAGTTCCTGCCACCGGATATGGAAAAATTCCCTTGTCTTAGTCTGGCCTACGAAGCGGCGGAGGCCGGAGGTACGAAAACTGTTGCACTCAATGCTGCGGATGAAGTGGCAGTAGCGGCATTTCTTCAAGGCCGAATTGGATTTGACGGCATCCCCAGGATCATTCGGGAAGTTGCGTCTGCAACGGAAGCGGGTAAGCTGGAATCTATAAGTCAGGTGCTGAAAGCCGACTCCGAGGCGCGAGTGATCGCCCGCCAAAGAGTTGAGCAATTGGGGAGTAAGCCGGCGGGGTTAGAGCCGATCTCGAGCGCAATGCGAGTGGAGTAATACATATTTTTATGTCTGGATTCTTAACTGCTGTGCTCGCCGTGGGCGTGATTTTGGGATTCATGATCCTGATTCACGAATTCGGCCACTACGCCGCCGCCAAGTTGCTGGGGGTGCGCGTTGAGGTCTTTTCCATCGGTTTTGGGAAACGGCTTCTCGGTTTCCGGCGTGGAGACACGGACTATCGCATCGCCGCGATCCCGCTGGGCGGATACGTAAAGATGAGCGGCGAAAATCCGATGGATGAGCGCAGCGGCGATCCCGGGGAGTTCATGTCGCATCCGCGATGGCACCGCTTCATCGTCGCCATTGCCGGTCCCGCCATGAACATCCTGTTCGCGGTGGGCTTGCTCACGTGCGTCTACATGGTGCGCTACGAATACCCCGCGGTGCTGGATGAGCCGGCGGTGATTGGCTGGGTGCTGCAGGATACGCCAGCAGCGAAAGCCGGGATCCAGGCGGGAGACCGCATCGTTCGCATTGACGGCATCGACAATCCGACTTGGGAGCAGGTGATTCCGCGAGAGGCCTTGAACCCCAACCAGACTCTCGATATCAAAATCGACCGCGGCGGGCAGATCCTGGCGAAGACCATCGTGCCCGAGGCCTACGGTCCGAACCAGATGGGTTCGGCGGGATGGGCGCCCAAAGAACCGAGCTTTCCGATTACTGATTTGGAACCGGGCATGCCTGCCGAAAAGGCCGGGATGAAGCTGGGCGATGAGATCATCAGCGTTGACGGGCAGCCGATGACAGGCCTGGAGGCCATGATCGAGAGCTTGAAGCGCACAAAAGACAAGCCGATCCAGATTGTTGTCCAGCGCGATGGCCGTCCGGTCACGTTCACGGTCACACCGGTTTTGTCGGACATCAAGGGAGATCAAAGATACCGCGTTGGAGGGGGAAGCGCGCCCATGAAAGTGTCCTCGTTGCCGCTGGCGGCCGCGTTCCGCCGGTCGCTGGAACAGAACAAGCAGGGCTCACTGCTGATCCTGGAGCTGGTGCAGAAGATGGTACAGCGGAAGATTTCGATCCGCTCCATCGAGGGGCCGATTGGCATCGGGCGGGCCGCCGGGCAGGCAGCCAGCAAGAAAGGCTGGACTCCCCTGCTGGAATTGACCGCCGGAATCAGCTTGAACCTGGGGATCTTTAACCTGCTGCCCATTCCCATCATGGATGGCGGTGTGATTCTGCTGCTGTTTGTGGAAAGCCTCCTCCGCCGGGACATCAGCCTCCGGATCAAAGAACGGATTTATCAGGCAGCTTTTGTGTTTCTGGTCCTGTTCGCGGTAATGGTGATCTACAACGACGTGGCCAAGATGCTGCCTAGCGTGATGGGGAGAATGCCTTAAAGGCAGCTTCTAGCTCTTAGCTTTGACTTTTGGCTAACCACCTATAGTCCGGCATATTGGTCGCCGGCCACTAAGAAGACACCTCTTACCTAAGATGATCATTCCGTGCCACTTAACCGCCGAACACTGGCGTGCTGGCAGGCACGAGATTCAGTCCGCCATGCTAAACTAGGGATTGCCCATGGCTGATATTCGACGTAGAAGGACCGTTACCGCCACGATTGGCGGGGTGCGGGTGGGAAGCGATGCACCAGTTGTGGTGCAATCGATGACCAACACCGACACCGCAGATATTCCGTCTACCGTCCAGCAGGTTGCGGCGCTGGCACGGGCTGGATCTGAACTGGTCCGGGTCACAGTCAACAATGAAGAGGCTGCCGCGGCCGTCGCGCCCATTGTAGAGCAACTCGATAAGCAGGGCGTGCGCGTGCCCATCATTGGCGACTTCCACTACAACGGCCATATCCTGCTGAAGAAATACCCTGCGTGCGCGCGGGCGCTGGCGAAGTACCGAATCAACCCCGGCAATGTGGGCATTGGACGTAAGGACGACAACAACTTCCGCACCATGATCGAAGTCGCGGTCGAGAACCAGAAACCCGTGCGCATTGGCGTGAACTGGGGATCGCTCGACCAGGCGCTGCTCACGCGCATGATGGATGAGAATTCACTGCTGGCGGAACCGAAAGACGCGCGCGAAGTCACGATGGAAGCGATGGTGGTCAGCGCGCTGAACTCCGCCGGCCTGGCTGAGAAATACGGGTTGCGGCCTGATCAGATTATCCTGAGCGCGAAAGTAAGCGGAGTGCAGGATTTGATTGACGTCTACCGCTCGCTGGCGGCGCGCTGCAATTATCCGCTGCACCTTGGGCTCACCGAAGCTGGCATGGGTGCCAAAGGTATCGTAGCTTCGAGCGCCGCGCTGAGTGTACTGCTGCAGGAAGGTATTGGCGACACGATTCGGGTTTCGCTGACGCCCGCTCCCGGCGGCGATCGCGCCGAAGAAGTTCGCGTAGGGCAGCAGATTCTGCAATCGCTGGGCATCCGCAGCTTCACGCCGCAGGTGACAGCGTGCCCGGGATGCGGCCGCACTACCAGCACGTTCTTCCAGGAGATGGCGCAGCAGATCCAGTCCTACCTGCGCGAGCAAATGCCGGTGTGGAAGGGCCGCTACACGGGCGTGGAAGAGATGAAGGTCGCCGTGATGGGCTGCGTGGTGAACGGCCCCGGCGAGTCAAAGCATGCCAGCCTGGGCATCTCGTTGCCCGGGACATTCGAAGAGCCCAAGGCGCCGGTTTACGTGGATGGCCGGCTGTTTACTACGCTGAAAGGCGACAAGATCGTGGCCGAGTTTATTCAGATACTCGACGATTACGTAGAGTCGCACTACGCTGCGAAAGAAGAAGTGGCGGCAAGGTAGTCCTTCAGTCGTTTCCTTGACCAGGCCTAAACTCCCTTGTCATTCCGAATCCGCTTCAGCGGTGAGGAATCTGCTTCATGCACGGTCCCCAAAAGCAGATTCCTCGCACCTCCTCGCCGCGCCAGCGCGGCTGCGAAGGCGTTCGGAATGACAACAATTTATGGTTGTTCTACAAGACTATCAGGCCAATAGAGACAGATTTTGACTTGTCCTGTCATCATCTAGCGGGTCCGCGATCTTCTTCAACTCAGGATAGTGTTCCAGCAAGGGCTCCGGCGCTTTTACCTTCTGTCCGGTCAGCATGCTCTTAAGCTGCAAGGCGTTCACGCCGGCCTTGCCCTCGAAGTGGTTGTTCGCCACCACGTACGTGACTTGCGCTATCTGCGCGATTTGCCCGATCCTCTCTTTCCATCCCGCCAATTCCGCTTCGCTGTAAAGATAGTTGTAGCGATCGGCGCCCGTTTCCGCCTGAAACCACTGATCGTAATTTCGTCCGTGCAGGCGAACATAGCCAACCGGGGAGGTCACGTGCTCAGTGGGCACGAGCGAGCGGCCAATCAGCGGTTGATCGATGTTGCAGAAAGCGACGTTCCTTTGCATGAAATCGTTGATGGTGTCGGGATTCTCCCAGCTGTCGTGGCGCACCTCGACCACGCGCGGATATTCGATGAACTGGCGCAACAGCTTCTCCAGGTATTCGCGGTTGAGCGATGTGTTCTTGAACGAAACCGGAAACTGAATCAGGAGCGCACCCAACTTCCCTTCTCCGGCCAGCGCCTCCAACCCCTCGCGCGCCAACGCCTCGTCTTCATCGTTAGGCCTGATCGATGCGGCGGAAGTGGGCTCCATGACCGCCATCGGATTGTGGGTAAAGGAGCGGTGCAGCTTCGCGGTGAACATGAAGTTTGGGTTCACCGCTTTGGCGGTGCGAACCCACAGCTTGGCCAGGTGGGGTTTGATGTGTCCGTAAAAAGACGTGTTGATCTCCACCATATCGAAGCAGCGTGCCAGGATATCGAGAGGGTGCTGTTTCCGGTGGTGCATCCCGGGCGGGTAGAAGATTCCATCCCAGTCCTTGTAGGACCAGCCGGCGGTGCCGACGCGGATTTGCGGCGGTGTTTCCACAATGTGCAGCAAAAACTTGCCTGCTGGCAGGTTAGCATAGGGAAGAGCCACGGCGGAGGGTGGCCATGGCAAAACTTTCTCCTTTTCTTCTCTCACGGCAGACTCTAGAATCAAGGTAATCCTATGGGAAGTTTCCTGCTGATGTTGGTGGTCGTTCTAAACCTGTCGCTTCTGGCGCTGGTGATCGCGGTCTGGCGCCGGGGAGCAGGCTCGTCGCATGCTGCTGAACTGGCGCAATTGGCGCGGGAATCGGCGTCGCTGCGCGAATCCCTGTCACAGAGCTTCGCAACCGCGACCGCTGATATGGCTACTCGGCTGGAGAACACCAAAGGCGACCTGCGCCAGGAAGTAACCGACCGTCTGGGCCAGGGATTTACGGAAATCCGCACCGCCGTTGAGGGTCAGTTGGCGGGCGGACGACAGGAGCAGACCCACGACTTGCGGCAGGCCCGCACCGAGCTGACTACGGCTCTAGCTCTGACTACATTGCAACTCAAGGCGGAATTCGACGCCCTGAACCAGAAGACCGCGCAGAGCCTGGACTCCATTCGCGACCGCGTCGATGCCAAGCTGCTCGCTATCACCGACCAGGTGCAGCAAAAACTCGATCAGAACATCAAGGAAGGCTTTGCGCATTTCGAAAAGGTCCAGCAGCATCTAAAAGCCGCGGAAGAGCAGCTGCGTGAAGTGGGCGCGTTGGGACACTCCATCAACGACCTGAACAACATGCTGAAGCTGCCCCACCTGCGCGGCCAGTTTGGCGAGGCCAGCCTGGAACGTTTGCTGGCGGATTTTCTGCCCGCCCACATGTTCGAGATACAGTCTTCCGCAGGGGATGGCATGGGGCGAGCTGACGCCGTCATCCAGTTTCCCGACCGGCGTCTGCCCATTGACGCCAAGTTTCCCCGCGAGCAGGTATTGGCACTGTTTGAAAGCAACGTAGAGGCGGAAATTGAAGAGGCGCGACACGAGTTCGTGCGGGTGATGAAAACCGAGGCCAAGCGGATCAAGGCATACATCCAGCCGGAACATGGCACCACCGACATTGCTTTGATGTATCTGCCCAGCGAAACGCTCTACATGGAAGCCATCCGCAACCGCGAGCTGGCGGACTGGCTCAACCTGCAACACGTGTTTCCCGTTTCGCCGAATACACTGCTGATGACGTTGCAGACCATCGCCCTGGTACACAAGTGGTACGAAGTCGCCAGCCGCTTCGAGAAGAGCCGCCTGGAGCTGGCCAAGGCACAGAAATCGTTCGATCACTTCCAGAACCAGTTCGAAAACGTGGGCAAGAACCTCAACAAGGCCCAGGAAGCTTTCGACACGGCGCAGAGACACCTGAAGACCTATCGCGGCCGGGTTACGGCGCTCAGTGGCCAGGAGCAGTTGGAGCTGGACGCGGCCACCGCGAAGAGTGATGAAGAACCCACCCTGCCGCTAGTCGACAAAGCCAGCGCCTAGCCCTACAAGCACAGCAGTCTCAAATCGAAACCGTGTGGGGCGGACACTCTTGTCCGCCGCTTTTGCAGTTGATTTTGGCGGAAGTCCTGCGGGTGTTTTGCTTGCCAATGCCTCGAATTTGCTGAGTGCGCAAAGTCCAAGTCAAAAGCGGCGGAAAAGAGTGTCCGCCCCACACGGCTTTGGGAAATTCCCAAGGACAAGATGTTGATTCGAAAAGAGTTGCCGGCCTTGCTGCGACTCCACCTAAGCGGTATATATCTTGATCTGTTCCACTTTGCGATATACTATGGTATATACCACAAGGATCGCTTATGCCTCGCACTGCCAAACTATTTCGCAACGGCCGCAGCCAGGCGGTCAGGCTGCCCTCGGACTTTCGCTTCCAGGGTTCGGAGGTCTATGTTCGCCGCGATCCCGCAACCGGCGACGTCATTCTTTCGCGGAGGCCGGAGTCCTGGCAGGATTTTTTCGAGCTGACCAAGACCATCGATGTACCCGATGACTTTCTGGCTGATCGCGGAGATACGCCTCCACAGAAGCGAAAGCTGTTCTGATGCCTGTCCGCTACCTGCTCGATACGAACGTGGCTAGCTACGTCATCAAGGGCAACGTTCCCCGGGTGCGGGAACGGTTGCTGAAAGTTCCCATGGCTGAAGTTGGAATCTCCGTGGTCACCGAGGCTGAGTTGAGGTTTGGGGTCGCGAGAAAACCTGACGCGGTCCGGCTGAAGACTGCGGTCGAGGAGCTCTTGCTGCGGGTCGAGGTACTTCCCTGGGACTCGGAAGCTGCGCGACAGTATGCCCGGGTTCGCGCCGTTCTCGAACGCGCCGGAAAGCCGATGGGCAACCTGGACATGATGATCGCCGCCCAGGCCCTGGCCGCGCAAGCCGTGCTGGTCACACATGATCCTGTGTTCCGGCGAGTCAAGCAATTGAAGATTGAAGACTGGAGCAAGGAGTAGTCGGCGAGGGCTGTCCTTCTTTCTTCCGCTTCAAACTTCACCGTGGCTGAAGCGAACCTGCATGCGTCACGGCCGGTTCCCGGCTAGCGGGCGAGGGCGCCCGCTCCACGCGGGCAAATTCCTACACTCCCCGCTTTGTCTTCAACTCCGTCAGCAACTGCTCGATACGGTCTTCTTTCTCCAGCGCCGCCAGGCGTTCTTCCACGTCGTCGGCGGCAATTTCGGTTTTGGCCTGGCTGTGTGCTTCGGCGTGGGCGACCTTGTGCTTCATGCGATCGAAGGCGGCGGCGCTGGAGCCGTTGCCGGAGGCCATTTTTGCCTCGCTGGCTTTGCCTACGGCCCGGGCACGGCGGTGCTGGGCGATGAGCAAGTCGGCCTTGGCTTGCGCTTCGGTGAGTTTCTGTTCCAGTTGGCGCAGCGCGGTCTTCAGGTTCTCCACTTGGGCCTTCTGGTCTGTGACCTGCTGGGCGAAGCCTTCGCTCAGGTCACGATAGCTCTCCACTCGCTGGAGAGCGGCGCGGGCAAGGTCATCCTGCTTCTTGTCGACGGATAGTTCTGCCTTACGCATCCACTCCGCCACTTTGTCTTCATTTTCTTTTTGCTTTTTTTCCAGCAGGTGCTGGTCGGCGATGGCTATCGCCACCTGGGTCTTGACCTGTAAGAGCTGGTTCTGCATGTCGAGGATTACCTGTTTGATCATCTTTTCCGGATGCTCGGCCTTGTCAATCAAGTCGTTGAGATTGGCGCGGACTAAGGTGGAAACTCTCTCTAGTAATGCCATGATGGGACTCCTTTGTTCGTTTCCGGAAGCTGTCAGCTTTCAGCTTCGTGTGTTTTGTGAACAGCTTCGCACTCGGCACAGTTGGTGCCGCGAATGCTGCTTCCGATTGCGACTCCGATGGCGATTCCTACCGCCAGCCAGATGGCGATGTGGCCTGCAAAGACGCCTGTCGCGGCGCCAATGCCGGCTCCCAGAGCAAGGCCGAGGCCGATTTGGGTCGAAGGTTTCTTCATGTGCGCTTGCCTCCAAAAGCAGATTCCTCGCGGACCATAGTCCGCTCGGAATGACAAAGTTTGAGAGACCGAGGGGACGGGACTGATCTCGCCCCCCACGACTAATCACTCTCCAAACTACTTCCCCGCTCCGCCCTTGGGTGGGAGCACGTCGGGCCCTGGGGGCTTGTCGCCGATCTGGCGGACTTTGCCCAGCAGTTCCGACAACGGCATGCCCGAAAGCGTTTCGAACAATGCCGGCACCTGTGCGGCCATCTTCGCGATATCGCCGGTAATCTTGTTCATTCCAGACGCATCGCCATTGCCAGTCGAAACAATCGTGATCTTGTCCACGTTGGCCAGCGGGCTGGCCAAGGCCCGGACGATTTCCGGCATCCCGGAGAACAGCTTGTCGATGACGGCGGCCTGGTTGTATTCCTGATAGGCCTCAGCTTTCACGTTCATGGCTTTGGCCTCGGCTTCGCCTTTCTTGAAGATGATCTCGGCTTCGGCCTCGCCCTGGGCGCGAATCGCCGAGGCATGACCGTCGGCCTCGGACATCAGCCGTTGCTTTTCGGCCAGGGCCAGAGTTTCGATCCGCTGACGCTCGATTTCCGCCTGCTTCAATACGGTCGCGATCAGCTCCTTCTCGCGGCGGTTGATTTCGGCTTCCTGTACCTTGACTTGTTGCTCTTTCTCGATCTGCTGCACCTTCACCTGCTCGGCGATGACCTGCTGCTGCATGATGTTGGTCTGGATGTCATAGGCTTTGTCGGCCTGCGCCTGCTGCCGCTTGGTGACTTCGATGTATTGCGCTTTCTTGACTTCGAGGTCACGCTGCGCTTCCGCCTGCTTGGCGAGGGACAGCGTTTCCGCAAGGACTCGCTCCTGATCGGCCTGGGCTCTGGCAACCGCGGATTCGCGTTGCGCCAGAGCACGCTTGATGGCGGTGTCGCGATCGGCTTCGGCCGTGGCCACGTCGGCGTCGCGCTTGATGCGTGCGACATCGGGCTTGCCCATGTTGGTGATGTACTCGTTCTTGTCGCGGACTTCTTTGATGGTGAAAGAAATGACCTCGAGGCCCATCTTGTTCATGTCCTCCGCGCAAGTGGAGCGCATGCGGTCGGAGACCATCTCCGGCTGCTTCACGATTTCTTCCACTGTGAGCTGGCCGATGATGCCGCGCAGGTGTCCTTCCATCACCAGGCGGATCAGGCCTTCGCGCTCCTGATCGGTCTTGGTGAGGAATTGTTCCGACGCGGTCAGGATGGACTCCATGTCCGACTTGACCTTGATCTGCGCTACCGCCTCGACCGTGACCGCCACTCCTTGCTTCGTGTAAAGATCCTGCTGCGGAGCCACGTCGAACGACATCAGCTCCAGTGAGAGCTCGCGGCATATCTGGACCATGGGGAACACCAGGGTGCCATGGCCCTTCACTACTCTCGTTCCACCCAGTCCGTAGACGATCAGCGCTTCATGGGGGCCAGCCTTGCGATAGAGCCTGGCCATGCCGCTCATGAGAAACAGAATGGTCATCACGCCCAGTCCGACGAAAATCCAAATCTCGAAAATGTGTGACATCCCGAACATATTGCCTCCTCTTTCGATTCCGATCTCAAGGGTCGACCACGAGGGCGCCCTTCGACTTCGCTCAGGGCAAGCTCCGGTACACGAAGGAAATCAAGAGCATTCACTTCATGTATTTTCGTGAGCTTTCTGGTTCTGTCTGATCACGTTCAAGTCGTTCATGACTCTTTCCGGCTCACGATGACCGAGGAACACTTCTCCGTCGGAAAGCATGATGCGAACGCCGGTGTTGCCCCAAACGTAGGCACGCCGTTCTCCGATGCCGCGGATGCCGTAGCCGCCCAGCGGGCTCCAGGGAGCAACCGCGTACGCTTTTATGTTCTGCAGCGGAATGGAGCGCAGGCGAAAGCCGAGAGTGCTGATCTCGACCCCATGGCCGGTGAAGCGATAGTGAAAACCGCTCCAGGCCAGTGCCGTTGCTCCCAGCAGAAGCAATGCGGGCAGAGTCATTACGAAGCGTAGTCCCTGCAATGGGATGATGGCGATCACGCCCAATTCAACTGCAGTGAGGACGGCAAAGACCAAGGTCCAAAGCGGAGAGCCGTGAACTTCCTCAGTTTCGACGGCTTCAGCCTGCCGAGGCAATTCGACGCCGCGCTTGGTTGCCAGAGCGACCGCCGTCACGCCAACAGCCGCGATGAAAACAACGGTGAGCGCGGGGACAACGTTGAGTGGGCGGCCATAGAGGTTGTTGTTCAGTACTGCTGCGTTGATGCTGAACAACACGCCGAGTACGACGTACACCATCGCCAGAAACGACCAGGCAAGCAAATCTGGCTTGCGGACCCGAGTGAGCGCCCAGGTAAAAGCCCCAAGCAGGAACACGGTCAGCCCCACAGCGAAGATGAGCGAAGCCTCACGCGGCATCCAGCCATTGGGTTGACCCGAGGCTCCGAAATGAGTCGCCATTCTGGTTGGCAGCTGATCCCAGACCGACCAATACTGGAGGCCCGTCAGGGGGAGGGCCAGCCAAAGCATCGCTGTCAGTGCGCGATAGAGTCTGCTGTCCATGTAGCGTCTCCTGGTATTATCGTCAGCCTGAAACTATTGCTGCAACGTTCTTACCAACTGAGCACGAGCGTGTACGCTGGCGCCTACATTGAGTCTTGCTCTCCGGATATCTCCGTCCACAAACGCCCGTAGGGGTTTCCCTTGTCTTACCCGGTTACTACCACTTCGGTTCCCTTGGCGATAGCCTTCCCATCTTCGCACCGGGCGCCGCAGGTACGCCGTGTGCCGGCCTGCGAGTAGATGAGCTCGCCCGTGCCTTTCTCGCGAATGGGAACCGAGACTCTGCCCAGGACGCCGACCATTTCGTAATCCGCCGGATCCATGCTTTCCTCGTGCGAGATCAGTACCCGGCTTAAAAAGAGAAAAACAATTCCTCCGCCTACCAGTCCGGTGAATACGGCCAGCCCGAGCCCTGAAACAAACCAGATGCTG
>JACXTT010006376.1_pt1 | contig 16833 bp, 12 predicted proteins | sample 9270951 | NCBI WGS metagenome assembly JACXTT01 (sample SAMN15532306, study PRJNA645909) | rock metagenome | isolation source: weathered quartz diorite | place: Puerto Rico | collected 2017-06-21 | reverse complement strand
CTTTGCCCCCCGGGCCGACGCGGCGGGTCGTGCCCGGTTCTCTCGTGTCCACGCGGCGCCACCCCGCCGGAGTGGTGAGCACGATCACCGCGGCGATCGCGCAGAACCACTCGAACGATCTGAATCTGAACGACTTGACGGTGCAGGGATCGTTCGAGGCGCGGTGGGAGCCGATCCCGGGCCGCCTGACAATCACCCCCGCGCTCTCAGGAGCGTCCCGGAAGTACGATCTCCAGGGTTACAAGGACGAGCACTACACGGGGCGCCTGCAGATCGCGTTCCTTCGCGTGCCACGAATCGGCGAGAACGCGGTGGCGCTCGAGGGGAGGATCGACCGTCTGCGGCAGACCCAGGTCACGACGGTCCGCCTGGACAAGTCGGTGCAGCTCACGATCGGACAGAGGTTCCGTCTCGGCGGCATGTAGCGGCGTTCGCGCCACCGGGCTCGAGTCTAACGCTGTCGGATCGCTGACGCCTCGTTCCCCTCGACCGCCTTCGGCGCTCCCGCACCTGCTCCATCCATCTCGAGATTCCGCCCACGATTCCGCCGCGCGTCTGATTCCTTCACCCGGCACGTCGTGGAATGGATCGTGCTAAAGCGAGTCTCACCCTCGCTCCTCGGCGCCCACGGCGCGGCCCTGCCGCGCGAATCGAAGGGGGTGCCGATATGAACCGCTTCAGGATGTGCCTCGTTGTCTCCGTGCTCGCACTCGCAGCATCACTGGCCGGGACGTCCGGATGTTCCAGGCAGGATGCGGGAAAGATCCTGGCACCCGCGCCTAGGCCGGATCCCTCGATCATCCACGAGGCGCACTGGATCACATCAGTGGATGAGCTGCGGGGGCTGACGGCGCGCGCGGGAAAGAGCCCGCTGATGGCGCGTGCGATTTCGGACGAGGCCCAAGATCCCGATCTCGAGAAGCACACGGGCGGCGTGGTGGGCGTGATGGCGACCACGGTGACCGGCGATCGAATCCGCGTGACGATGATTCCGTATCAGTTCCGAAGCGATGCCGATCACGCGCGCTACTTCGTTCTGAACGAGCTCAACGGCGCATCCCGAGTGGAAACCTTCGACCTGCTCCGCCGGAAACCGAAAGCCGGGGAAGACGGATTCCTGCCGGTGAACGGCGCCATTCACGGGTTGTGGATCCGATCCGGCTCGACCTACGCGCAGGACGTCTCCAGATCCGGGCATCTCGCCCCCGAGAGATTCAACCTCGCCAAGTTCGGGGCGTGCTTTGCCGCGGCAGGCGACATGGTCGCCGGCGCGGTGGACGCGGCGTGCGGGGCGATGGGGAACTGGCCGGGTTGCAGAGCCATCGGCAACTCGGTCGGCCTGGCCGGCGCCGCGGCCTATTGCGGGTGGCTGGCGTACAACGGTTGAGCGTCATGCGAATTTCCTGGATCCCGCTCTTTGTGGCGTTCATCGCGATTGGCTGCGGCGTGTTCGTGCTGCTTCCCCCACGGTGGTCTCCGGATCCCGCCCAGGGAATCCTCACGGGGATGGCGATGTACTTCGTGGGACTTCCTCCCGCGGTCGCGAAGGCTCGCGCGGCGACAGGATTGATTCCACCTCTCTTCGGGCCCGGCGGCATCCTGGCTGCTGTGCTCTACCGCGCGCTCTGGTTCCTGATCATCCTGGTCGCGATCGCGTATCTTTTCTTCGACCGGCGGAGCTTCTGGGATATCCGGTGGCCGGTGCTGATCCTGGCGGCGTGGAGCCTCGCCGTTCGATGGTGAACCGGGTGAGACGGTGAGGGGCGGGTCGCACGATGGGTCGCATGATGCCGCCGGGGCGGGCGCGGCGGCTTTGGCGAGGGTCAGCGCCCTCCCCGGTGATTTCGGGGGGCGCGCTCCCTCGCCGCTTTCTGGCGAAGGATGGGCTCCGAGCGCCGGTGCTTCTTCTTCGAGTGGTTGCGCTTCTGCTTCCGCTTCTTGCTCGCTTTTGCCTTCGCCTTCCCCGGGGCCTTCTCCGCCGCGGCCTTGCGCGCCTCCAGCTCCGCGATACGCTCCGCCACTCCGACGAAGGCATAGCGGAATACCTCGTCCACAGCGCTTACGGGAACCAGGGTCATGTTGGATCTCACCGATTCGGGGACCTCGACGATGTCCTTCTGGTTGTCCGCCGGGAAGACCACCGTCTTGATGCCTGCCCGGTACGCTGCCATGATCTTTTCCTTCAGCCCCCCGACCGCGATGACCTTGCCCCGCAGCGTCACCTCCCCCGTCATGGCAACGTCGTTCCGGATCGGAGCTTCGGCCAGGGCGGATGCGATCGCCATCACGATGGTGATTCCAGCCGACGGTCCGTCCTTGGGCACCGCGCCCTCGGGGAAATGGATGTGGAGGTCGTAGTCGTCGAATACCTCGGGGTCGATTCCGAGAAGCTCGGCGCGGGCCCGCACGTAGCTGTGCGCGGCCTGCACGGACTCCTTCATGACGTCCCCGAGCTGGCCCGTCACGATCACGCGGCCGGCGCCGCGCATCTTCAGGGACTCGATGAGGAGGAGATCGCCTCCCGTCGTCGTCCACGCGAGCCCCGTCGCCACGCCCACCTCGGCGTGCCCCTCCGCCATTTCGGGGAGCACGTAAGGAGGCCCCAGGAGCTTCTCGACGTCCGCCTCGCCAAAGGACCAGGTGCCGGTATAGCCCGTCGTCCTCTGGCGCGCGCATTTCCGGCAGACGGTCTCGATGGCGCGCTCGAGCTGGCGCACTCCGGCTTCGCGCGAGTACTCGCGGATCATCTTCACGATAGCCGCATCGTCGAAGGTGATGTCCCCTTCGTTCAGCCCGTGCTCCTTTGCGGCGCGAGGGATCAGATGGCGCTTCGCGATCTCGATCTTCTCCGCGTCCATGTAGCCCGGGATCTGGATCACTTCCATGCGGTCGAGGAGCGGCGCGGGGATGAAGTCGAGCACGTTCGCGGTGGTGATGAAGAGCACCTCCGAAAGATCGAAGGGAATCTCGATGTAGTGGTCCACGAAGATGGCGTTCTGCTCGGGATCCAGGACCTCGAGGAGCGCCGCGGCCGGGTCCCCCTGCGAGTCGTGCCCCAGCTTGTCGATCTCGTCGATCATGAACACGGGATTGCTGCTGTGCACGTCGCGAAGGCTTCGGATGATCTTGCCGGGGCGCGAACCGATGTAGGTGCGCCGGTGCCCGCGGATCTCGGCCTCGTCGCGCACGCCGCCCACGCTCATGCGGACGCAGTCCCGCCCCATCGCCTTCGCGATGGAGCTTCCCAGCGAGGTCTTCCCGGTGCCGGGCGGGCCCGCGAAGCAGAGGATGGGGCCGCGGAGATCGTTCTTCAGCTTGAGCACCGCCAGGTATTCGAGGATCCGCTCCTTCACCTTGTCGAGGCCGAAGTGCTCCGCGTCCAGGCTCTTCGTGACCTCCTCGAGATCGATCGGCTTGCGCACGGGCCGGTTCCAGGGCAAGGACAGGAGCCACTCGATGTAATTCCGGATGACGCCCGCCTCCTGAGTCGTGGGCGCCAGGTACCTCAGGCGGTTCGCCTCCTCGTATACGACCGACTGGACATGCGGAGGAAGCGAGAGGCCGTCGGCCCGGTCCAGGATCTGCCGCACCAGCATCTCCTGGGGATCCTCCTCGCCCAGCTGACGGCGGATCTCGGTGAGCTGCTGGCGCAGGAAAAACTCCCGCTGGTTCTTCTCCACGTTGGCCGAGGTTCGCCGCACCACGTCTTCGGCGACGCTGAGCCGCGCCACCTCGCTCTCCAGGGCTTCCGCCACGAGGAGGAGGCGCTCCCCCACGTCAAGCGTCTCGATCACCCGCTGCTTGGCCTCGACGGGGAGCCGGACGATGGAGGCGACCGTGTCGGCGAAGAGGCCGGGGTCGCCGAGATTCATGCTGAAGACGTTGTCCATCTCGGAGGGGTAGGAGTGGTCGAGCTGCGAGATGGTCTTGAGCAGGGCCAGGATCCGGCTGGCGAGCACCTTCACGCGCTCGGGCTCGACCGTGGGCTCGGTGGGACAGGAGACACGCGCCTCGAGGTAGGGTTCGGAGCGGACGATCTGCTCGATCCCGATGCGGCGCAGCCCCTCCAGGGTGACCTGGACGTTGCCGCCCGGCATGTTGAGGATGCGGATGATGCGCGCCGCGAGGCCGATCTTGCTGAGCTGATCGGGGTCCAGGTCCCCTTCCCGCTTGGCCGGGCTATAGACCAGGGCGATGAGCTGGTCGGGCTCGGAGTGGTCGCGGAGGAGGGCCTTGGACTGCTCCAGGCGGATCTGGATCGTGGTGACCCCCAGCGGGAACACCACGGTGCTCATGAGCGGGAGCACCGGCATCACCGAGGGTATGTCGCATTCGAGCATCCGGCCGATTTCTGCCATCGGTCGCTTGCTCATCCGGGGCGTCCTTTCCGCGAGGAAGGGAAAAGGGCGAGGGGACGAAGGCTCACGGTATCACAGCTTCCCGCCCGCTGGCCAGTTCGCCCCCCCGAATCCCGCCCCAAAAATCGAAAGGCCACCAGGGGAAGCCTACTGATGGCCCATCGATCTTGTTCTCCTATTCCGGTGATCGCAGGAGTTCGCCCTTCCTGCGCCGGAGGCAAGTCCCGACATCGAGGTGCCGGGTGCGGTTCCTACCAGCCGGCCTTGCCGGGCGGCGGTGGAGCGGTTGCAGCGAACGCGACTACCACGAGAATCGGAATCAAGAGCGCCATTCTTTTTCACCTCCCTTCGCTTCGTTGATGAGACTTTCGTTTGAATCGCTTGGCTCCTTGTTCGTGCCGCGGTGCTTCGGTGCTGCCCGTCGTTACCAGCCGGCCTTGCCCGGAGGCGGAGGAGCCGTACTGGCGAACGCGACGATCACGAGAATCGGGAGAAGGATTGCCATCACACACCTCGCTTCTGCTTCGGGTTTGCTGCTTTGGCCTTCTGTTTCAGCCTCTGACGACGGGACGTAAGAGCAGTCGCCGTGCCATTTGCAATCCGCTGAGAAACATTTCCCGTAGGTGTCTGTCTTACAGCGAAATAGAGGGCGTGCGAAATGCGGCGCGGGATCGATTTCAGGATGGGAAAAGAGACAACCGAAAGAGACGCTTCTGGCCTGAGGCCCTAAGTCTATGATTCACAGCAGTTTTGTGTGTCTGCTTTACTTGACTGAAGTTGTCTTGGCGACTTGTCTCGTTGGGTCGGCATGCCGCGCCCGCGGAAGCCCCCTGGATTTCCTTTCGGGCGACACATCCTCGGCCCGGAACGGAAGAAGGATCCGGAAGGTACTCCCCTTCCCCACCTCGCTCTCCACCCGGATCGTTCCTCCATGAGCCTCGACGATGCCTCGCGCGATCGAGAGCCCAAGTCCCAGCCCTGACGAATTGAATTCCGCGGTGCCCGAGGAGTGGAGGTTGACGTCCTTCAGCTCGACCAGCCTCGCGAAGATCTTCTCTTGGTCTTCCTTGGGAATCCCGATCCCGGTATCCGTGACCGCGATCTCCGCTCCCTCGGGCACACGCCTCGCCGAAAGATCGATCGAGCCGCCGTCCGGGGTGAAGCGAACCGAGTTCATGGCGACGTTCAGGATCGCCTGGCTGAGATAGTCGTGGTCCACGCGGGGGTGCACGAGCCCGGTCTCCACGCCGATCGAGAGCTGCTGGTTGCGCTGGGTGACGAACGGAGAGACCTGGACGGCGATCTCCTCCAGGATCTCCCCGAGATCGCAGGCCTGGAAGTTCGCCGGCAGCTGGTTCCGGTCCAGGAGCGACATGTCGGTGAGGTCGCGGGCCAGCCGTGTCAGGGTCGCCGTCCCTCGTCCGATCGCGGCGAGACCCTCACGCTGGGTCTCGTTCACCGGGCCGAGCGCGCCTCCCGCCATCATCTCCGCGTAGGCCTTGATCATCGTGACCGGCGTGACGATCTCGTGGGAGGCGATCGCGATGAAGTTGGATTTCATGCGATCGATCTCCCCCAGTCTCTGGATCTCGCTTCGCTGCGCGGCACGCATGACCTCGAAGTCCTGCGCGAGCCGCCCCATTTCGTCATGCGAGCGCACGTCCAGAGGGAAGTCGTAGTTGCCGACCCGCATCTCGTTCGCGGCCTGAACCAGGCGGCGAATCGGCCGCGTGACGCCGGCCGCGATGCCGAGGCCCAGGAGAAGGGCCAGGACGGCCGCGGCGGCTCCCACCCAGAGGAGGTCCCCGCCGATTCGCCTCACCATCGCGGTTTCCTGATCGAGGGAGCGGAGCAGCACGTAGCTCAGCTGCCCGCCCATCTCCATGCCGGACACTTCGCCGCGCAGCGCGAGGAACCGCTCGCCGGAAGAGGGCACCACCTCGAGCGTGGCGCCCAGGGGGGTCACACCGCGCTCCTTGTTCCGCGAGCGCCACTCGCGGGCTTTCTTCTGCAAGATCGCGCGCAGCGGAGCGGATTCGGCGATGGTGCTGCAGATGATCTCGCCGTCCACCGTGAAGACCACCTCGCTGCGCGTGGTCTCCTTCAGCGCCTGCGCCAGCTCCTGGTCCACGCCTCTCCCCAGAGTCAGCGTGCCGACCAGCAAGCCCCCCACGACGATGGGGACGACCGACACGCGGTAGGCCTTCATTCCCTCCATGACGTAACCCATGGCGGGACGTCTCGCGAGCGCCTCGTGGATGAGGGTCGAGCGGGAGATGTCGATGCCATACTGCCCCGGGCGCTCGGTCCTCGCCAGGATCACGCCCGCGTCGTCGGTCACGTCGAAGACCTGCGCCTCGGTGTCGCGCTGGAAGTCCGCCATCACCTGGGCCACGGTTTCCTGGTAGTCCGCGGAGCCCCGGTCCGATTTCGGGAGGGTGAGCATGGCGAAGAACTTGGGGTCCCGCGCCACGACCGCGCCGATCCACTTGAGCCCCTCCCCCTGGCGTTCCATCTGCTTCTCGAAGGAGAGGGCGGCGCGCGCCAGATCCGAGGTCACGGTGCGATTTTGCTGGGCGGCAACGCGGGAATTGACCGCGAGAAGCGCGGCGACGAGCACGGCGAGGATCGGGAGGGATGTGGTCGCCGCGATCTTGACTGCGAGGGAGACGCTCGGCCGGGGGAGCCTCACCGGCGTCATGGCATCAGCGTGGGGAGCGTCGCCGTTCCTCGCTCGGGGACCTGGACGGCGGCGGAACGCGTGCCGGAGCTGAGCCAGACCTTGACCGTGTGGTCTCCGGCCGGAACGTCCCCGATCCGGAAACCCCCCGAGGGGCCGATCAGCGCCAGGCGCGCAGTGGGCGAGACGATGATGTCACCGCGCATGTCGGAGTGGATGTCGCAATAGACCTGCACGACGCCAGGCTTCGTGAAGGTGATGCTCCGCGATTTCCCCTTGGGATAGCGACCCAGATCGAATTTCTTCGGTGGGGAGTACGAGAAGATGTTGTGAAAGACATTGTCGCTATTGTGGAACTCCACCTCCTGACCCGACACGACCGCGAGCACGCGGGGCACGAAGCGCTGTCCCAGCTGGTCCATGCGCGCGGGTGGACGCTTCCCTGCGGCCTCGGGCATGAGATCCGCGACCCACGCCACTCCGTACACCGTGTCCACCGCCGCCGGGGCCGCGGCCACGCCCGCGGTGGCGCTGAGCTGCCCCACGTAGGGATTCGGCTTGGAGGTGTCGTGAATCGAGAGATCGGCCGGCGCGAGGGAGACCGACCCTTCGATCGTCCCGGCGAGGGCGGGCTCGGCCGCGACGAGCGCGACCGCGAGAAGCATCGCCACGAGCACGAAGAGAAGGGTCCTCATCAGAACACCACGGAGAGCTGGGCGGCCATGAATGCGCGATCCACGGATGGCTTCGTGTTCACGCGCGACTCCTGGTGCACCAGCTTCGCGATCAGATTTGTCGAGGGCTTGAATCCGATCCCGATCTCGCGCTTCCAGAGGTCCGCGTCCCAGGCCGCGACGCCGCCCCCCGAGAGTGCGACGTTGCTGAACATCATGCGGTCGTAGCGGCCCGCGACGTACCACCCCGGAAGGACCGTCCACTTGCCTTCGAAGTACCAGGCCCTGAGATCCAGATTGCCGACGAAAGGCGATTCGAAGCGGTTCCAGACGAGCTCGGAGTAGAAGACGCCGTGGCCGTACGAGAGCTCCAGGTCCGATCCGCCGAGAACTTGCATGTACTGCTCCACCGTGTGCCCCTTCGGGAGATTGTCGTTCAGGTCGGCCTGGAGATACGGCCCCCGCGCGCCGGAAACACCGGCACGGAGCCAGGGTGCAGGCTGGAATCCGACGCGGGCCAGGAGTCCCTTCCCGTGGTTGTCGTCGTTCATCACGGGAGAGCCCACCGTCCCGTTCGTCACCCCCGCGGCGACCTCCAATGGAGCGAGGGTGCCCAGCGCGACGACTCCGAAGTCCCAGCAGTTCTCGTAGAGGATGGGAAGCGCGTGGCCGCCCTTGTAGCCCACGCCGGTGAGGCCCGCGCCCATGTAGCTCGTGAAGTAGCCCATGCCCGCATTCGCAACGATGTCCTCCCCGCGCACCGGCACCTGATCGTTCCGCACGTCAACGTGGTACTGGTACATGAGGGGCGAGCCGATGAGATTGTTCTTCGGAGCGTACGAGCGGTTCGGAAAGGCGCCCACGTGGAGAGGAATCTTGCCGGCCTCGAGATGGAGATCCCTTCCCCTGGGATCCGAAAGCCGCACGAATCCGCCGAAGAGCCGCATCTTCGTGGTGCCGTCGTCGTAGACGAACTCGGTGAACGCGTGGATGTGATCCTGGATGGGCGCGTCGGCGAAGAGGCGCACCCGGGCGGTGTGGAAGGGATTCTCGCCGTAGTTCAGGTAGTTGATGGTCTCCTGCTCGTAGCGCGTGACGTAGACGAGATCGAGGTCGGCCGAGAAGTTCACGGGTCCCGCCGAGGCGCACTCGCCGGGCACCCCCCAGAGCAGGCAGCAGAGCCCCAGCGCCACGCCGGCGAGACCCTCGGTCGTCCTTCCGGGAACGAGATTCCGCTTGTGGCGCATCGAGAAACCCCCGGGCCGCCACGGCAATCTGCCGTGTCGCATAAGGTTTCGGTATTCCAAGGGCTCATCCTGAGAGGAAACGATGGTGTAGACTGGCCGGATGGAGACTTCCGATTTACGCCCCGTTCCCCTCTCCGCTCCATCGCAGCCCGTTGACATGACTCCGGATGCGGGGATCACGCTGCGCCGCGGGACCACCCTGGAGCTTCAGGTGACCGATCTGGCGTTCGGGGGGAAGGCGCTCGCGAAAGTGCAGGGGCTCGTGGTCTTCGTGGAGAACGCCCTCCCCGGAGATCGCGTGATCGCCACGATTTACCGGAGGCGCCGCCAGTACGCCGAGGCGAGGGCCGAGAGCATTCTCGAGCCCTCACCGGCCCGGGTGCCCGCGCTCTGCACGCATGTCCCCATCTGTGGGGGGTGCCGATTTCAGGATTTCGACTACGCGGAGCAGCTCCGGCACAAGCAGCGGCAGGTGGAAGGCTGCCTGGAGCATCTGGGGCGCGTGCGCGCCGTGGTCCGTCCGGTCCTGCCCGCGACCGAGCGGTTCCAGTACCGGAACAAGATGGAGTACAGCTTCGGCCGCGACGATCGCGGGGTGCTGACGCTCGGGCTCCACCGCCGGGGTTTTTTCGACAAGCCTTTCGACCTCGAGTGCTGCCACATCGCGACGCCGATCTCGAGCGAGATCGTGCACGTGACGCGGGATTTCGCCCGGCGCGAGAACCTCCCGCCCTACGATCTCAGGCGTCACGTGGGGCTTCTTCGATTTCTCGTCGTGCGCGAGGGGATCCGGACCGGCGAGGTCATGGTGAACCTCGTCGCGAGCGAGCCTCATCCCGCTTTCGAACGCCTCGCGGCCGAGCTTCGCGAGCGCTTTCCGTCGATCCAGAGCGTGGTCCTGAACCTCACGAGACGGAAGGCTCAGGTCGCGGTGGGCGAAGCGGAGCGGCTTCTTTCCGGGAAGCCCACGATCCTGGAACAGCTGGGCGGGCTCACGTTCGAGATCTCGTCGAATTCCTTCTTCCAGACGAACACGAAACAGGCGGAGCGGCTCCTGGAAGCGGCGCTCGAGGCGCTCTCCCTGAGCGGTACGGAGCGCGTGCTGGACGTCTACGCGGGCACCGGAACCTTCACGCTCCCGATCGCGAAGCGCGCGGCCGAGGCGATCGGAATCGAGTCTTCGGCCATCGCGGTTCGCGACGCGGAGCGAAACGCGGCGAGGAACGGAATCGGGAACGCGAGGTTCTGGACCGGCGAGGCGCTGGAGGTGATGCGCGAGCGGCTGCGCCCCACGCCGTCGGAGGCCGCTCCGACCGTTGCCGCCGGCGCCTCGGTGGCGGCCGCCGGCGACGACTTCCATGCCGTGCTCGTGGATCCGCCTCGCGCGGGGCTCCATGCCGGCGTGATCCGGCACCTCATCGAGGTCGGGGCGCCGAGGCTCGTTTACATCTCCTGCAACCCCGGCACGCTGGGGCGGGATCTCGGGCTCCTCTGCCAGTCGCGCTACGCGGCGGAGTGGATCCAGCCCGTGGACATGTTCCCGCACACCCCCCACGTCGAGTGCGTCGCGGCGCTCCGGAGAATTGCGTGACGGCGGTGCGCTCCCTGCCCGACGTGAGCACGGCGGACGTGTTCGAGACCGTGCTCCCGAACGGGCTCAAGGTGCTGATCCAGGAAGTGAGGGCCGTCCCGGTCGTGTCCTTCATGGTCTGGTACCGGGTGGGATCGCGGAATGAGACGGCGGGGCAGACCGGAATCTCCCATCTCCTCGAGCACATGATGTTCAAGGGGACGCCGCGATACGGAAAAGGGGAGATCGCGCGGCTGCTCCAGCGAAACGGCGCGTCCTTCAACGCGGGGACGTCGTTCGACTACACCAACTACTACGAGGTCCTGGCCTCCGACCGGCTGGAGCTGGCGATGGAGATCGAAGCCGACCGGATGGTGAACGCGCTCATTCCGGAGGAGGAGCACCGGCTGGAGATGACGGTGGTCCGCTCGGAGCTGGAGCGGAACGAGGACAATCCACATCGCGCGCTCTATCAGGAGACCTTCGCGCAGGCGTTCCAGGCGCACCCTTACCATTGGCCGACGATCGGCTGGCGGAGCGACGTCGAGGCCATCCGCGCCGAGCAGATCCGGACGTACTACAGGGCCCACTACATGCCGAACAACGCGATCGCGGTCGTGGTGGGGGACGTGGAGCGGGAGCGCGCGCTCGCAATGGTGGAAGCGCATTTCGGCGGAATCGCGCCCGGGAGCCCGCCACCCCCCGTCGTCACCGTCCAGCCGCCTCAGCTTGGAGAGCGCCGCTTCAAGATCCGGAAGCCGGGAAACACGCGCTACCTCATGGTGGCGTGGCGCATTCCGGAGCTGGTCCATCCCGACAACTACGCGCTCGACGTCCTGGGGATCGTCCTGGGAAGCGGAAAGACCTCGCGGCTCTATCAGTCCCTCGTGGAGGGGAAGCTCGCGACCGAGGCGGAGGCCCAGAACGAGACGGCGCGCGATCCCTTTCTTTTCATCGCCCAGGCCACCGCGGCTCCCGGGATCCAGCTCGGAGCCCTTGAGGAATCGGTGCTCGCTCAGGCAGACCGCCTGAAGACCGAGCCCCCCTCGGCATTCGAGCTGGGTCGCGCCAGGAAGCAGATCCAGGCCTCGTTCGTCTATTCCAAGGACTCCATCCGGAGCCTGGGGCAGCAGCTGGGGTATTACGAGACCGTGGCCTCTTACAAATACCTTGATACCTATCTCTCCAGAATCGCGGCGGTGACGCCCGAGGATGTCTCGCGCGCGGCGGACGCCTATCTCGGCGAGAGCTCGCGCACGGTGGGCCACTATGAGCCGACTCCCGAGTAGCGCCTCCCCGGCGGGCACGGCGCGGGTGGCCGGAACCGTCAAAGCTGCGGCGGGAAGCGCGCGTCCGGTCCGGGTCGAGCTGCGGAACGGCCTCGTCGCCGTCTTCCAGGAAAACCACGCCAACCCCACCGTGGCGGTCCAGGGGATCGTGAAGGCGGGCGCCATCTTCGACCCCGCCCCCAGGAGCGGCCTCTCCCGTTTCGTCTCGGGGATGCTCGACCGTGGCACGACGAAGCGCACCGCGTTCCGGCAGGCGGAGGCGCTGGAGAGCCTGGGAGCGATCCTTCACTTCGACGCCGGACCGGAGACGGTCTCGATCTCGGCGAACATGCTCTCCGAGGACACGGGGACGGTGCTCGAGGTCATGGCCGACGCGCTCAGGAATCCCTCCTTCACGCCGGATCAGATCGAGAAGGCTCGGGACGAGATGATCGTCCGCGTGAAGATCTCGAACGAGAACACGGGCTACGTGGCCGCGATGACGGCCAACGAGATGCTCTTTCCTCCGGAGCACCCCTATCACCGACCTTACATCGGCACCGAGCCCTCGCTCCGCGTCATCGCGCGCGAGGATCTCAAGGCGTTCCACGCGTCCCACTACGGTCCGGACACGACCGTGCTGGTGCTCGTGGGAGACGTCGACCCGGAGGGAACGCTCGATCAGGTGGAGCACGCGTTCTCCGACTGGAAGACGCTCGACAGCCCCCCTTCCTTCGCCGTGCCGCGCGCGGCCCCTGCGGAGCGCCCCGCGCGCAGGATCGTTCCGATGAAGGGGAAATCGCAGGTCGATGTGGTGTGCGCGCTCCCCGGAATCGCGCGGACCGATCCGGAGTACTATCCGGTCATGATCATGAATTACGTGCTGGGAGGAGGCTCGCTCTCGAGCCGCCTCATGGATCACCTTCGCGACCGGATGGGGCTCGTGTACGGCGTCTATTCGAACTTGCACGCGGGCATCGGGGCGGGACCGATCCAGATCCGGGCGGGCACGAATCCCGCGAACGCGGATCGCACCGCGGACGCGATCCTGGCGGAGATCCAGCGCATGCACGACGTGGGTCCGACCGAAGCGGAGCTGACGGAGGCGGTGAGCTACCTCACGGGGGTGTTCCCGGTGCGCCTGGAGACGAACGCGGGCGTCGGGTCGCAGCTTCTCGCCGCGGAGCTCTATGGGCTCGGAATGGATTACATCCAGCGCTATCCCGAGATCCTGCGCGGAGTGGGCGTCGAGGATGTTCGCTCGGCGTCACGGAAGCACCTCGAGCTCACGTCGTACGTCCTGGCCATGGCGGGGAGCTACCCCGAGAATGGCGCGACCCGGGTAGGCGCGTGACCGCTCTCGTCCCCTGCCCTCGATCCCGCGGCTCCCTCCTCTCGACCCTGGCTCTGATCCTCCTCGCGGGCACGCTCGCGCCCCACGTGGCGCTGGCCAGCCGCATCTTCGTGCCGCGGGCCTACAAGTCGCTCCAGACCGCGATCGATTCCGCTCGAGCGGGCGATACGGTGTGGGTGGCCCCGGGCACCTACTTCGGCCCCTTCGTGATCAAGAAGCGGCTGGTCCTCTTCGGCGACGGCGGCTCCGACTCGACCATCCTCGACGGGAAGGGCAATGCGCGCGTGCTCCACGTGGAAGGGGTCGGGCGCGCCTCCATCCTGGGATTCCGGATCCAGAACGGAAAGGCTCCAGGAGGGAGCGGCATCTATTGCCTTCGCGACACGGCGCTCATGATCGCGAGCTGCGTGATCAAGAACAACTGGGAAACCGGCGTCGCATCCTGGCAATGCAGCCCGATCCAGATCGCGGATTCCGAGATCTCGGACAACCATGGAACCGGGGTGACGGCGAGCGACTCCCGAATGCAGCTAGTGCACGTGAACCTGCGCCGCAACGAAGGCCCTTCCGGAGGCGGCCTGGCGCTCACGAATTCGGAGCTTCTCGCCCGGAACTCCCTCTTCGAGGAGAATCGCGCGATGGGGGGCACGGGGGGAGGGATCTACAGCGAAGACTCCCAAATCATTATCCAGAGCTGCACGCTTCGAGGGAACAGCGCGGCCGCGGGAGGGGGCGGGATCGCGGGGAGGGACAGCACGATCCTTCGAATCCGGAGCACCCTCTTCGCGGGAAATCATTCCTCGACGGGAGGGGCGATTCTCACCGATCGCTCCTCGATCGACGTCAGCGGCTCCATCTTCTCGAAGAATCGCTCCGTGGCCGGAGGTTCCGCGATACACCTCCTCGGCCGCCGCTTCGCCGACGTGAATCCGCAGCTCAACAACAACACGTTCTATCGGAACGGCGTGCTGGTCGCGGACGGCTCCGACATCTTCGCCATCGACGTGGCCCCGGAGATCATCCGCAACATCTTCGTCGTGGACAGCACGGAGAAGAACCGACCGGTGATCGGGACGAGGGGAGTGCCGCGCTACGAATGCAATCTCGTGTACGCCTACCAGGGCACGATCAGGCCGCCGACCTCGACCACGCTCATGGGAAACCCCTCCTTCTGTGACGCGGAGAAGGAAAACTTCCACCTTCGCGACTTGAGCCCGGCGCTCGTCGCTCCCTGCGGTGTGATCGGGGCGGAGGGCAAGGGATGCGCCTCGTTCCGCCTCGTCCCCAGCCAGTAGGTGGCTGATGACTCCCCATACACATTCGCTCTGCCGGGAACTTTAGGGGCTTCGGGCGGTAGTGCTTCGTGAGGCTTTGGTGGCCGCGTAACTCTTTGTACCGCAAGGAGGTCAAATGATGGTGCTCAGGATGATGCCGATAGGCGCAGCGATTTTTGTGCTGTGTCTGGGCCTCTCATCGGTCACCCCCTCCCCCGCTCGTGCGGATGACGACTGGGGAAAAGGAGAGAAGAACCTCATCCGAATCGTGCAGGAGGACCAGGATAACGACCGAGACAGCGATCGAGTGTCCAGCTCCTCCGGCTATCTGGGGGTCCAGGTTCAGCGGCTGAGCGCCTCGCTCCGCCGGGCGAGGGGGATTCCCGAATCGACCGTAGGCACGCTCGTGAGCAACGTCGAGGACCAGGGTCCTGCCGACGAAGGCGGCATCAAGCGCGGCGACGTGATCCTCCAGGTGAACCGCGAGGCTACGCCGAATCCGAGCGATCTCGTCAAGATCGTGCACGATCTGGAGCCCGGCCGAAGGGTGCAGGTGCAGGTCTGGCGCGACGGCGTCACGCGTACCGTTACGCTCACCGTAGGGAGCCGTCCTCCTGGGGCTGCCATGACGCCTCCGATGCCCGGAATGGAGCCGCCGGATCTTCGCGGCGGGATGCCGGACGGACGCGGTGACGTGCTGCGCGGCATGCCCGAGGGGCGCGGCATGCCGGATGACCCCAGGATCCAGGTCTTCCGCCGGAGCCGGGAGGATCTCCAGCGCCAGCTTCAGGACATCCATGCGGACCTGGCCCGCCTCGAGCGGGAGATCCAAGAGCTTCGCTCCGAGCTGCAGCGTGGCGGCGCGCTGCAGCGTCGGGACCGCGACGGCGAGGAGCGCGAGCGCGGCGGTCGCGAGCGCGACGGGAACGACCGCGACAAGGATCGCGGAGACCAGGATCGCAGCAACGACAGCGACTAGCTCCTGAGAGGACGCAGACTTGGCGGGTGGGTGTTTCCATTGGGCGGTTCTAGCCCATCGAGAACCGTTCAAGCCCACCCGCCCCTCCCTCTCATAGCGCATCGCCAAAAAAACTGGACCGTAGCGACACCCGTGGTAGCATGCGGGCGCTCAGCGTCTCCAAGTTGCGTCGCGTATGCTTTTTGCTACATATCGGAGTGCCCAGTCCGATAAGCCTGGAAGGGACGCTCCCGTGTCTCTTTCGCGCAAGTCCGTACGACCCACATGGATGAGGGCTGGGAAACCTATGGGCTATCGACGTTCGATCGTTCCCCTCACTTGCGGCCTGCTTGTAACACTGACGCTCTTGTTCGACGTTCCGAAAGCGCTGGGGCAGGATTCGGCGACGCCAGGGCAGCCACCCGCCACGTCTGGGCAGCCGTCCGCCAGCTCCGGCGAGACCGGGGGGCGGATCGTCTCCACTTCGCGATCGCGCGCCTACAGGGCCGGGCAGACGCGGCCTCACCGACATCACCGACGGAGGCTCCGCCGGCAGGCCACCTTCTCCCTGCCTCAGGTCACACGCTATGGGATTCCGCGCCTTCACGCGAAGGCGGCGCTGGTGGTGGACGAGACCAGCAACAAGGTCCTCTTCCAGAAGAATCCGTCCCAGCTCTATCCCATCGCGAGCCTGACGAAGCTCATGACCGCCCTCGTGTACTTCCAGACGAATCCGCAGTTCGACCAGGTGGTCGAGATCATGCCCGATGATGTCCGCCATTCCAGCAGGTCCCACATCCGCCCGCGCGAGGACATCACCGTGCGCGACCTGCTCCATGCCGCGCTCATGGCCTCGGACAACGTGGCCATGAAGGCGCTCGTCCGCTCCTGCGGGCTGCCGCGGGATGAATTCGTTCGGAGAATGAATGCGATGGCGGACTCGCTGAACCTCGAGGGCACCCATTTCGTCGAGCCGACCGGCCTGGACGAACAGAACGTCGCGACGGCTCAGGCGATCGCGGCGCTCTTGCGCATCGCCGCGTCGAACCCGGTCGTAAGCTCCATCATGCAGAAACAGACCTACACGTTTGCTTCGAACCGGAAGCTTCATCGACTCGTGAACACCAACCGCTTGCTCAAGAGCAAATGGCGCATCACGGGAGGGAAGACGGGGTTCATCAACGAGGCGGGCTACTGCTTCGCGACGATGGTCGAGACCCCGTCGGGCACGGAGGTGACCGCGGTCCTGCTCGGAGCACCCAGCAATCGTCTCCGCTTCGCGGAGGCGAGGCGGCTCCTGGACTGGACCTTCCGCTTCGGGCTGCCGCAGGCGTCTGCGGCGAATGGCAACGAATAGCGCGTGCGGACCCCCGGCACGACCGCCGGCTTCCGACCTTCCAGCTTCAAGACCCTTCTCGTTTTCGCTTCCCTTCTCCCCTCGCTAGCGCTC
>JACXTT010006375.1_pt1 | contig 16837 bp, 13 predicted proteins | sample 9270951 | NCBI WGS metagenome assembly JACXTT01 (sample SAMN15532306, study PRJNA645909) | rock metagenome | isolation source: weathered quartz diorite | place: Puerto Rico | collected 2017-06-21 | reverse complement strand
GCCTATAATGCACAGGGCTACATAAAAATTGTTTTTCATCATGTTGAATTATAGGGGTTTAAATATATTATGAGTATTGTATTGCCGAACGGCCCTCCCCGGATCTTTGCTCCTTGTTCCTAAAATCCTTATTTCATCAAAGCCATTGATTGAATTTTTTAATGTACCATGTTTTAACCAGCTGGGTGAGTACACAATAAGCTGTCAGTATGCCAATTAACCAGGGGAAATAAATCAGCGGAAGTGGCTGCATCTTTAAACTTTCGGCAAATGGCGAAAACGGGATCAGGATACCTATCACCATAATGAGTGAGGTTAATGCGATGATGGGTGTGGTTGCCCAGCTTTGTATGAAGGGTATTTTACGTGTCCGGATCATGTGCACGATGAGGGTTTGGGATAACAGACCTTCGATAAACCATCCGCTTTGAAACAGCTGTTGATGGGCCGGACTATTGGCTTTGAATACAAAGAACATGACCGCAAAAGTGGCGTAATCAAAAATGGAGCTGATAGGGCCGATATACAGCATAAACCGGGTGATGCCCGATGCATCCCATTTTTTGGGTTTCTCGATAAATTCCTCATCCATAGTATCCCAGGGGATAGATATCTGCGATACATCATACAGTAAATTCTGAATCAGAATTTGAACCGGAAGCATGGGCAGGAAGGGCAGGAACGCGCTTGCACCCAACATGCTGAACATATTGCCAAAATTGCTGCTCGCGGTCATTTTAATATATTTGATGATGTTGCCAAATGTCCGGCGGCCATAGATCACGCCTTTGCGCAAAACCATCAGATCTTTCTCGAGCAAAATAATATCAGCACTTTCTTTGGCGATATCCACGGCAGTATCTACGGAAATGCCAACATCGGCGTCTCTTAAAGCAGCTGCATCATTGATGCCATCGCCCATGAAGCCAACAGTATGCCCTTTAGATTGCAGTATTTTAACCACCCGTGATTTTTGCAGGGGACTAAGTTTGGCCAGGATAGAGATGTCATCTACCTGGTGTTTCAGTTCGTCATCACTCATTTGTTCTACGTCGCTTCCGAGCAGGATGCGGCTGTAGGGTATGCCCACATCGCGGCAGATTTTTTTAGTGACGATCTCGTTATCGCCGGTGAGTACTTTTACATTAACCCCTAACTTTTGTAAAGCCTCGATAGAGGTTTTTGCCGATGGTTTCGCGGGATCAAGGAAACCGATAAAGCCGGTAAGGATCATGTCCTTTTCGTCATCTACAGAATAGGTAAGGGCGCGGTCGTCAAACTCTTTAATAGCCACCAATAAAACCCGCAGACCTTCGGCATTTAACTTTTTAGAAGTATTGAGGATCATGTTTCTCCGGCTTTCATCCATCGGCATAATCTTGTCCGATTCGATGTGCAGCTGTTTATCCTCGCCGGGATCAAAAGCGTAATTGCACAAATCCAACATTTCTTCTACAGCGCCTTTACAGATGAGTAAATGTTTGCCGTTCCGTTGTTTTAAAATAACAGACATACGGCGGCGCTGAAAATCAAAAGGGATCTCGTCAACTTTTAAATAGTACTCTTCTACTTTTAGGTATTCATGAATTTCTATATGCTCCAGAACAGCTACATCCAATAAGTTTTTCAATCCGGTTTGGTGAAAACTATTCAGGTAGGCCCATTTTAATACTTCCTCATCCTCATCTCCAAAAATGTTCAGGTGTTTTTCCAGCACAATTTTGTCCATGGTCAATGTGCCGGTTTTATCGGTGCACAGAATATCCATGGCGCCTATGTTTTGAATAGCGCTAAGTCGTTTAATGATAACCTTTCTTTTGCTCATGTTAACGGCGCCCTTAGCCAGGTTGGCCGTTACAATCATGGGTAACATTTCGGGAGTTAGTCCTACAGCAACCGCAATGGCAAATAGGAGCGCTTCCCACCAGTTACCTTTAACAAGTCCGTTGATTAAGAATATCAGGGGAACCATAACCATCATGAACCGGATAAGTAAATAACTTACCTTGTTTACCCCCTTATCAAAACTTGTTTCGGCACGTTTGCCAACAATGTCTTTACTAAGCGAACCAAAATAGGTTTGATTGCCAGTGTTTACGCAAATGGCCATAGCCGAACCGCTCACCACATTGGTGCCCATAAAGCATATATTATCCAGTTCAACCAAAGGTTTGCTGTCTGCATCCCGCACGGGCAAGCTCCTTTTTTCAACCGGTAAAGATTCGCCGGTTAACATGGCCTGGCTTACAAAAAGATCTTTGGATTGCATGATGCGGCAATCTGCAGGGATCATATCCCCGGCCGAAAGAAATACAATATCGCCGGGTACCAGTTTTTTAATATCGAATTCTTTTTTACCAACCGGTTTCCGTAAAACGGTTGCTGTGGTGGTAACCATGCTCTTAAGTTGCTCGGCTGCCCGGTTACTCCGGTATTCCTGAACAAAGCGTAACAGGGCGCTGGTCATCACCATAATGCCTACCATGAGCACGGTTTTATAATCGGCCTCTCCGGGCTTGGCCAGCCAAACATCCAGTATAAATGATATGGCAGCAATAATAAGCAGGATACCAATGAAGGGATTGATAAAAGCCTCAATCAATTGTTTGAACCAGGATGGCGCTTTTTCATGATGCACTTCATTCAACCCAAATCTGTCCAAACGATCCTTAGCTTGGGCCAATGATAAGCCTTCCGCACAGCTATCCAGCATAGCCAGGAAAAAATCCTGATCGTGGCTTGAAGCATTCTTGAGTTTGGTTGCCGCGGCTTCTTCATTGCCGTTCAGCAGGATCTTTTTTCCGTCAGCTGCCACTTTTCTTAGTGAGGTTTTATTGATAGTCAGCATTCCTTAATATTTATAGGGTCTTTAAAATGAGTATTAATGTACCGGCTAATAACATTCCAGTACAGGTAAAGCGAATAAGGCGCAGAGGTTTATAGAGCTGTAAGCGGCCTAATATGATACCAGCGTTTAGAAACATCAGAATAGCGCCCGCCAACCAGTAGTTTAGCCTTTGATCATGAATATTTAACCATTGCACAGCCACGCTAAACAGGAAAACATACATGGAGGTACTAAAAGCAAGTAGTAAAAGATTATCTGGTGTATAGCTAATCACCGGATGAGTAACCTTCTGCTGAAAAAGCTCTCTGCAAATATTAATAGTCACAGACAATAGCAAACCCATACCCAGCAAATTCGGATTGCTACCAGTTAAGTAATGCGCCCAGCCTCCAACCGTTTTACCCAATAGCAGCATCTGATACTGGACTATAAAGAGTAGCAACAGGATGATAATCCATTTCCTGTTGGATATAGGAGCGGTTTTGCTCTCGGTTAACCCGGCTATCATCAGGTTGTCGGCAGCTATGCCTATGGCTATTAATATGATGGCGTATAGTATCATTTTAGTTTTTACAGATCGTTTTCATGGCCGGCTTTATTCCAGCTTACTTCATAAACCTGGTGCTCTATGGTAAGGCGGCCTGCTATTTTTTCCATGGTGGCATCTTCATTACCATTGGCCAGGATCTCGGCGGTGATAACGGCTATGGTGCTGTCATTATCGTCGGTGCTTTTGAGCGAACGAAGCAGAATCTTTTCATCATGATTGGTAAACTGCAGCAGCAATACCCGAAGATGATTTTCAACCTCCTGCCTGCATTTAATGATGATGAGATAGTGCACCGGAACGGATGCATCCTTATGGATAGGCAGCTGACTTAGCCGGGTACCCAAAGGACGCATTACTACATGGGTAATAATAATAAATGCCGACCCGATACAGGCTTCTGCAATAAAACCTGTACCACAGAACGCGCCCACAGCTGCTGAACACCACAGGGTAGCTGCAGTGTTTAAGCCCCTGATATTAACGCCATCTTTCATGATGACGCCGGCACCCAGGAAACCTATGCCGCTTACTACGTAAGAGGTTACACGACCGGTGGCATCACCACCTATCTTTGCCGCTAAGGCTACAAACATACTTGCTCCCAGGGCTACCAGCATATTGGTGCGGAGGCCTGCCATCCGTTGCCGCCACTGACGCTCGGTACCGATTACGGCCCCGAGTATAAAGGCTACGGTTAGCCTTAAAGTGAAATCATAAATTGTGAGCATGGCGAATTTTCCTCCTTTTTTTTAGTTGACGGTAATCGAAGAGTTCGCCGGCAGGGCTGCTGAAAAAGATATGATTAGAAAATACCTCTTGTTCGGCACCGTTATTGATAGCGGGCATATGGTTTGAACTTCCACCATCTTCCAGATAGTGGCGGTTCAATTTGCTGAAAGTCAGAAATTTGAACATAACGCTGTTGTTGTGCCGGCCTCATCAGCATAACAGGGTTATGTAATAGGCGGGCGGTTAACTATTAATTATTAAATACGATTCGGGGCCTGAGTCCATCTGTTGTTTTTTATTGTGCAGCAAAAGTAAGGCGACTTTTTGAAAAAGGCCGTTAGAGGAGAAACAGAAATTTATTAGAAATTTATTAGAAAATAAAGGCTAAACGTGCAGGAGTAACACGGTAAAAGTGCTGCCTTTGTTTTCTGTTGAGGCAACAGTAATAGTGCCGCCATGCATGGCGATTATTTTATCGGTTAAGGATAAACCTATGCCGTTGCCCCAGGTAAAATCCTTATTGGTGCCCCTGTAAAATTCCGAGAAAATATGCGGAATATCCTGTGGCTTGATGCCAATACCATTATCTTTAAATGCCAGGATTACTTTGTCATGCAGGTACGTGATGGTTACGGTGCACAGATGATCGGGCGAGAATTTGCAGGCGTTTTCCATGAGGTTGATGAATGCCACTTTTAAAAGGTATTCATTCCCCATCACAGAAATATTATCATCATCCTCTATTTCCTGCTCAAATAGCACGTTCACATTAAAACCATCCATTGTTTTGATAACGGTTTCACGGGCATCCATCAGTAATTCATCAATCCGCAGCTCTTTCATCCTGATTTCTTTTTGATCAAAATTAGCTTTAGCCAGATCAAGGAGACCGTTGGACAGTTTTACCAACCTTTTGGCATCATGGAGCGATAAACCGATCACCTCCTTATATTCTGCTATGGAACGATCTTTTATCAGGGCAAGCTGCAGCTCCCCAACCACCGTAGCCAGCGGGGTGCGGAGTTCATGGGAAATGTTATTGACAAAACTTTTTTGTGCATTAAAGGAGTTCTCGAGCCGGTCGAGCATTTGGTTGAAAGTGATGGCCAGTTCGCCAATTTCGTCCTTTTCGCTTTTTACAGGTACACGCATATCCAGGCGGGTTGCTGTAATTTCTTTTACATTATCAATGATCTCGGCAACAGGTTTCAGGGCCCTGCCGGCAAAGTAATACCCTGCAATAACGGTAAAACAGATAATGATGATAAACGATATGATCAGCGTGTTTTTTAATTCGCCCAGACGTTGGATTCCATATTCGTCATTAGCGGCGGCTGTAAGGACATAGTTTTTACCATGATGCGTATATAAAAGCCCAACTACCTGCAAACTGCCTTGGTCAAAGGTGATCTCTTTCTGCTGAACGATCTGATCGATCATTTTCCGGGTTTCTTTTACTTTATCAATCTGCACCGCATCATGATATAATAGGTTAAACGAGGTATCGTAAACGGCCACCTCTTCCTCGAACAACGAGTTGGCGGAATTTTTATAGATCAATTGTAATACCGATGGGGCAACTTTAGCATCAAAAAGCAGGTTGGCTTTGGTTATGGCCTCTCTTTTAAGTTGTTTGAAATATTCATCTTTACGGGTTTGTGCCGAAGAAATGTATATGAATATAGAAAAGGCTAGCAGGAGCACCCCGAACAATACTAAAAACAACAATAAAAGTTGGTTCCTGATCTTCATCCTTCTTTAAAAATAAAGCCCATTCCCGGCTTGGTGTGTATGAGTTTGGTGGAGAAATTCTTATCGATTTTTTTTCGGAGGTAGTTGATATATACATCAATAAAATTGGTGCCCGAATCAAAGGTATCCCAAACTTTTTCGGCTATCTCGGTTCTTGATAAAACCCGCTGGGCATTCTTCATCATATATTCCAGTAGGCGAAATTCTTTAGGGGTGAGGTCGATCACCTCATTATTCCTGGTCACGATTTTGGTTTGCAGATTCATTTCCAGATCGGCAAAGCGTAAAATAAAACCCTGGTTAAAAGTGTTGTTATGCTGAACCCGGTTGGTTAGGGCGCGGATACGTGCATGAAGCTCCCGGAAATCAAAGGGTTTTACCAGGTAATCGTTAGCTCCAGCATCAAAGCCTTCCACTTTATCATCTGTAGTGCCTAATGCGGTCAGCATAATGATAGGAATGTCGGGTCTTGAGCTTCGTATTTCTCTGCACAGGTCTATCCCATTGATCTTTGGAAGGATGATATCCATCAGGATCAGATCAAATTCTTTTGATAAGGACAGTTTTTTTCCCATTTCCCCGTCGTATGCAAGCGTTATCTGGAAGCCATGTTCTTCGAGACCTTTTTTGATCAGCTCGGCTACTCTTTGTTCATCTTCAATAACGAGTATGTGCATAGGGATATCATTTACCTGCAAATCTCTGTATAATATTTGAAAAACTGCTAAGTGCCATTATAAGTGACTTATGGAAATCGCTTTTAGTTCAAATGGCCAATGGGAGGCACCTGACGGAGCCTTTTAAAGGAATATTTTCTACCTATAAACAGTTTACTCCTCCGGAGTTTAACGAATAGTACAAACGTAACTCCGGAGGAGTAAACTGTTTATAGGTAAAGTATAGAAAAAGAGATGGCTCCGTAGGTGCCACCTCTTACCGCTACCTTAAACTACGTAGTTGCAGGTGGATGAACAAATGTATAATTACGATAAAGCAGCCATAACATGCTAGGTAATACGATCAACAATAATGGCAATGCTGCCAAGAAACCACCAATAACCGCGATGGCCAATGGCTGATGCAATTGCGCCCCCGCTCCTATGCCCAATGCCAACGGTAACAGGGCGATAATAGCCCCCAGCGCCGTCATCAACTTAGGGCGTAAACGGGTAGAGATAGAATAGATAATAGCCTCGTTGATATTATTATGTTTGGTGCTTTCCCTAAACTGCCAGAAGGTGAAAATGGCATTTTCGCCAATGATGCCCACAATCATGATTAAGCCGGTATAACTGCCTACGTTTAACGGGGTACGGGTTAACCATAAGGCCAGAAAACTACCGCCAATACCCAGCACAGCTACCACCAGGATAAGAAATGCGATGCGAAACTGTTTGAACAGAAAAAGGATCACACCAAAAACCAGCAGGCTCGAGGTGATCAGAATGATCAATAGCTCTTTGAATGATTGCTGCTGCTCGGCATAAGCTCCTCCATATTCCACGTGATATCCCGTTGGTAAATTAATGGCGCTAATATTCTTTTTGATAGACGGCATCACAGAGCCCAGATCCACATTATCCAGCCGGGCGCTGATAACGCCCATGGCCTGCAGGTTTTCGCGTTGTACTTCCGCGTCGCCTGTTCTTAACTCTACGTTGGCCAACTGACTGATCGGTAAAGGTTTGCCGTTGGGTAAAAAGACGGTTAGGTTTTTAAGACTGGCCACATCCAAAGAACGATTGCCAGGATACACCATACGGATAGGCGATTGTTGTTCCTTCTCGAACAAACTACCTATTATATTGCCCTGTAATGCAGATTGTACCTGCGTTTGCAGATTGGCGGGTGTCAGGTTATATTGGGCCAGCCTGGTATAATCGGGTACAATATTTACCGATGGACCGGCAATCACGATACCATCAAATACATCGGCGGTGCCTTTTACGCTGCTTACAGTAGCTGCTATTTGTTTAGATAGCTGTTGTAATTTAACCTGGTCATCCCCAAAAACTTTAATCTCGATGGGCTGTGTAGAGGTCATCAGATCGCCCAGCATATCACCAATTACCTGTCCAAAATCTACCCGCAGGGCAGGTTGGGTAGATTCGATTTTCTGCCGCAGATCGCCTATCACCTCTTCGGTAGTTTTATCGTGACCTTTTTTGAGCTGTATCAGGTAATCGCCGGTGTTGGGTTCGGTAATAAAAAAACCCATTTGCGTACCTGTTCTGCGTGAATAAGCAGCCACTTCAGGATCTTTGATGATAATCTTCTCAATATCACGCAGCATACGATCGGTTTCTTCGAGCGAGGTGCCGGGAGGCGAAGTGTAATCCAATACAATACTACCCTCATCCATGTCTGGTAAAAAGCCTGTTTTTAGTCCTGACGGGATAAAAACAATGATCGCGGCAAGTGCCAGCATCATGATGATACTCAAATAAGGGCGTAATATAAAAAAGGATACCCAGCGCTGTCTTCTTACACCGTGGGCTTCTTTAACCTGTACACTATTGGTTTGTTGGTTGCGGGTAAGCAACAGGTATATGACCGGTAGGCCTATCCAGGTTACAAAAAAGGAACACACCAGAGTAATGATCATGGTGTTGGTCATTACCTTAAAATAGGCTCCGGCAACGCCCGTCATCATAACGAATGGGATAAAAATAACAATGGTACTGATGGACGAACCTACCATGGCCGGGAAAAGGTAATCAACGGCCCGTTGAAGCAATGTTAGGGTAGGCTCTTCAGGATGCTCCTCATGCGTACGGTGAATCTGCTCCACCACAACAATGGCATCATCAATGATCAAACCTATGGCCGCTGCTATAGCGCCCAATGTCATGATATTAAAAGTATAACCCAATGCGTACAGCACAATGAGGGTTAAGCAAAGTGTAACCGGTATGGTGACCAGTATCGTGGTACTGGCTTTTACCGATCGTAAAAAGATGATAGCTACAATAATAGCCAACGCCAGTCCGATCCATAAACTATCACTTACGCTTTTTACGGAAGCATTTACAAAATCAGCCTGAACATAATATGGTTTTATGGTTACACCAGGAGGAAGGATCTTTTGCAGATCGGCTACCTTTTGGGTCATTGCATCAGACAGGTCTATCAAATTGGCATTAGGTTGTTTGATTACGGCTATCAGTACACCCTCGTGGCCATTGGCGTTTACTTTGGTGTACTCAATACCGGGATTGATCTGTATGCTGCCAATATCTTTAAGCTGTATTACCCGTTTACGATTATTGCTGATCACCAGGTTTTCCAACTGCTGACTGGTATTTACAGAGGCATCTGTAACGGTTAAATACAACATCTTATAATCAGACAAATAGCCTTCAGACTTGATGAAGCCGGTTTGAGCCAGGGTATTGGTAATAATGTCTGGCGTGAGCCCCAGGGAGCCCATCTTTTGTGTATTAAGCACCAGCCAATACTCTTTGGTTTTACCGCCGATAACCCTGATCTCCGATACTCCGTCAACCTGCGACAGGAACGGTTTTACGGTATAGGTAGCCAGCTGTTTTAACTCAATGGGCGATTTGCTATGGCTCTCTAACGTGTACCCGCTTACCGGCAGGATGGAGGGGTTCATTTTTTCAACACTGATATTCACTTCGGGCGGCAGATCATTTTTGATCTGATCAATACGCGATTGTATCTGCTGCTGGCTCAGGTCAATATCTGCGTTCCAATTCATGAAAGCTGATATTTCACAACTTCCGCGGCTGGTAGTACTGCGTACATATTGCAGGTTGGGAACCTGTTTCACGGCATTCTCCAGCGGTTTGGTCACCGTGATCATCATTTTATTTACCGGCTGTAAACCGGCATCGGCTATGATCTTGATCTTGGGGAAAGTGATCTCGGGGAAGAGGGAGGTTTGCAAGCGCGAATAAGCAAAACCACCACCCAATAGTATGATGAACAGCATCAGACTGATGGGCTTTTTATGGGTGATGAAAAAGTTGTTCAGGTTCTTCATGGTTTCACAATTTTCACTTTGGCAGTATCGGCCAATCCATAATTACCTGTTATCACAATTCTGTCAGCTGGTCCAAATCTGGGTGAGAGGATCTCTACCTGGCTCTTGGTTTCGATTCCTTTTTGTACAGGAATCTTAACGGCTGTAGTATCATTAATGAGTTTCATTACCCAAAAATCGGTTTGTGTTTCATTGGCCAGCACGGCAGATTTGGGTAGTGAGGGTACATTGCTTTTTGCCGATTTAATAATATGCGCCCTTGCCACCAGGTTTTCGGGAATCGGATCGGCGCTGTTAACTTTGATTACTATACCTTGTGTTTGCGATAGCGTATCAACCGAAGGCATAACCGATGCTACCCTGCCACTAAGCGTGTGGCCACCCGGTAAAGTGAGTATAATATCCTGATTATTGCGTAAAGTACTTTGAAGCTCATAAGGTAATTGCATTACAAAGGCAAAGCTTTCCTTATCGCTTATAGCGGCCAACTGCTCGCCATCCTGCACATAATCGCCAAGCTGGTGCATCAGTTGGGTAATATAGCCGCTGCTTGCTGCCTTAATACGGTTTACGCCCGAAAATTTAAAAGTAGTATCCAGCACATTGATGGTATTGCCGATACTTTGCGCTTCTTTTGTTTTAATAGTGAACAGCAATTGCCCCGCATTTACATACTGCCCTGGTTTTACATATACATGTTGAATGTAACCTATTGCATTAGCCTTTACATAACTTTTTTGCATAAATGACGAAGTGGCATTCAGGCTTATAGAATCGGCCATTGTTCCGTTGCTGATGGAAGTCACCGTAACCGGTGTTTGTGATTTTACAGGGGCGTCGTCAGCGGCCGCAGTATCATGATTACATGCTGATATAGTTAATAGCAGACATGCACAGGCGAGTGCTACAAATTTAAAATATGGCGATGATAAAGTCTTCATATTATCGGTTCCAGTAGTTGAGTTGGTTAATGAGCAGCAGTCTGCTGATGGTATTTTGCGTAAGAAGGTTACGGATGGTCAAATAATTATTGATAGCCAGTATCAGATCGGCCATCCGGAGATCGCCGGTTTGCAGTAGTTTGGTATCCACCTTTATTAAGGTTTCAGAGTATTTGAACTGAGTATTGATATCGGCTATCAGGTTATCATATCCATCAATTTGTTGGTTCAGCTGGATGATCTGCTGGTTGTATTGCTGAGCAAAAAAGCTCTTATAGTTTTTGCGTGATTCTTCTTCCAGCGCAAGCTTTTTGTAGGATACCTTACGCTGCCCACCATCATAAATGGGTACAGTAAGACTAAAACCTACACTAGCACCAAAATGCTTATAATAAAGGGCTGTAAGATCGGAGTTATAGCCACCATCGGCAAAGGCTTTTACCTGGGGTTTATAGCTATAGTCTATCAGTTTGCGGGTATTTAGCAGGCGTAAACTATCAAGCGCATACTGTCTGAAAAATATGCTGTTGGTTTTATCGGCAGTAATAGCTCTTTGCAGCGCCGGTTTTTCTAATTCGGCAACCGTGGTATCTGTAATTCCGGCAAGGTAATTTAACGTGGCAAAATCTGTTTTATACTGCAGCGTAACTTGCGAAAGTTGTAAAGTTGCCTGCTTTAAAGTAACCAGGAAGGTAAGATAATCGCTTTGGTGGTACACATTGTTACGGGTCAGTTTTTTAAGCAAATCTTCTTCGCTGTTTAGCAGGGTTACCACCTCTTTATTAAATTTTACCTGTTGCAGGCTACCGAACGCAGTGATGTATTGGGCGGCAATAGTGCGGCGTAGATCCTGCTCAGAGAGTTTAATGTTATTGCGTAAGGAATCGCGCTGAAGGCCTATGCCGTTATATTGCGCTTTCAGATAACCGTTACTAATAAAGGATTTATTTACCGATAACAAAGCGTCGAGTGTTTGCCCGTTGGTGATGGCCTGCGAATAGCCATAGCCATGAATTACCGGTGCATATAAACCTGCGCTCCCGGCGTTTACTTGTGGTTTTAATCCGGCTTTTATCCTAACGCTGTCCAGTTGTGCCGATAGTATTTGGTTGTTGAGGTCCTTCAACAGCGGACTGTTCTTTACAGCTATCTGTAAATAATCGTCCAGTGTTTTTTGCTGTGCAAAGCAAAAGGAACTCATCATTAAACATAGTAGTGATACGATTAGATGTTTCATAATTCAAGATGCCCATACCGGTTACTCAGATAGGGGTAAGCCCAGCGACCAATAGTTTAAATCTAAGCTTTATAATATTAATCTTTAACAGTTTGGATATAATTCCATTTCTTCAACGTTGCTAAGCTAAATGTCAATTCTGTAATTATTCTGAAACAGTAAAGTTTACTGTAAATTGGTGAGAGTTTTCGCTAAACTGATATTGCAGATCAAAACCATAATTATTACAGATCTGCCGGCAAATGGTAAGGCCCAATCCAATACCTTCAGAAGCGGAAGATTTTTGAAAACGTTTAAAAACACGTTCAATATCAATCCTCCCGTCTTTCCCGGTATTACTGATACGGAGCTGCTGTTGATCAAGCACAACGCTGATGGTGCCACCCGGCAGGTTATGCCTTATGGCATTGCTGAGCAGGTTGTTTACCAGTACTTCCATTAATAACAAACTGGCGCTAACCTCACAATCGGCAAGTTGAGTGATCAGTTTGATATTTAAACTGCCCAGGAGTTCCTCGTATTGGTAAAAACTGGTACTCAACAATTCTTTCAGATTAACAATTTGCTGGTCATGTATTAAACCGTTCTCAATTTTGGTGAGTAACAGCATTGATTTGTTAAGCCGCGTTAAGCGGGCAACCGTATTATAAATATCATTAAGCAGTTTGCTTTGCGGATCAGAAAATTGCCCGGTTTGCACTAAAGTATCCAGCTTGGAGTTGATGACAGAAATGGGCGTCATTAATTCGTGCGCAGCGTTTTCGGTAAAAGCCTTAAGGTTAAGATAATCGTCCTTAGCCTTAGTGGCCATGATGCCTACCGCCTGATCAAGTTCTGTAAATTCATCAATGGTAGAAGGTACAGAAGCCACGGTTTTGTCTTCGGCCAGGTTGAATACTTTGAGTTGGTTGAGTATGGTGTAAAAGGGCTGCCACATGCGCCTTAATATCAGTCGGTTTGATAAAAATAGCGCTATCACCAAAATAAAAATAAGTATAAGGGTAATCAGGAAAACATCTTCGATAAGATCCTCCGTTTCAACAGTTGATTGTATAACGGTTATTTTATATAGTTGAGGACCCACTATTACCGATGTGATAATAGCACGTGCTGGCTCCAGGTCCAGCTCCTTAGTATCCCGGTAAGAGGTATCAATAAATTTTCTTTTAACCCGGTCGTCAGCAGGTGTAAAAATGATTTCCTGGTGATTGGTCCGGAATACCTGGGGCAGGTGATGATTCAGTTGTACATAATCAAATACCTCACGTTCTTCTACTACCAGGGCCTTATCAACCTGGTGGGTAAGGATGGCATGGATAGTAAAGTAATATGTAACACCTGTAACCAGCATGATGACTACTGTTACACTGATATTGATCCGGTTATATTTGTCCAGAAGCTTCATGCTTCGGTAAACTTGTATCCCATGCCGTAGGCAGCCTGTATGTAATCCTTACCACCCGCTTCTACCATTTTTTTGCGGATATTTTTAATATGCGAATAAATAAAATCAAAATTATCGGCAATGTCTATACTGTCGCCCCAAAGATGCTCGGCAATGGCACTTTTGGAAACCACCTTGCCTTTGTTGGCTATAAAGTATAAAAGTAAACTGTACTCCTTCCGGGTAAACTTAACCGGTGTCTGGTTGATCTTTACCTCTTTCGCGGTAAGGTCGATGAAAATCTCATGCAGGGTAAGGATATTGTTGCCATTAAAGGCTTTACGGCGAACAATAGCCGCCACCCGGGCCCTCAATTCAGAAAGGTGAAATGGTTTGGTCAGGTAATCATCAGCACCCAGATCAAGTCCGGTGAGGCGATCGTCCAAAGAGTTTTTAGCCGAAATGATTAAAACACCGTCAGCTTGCTGTCCCGCTTTTAGGTGTTTTAAAATATCCAGACCATTGCCATTAGGCAAAGTAATATCCAGCACAATGCAGTCATAACGATAAAGGTTAACCTTAGACATAGCCGAGGAAAAATCGTATGCCGTTTCGCAGATATTCCCCTCCTCGGTAAAGTATGCTTCAATACTTTCCCTCAATCCCGCTTCATCTTCTATGATTAATAATTTCAAGCTTTTTTCTTTAAAATTAGGACTTAATTTAATAGAAACTTTGTAAAATAAACAGGACAAACCAATTAAGTCCCCCCGTAGCCCCCTAAAAGAGAAGCCTGTGATTCGCCTGTTTATCTTTTTTGATGTTTTATTTCAGCTTATAAACCAGTACTTTAAAGGTGTTTGGTAATGCAGTCCGTGTGCCTTTTACAAATTCAGCCACGCTTAAATAAATTTTGTGCGTTTTGGTATCAAGAGCCATAGTTTTGGCGCGATAGGCGGTTTGTAATGTCTGGATCACTTTATACTCATCGGCCGATTGTTGTTTGATAATAGTGGTTACGCCATCACCGCATGAGCAGAAGATCAGCTTGGTTTCAGGATCATACGCTACAGCATCAACACCGGCGCCTATAGGTAAAGTGGTTATTACTTTGCCGGTGTTGATATTCACTACGCTTACCCCTTTATTTTCACGGCAAACGGTAAATACACGCTGGTTAGCAGCATCCAAAGCCAAACCTGTAGGGCCGCCGCATGGCGCAAGTGGATAGTTCTTGATTACTTTCAGCGTTTTGCTGTCTATAATGTTCAGGCTGCTTTTGTCTTCCAGGTTATTATATATTTTGCCTTTACCATCGGCTACGGCAAACTCAGGTGCACCGCCAAGTGCAACTGTGCCTACTTGTTTCAAGGTATTGGGATCAACTACTGAAGCGTTATTACTTTCGCCATTAAAGCAGAAAACACGATCGGCATAAGAGTCGTACATAATGGCATCCGGGCCGTTAGCGTCTGTTAAAGGTATGGTGGCAATAACCTTTAAAGTTTTCAGGTCAAACGCCACTACGGCAGTAGCTTTACCATCGCTGATAAAACCGCGGTTGGCTTTATTATCAATAGCGATACCATGTATACCTTTCAGATCGCCGATCAGGCCTGCAGGTTTTTCTGTTTTCAGGTCAATCACGTTTACAGCTGTACCGTGCGATACATATAAACGGTTGTTTACCTTGTCGATAGACAGGTAATCATAGCCTCCATCGCCAGGCAGGGTAATTGTTTTATCCAGCTCATAGGTTTGTGCATGCAATAATTGCGGTAGCAGGCCCAGGGATACGATCAGGGCTAAGCCCGATACAAATTTTTTCATGGTCATTTGTTTTGTTGATTTGGAGTTGAAGTTCCACTTTGATTCTGTAGAAAACTTGTAAAAATCCAGGCATGTTCAGTGCACTGTTCAAAAAACTTTTTAAACCTTTTTATTTTAAATCCCCTCTCTGGCAGCCTCGTGTTAAACTTGAAGTTTTGTATGTCGGCTCACCCTATTTAAGGATATACCACAAGGAAATAATGGCCGACATATGTTTAAAACAAACCCGCAAATGTTTAAGCGCCATCGTGATCTGGTTTTCGACTGTACGCTTAGAGATACCCAGTCGACCGGCTATTTCCTGATTCGAGAGGTGATTAATACGACTCATGTAGAATATCTCCTGGCAACGTTTGGGCAACTGTTCCAGATAGCGTTTTAACTCATGTTGCAGTTCCTGATCTTTAATGCGGTTTTCACCGTTGTTATGATCCAGTAGATCGCTTATACCGGCATCAGAAATGGTTAAAACAACCGGTGATTTTGCGGCCCGCATCCGGTTATAAACCTGGTAACGGATGGCTGTTAATAAAAAGTTGGGGAATGATTCAATCTCGAGTTCGTGCCTCCTGCTCCAGATATTCAGAAATACATCATGTACCGCTTCCTCGCTTGCTTCGCGATCTTTTAGGTAACGTAAAGCTGTTTTATACAATCGCAGCCAGTAGCGATCAAAAAGCACGGCAAAAGCCTGTTCGTCATCAGCTCGGATGGCAAGCCACAGCTCAGAGTCATTAATCGGGGGATTGTACATACAACTGGTTGGATAAAATTAGGAAAAGCCAGCCAAATAAATCCACAATTAGCAGCATACAGAAAAAAAAATTAAAAATTGATGTGTGTGTCTATATAAAATTTACACTAACAGAATATAAACCTGCAATTACAACCTAATGATAACCAAAGAAGAATTCCTTGCTTTGTACGAAAAGTACATGAGCGGACAATGCACAACCGACGAAAAAAAGTTGTTGGATGCATACCGCGATGAAATGACATTGGCCGAAGATGGTTGGGAGGATGATCTGGTTAAGGAAGACGATGTAAGGGCCCGCATATGGCAGCGATTAAGCGATAGCCGTAAAGTAGTTCAGCTGCCGAAGCGTAAGATTGCCAAATATCGTTGGCTACAGGTTGCCGCGGTTCTTGCGGTGGTGTTGTTTGCGAGTATATTTTTTATACAGCGTAAAAAAAATCACGAAACTGATACTGTAAAACTGACAAATAAAGTGGCGCCTATATTACCAGGCGGCAACAAAGCTTATTTAACCTTAGCCAATGGCTCGCGCATTGTGCTTGATGATGCCCAAAACGGCAAACTGGCAACCAGACCCGGTGTTACCATAAGTAAAACCGGGAATGGCATGCTGGTATACCATTTTACTAATTCCAACAACAATAATACCGCTGCCGTAACGCCGGAGTTTAATACCATTACCACGCCGAGGGGCGGTCAGTACCCGGTAGTATTGGAGGATGGTACCCGGGTTTGGCTCAGCGCTGCTTCATCCATTAAATTTCACCACGCCTTTACTGGTACACACCACGAGTTTGAACTAA
>JACXTT010006374.1_pt1 | contig 16840 bp, 15 predicted proteins | sample 9270951 | NCBI WGS metagenome assembly JACXTT01 (sample SAMN15532306, study PRJNA645909) | rock metagenome | isolation source: weathered quartz diorite | place: Puerto Rico | collected 2017-06-21 | reverse complement strand
GCCGCGCGTCTTCCGATCCAGTCGGGCGCACCGATGAGATGCTCGATTCGATTGCGCCCGCCGACCCGATGCAGCCCTACGACATCAAGGACGTGATTCACCGGATCGCCGACGATGGCTATTTCTTCGAAGTGCAGGAGCACTTCGCAAAAAATATCGTCGTCGGGTTCGCTCGCCTGGGCGGACAGTCCGTGGGCGTCGTAGCGAACCAGCCCGCCGTGCTCGCAGGCGTACTGGATATAAACGCCTCCGTCAAAGGCGCGCGGTTTGTGCGCTTTTGCGATGCGTTCAACATCCCCCTCGTCACCCTCGAAGATGTTCCGGGATTCTTGCCGGGCGCGCAACAAGAATGGAACGGAATCATCCGCCACGGCGCGAAACTGCTTTACGCGTTCGCCGAGGCGACCGTCCCGAAGCTCACCGTTATTACGCGGAAGGCCTATGGCGGCGCGTACTGCGTCATGTCGAGCAAGCACATCCGCACCGATGCGAATTTCGCCTGGCCCACGGCTGAAATCGCCGTGATGGGGCCGGAAGGCGCGGTGAACATTGTGTACAAGCGCGAAATCGAGCGCGTGCCTGAGTCTGGCCGAGAGCGCCTGCGCCAGGAAAAAATCGCCGAGTTCCGCGAGCGCTTCGCCAATCCTTACGTCGCCGCCGAGCGTGGCTACATTGACGCAGTAATCGAGCCTTCCCAGACGCGCGCGAAACTGATCGCTGCCTTGCGCTCGCTGGAAACGAAGCGCGACACAAATCCAAAAAAGAAACACGGAAATATTCCACTGTAGAACCTAAGCCTGGGATTGCCTTCGCGCGAGCATGCGCATGGCGGCCAGTGCCATCGGGACCAAAGAAAAGAATAGAAACAAGAGAGTGGTCACGACCAGATCGAGGAAGGCCGGAGCAAAATGCCCGCCATGGTGAACTGCGAGCACGCCGATGTAGTAAGCAGTGGGCGCGGCCAGCACGATTTCCGAGATCAAATAAGCCATCAAGAATCTGCCTCTGAAAAAGATCATCGCCGCGGCGACGACCAGCCAGGTCGCGGTGATCCACTCCACGGGATAGATGACCTTGTTGTCGAATGAGAAGTGATTGATCAGCAGCACGGGAATTCCAGCCCGCGGATCGAGAACGAACGGCGGCCCGCCTGGCCATTGATAAATCCCGATTTGATAGACACACAAGGCAAAAAGGTACGCGCCCAGCAATCGTTGATCATTTGTGACCATGGATTCCGGGAAGGAATTATCGTTCGGCGCGACTTGTGTGTCCATGAAGTGATGCTGTCGATCAGGACTGCCAGCGACGCTGCGACCTAACCGGATGCCCGCCAGCGGCGTGTTAGAATGCGCCGCGAGTCAAGCGAGCGCTATGTTTCGCAAAATTCTCATTGCCAATCGCGGGGAAATTGCTGTCAGGATTGCGCGTGCCTGCCGCGAAATGGGCATCGCCTCCGCTGTCGTTTTTAGTGGAGCGGACCGCGCTGCTCTGCATGTTCGGCTCGCCGACGAAGCGTACCCGATTGGCCCTGCTCCATCGCGCGAGAGCTATCTTCGGATCGACAAAGTGATCGACGTGGCGCGCCGCGCCGGATGCGACGCACTGCATCCTGGGTACGGGTTCCTCGCGGAGAATCCGGAACTCGCGCGCGCCTGCGCCGCTAGTGGCGTTACCTTCATTGGGCCGTCTCCCGAGGCGATGGAGCGGCTGGGCGAGAAAACCGCGGCGCGCCAGCTTGCTGCAAGGGCCGGAGTGCCGATGGTGCCAGGGGCTCAAGAAGCCATTGAGAATTCACGCGACGCGGAGGCCATCGCGCGAGGGCTTGGCTACCCGGTTCTGCTGAAGGCAGTGGCCGGCGGCGGCGGAAAAGGAATGCGCATTGTCGCTTGCGATGCGGACATGGCTGCGGCGTGGCGCGATGCATCCTCGGAAGCACTCAACGCCTTTGGCGACGGCCGGCTCTATCTCGAGAAATACCTGGACCGGCCAAGGCACATCGAGATCCAGATCTTTGGCGACGCGCATGGCAAGGTTTTGTATCTTGGCGAGCGCGAATGCTCGGTGCAGCGGCGCCACCAAAAAGTGATCGAGGAGTCGCCCTCGCCGATCATGACGCCGGAGTTGCGCCGCGCCATGGGAGAAGCCGCGGTGCGACTCACAAAGGAGGCCGGCTACGCGAACGCTGGGACAGTCGAATTTCTTGTAGACGCGTCGCGCAATTTCTATTTCCTCGAGGTGAATACGCGATTGCAGGTGGAACATCCGGTCACGGAAATGGTGACGGGCCTCGATCTAGTCAAGCTGCAAATTCGCGGCGCCGCGGGCGAGCCGCTTCCCTTCGCGCAGGAGGACGTCAGGCTTTCAGGCCACGCCATCGAGTGCCGCCTGTACGCGGAAGATCCCGACAATCAGTTCTTCCCGTCGCCCGGAACAATCCTTTCGTGGCGCGCGCCTTCAGGCCCTGGAGTCCGGCTGGATGACGGCGTCTCGGAAGGCTACACCGTCTCCACGGAATACGATCCGATGCTCGGCAAGCTGATCGCCTGGGGACAGGACCGCGGCGAGGCCGTCGCTCGACTCCGGCGAGCTCTGGAAGAACACAACGTCACTGGAATCAAGACCAACTCAGCCCTTCTCCTCACGATCCTCCGCGATCCGGAATTTCTTCGCGGAGAAATCTTCACGCGCTGGCTCGACGAGCGTCTCCCGCAACTCCTGAGTCAACGGCAGACGCGAGAACACGACCCCGTGGCGGAAGACGCAGTGATCCTCGCAGCGCTCCTGCACTTGACCGGCTCAAAGGACACGGCGGCTGCGAACGGCGCAGCAGGGGAAACGGCCTCGCGCTGGAAGCGCGAAGCACGGCTCGAGCAATTGGATCGGAGCCCCTTCGCAGCGGGACGACAGACGTCCTGACGATACCTAAGACCGATGAAATATGAAGTGGTCATCAACGGCGCGCGGCGCAGTGTGGAGTTCACACTACCGGGAGGGAATACGTCGCGTGTGACATTTTCCGTCGACGGCCGCGAGGTCTCGGCAGACGCTACCCAGATTTCGCACAACGCGTATTCCATATTGGTTGGCGGGCGGTCCCTGGAAGTCACCATCGAGGAGAAATCCGGTGAGTTGCTGGCGCGGACGAACGGGCGCGAATTTCGAGTCGAAATTCAAGATCCGCGCTCCTGGCGGCGTGGAAAGGGTGGCGGGATCGAGCTCGAAGGGCGGCAACAGCTTGTCGCGCCGATGCCCGGGAAAATCGTGCGCGTGCTCGCCGCTCCGGGAGAGCAGGTAACGGCAGGTCAGGGACTCTTAGTGATCGAAGCGATGAAAATGCAGAACGAAATCCGTTCCCCCAAATCCGGCACCGTCGAAAGGCTGGCCACGGAAGGTCAAACCGTCAATGCCGGCGAGGTCCTCGCGATCGTGTCGTAGTGTGACCGTGGCATGGCGCGGGCTTCCGGGAGCGCCAATCTCCCCGATGGCGGGAGCAGCGACGCCATTCAGGAGAATGGCGTTCCCGGGGACCTCCTGGCGACAACCAAACTCCGCAGGCTAAAGGCCTGCGCCACTGAAAATCCCGTGATCGCTGGATTTTGCTCAAGCCCGAAACGGAGAGGCTACTTGACGGAAGAGGGCGATGCTTCGCTCGCTGCCTTTGGGGTGACGACGATGGGGAGTTTTCCGGCCGACTCGACGACTTGCTGCGCGAGGTAATTCGTGATTTTCGCGTCGTTTCGCGCCGTGGCGAGATACGCGGCGCGCAGCAATTGTTCCTTGCGATTGCGGATATTGTCGCGAATCGACTGCTGCACGGCGGGGTCGGAAAGCTGGCGTTGCCCAGGCGCTTCTTTCGCCACCAGCTTCAGAATGCGGTAGGAATCGCGGAGGACGATGACGCCGCTGGTCTGTCCCGGCTTGAGCGACAACACTGCCTTTTTCAAGGCGGGGTCGCTTTGCGACAGCGAGGATTCGGGAACGTAGCCAAGGTCGCCGCCAGAACCCGCCGACGCTGGATCCTCCGAGTAGTCCATTGCGACTTGGGTGAAGTCAGCTCCATTGTTAAGTTGGGCCTCGAGCGCCGCAGCTTTGCGCCTTGCCTCGGCGTCCGTGGTGGCGTCGTCATTCTTGCGGTTGCGCAGCCCGGGATCTTTGTGGGGAGTGACGACAATCTGCGCGATGCGGTACTGCGTTTCGGTAACGTTGAATTGGGTGCGGTTCTGATTGTAAAAGTCCTGAACGTCCTGATCCGTGACCGTAATCTTGGCTATGACCTCGTGATTGATGACTTTCTGGATAGAAAGCTGCCGCCGAATGTCATTCTTCAGATCATCCACGCCGTAGCCGCGCGCTTTCAGCTGGCGCTGAAACTCTTCTTCCGTGTACGGGCTCTTGAATTCGGTGAATTTATCCTCAACTTCACCGTCGGCGGCCTGGACGCCCATCTTTTTCGCCTTCTCCAGCAGGATCTGGTTGTTGATCAGTTCGTCCAGAATATTCAGCTTGAGGGACAGGGCTTCGTCCTGTGAAGGCTCGGGCGCATCCGGATTTAACTGGCTGCGGAAATACTTGTCTACTTCCGTGCGCGTGATTGGGGAGCCGTCCACCATAGCCCACACGCCTTCCTCGGGCTGGGAAAGGGACTCCCCCCTCTTGCAGCTGGACGCCAAAGCCAGGGCTGCAGCCAGCATGAACCATCCCTGCCGACGTATACTCACGCTCTCTCCATCTGTGTCGGGTGCAGGCTCTACCTGCTTGCCCTGAGCCTCGAAGGGCTTGCCCTGAGTCTCGAAGGGTTACCTTGAGCCCCGAACGGATGCCCCGTTACAATCTTCCGATGCGGAAGGCGCTGGCTAGGCTGCTTTCTTGACGCGGCCGGACCGAATGCAGGAAGTGCAAACGCGGACGTGCATGCGAACGCCGTCAATGACCGCGCGGACGCGTTGAAGATTCGGATTCCAGCGGCGACGCCGGGTGTTGTTCGCGTGGCTGATCACGTTGCCGAACGACGGACCCTTGCCGCAGATTCTGCATTTCTGTGCCATTGCAACTCCTCACCCATTCTTCTCAAGTGTAAACAAAGAAAGCAGTTTAGCAGACTTGCGAACGCTGCGCACAAATTTGATTCTCGGTGGTAACCGCAAAGCCATTTAGGACGTCTTCGCCTGGCTGGCGCTGCGGGACATCCAGGAGCGGCGCAGCTCGCCGACTAAGTAGAGCGATCCGGTAATGAAGATGACATCCTCGGGCGAAGCGATTTCTATTGCGCGAGTCAAGGCTTGCGCCGGGTTAGCCACTACTTCTACGTGCTGCGCGTGATGGCCCGTCATTTCGGCGAGGTGCGCCGCAGAAATGGCGCGCGATTGGGCTGGAGCTGTGAGAATCACTGTCGATACGCGGGGAAAAAGAAGGCCGGCGATTTCGTCGACGGCTTTGTCGCGCATGGCCCCGTAGATCAGGACGATGTTCCGGCCCGGCAGGAACTGCTCCCAGAACACGGCAATCTCCCGCGCACCCGCGGGATTGTGCGTGCCGTCGACAAAAATTTCAGGCCGCTCGCTGATTCGCTCGAGCCGCCCCGGCCACACTGTCGCCGAGATTCCTCGCGAGATGGCTTCATCTTCGACAGGGGCGCCGCGCTCGGCCAGCATTCGCGCCGCGGCGAGCGCCGTAAGGGCATTGCGTACCTGGAACCGGCCCGGAAGCGGCACGGCGATGGGAATGCGTACACCCGTGTCGTACGAAATCGCCGTAAAGGAAAAGCAGCCGTTTCGCGAGGTCACGTCCTCGATGTAGAAGGCGTTCTCGATTTCCACGAGGAATGCGGATTGTTCTGCGCAGCGGCGGCGGATGACGACCCGCGCGATGAGGTGTTCAGCGGCGCTGACGACGCGCGAACCCGGCTTGATGATTCCCGCCTTCTCTCCAGCGATCTCCTCAATCGAGTGTCCAAGATAGTTTTCGTGGTCAAAATCAATCTGCGTGAGGACTGCAACTTCGGGCAGAAGGACGTTTGTGGCGTCGAGGCGTCCTCCCATTCCCGTCTCGAATACGGCGAACTCTGCCCCCGCGGTTGCGAAATAGACGAACGCAATCGCGGTCACGCACTCGAAAAAAGTGGGATGCGCAGCGAGCCGTCCCGCAGCGAGGAGTTCCTCGACGGCGCCGTGGATGCGCGTGAACGTAGCGGCAAAGTCCGCGTCGGGAATGTCCTTGCCGCCCAAGCGAATGCGTTCGTTGATGCGCTCGAGATGCGGTGAGGTGTAGAGGCCCGTGCGCAAGCCCGCCGCGCGCAAGACTGAGTCCAGCATCGCGGCGGTCGAGCCCTTGCCGTTCGTGCCGGCGATGTGCACGGACTCGAACGCGCGCTCTGGATGGCCGAGCTGCTCGCAGAGCACGGTGATATTTTTCAGATCAAATTTCGTGACGCTGGCCTGCTGCGGAGAGGCAAGTTCCCGCCCGAGACTGAGGAGGTACCGGACCGATTCTTCGTAGGTCATGCGGCTACGCCAGGAAAAAATCGAGGGCGGAGGAAATGTAGGTCTTCAGGTCCTTGCGGTGGACCACGGCGTCCAGGAAGCCGTGCTCCAACAGAAACTCCGAGGTCTGAAATCCTTTGGGAAGTTTTTGCCTGATGGTTTGTTCGATCACGCGCGGGCCGGCGAAGCCGATCAGCGCGCCGGGCTCGGCGATGTTCAAGTCGCCCAGCATTGCGAAGCTCGCGGTGACGCCGCCGGTGGTAGGATCAGTCAAGACAGAGATGAACGGCAGGCGGGCTTCGTCCATGCGGGCGAGCGCCGCGGAAACTTTCGCCAGCTGCATCAGGCTGATTGTGCCCTCCATCATGCGCGCGCCGCCGGAACAGGAAATGATGACGAGCGGCAGCTTCTTGGCGATGGCCATCTCCACCGCGCGAGTCACTTTCTCGCCGACGACTGCGCCCATCGACCCGCCGATGAAGTTGAACTCCATCGAGCAGCACAGAATCGAACGCCCGGCGAGCAGGCCTTCCGCCGTAATGATGGCGTCAGCCATGCCCAGCTTGCGGCGCGCGTCCTTGAGGCGCGCGGCGTAGGGACGCGTGTCCGTGAAGTGGAGCGGGTCACTCGAAGCGAGCGCGGCGTCGTGCTGGATCCAGCGCGAATCGAGCAGCAGTTCCAGGCGTTGCGTGGCATTCAATCGGAAATGGTGCTGGCACTTCGGGCAGACGCGCCAATTGGCGTCGAGGTCTTTCTTCCAGACGATGCTGCGGCAGTTTTCGCACTTGGTCCACAGCCCTTCGGTTTTGACGCGGCGCTCGTCCGGCGGCGTGGGCTGCTCGATTCGCTTTTTTTCCCGCTTAAACCAAGCCATCAGGTTTGAGTCCTGTAGACAACACCACGATGAACGTCGCGTCTCTACTTCGTTTCCGCCGGGGTGGACGTCGCCGGGCCTTCGCCCACAATTTCCAGCACCGTGTCCTCGTCTTTGGCGCCGTCGTAGTGGACCTCTTTGCCGTGATGCAGTGCAAAACTTCCAGGGGGCAGCGGGACGGTATTATCGGGATCGAATTTCGTGCCGGTGCCCACCCACCACGTCCCCGAAATGACGGTAATGAACCGGTCATTGGGATGGAAGTGCGGGCGGCTCATGTGGTGCGCGTGCCATTTCGCAAGCTCGATGTAGAGTCCCGGCTTCTCTGGATCGCCCTGCAGAACAGCAGTGCTTATGCCCCGCGGCTCATCCACCCATTTGATCTGATCGGGCAGTTTGATCATGATCGCCGCTGGGTTGAGATCGGTGGCCTTGGCGGCCCCCAGCGACACCAGAATCGTGATCCCTATGGCGGAAAGCAAATAGCGACGTGATTTTTGACTGTTGGACATCACTCGCTCCTCACGAAAAATAAGGATTTCAGCTTGAATCGGCAAAAAAAGGAGCGCCCATTGCGGGCTTCCGAAACTCCTTTGACCCTAGCCAATTCGACAGTACTGTACGCTGGAGCGCCGCCACATGCAATCAGACTGGCCCAGGTCGTTGCCCGAGACACTGCGATGTGTCTGCCCAGTCGTGTCCTCAAAAACACGTGTGAGTCTGTCCGTCCATGGCGTCGTGACCGAGTCCAATTCCGGAGCGCGTGATTGCGGCAGTCCTGTCCACGTAACTCCTTACGCTTCACCACGAACGCAGCCTACCTCACGCTCGATCAAACAGCCACCTTGGACTGCGAAGTGCAATGTCCTTGGCATCATGACAATTCGACAATCCGGCCATTGCGCCGAGTCCAGGAAGTGGTTCACCCATTTTTCTTTGCGCAGCATGACCGCGCTGCACGTCTCGCGCTGCGCCACCCTTCAACTCACCGAAAACGAGCGGCGCATCGTCACGCCATCCATTCAGCAATTTCAATTGGGAGAAGGCTCGCGAGGACAGCGCTTACTCGAGCGAGGCCAGCGGTACGGGCGCAGAGTAAACGACCCGCTTTTCGCGGGCGCGCTTGATCTCTTCATCAAGGAAGAACAGCAGCACAGCCGCTACCTGGCGGCATTCATGGAATCTCAGGGCATCCCATTGCTGCGAAGGCACTGGGTGGATTCGGTCTTTCGCAAACTGCGCGGCCTCGCCGGCCTCGAATTGTCCCTTACAGTGCTCGTGACCGCGGAAATCATCGCCGTACCGTACTACCGCGCCCTGCGTAACGCGACAGGCTCGCCCATCCTCAAAATGATCTGCACCAGAATTCTCGAAGACGAAGCCAGCCACTTGAAGTATCAGGCTTCCATGCTCGCGCGAGTGGCCTCGACGAAGCTCCGGGCGTTTCAGAATGCGCTTAGCAACCTGCACCGGCTCTTTCTGCTCGGCACAGTTCTAGTCGTATGGAGAGGGCATCGCGGCGTGTTTGAAGCGGCAGGCTACACTTTTCGCCGCTTCGAGAGTGAGACGCTTGCGGAATTCCTCGCATGGAATGCTACGCGGTCAGCGTTAACGAAGCACGCCAGGACCCAGCAAAAGCCCCTCTCCAAAATGATGGAGCGACTGGAGCCGCGAAGCTGAATGAGTCAGTCGATTCGACCGCCGCGTCAGGAAATTGGGGAGCCTGAAGGAACCGGCGATCCGAGCGCTTTTTTCGCTTCGTCAATGCCGCGGTCGATTGTCGGCTGCCAGCTTGTATGAGGCACGGACGATGCCTGAGCTGCTTGGTACAGTCGCAACGCATCAGATGGGCGACTCAGGCGCTTCAGATAGAGGCGGCCCGCCGCCATTTGCGCAAGCAAGCCCTGCTTCTCGTTGGGATAGGCTTGCGCCAATTCCTCATATCCGGCGGCGGCGGGCTCGACGTCCGGCTGCGTTTCCATCTGGCGGCACAGATCAAGCCAGAGAGATGCCTGGAGCTTTCCTCCTCCCGCATTCTTGAAGTCCTTATAGGTGTTAAGCGCCGCTTCAAGATCGTTGGCCTTCATTTCCAGCGCCATCAGTTTCTCAAGAGCGTCGAGGTGCGCCGGCATATTGCCCTTTTGCCAGTAAATTCGCTGGAGCATCCGGTACGCGTCGATGGAATCCGGTGCGTCCGGCCTCTCCTGCACCAATTTCTGCAGATTGGCGGCCGCTGCATCCAGTTCACCCTTTTCCGACTGTTCACTCGCCTCTGCGAGCAAAGGATGGCTGACCCAGGAGACTTTTGCCTGAATTCCTTGCTCAGCGATATGTTCCAGGCCGGATTTTCGTACCGCAAGGGCGATCAACGCGCCAAATACGAACCCCCCTACGTGCGCCCAATGCGCCACGCCCCCCACGTTACCCGCCGAACCGTACATAATTTCGACCAGGAGCCAAAGCGGCAGTAGCCAGTACGCCGCCATCTTGAAGCGAAAGATCCGGAAGAAGAGAATCCACGCCATGTCGATCTTGGTGGTGGGGAAGCGCACCAGGAACGCACCCATCAGTCCCGCAATGGCCCCCGAGGCGCCAATCGTAGGTGTGAGGCTGCCGGGGTTGAACCAGCCATGCACCTGCAGCGCGAGCACCCCAGCGATCAAGTAGAACGCCGGATAGATGAGTCTGCCCCAAGTGTCCTCGAGAACGGCGCCCGTGAGCCACAGAATCCACATGTTGCCGATCAAGTGCAGCCACCCGCCATGCAGAAAATTTGCCGTGATCACGCTGACGATCGTGGGGTGAGCAGGGATATACGCGTACTTGTTGACGAGCGCAGCGGGGGCCAGCTCCTCATATCGAGCAGTCAGCGAATCCATCTCTTCCTGAATGGTTTCTGGATGCTCGTCCGCCATCATTCGCATTCGGGCGTCCCAGCCGTCGTACACCGGCCGATTCTGATTCTGCGCTTCCTTCCATTTAGCTGGATTCTTTGTCTGGACCGCGGCGATGTAGTCCTGAGCTTTGCCCGTCACCTTCGCTTCTGGGTGCATGGCCGCAAGGATTAGAAGATGGTCCTGCACTTCGTGGAGTTCGGGGTTTTGTTTGTCCATCGTCCCATTCGTCCCAAGAAAGACGATGATGTTGAGCGCGATGATTCCAAAGGTGATTACGGGCCAGCGGCGCCCAGACATGTTTTCGTGCCGAAGAGGGATCAGCATGCTTCAGTCTCCAAGGGAAGCAAAAAAAAGACAGGTGTCCGACGGGACTGCCTGAGTCTAGTCTAGGGGGTTGTGCGTGAGTTGGGCGGGTTATTTCCAGGGTGGCCGGGAATAAGTTACAGCTTACGGATTGGACACGGGAAGGAGAAGGAAGGCGTCCTTGGAAATAACTCCAGTCTTGGTGCTAACATATTGTAAAGAGACCACTTGTTTAGATTCCGACTCATGAGGTTTCGACCGATTTTCAACCCAAGGCGGTCAGCTCTTGAGGGCGGTGGACGCGTCTTGCGCGGTAGCGCGGCGGAGCGCAAGGGACCGGACCTGCGCCAAGGCATACACGGCGAACACGGTCAGTACCGGGTCAATAGGATGACGATGTCGCAACGAGCTATGCGTCACGTAGTAAGTCATCGGAAACAGGACGGAGGCCATCCAGATGGGCGCTGCTTCCCATCCGAATTTTTCCCAAATCAGATAGAGGCCCCCAACGGCCAGCAAAGAGAACGCCGACATGACCCAAACGTAGGGTCTGCCCACGCGCAAGGCCATCAGCCAGCGATCCGAAGCTAAATCGCCAAGACCCGTCCAGGTGTCCACAAACCGATCCAAAGCGGAACGGGCAAAGATGCCCGGGTTGGCTTCGATGAACTCCACTGCTTCGTGCTGCTTTAACTGCATGTATCGTACCTCGCCGAGCTGCAGGAGCTGCTGCATCTCGCCAGGGTCGCCGACCGGGTGACGACCCGGGCTCCAGTTGCTTTTGACGCTGGGATTATTTCCGAGCCAGAGGTCCAGGCCAAAGCTGCTTCTAACAGGAACGAATTTCCCGAACGCGCTGTAGTTGCGTATCGTCCAAGGAGCAAGGCCCAGGAGAAGGAAAAGAACCGTCGCTGCGGTCTGAGGAATCCAGGGCATGTGATTCCCTCGGCGGCGCAACGCCAGCCATAGAAGAAAAAACGGGAAAAGGATGCCTACAGCGGGGTTCGTCAGCACCGTAATCGACCACACGCCTCCGTACCCTATCCAGATCGGAGCGGAACGCACCGCAGGCAGGCTCAATGTCCAGTAGATGAGCAGGGCAACGAAGAATGCCGAAAAGCTCGTATCCCATAGCCACTCGAGCGGAAACATGATGGCTGTCGGTAGAAATACCCAGAGCCAGGAGGAGGCCAGCCCGATCTTGTGATTCCCAATTTTCTTTCCGATGCCATAAATGGGCCAACACGTGAGGGCTGCCGCCAGACAATTCACGGAAAGGCAGAGGACCTTTGCGCGGTAGTCATCCAGATGCGAAATCTTCAGGCTGAGCGCAATGAGCCACGGATATAGAGGCGCGACAACCGCAGTCGGCCCGTGCGCGCCCAGGATTGCCCCGGAAAAACCATCGCCCAGAACCATCGACCAGGCAACGTTCCAGTTCTCGTAGCTGGTGGGGAAAAACAGGTACACATGCGCATCCCTGTCGCGATGAATCCACCAAAGAAGAGACATGCGCAGCCCAAACGCGACGAGAACCGCCAACGCGGGAGAGTGCAGCAGTCCATCAACGCCGGTCTTCGATCGTGCCGGGGGCAAAGGGTCCAATCTCCATCCGTCGAACGATCCGCATTTTCTCGTTAGTGGGCTTTCAAGCGGACCAATTCATACTAAAGGGAAATGGAGACAGGCAGAGCACAAGAGAAGCGTCCGTTGTTCGGGTAGCTACGGCCAAGAAACTCAACACACACACGAATCCCCGGCGCTGAAGAACCACCGTCATTGGCAGCGGGTCAGTTCGCTCCAGCTTTTCCGGCTGGCGGCGGGGCCGTCACCGACACCATTTTCCGGATCATGCCGTCGCTCTTGCTCAAGACATAGAGCTCGCCGTCGCCGCCGATGGCCATGCGGATATCGGCGCGCCCGCCGCCGTACGGCTTGCCCTCAGGATCGGTCTTGGGTTGGGTCTTTTCCGCGTCGCGCCAGCCGGTGGTCGCGCCGGCTGCGCCCGGCAGCACGCGATCCTGCGCGGGCGTTCCTCCTTTGCGCGAATAGGTCTGTGCGACGATATCAAACATCCGGGCATTGGCCGGTTTGTCATTCGCGTTGTCGGGGGTTTTGTACATGATCTGCAGCTCGTGAACTTGCGCCTGATGGTTTCGCTGGCCGTGGGTGGCAATCATCTCCGCGAGGTCAACATAAAAAATCCGGCCCGTCGTCATGTCATTGAAAATGTATTTGCCACGAAGCGCCGGCATCAACTTGCCCCGGTAGACAAACCCGCTGCCGATCGAGTCGCCCTCCTGATGACTGTAAACCGCGGCCGGGTAAACGGGCGCGATCGGTTCATCGAAGCCATCAACATGCAGCAGGTCCTTGTCAGGAAAGTCGACCGGAGGGGTCATCAGGCTGCCGGTCTTTCCTGCGGTGTCGACAAAAAGTTGCTCGTCTCCTTCGCGCTCGGAATAGCCGTAATTCGCGCCCTTGGTGACGATGTCGATCTCTTCCCAGTAGTGCAGGCCGATGTCGTTCACGAGCAGCGTGTTGGTCACCGTATCCCAGTTCAGGCGGTGCGGATTGCGCAAGCCGTAGGCGAAGATTTCAGGCCGAGCGCCGGCTATTTTCAAGAATGGATTCGGGTCCGAACCGGAAGACGGAATGCGGTAGCGGCCGTTCTCGCTCATCATGTCTTTGGGATGCAAACTGACATCCGGAGTGATCCGCAAGATTTTTCCAACCAGCGTATTGAGCTGTTGCGGAAGGGTATGCGCGGGACCTGGCGTTTCGCCCGCCGCGCCGTCACCCACGCCAATGTAAAGGTTGCCGTAGTTGTCTTTTCCGGGCTTCGCAAGCGGATCGAAAACCAGGTCGGCCATCGGGTGGTTGCGATCGTATCCAACGCGCAAAAGCTCGCGGGCAGAGCCCTCGAACGTGTCATTGCGAATGTTCGTGTCGGTCCATTCGACGAGCACGGATTCCAATTTGACAGGGCCCGCGGGCGGATTTATGGCGGGAGTCGTGGCGTAGTCCTTCACGTTCAGGGACGCCAGCTTGGCGTTCGTAGGCGTGGCCGGGCCTTCCATGTCCGGCTTTTCCACGTGCACGGTATAGAATTTGCCGTTCTTGGCGTAGTTAGGATCGAAGGCGATCGTAACAACGCCGGCCGTGTTGCCTGTGTCGGAGACAAATTTCGGGAATATGTCGGCGAACTTCAGATACGGCGTGAACTTTTTTGAAGCCTTATCCAGGATGTACAGCGTGCCGCTCTGGTCGTCGACGAAGAATCGGGAAACCGAGAGAGGAGCGTTCGCGGGCTCTGACCGCAAGACGTTCACGCGGCCGAGCTGCAGCTTGAAATCGATCGGTCCGGGCGTGAGGCCGCCGTGCGTCCAGTTGGAGAGCGGCGGGTTCGCATAGTCCTCCAGCACGACCGCTGTGCCGTCCTTGCTGACCTGCGAGCTAGACGGATATGTCGCAGGATATTGCCCGAACGCGATTGGCGCGCTGAAAAGGAACACAACGCCAAGCAGGAATGCGATCCGGAAATCAGGTCTAACCGGCTGATTCGAGAAAGTTCGCGTCTTTTTCATGGGGAACGTCTCCTTCATTTTCGCAAGGTCTGCGAACGCGTTGAGTCCTGAACTTGCATCCCCGGTTTTTCGTTGCCCGGAATGCATCGCGGGGGCGCGAATCTGTGTCAGGGCTATATCGGCTCGGGGAGAGTATACACAACCGAGGGCTGCAAAATCAGCTTCGTGCCACGGGGCTCGGCGGGGGCAGACGGACACTTTTTCTTTGTTTGGAGGGAGTGCCATTCTTGGTATAATTGGGCTGCTGGGCTGCATCCCGAGGTCAGGGAGCGGCACCGGAGGCGCTTATGAGCGTCATGCCTTCTGCCGGCAACGGTAAAATTACCGTACCGAGCATCCTCGAACGCAAGTCCGTAGTTTCCTCACAAGGTTCTTCGCCTGTAAAGATTACGTGTCTGACGGCGTACGACTACCCGACGGCGCGCCTGCTCGATGAGGCCGGAGTCGACATCTTGCTCGTCGGCGATTCGCTGGGAATGGTCGTGCTGGGACACGAGAGCACGCTGCCGGTCACCCTGGAAGATATGCTGCACCACACCCGCGCGGTGCGGCGCGGCACGCACCGCGCGCTGCTCGTAGCGGATATGCCGTACGGCAGCTACCACGATGATTCGCGCGAGGCTGTGCGCAACGCGGTGCGCTTCGTCAAGGAAGCGGGCGCCGAGGCCGTCAAAGTCGAGGGCGGCGAGCGCCGGTTGGAGCTGATCGCGCGCCTCACGGAAGCCGAGATTCCGGTGATGGGGCACATCGGCCTCACGCCGCAATCCGTGAACGCCCTCGGAGGCTTCCGCGTGCAGGGCAAGTCCGCAAACGCCGCCGATCAACTCATGCGTGATGCGAGGGCTGTAGAAGCCGCAGGCGCGTTTTCCGTTGTGCTCGAATCGATTCCGCGGGAGCTCGCGGCACGCATCACGGCCGAGTTGCGAATTCCCACGATCGGGATTGGAGCGGGACCTGACTGCGATGGCCAGGTCCTGGTGATCCACGACCTCATCGGGATGAGCTTCGGCCACAAACCAAAATTCGCGCGGCGCTACGCCGAAGTGGGCGAGATGATTTCCCGAGCGGCCGCGGAATACTGCCGGGACGTCCGCGAGGGAACTTTTCCCTCCGACGAAGAATCGTATCACTCGCGTTCCGAGCAGCGCGGCACGCTGATTCCACAGAACCACTAAAGACACTAGCTGAAAATAGTGTATTAGAATCCGGGCCTGGAGGATTCCTATGGTAACGCCTGAACTGCTTCGTTTTCTTTTCCAGTACAACCTATGGGCCGATCGCCGGCTGATGGATGTCTGCGCCTCGCTTAGCGGCGAACAATTGGGACGCAATCTTGGCTCGAGCTTTGGCTCCGTTCGCGACACGCTTGCCCATCTGTATGGCGCCGAGTGGGTGTGGAATGAGCGGTTCCAGGGGCGATCTCCCATGAGCCTCCCCACGGGGACTACATTTACCGATCTCGCGTCCGTGCGCGCCAAACTCGAGGAAATGGACCTGTATTTCATTGACTACGTTTCCAAGCTCACGCAGCAGGATCTGGAACGAGTCATTCGGTACAAGAGCTTTGCCGGCGATGAATTCTCGAATCCGCTGTGGCAGAGCTTGCACCAGCTCACAAACCATGCCACCTATCATCGCGGCCAGATTGTGACCCTGCTGCGGCAGCTTGGCGTCAAGCCCGTTTCGACGGACTTGATCGCATACTATCGCGAGCAGGCAGCGGCAGCGCGGGCCTAGGTTCTCCGAGGAAGCGCGAGGCCGTTGGAAACCATCCACACCGCCGACTGGATGAAACAAGTGGCGCGCCAGGCTCGCGCGGAAGGGCGTCCATTGGGATTCGTTCCCACGATGGGCGCGCTGCATGAGGGGCACCTTTCGCTGGTACGTGCAGCTCGAGCCGGATGCCAGCCGGTGGTTGCTTCTATTTTTGTTAATCCCACACAATTTGGACCAAACGAAGATTTCCAGAAGTATCCCAGCTCGCTCGATGAGGATCGCAAAAAACTTGAAGATGCGGGCGTCGATTACTTGTTCACGCCCGGGGCGGCGGAAATCTATCCGCCCGGGTTCCGCACCTGGGTGAACGTCGAAGGGCTTTCCGACCGTCTCGAAGGCCGCGTGCGCCCAGGGCATTTCCGCGGCGTGGCCACGGTCGTTCTGAAGCTGCTCGAACTCGTGCAGCCACAGAAAGTGTTTTTCGGCCGCAAGGACGCGCAGCAAGCGCGCATCATCCGGCAACTGGCGCGGGATTTGTACCTCGACTCTGAAATTGTGGTGTGCCCGATCGTCCGCGAGGCGGACGGCCTGGCGATGTCGTCGCGCAACGCGTATTTGAATCCCGCCGAGCGCCGCGCGGCGACAATTCTGTTCCGCGCTCTCGACACAGCGCGCGCTTCCATTTTGCGTGGCGAGCGCGACGCTCTGCGAGTGGTTTCCCTGATGCGCGACACGCTTCGGACAGAGCCGCTCGCTTCGCAGGACTACGTGGAACTGGTTGACGAGGACACGCTCGAGCCCGTCACACGCTTACGCGGAAAATGCCTGGCGCTGCTCGCCGCGCGAGTCGGCTCGACGCACTTGATCGACAACTTGTTGATCGAGGAACGCGACGGCGCGTTTGTCGCGACGCTTTGAGTGGCTTGCTGCCACAAAAGCATGAGACTCAAAGAGCAAGGGCTTCAGAGTCCGCGAAAAAGC
>JACXTT010006373.1_pt1 | contig 16841 bp, 16 predicted proteins | sample 9270951 | NCBI WGS metagenome assembly JACXTT01 (sample SAMN15532306, study PRJNA645909) | rock metagenome | isolation source: weathered quartz diorite | place: Puerto Rico | collected 2017-06-21 | reverse complement strand
CCCTCACTGGGGCTTATGACGCTTAAAGGTCCCAACCTCCCGCTCGTACCCTGCGGGAATACTGGGGTTTTCGGCCAGATCCGCCGCTTCAGCCATGGTCATATCCGGATCGCAGTAGAGGGCTTTATAGGTCTCTTCGGGGTGCCGAGCTTCAATCTTACGCAAGACCTCGACGACCTCGCCGAACTCTTCCTCGGTGAAGACGCCCTTGACCCAGATGGTCTTAGCTGACAAGGTCGTTACCCCAGTTGGCCGCCTGGATGTCGCCATCGAGCTTGCGCATCTTGGCTGCCGCCTCATCGGCGACACTAACGACATCTTTAATACTCAGTCCAGCGGCGATGACCTTCTTGGGGACTTTCTCATTGCGCCAGCTCATCCCGTTATTGCGCTCCCGGATCGCCTCGGCCATGCCGTTATAGTGGTCAAACATCCACTTCAGAACATCCCGGCGCGCAATCGCTTCCATCATGCTGTGGCCGTTCACCTGAACAACGTTATTGGTCTTGTTGATCGCGATGATCAGGTCGTTGTAACGGACAAAGGCCGCCCGAAGCTGCTGCATGATCTCGTGGACGTCGTCCTCGGGCGTGCTGTCTTCGTCGTGCACGGCGGCCCGCGCGAACTTGCCATGCAGCTCTTTGATCTTAGTCATGAGATTTTTGCGCTCCAAGAGCGCTTCGGCTAATTTCATTTGGATTCCCCTCGTTGGCCTTACCTAAGGTACCAAAACCAGGTTTAGGTGTCAAGAGATATTTTGAGCCGCCAGGGATTCGAACCCTGAGATACGCGATCTTGAATCGCGCCGCATATGCCGATTCTGCTAGCGGCTCACATGGTGCGGGTGGAAGGTCTCGAACCTTCAAACAATCCGTTTTAAGCGGATCAGGTATGCCATATTCCCGTCACACCCGCAGTAAACCTGGTGGGCCGCCGTGGAGTCGAACCACGCTCGATGCCTCCGAAAGGAGGTACAGGGCTACAGCCTGTTGCCTGACCGCTCGGCCAACGACCCATGGCGGAAGAAGCAGGATTCGGACCTGCGCTAACCTTTCGGCTAGGCCTCGGTTTAGCAAACCGGCACAATACCTGACTCTGTCATTCTTCCATTGGCACCAGAGCCGGGATTCGGACCCGGATTTGCGGTTTTGGAGACCGCCGTCTTAACCAGTTAGACCACTCTGATTTCTGGCGGAGGCGGGGTCGAGTTGAACGCCCAAGGCCACTAAGTGGACCAGCTGGGTTCGGGCCAGCTCCCGTCGCCAATCGGTGTGCGCCTCCGTAAACTTGTCAAAGATCTTGGAGCACCGGGCCGTCGTCGAAACGGCTATGGACTGGGTTGCAATCAGTCGGCTCCTCCACTTTGCCCTCCGGTGCCCTGGTACCCCGCCTCCGATTCGAACGGAGATTCTGAGGGCCTAAGCCTCATGGCTTTGCCAGTTAGCCTAGCGGGGCGAACATACACTATACTTGGAGTTAATAACTGAGTCGGGATGACCAGTAACACGAACGCGACAGGCGGGATAACAGCAGTGCGCGATTCATGTATACATCTTATAACGTCTGGGGCCAGACAGTCAAGAGAAAAAAGTGGTTTTGCGGGTCCCGGTTTCGCGCCGGGCTCTCAGCGTCTTCAGCGCCGCGCTTTCACTAGATTAGCTTACCCGCAGTGGCGTACCCAGGGAGAATCGAACTCCCGTTCGCTGACTGAGAATCAGCCTTCCTGCCACTAGAAGATGGGTACATGGCGGGCGCGAGGGGAATCGAACCCCCGTCGAGGCATAGACAGTGCCACATCCTGGCCGCTGGAAGACGCGCCCGCAAAAACTCATACCTTGTCACTGTACTGCCCACACACCACGCAGCATCTGCCGACTAGTGTATGTCTGCCAGCGCAGCAGGACTTGTACATGCCACATTCCCGGCAGCGCGGGTAGGCCTTCTGCTCGGCCTTGCTCGATAGAGCTTTCACTTGCTCGAAATTATTACAGACGTGCATGCGGCACTCCCATTAACTTGGTATCCCGCCTCCGGCTCGAACGGAGATTTAAAGCTTCGTAGGCTTTCGTCGTATCCATTGGACCAACGGGACATGGTGCTGTCGAGGAGAATCGAACTCCCGTTTCAGGATTGAAAGTCCCGTTGCCTACCATTAGCAGACGACAGCCAAAAAACTTGGTGGGCCACCAGGGGCTCGAACCCTGCGCGTCTTCTTTAAAGGAGAAGTCCACCTCCACCGGTGGTAGTGACCCTTTGGTGCGCCGTGCTGGATTCGAACCAACGTAGTCTCACTTAAGAGGCGAGCACATAAATCCACTCTGTCAACGGCGCGAAAAACTTTGGTGCTGGCCGTGGGTAACGATCCCACCCGGCGACGCTAATCCGGCGTGCTTCCCGGGGTTTATAAAACCCCGCTGCTCCCTGAGCTGACCAGCATGGCCGCGAGGGGCTGAATCAAACAGCCGTAGTGGGGTCCAAAGGCCCACGTCCTATCATTGAACGACCTCGCGGGAACACCCGGCTGGACTCGAACCAGCGTCTCCGGCTTAGAAGGCCGGGGCACATTCCCCTATACCACGGGCGCATATGGTCCAGGCGGGACGACTTGCACGTCCGTCCTCGCGATTATCGGTCGCGGGCTCCACTATCTGAGCTACGCCTGGATTAAATTGGAGGACGGCTTCGGATATTTAACTCTGCGATGCTCTCCCGCACCAGGCCCGAAATCACCGTACTAGTGACCGAAACCCGGTGGGAGCCGAGCTTCGTACCATCCAAGATTGGTACCCCGCGATGGAGTCGCACCACCGTCTGTCGGATGTAAGCCGACGGCTCTCCTGTTGAGCTAGCAGGGCGTGGCTCCCCAGGAACGGCTCGAACGTTCATCCTCTTTGTTAACAGCAAAGCGCTCAACCTATTGAGCTACTGGGGATCGTATAACTGCCGGTGGGGATTCCCGATTCTCCACCCCACGCCTGCGCCTAGGGAGATCTTACCTCCACCAGCCGGTCTTTTAAAGACTTAGGCATTCAGCTTAGCGCTGTTCTAATTTATGAATCGTATCTGCCCGGCTTGCCCCGGGCCTCTCTAAACTACGGCAGCGTAAATGGTCTGGGCGCTCGGATTTCAACCGAGGGTCTCTTCGTCCCAAGCGAAGCGGATTAGCAGGCTTTCCTACGCCCAGATAAAGCTATTCACTTTTCAAAGACCTGGTCGAACCGCTGGGACTCTAACCCAGATCCCGGGCTCCGGAGGCCCGTGTCTTATACATTTGGACCACGGCCCGCAAACAGCTCACTTACCCGATCACTAAACTTCTTCCACGCCCCGCCGTTGTGCTTCTTGTCCCACTCTTCCATCGACCGGCACCACTCCATGTACTTGTCCCAGTCGAGCTCAAACGCGGTCATGGGCTCCCCAGCGAGCATACTCTTAAGATCCTCCCGGAACATAGCCTCAGACCTGAATGAACCGGAGCACTTCATTTCCGAGTCCATCAACTCCACGTGCAGGATCATATCCTCCACGGAATTCTCCGGGAACTCGACATTATTCGACCCGGGATGCTCCTTCCTCCAGATGTCAAAGCACTCATCAGCCAGGGGCTCCACCCAGTCATAAAACTCACGGTACCTGATCCTGCCGTCCAGATACTCCTCGGATTTCTGCCGAAGCTCATCCATGCTGATCATTTTCAATCTCCCGCAAACTTAATTGGTGCCGGGACTCGAACCCGGATAGTGGCCTTAGGAGAGCCCCGCTCTATCCCTTTGAGCTACACCAATATCTGGGGCGTCCAGAGTGAGTCGAACACTCGTTGACTGGTTCACAGCCAGCCCCCTGAACCGCTCGGGTATGGACGCCATAACTTGGTGGAACCTGTCGGCTCTGCCCCGACCGCCTCCTGCTTGCAAGGCAGGCGCTCTCCTGAATGAGCTAAGGCCCCGAACTCTAATCCCAGGACCCATCACCACGCGCTACCCACCCATCGGAAGCGCTTTGCGCCTCCTCAGGCCACAGCCTTGTCCGTGTGGGTCCCGGGAACTTGGAGCGGCCACCGGACCACGATTCCGGAACCTCCGCGTTGGCAACGCGGCGTTCTGCCAATTGAACTATGGCCGCAAATGTCAAAGAACTGTTACTGGAGCGGGAGACCGGTAACGCTCCGGCGTCTTGAGTTTGGAAGACTCAGGCCCTGCTATTGGACGACTCCCGCATAAAATTGGGGCTACCCCCCGGATTTGCGCCGAGCTAGCTGCCGTACCAGAGCAGTTCATCGCTATCAATGATTGGGTAGCACGATCTGGATCTGGGACGGAGAATCGAACTCCGGCGGGTACATTACGGGTGTACTGCACTACCAACTGTGCTATCCCAGAATTGAACCTGTTCCTTGGTGCGCCGCCAGGCTTCGGAGTTTGGTGGCCTAGCGGCTCAATTGGTCCGGGTGCGTATTAGTGCGCCCTGGTTCGGCTATGACGCCGAAAGAAATGGTAGCGGCGGTCGGTACTGCCCCGACGCGGCTTGGGTTATGAGCCCTAGCTGTGGACTTCCTCTCACCGCAGCAAACTCTTTTATTGGGGCCAGTGTCCGGGATCGAACCGAAACAAGAAACCATACAAAGGGCTCTGCTCTCCAAGAGCACTGGCCCATATGTCGATCCCGTGTTTGCCGTCAAGGCCCTCACACAGCCATCCTATCACCCGGCGATCAATTTGTCCACAATTATATTACGTCTGAATCCAGACGTTTAGGCGCGTCCACCAACTTGGACGCCGCCAGCGGAGTACCCCAGTTGGGTCTTTTGCTCGGCGATCCCAGTCGACGGCGGGCTGCTGCTTTCGAGAATAATATCCCGGTTGTCTTCGGTATCGAGTATGATCAGGGTCTCGGTACCCAGATAGTCCGTCGGCACGGTCAGTTCACTTTCTTGGTATCGGCCTTGGTCATGACCACTTGAAGCCGGGTGACAGTGTTCAAGTAATGCTTGACATAAAAGCTCTGCGATTCCTGGGCCCTGGAAGACACATCCGCAGGCAGGATAAAACCGTAGGTGTAGGAGAAATTGGCTTTGAGCGGGTGTGGGACTTTGTTCTGCTCCCGCCATTCTTTGTTGAAGTACAGGAACGACTGCTCGCACATCGGCGGCCATTCGAGCATATAATCCGCATAGGCCAGCACGGTCGAGTAATAGGCGACGATGATCGTCGCCTGACCCTCGGGGGTCAGCACCCGGTAGAGCTCGTCCATGAACTGGCCGCGTTGCCGCGCCGGGACATAGTGCAGAACATCCGCGCACTTGAACTCTTCGACCGACTCATCCGCCCAGGGCCATGGGAAGCTCATGAGCTTCTTGAGATCGGGATACCCCAGATCGAGCTTGATCGGACTCACGGGGACCTTACGGGGAGCTAATTTCAGTTGCGCCTTAGGCATCTCACCATCACCATACTCTGTCGCTTTCTAAATCTAAGTGGCCCACTTTTACCCGGCAGTCGACGGCGAACTTGTAGCCGTGCAAGGCCGCCTGGTTAAAGAAATAACAGTCCTGCGTGGCCGCGCGTGCGCCATTCTGCGCATCGAATTCCTGGAGCGTCTTGAACCACGGCTTAGGCATCTTCTTGAACATGTCCATCTTGAAGAGCGTAAACCCCATCCCCATGCCATTACAGGGTTGCAGGGTCTCCGGAATAGGCAACTGCGGCATGAAATTACGCGGCATGATCTTGGGGTCTCCCAGGATCAGCGGCTGGCCGTGCTCGAACTTGGTCCAGTACAAGCCTCCCACGGCGTCATATTCCCCAATCGACTCATAGAGCTTCAGCAATCCGTCCGGCGGAGGCATGTTGTCATGCTCGACCGTCAGCATATATTTGAACTTCGACAACTGGGGGTGCAGCATGATCTGCTCGACCGCCCAGTTATAAGCATCGCCGACTTCCATACCTATTACTGGCAGCTTAAAGACCATCTGGTTCATCGGCAGCATCAGGTTCATCCAGGACTCAAAGACGACTTTGGCAGACACCAGCTTGCCGGGGATAGGCGTCACCCAGACGGTAGATAAATCTTTATAGGTCTTGCTGTTTACTAACCGCTCGCGTGAGCGCTCTAAGTCGGCGTTGTGATAGCCCGGCTGCAACGGCTGCAAATCCCGGACCCAGTTCTTGAGTTTCACTCTTTAAGCTCCCGCTAAGGCAAACCACGGCTGCAACAGCGCCAGCGATCCGGTGGCCGTAACTGCGCTGCTGCTCAAGGCAATCGAGCTCGGAGCCGCCCCGGTAGACATAACGCCCATCAGGAACGCGAACGGCTGTGCACTGGTGGTCGAGCCGCTCTGCGTGCCGATAAAGCCAAAGTTGTAAATCGTCGACGTTCCAAACGTCGCCGTCGACAGCGCCGCCGGGCCCACGGCAGTGACAGCTCCAATGGAATTAGTCGTCAGGCTCAGCGCCAGGGCCGCGCCAATCGTCCCAGCGTTCGAGAAGACATTGGCCAGACTCGAAGCCGTGAAGAACGATCCCGCCAATAGGCCATTGGTCGACAGGAACGAAGACGCGCCCGTGCCACCCGTGAACGCAGCGACACTGGTCGAAGCCGTGAAGAACGACCCCGCCAGAAGCCCATTGGTCGACAGGAAGCTCGAAGCGCCCGTGCCACCAGTGAAGGCAGCAACTGATGTCGACGCCGTGAAGAACGAACCGGCGAGTAGACCGTTCGTCGACAAGAAGCTCGAAGCTCCGGTACCGGCATTGCTGATGACGTTGTTCGAGCCAGACGCGGTGAGAATCGACCCGGCCAGAGTCGCAATGGCTTCGACAATCGGGATCTGCAAGAACGTAAAGCTCGAAGTCGCGCTCGCGACACTCGATGTCGTCGACGATGCCCGACTGACGCCCCAGAAAACATTGGCCGCGTTGTTGCTCGTCAACGTGGTCATGCCCGTGATACCGGATGCCGCAAGCAGCCCCGAGGACGACATGACGCTCGCCGCCGTGGGGGCCGCGCTGAAGGCCGTGATCGCCGCTGAACCACTGGCCGTAAAGGCCGAAGCGGCAGAGAGCGCCGTCGAAGTTCCGCTTACACCAACTAGCACGCTAGCTACAGTCGGCGCGGCGCTGAAGGCCGTAATCGCAGCCGAGCCGGACGCCGTATGCGCAGAAGCGGCAGTTAAAGCCGTAGAAGTCCCGCTGACGCCTACGAGAACGCTGGCTACCGTGGGTGCGGCACTAAAAGCTGTGATGGCTGCTGAGCCGGAAGCTGTATGCGCAGAAGCTGCCGTCAGGGCCGGATTCACGCCGTTGGCTGTAGCAAAGACCGGTGCGCTCGTGGGCGCGGCGCTCCACGCCGTCATGCTGGTAGAGTTAGTGGCAAAAGTGCTCGCGGCACTTAGGGTGGCAGAAGTAATGCCAGTTACGGCCCCAATCGATGACGAGCCTAATCCGTTATAGCCGAACAGCGACACCGTCCAACTGGTGCTGGCCCCAGCGAACGCGATCAGGTGCCCGACAACCAGATCACCCGATTGAAGGCTCGACGCCGCAAAGGTCATGGGCTTGACGTTCAAGCCGGACCAGGCGACTTGAGATTGACTATAAGACTGCCCCGCCTGGGTGGCCGAGCCCGTGGTCCAGGAACTCGACCCCGAGAAGCTCAGCACGGACGCCAGCGATGTCGAGTTGCCGAAGCTATAGAAAATAACGCTCTGGCTGACAGTCCCCTGACCCGCCGAAGTGGCCGCCGGGAACGACACGCCGATAGCCAGATCGACTTCGCTCAGCGACATCGACGCTGGGACGTAAATGCGTTGCAGGAAGAGCGAGCTATTGAACGGCTGAACGGCGGCGGTAGCGCCGGTCGTCGTTACGCTGCCGACCAGAATCGGGCTGACGTCTTGCAGCGGCTGCGGCGAATATAAGCTCAGGCGTCCCGGCAAATAAGCCATAACTTAAAGCACCCAGTATTGCGTGCCATCGTACTGCGCGTCAATAGATTGTTTGGCGGAAAGTAAAAATGTCGTCGCGGTGTCGATGTTGACGCCACTTGATACAGTCACTGTCCCGGTCCCAATGTTTTTGATTCTGTAAGTTTTCCCAGAAGTGATCCCGGCGGTGATCAGCGTAACTGTGATCGTCCCGCTCGCGAAGATAGTCGAGTCGGTCGCCAGAACGGTGTAGTTGCCTGACTGGGTGGTCGTCGTAGTGGCCGCAAGATTAGCGACGTTCTGGACGCTGACCTGAGCTGTGGTCCCACTTTGGACAACCGGCATGATCTCCGTACCGGCCAGTGGCGTTGTGGCTGATGGGAGTGCGCTGATTTTTACTACTGCCATAACTTAGACCATGTACGCTTAATGCGATTGAAGAACAGCCGGTCTTCGGCTTCTTGTTTTTCTCTGACCCGCCGCAGTTCCTGGGCTTCTAATATGCTGAGAACGTCGCTGACCAGGTCTGTCAAATGACTGGTGGCCACTTTTCGCGCTTCAAGCTCGCGGCGCAGTTCTAGGCGGATCTGGTCACCCTGCGCTTCAAGGCTGGCGTTGAGCGCCTGCTTGGCGTCTTCGAGACGGGCTTCAATGCCGTTACGGTAAATAGCAACTACATGTAGCACGTTTTCTACTTTGGCGGCACAGAGATTGGTTTCTTGGATCGCGGCACGGACCATGTCTTCGAGATCCGTCTTGGCCATCAATACGGTATTGCCCAGTGACGTCGTGGCCTGGGCGAGCTCCGTCGAAAGCCTTTGATGACGGTCACGCTCAAGGGTCTCCCGAACAGCTCGCTCTTCTTCGAGTTGCTGCGCAACGGTCACTTCGACATCGGCTATGCGGGAGTACAGCTTGGCCGTTGTCTCGGCAGCAGCAGCTTTGGCTAACTCCTGGCCGTCTCTCAGTTTACCCAGGGAGTACAATAGATCTTCGTGCCCCAGAGCATTCAGGCGTGACTTGAGCTCTTGAAACTCTCCAAAGACATCTGCGAGCTCGTGAGCCAGGTCTATCGAGAGCTTGTTCAGGATTCTTGACGCGGCTTCATCGAGATCAGCCACGGCTTTGCCGATCCCGGCAAATTCAGACCGCATGGCTAAGCCCTGCTTCTCCAGGCCATCCTGGATGATCCGGGCTTGCTGGGCCAGCTTGAATTCGAGCGCCACAAAACCAGACTGGGCTCCAGCGGCTTCCGTCATCGACTCCATGCCGGAGTTAACGGCATTCAGGACGTTCTGGACTTCGCCCAGGATTTCAGCATCGGCTTTTGACCGACCCTCGGCCTCGCCCTTGAGACGGTCTTGGAGTGCCGTAATCGAGTCCGTGAGCTTCAGGACTTCTTGCCGGACGTGCTGGCGGTGCTGATTGACGGTGTTCAAGACTTGATTCAAATCGAGCTCCCGAACGTGACTCACTTCGAGCCAGTTCTCCCCACCCATGACGGGCTGGTCTTCGATCCGTATATTGCGGTCACTCGCCATGCTAAGCTGCTACACTCGATATGATTACCCCATCTCCCGAGTTATCCGCGTCCACCCAAAATTGGCTTACGTCTATGCTCGTGGCATACGGGATCGTGGCCGAAAAGCTGGGGATAAAATTGGCCGTAGGCGTCGCCAGAATCCCGACCAGATCTTTACCAGTCGACTTGTTCATGGTCGACAGGCCGATATAAATCGCCCCGACGTTTGTCGGCCAAGCCTGAATCAGAATCCCGTTACAGGTCGTAAACGGCCCCGGGGTGGGCGTGTTTACCGAGCACTGCTTGGGCGTGCCCGCGCTCGTGACCGTGACTTTCGAGAATGACTGGATCATGGCTTACTCTTCCGTAAACTCGATGTCGATGTCGAGCGACGTCCCCGAGGGAACCGCATTGCCGTTCCAGTTCAAGTTCAAGCTCTGGGCGGTGCCCCGTAGGACTAAAGCCTTATCATTGCGCCCCGTAAAGTCCCAGACGATACTGCCCGCCGACCCAGCCGCTCCCAGATTTAGCTTGGCCCCCCGGATGGCCACACCCGTGCCGGTAGTCGGATTGACAGAATAGCTATTAACCGTCGCGGTAGCCGCAGAGTCATTGCTGTCGTGCTGGGCAATCGAGACGCTGGCACTAGTACCTCCCGTATTGGCCGTAGTCCGCTTGATTAACAAGACGTCGTTGGTCGCCGCCGAAGTGGCGATCCCGCTGATCTGGACCCGAATGACCCGGACGGTCTTGGTACCCGAGCCGACAATTTGCCAGAAATCCGTGGCCGTGGCGACCGGAGTAAAAGACACCGAGGCCGCCGAGAACGTGCCCTTGGTGCCTTCGTTATTGACGGCTGTAATGCCGGTCGTCCCGACCGCGCTGCGCGCCCGATCCCAGGTATTGCTGGCGTTCAGCAGTAGATGAACGTCGCCGACCAGAAAGTCATATAAAGCCGCGTTCAGGCTCTGGCCGTCGGCTAAGTGAAACTGATTGACAGTCGCGACGTTAGACGCTATCGAGGGATCGCCGACCCCTACGATTGGAACGACATTCCCACCGGCAGTAGTTGAAGCAATAGCCATAACTCACTCCTAGACTGGACTACCCTGTCTTTGTTCCCGCGTCTGCCGGGGCGTTCTGCCGCCCATGCCCAACGGGCCTATCCCCTGTTGGTGCTCTTCTTGTATTTCTTTTTCAATGACATCCGCTTCCGCTCCCAGCTCTAGCTTCCGGAGCAGGGCTTTCCTAGAAATCGCGCCCATTCTATAGAGCGCCATAGCCGCCGACTTCTCTTGTACTTTACTAGACCCATGCAGCGACCCCGGGGCGATCTCCATGCTGAAGTTCTTCCAGTGTTCTTCTTTGCGCTCCGAGTCCGGGATCATGTTGTTGGGATCGTAATCTAAGTCTTCCCAGGTCAGCCCGTCGGCACCCAGCATCTTGAGGCGCTGCAAACCGGTGTAGAACTGGAAGATATTCGAGATCGCCAGTTGGCCACTGTCACGCAAGAACGCTTCGATGTAACGCCCTTCGAGACGCACTGCCGGGTTGGCCATATCCCGCATCTGTTCGATAGACTCACCGCCCGGGACCTGCTTCTTGCCGGTCAGTTTCTGGGTGTCGACAAAGCCGCCGATGCGGTCAAACTCAGAAGACACCATCTGGGCGAACTGGAACACCCAAGCTGGCAATACCGGCGGGTCCATGTAACGGACGTCTCTTGTAACGTCGGCCATGTTGGTCATCTTCAATTTGCCGCCGGGCATATCCGGGAAGAAGCGCTCGAACGAGTCTTTGACAATCGCGTTCTCTTTCGCCAGCATCTGCGGATTAAGCGCCCGCTTGATCATGTCCATGGTCCCCGCGCCAATTTCGTTAAAGGCTTTATTGAGCGGGACCAGGCTCCGGTATTTACTCAGACCCCAGAACGACCACATGACCGGGTTGAGTCTGAGCATCGCGAACGGGAACTTGCCGTGCCAGTAGGGGCTCGGGCCGTCGTACATCAACCGGTTCCCGGCAAAGATGATCAGCCGCTTGCGGGGGTACAGCCGCTTCATGGGCTTGACGGTGTAGAAATAATTATGCTGGTCGAAGGCCAGATACGGGTCTTTTACGACGACGTCTTCTTGGGATTCGTTCAACGACTGATCATCCACCCAGTATTCTTTTAGCTCGATCACGGGATAGGAATTATTCGACGGGCTTTCAAGCTTCCCGCCAACCCGTAACCCCATGCGGTAGCGCATTTGCGGCGACAGCGCATTCCACGTAAATTCACTCACGTGTGGCGGCCTCGAAAAGACCGTCCCCTGGTGCTGCTCGGGCATGACGGCTTCTTGTTCAAGGCCCGCCGAGCGCTCCGGGAACTTCTGCTGGAAATACGCCATGGTCTTATAGCTTCTATATAAGACCGCACTCGATTCCTGGATATGCATCCCGGGCTGAATCGGCATGACGACGTCTGGACCACACGGCGTAAACTTCATTTGCCCGGGCTGCCAGGCGTCGATCTTCCAAAAGCCGTTGCCGAAGATCATGGCCGTGTCCGCGACACTGACTAAGCCCAAGTCTAAGTCGTTCTTATACCATTCATGGTGAATGACTTGCTGCGCAATCCCGGCTTGCTGCTTGTAGGCATCGACGGTCGAATGGACGTCAATCGTAGGCCGGATGTCAGTCAGCAAAGACAGCGTCGAGTAGCGGGCGTTTTCGAGCCGATTGTCCGTGAAGCCAGATTTATAGCGAGGTCTCCGCCGATCCCAGAACTGGCCCTGCAAGAAAGATATGTACTTCGACGCCTGGGAATACTCCGGGCTTAATGACAAAGTCCGGCGAGCCTCTTCCATCGCTGCTTCTTCCCAGGTCTTGATGGCATTTAAGTAGCTCTTGGTGTACTTGTCACTCGTCCCATAGGACGGATCAAGCTGGGGTGGATAGAGCAGGCTCATGCTTACTTAATCTAATGGAATTCCGGGCCTTAGGCCATTTCTCGTGGCTTCGATCTTCCCGGCATCCGCCGGATCTTGCAGACCCTCGGCCTTACAGTAGTCCAACTGCTGACGCCGGTTCGTTATAAACTCGCGCTCGGGCCTGCCGTCTTTGCGGCGCGAGCTATTCTTGCGCGTCACCCAGTGGCCATCGAGCTCGGCCCCAGGGAGATTCTTGTCGTTATAGAATGACATGGGCCGGGCCCAGACGACCGCCGGGCCGCCGACGTGAATGCGATCCATGATCTGGCCACACTCCGGGCAGACCGGCCTGGCCGTCTTAGACTCAGACGGATGGAAGAACATCTCTTCCATCTCCCCGCAGGCCTGGCACTGGAAGTCAAGCATCATAGCTTGAAGTTCCGGTGGTAGTCGTCGATAAAGTCTTTGATAGAATCAAGGGCATACTCTTGGCCCATGCGTTTTTGATCTACCGTCGAGATAGAGGTAAGATATTTGCCACCAAGAAGATCGTACTGGTCTTTCTCGTATGAAGTAAAAAACACTGACCCCATACCAAAAAAAGTGGTTGCGCCCGGGAAGCTCGCCACGATCCCTTCCATTGGATACTGAAGGCCCTTAACCTCGAACGACTCGCGGTTGATCTTTCTGGCTATCCATTGGCCGCAAATACTTTCACTATTCTGAGCCTCCTTCCAGCCGGTCCACTTTATATCAAACCCCTTGTACCTGAGCCAAGAGGCGTCGACCGTAGTAAGCCCTTCGCTCCGTGGCTTAAGCACCAATGCCTGGCCGTCATTCTCTTCACTCGCCCTCGCCGCTACCACGGGGACCACCGTGGCTACCCCGCCCAGGAACTGGAAAAAACTGCGTCGCTTCATTGGGTTACTTGCTATCATCAATGAACCTCTTTAGGCGATCTAAGGCGTGTTGTTTACATATTGGGCGATCCCTGTGGCTTATCGGGCTTGCATCGACGTACCATATAATCGCTGCTTCTTGCTCCAGAGTCATAGTTAAATCGAAGGTATCCCCTTTTCTGAAGAAACCACAGCTCCCCGGAAAAGACGAATAGATCCCATCGAAGAACTTAGCCGGGGAGCCATCCGCCCGGATAGCGCTACCATCTTCTGATATGGCGATCCATTGCCCGGCAATCCAAAGATTCTGCGTGTTTTCCTTCCAGCCAGTCCAGCTAATATCAAACCCCTTGTATGTCAGATTGTCACTGCACACTAGGCAATCCAGGTGAGCCTCACCGCACACCGGGCACCCTAAGGGGGCTGGCTCAGTCGCCAAGGCTTCCGCCACCGGAGCTACTGCGGCTGCCCCGCCAACTGCCCGGAAAAAATTGCGTCGCTTCATCGCGTTACTCCTTCCAGTTTCTCGACTACCAGCTTCCGGAGCTTGCTCATTGGGCGCTCGGCTGGAGGCGTCTCCGGCGTGGTTGCAGCTACCTGAACTAGCTCCTTGTCTTTTTCTTTAGGTTCTCTCTCTAACCGTCTGGACTCAGACGCTTTTTCTTCGATCCAGCTTACCAGAATATCGGAAGTTAGGGGAGCCTTTTTGATGATCCGCTCTAGCCGTGACCGCTGCTCGGCCAGGAACGGAATGGTCGAATCCGCCAGGCTCATACCGAAGAGCCAATTATTACTAAAGATTATATTCAAGGCCTCGTTGACGATCTCGTCAATCGTCCGGCCCTGCATCCGCGCCAGCTCTTCAAGCCCTGGCGCAAACGCCGGATCGACATCTGTGGTCACCCGTAGCATGCCATTGGGTGAGTGCCGCCGGAGCGCGCTGTCAACAATGCCAATGATGTCACTGGAACTCGCTACCGGCATCTGCGACAAGTCGGCCAGATAGCCGACATCATCAACTGGAATCATCACGCCGCCCTTGGCGAACTGCTCAACGAGATACTGCACGACGTCGTTAAACTCGTGCTTACTCGCCGTGATAGCCTGGTAGTCTTCTTCACTTAAGCTGATATTAACCAGCTTCTCGACGATGGCGCTATCCAAAGTCGCTTCGAGTGACTGCAAACTAATCGTGGCCATTTCTTGTTACCCCCTACAGTAAATCGTATTCCGGCTCATTCTCTTTGGAGGCCCCTTGGCCGTCTCCGCCGCCCTCCAGGCCTTCCCACAAATTCGTGATCACGTCCATATCGACGCTGCGGTTCTTCTCAAACTGTATCCACAGGCTCCCGCATTCAAGACACACCCGGTGCAGATCCGGGTTGTCCACCCCGCGCTGCCCTCCGCATTTCTTACATACCAGCCGCCAGGCGAACGTATCAGGATCGCCCGTACTCCGGTTGCGCACCGGGATCATCCCCAGCCGGTCGTCCCAGTCGCTGTCATGCGAGCAGTAGAGCGCGATCATCCCCGCCAAGGCCTCGTCGTCGTGCGCCCCTTCGGCGGCCTCAGCCCCCCGGTCTTCTTCGCTCTCTTTCTGGAACGTGACCAGCTCGTCGAGCATATTGGCGCTCTTGACGATCCACATCCGGTGCCGCAGCCAGTGGACCGAGGTCTGATACAGCCTCGGCTTGCTCTTGGCCGTGGTCAGCCAGCCCCACCAGTTGGAGTTCTGCGAGGTCGTATCAACGTGCTTCCAGCGATACATATTGGGGTAGCTGCACTGGTTCCGGACATACGAGAACGTCGTATCGAACCGGTTGACCTCAATCGACAGCATGGCATCGTTATATAAATGCCCCAGATTCGCCACGGGGTAAGAGAACGCCACCGGGTCAATATCGTTGGCCCTAAACGTCGCCACTTGTTCGTCGGGCTCAAACATGCTGCCGATGCGATTCACAAACGCAACGGAGGAGTCGTACTTGCCACCCAAGCCTTCCGCGACGTCGACCCCAATGACGTACTTAATGCCCTCTTCCGGGTACTTCCAGATCAGCAGCGGCAGCTTGCCGTTATACTCATAGCGATGATCGACCTCGCAGCCCTTGGCCGGGCACACACCGGTCTTGGCATCGACTCCGTGGAACGTCCCCGCGCGGTCGAGATACCCCCGGGCAATGGGATCTTCAATACAGGAGTTGATAAACGTCAGGCATTCATTTGGGAATACCTGTACCCCGCTGATTTGAAAGGCCTCATCAGGAGTACAACACTGTTCTTGCTTCAGTTCCTTGAGTGATTTCTCGTCTTTTTGGGCGTTAATCCGCTTCTGCCACATCCAGGCCAATTGCAAGTCCGATAAACGATACTGCCGCAGGGTCCCGGTATAGCAGAAGCGGCATTCGCTATCGGATAGGTCCCGGCCAGCCAAATGCGACTCCAGGAACCGCCTACAGTCCCGATTATCACAGCGGAGCCAGTCCCGGTACACCCTATCCCGCATTTCAGTTTCTGGCTGTTCCGGCTTCCAGTTGACCGACGGCAGGGAGATCCGGCGGTTCTTTTCAAAGAACCATGGCAGGAATATGGGATGCCACTCGGCCAGGTCACCCAGTTCCACGTTGCGCTTCCAGAGCGTATGGAAGTAATTGCCAAAGCCCTTGGCGGTAGACTCGATAGCCGCGAACGTTTCGACGTTCTCGGCCAGGGCATGCCCCAGATCGCCTTCAATGATCCGTCGGCCATCGTCGTCGGGCCAGTCACCAGTCTCCGACATATGCGCGCAGGAGATCCGGCGGCCCTGGCCAACACCAGCGGACTGATTGGCCCATTGGACCGTTATCATGGAATTCAGTCCCGGTCTCACCCGGCGGCTCTTCAGGTCATAGTTATCAAACACCAGGCCTTCTTCGATCTTGCGCGACGCCCACATGGGCTTTAGCCACCACGGGCAATGATCGTAAATGCGTTGCATGATCCCGAAGAGATACGCGCTGTGATCTGGGTTATGGGAAACAATAATTCCAGAGGTGTTATGGAAGAACATCGTGCGCCAGGACATCAATCCCTCGATCAAAGACGAGCACCCGAGCTGCCGGGCTTTCAGAATAATTACCTTCTGGGCTTTGCCTGTGGCTCTTATCTCGTTCAAACGAGATAAGATGATCTCTTGCCCTTCATTTAGGCGGAACGGGACATCCTCAAGGGTTTCTTTGTTGGGAATGATGTAGTAGTTGCGGGCCGTATAGCTGAAGTCGGCCCGGCACTTACGGATCTCGGACTCAACCACCGCCAGTTCATTGGGGTGCGCAGCGAGCCACGACCAGCCTCCTTCCATGCCGTCTTCAGAAGGATGAATGCCGGGCTGATCCAGATATTCGATCAGCTCCGGGATTCCGGGATCTTTCTTGCCCCACGCCACGCTTATTGCTCTTCCTCGGCTTCGAGATCAATCACCGGTGGCGCTGCGCGCCGTTGCTCCGCGTCTATTTTGCGGATGATCGACTCGAAGAATACTTCCTGCTCGCGCTCGACCCGCCCGGCAGTCCCATAGGCATTCTGTTGAAGAACATTATTGA
>JACXTT010006372.1_pt1 | contig 16843 bp, 19 predicted proteins | sample 9270951 | NCBI WGS metagenome assembly JACXTT01 (sample SAMN15532306, study PRJNA645909) | rock metagenome | isolation source: weathered quartz diorite | place: Puerto Rico | collected 2017-06-21 | reverse complement strand
ACGCACGCCTCCGGCATGCTGATGCAGCCCTACCTGTACCAGGGCGCCACGCTGGTGCTGTTCGAGAAATTCGAGCCCGCGCACTTCCTGGCCGAGGTGGCGCGGCTGCGCATCACCCACGTGTTCATGGTCCCGGCCATGATCAACATGCTGCTGGCCGAACCCACGCTGGCGCAAGCCGACCTGTCCAGCCTGAAGACCCTGGCCTACGGTGCCGCCCCGATGGCGCCGGCACGCATCCGCGAGGCCTGGGAGCGCATCGGCCCGATCCTGTCGCAGGGCTATGGCGCCAGCGAATCGACCTCCGGCGTGACGCGCCTGTCCACTGCCGACCATGCCGACGCCATCGCCAATCACCCGGAGCGCCTGGCCTCCTGCGGCCGCGCCCTGGGCGAGACCGAGGTGCGCGTGGTCGACGAGCAAGGCAAGGAGGTTGCCGTGGGCGAGATCGGCGAACTGGTGATCCGCGGCGAAGACGTGTTCCACGGCTACTTCAACGAGCCCGCGCTGACGCGCGAGACCGTCATCGACGGCTGGCTGCACACCGGCGACATGGCGCGCGTGGACGAGGCCGGCTACCTGTACCTGGTCGACCGCAAGAAGGACATGATCATTTCCGGCGGCTTCAACGTCTATCCGACCGAGGTGGAAGCCACGCTGTACCAGCACCCCGACGTGCTGGAAGCCTGCGTCATCAGCGTGCCGGACGACACCTGGGGCGAAAGCGTCAAGGCCGTGGTCACGCTGCGCCCCGGGCGCGAGGCCACCGCGCAGCAGCTGATCGCGCACTGCCGCGAGCGCATTGCCGACTACAAGTCGCCGCGCTCGGTGGACTTTGTCGCCGAACTGCCCAAGAACGCCAGCGGCAAGCTGGCCCGCAAGATCGTGCGCGAACGCTACTGGCAAGGCGTCGGGCGCCGCGTGAACTGAAGGAGTCCGCCATGTTCGATCACCTGACCAATCCCGTATTGCTGGAAACCCGCGCCGGCATCCGCCGCTTTATCGACGAAGAGCTGCGCCCGCTGGAACAGGAACTCGGCCTGGGCTCTGAAGACCCGTGGCCGCGCGAGACCCTGCGCAATGTCTGGCGCCGCTCCAGCGAGCTGGGCTTCTACGCCGCGTGCCTGCCGACATCGCTCGGCGGCAAGGGCCTGAACATCCAGGAGCAATGCGCGCTCAAGGCCGACCTGGCCGCCAGCGGCTCCACCCTGGCCGCGCACGTGCTGGGCGACCTGGGCGGCCCGCCGCGCGTGGGCAATATGCTCAAATACGCCACGCCGGACCAGCTCAAGCGCTACTTCGAGCCCGTGATCCGCGGCGAGAAATCGACCTGCTTCGCACTGACGGAAACGCATTCCGGCTCCGACGCGCAAAGCATCAGGACTTCGGCCGTGGCCGATGGCGACGAGCTGGTCATCAACGGCGGCAAGCACTACATCAGCGGCGCCCCGTTCGCCGACTTTGCCATCGTCATGTGCGTGACCGACGCCACCACCACGCCGCCGGCCATCACGGCGGTGCTGGTCGACCTGAACCTGCCGGGCGTCACGGTGAGCAACGAGTACGTGCCGATGTCGGGCCAGCATATCGACGGCGACATCCGCTTCGAGAACGTGCGCGTGCCGCGCGCCAATATCTTTGGCGGCGAAGGCAACGGCTTCAAGCTAGGCATGTCGCGCATCAACGTGAACCGCCTGCTGCACTGCCCCAGCATGCTGGGGCTGGCCACCAAGGCGTATGAGTCGTCGGTGGCATACGCCGCCCAGCGCCGCCAGTTCGGCGGCCCGATCGCGCGCTTCCAGGCAATCCAGCACATGTTGGCCGACATGGCCGCCGCGCTGTGGGCCTGCGAAAGCATGATCACGCATACCGCCGCGCTGGCCGATGCCGGCGCCGATCTGCGCATGAAGGCCGCGGCGTGCAAGCTCTTTGTCTCGGAGCGCTGCTTCGAGGTGGCGGACAAGGCCGTGCAGATCCACGGCAATGTCGGCGTCACGCGCGGCCATCCGGTGGAGCAGACCTTCCGCAAGCTGCGCATGTTCCGCATCTTCACCGGCACCAGCGAGATCCAGCGCAACACCATTGCGCGCGCTATCCTCGAACCGCTGCAGCAGCAGAAGGCCTGACCGTGCCGGCGGCACGGTCGCCGCCGGCATGAGGACCATACGACAAGACCACGGAGACCAAGCATGAACCGCCGAAACTGGCTTGCCACCGCCGGCGCCGCCGCGCTGGGCAGCCTGCTGCTGCCGGCCCGCGCCGCCAGCGCATCATCCAGCTACCCCAACCGCCCGATCCGGCTGATCGTTCCGTTTATCGCCGGCAGCTCGCCCGACAACGTAGCCCGCACGCTGTCGGCGGAGCTGGGCAAGCAGCTCGGCCAGCCGCTGGTGGTCGAGAACATGCCCGGCGCCGGCGGCATCATCGGCGCCAGCGCGCTGCGCCGGGCCGCGCCCGATGGCTATACGCTGGGCATCCTGGCCAATACGCACGTGATCAACGTGCACATGTACCGCAAGATGCCGTATGACCCGGCGCAAGATTTCACGCCGATCACTGCGCTGTCCGGCGGACCGTCCGCGCTGGTGGTGCCGGTCTCGTCGCCCTACAAGACCGCTGCCGAACTGATCGCCGCCATGAAGAAGGCCCCGGGCAAGTTCAACTACGGCTCTGGCGGCAAGGGCAGCATTGCCCACCTTGCGGTGGAAACCATGCTGCACCAGACCGGCTGCGAAGCCGTGCACATCCCCTACAAGGGCGCGCCGGAAATCATCACCGCCATGCTGACCGGACAAACCCAGTTCGGCATGCCGGTGCTCGGCACCGCAACGCAGTACGTACGCAACAACCAGGTCAGGGTGCTTGCCGGCACTGCCGCCGCGCGCTCGCCGTTCTTCCCGGACGTGCCGACCATGGCCGAAGCCCTGCCCCCGGGCTTTGTCATCGACAACTGGAGCGGCCTGTTCGCACCGGCCAACTTCCCGGCCGAACTGGCGCAGAAGCTGCATGCCGCCGTCGGCGCCCTGCAGGCCGCCGGCGTGTTCGATGCCCAGCTCAAGGCCAATGCCGGCGAGCTGCGCCGCAGCGCCTCGCCCGCGCAGTTCGGCACCATGGTCGCCAGCGACAACGCGCGTTACGGCGACCTGATGAAGTCGATCGGCATGGTCGGCGACCTGGGCTGAGCGTCCTGCCCGCCCCCGCCGCACGCCTCCCTCCGCGCGTGCGGCGCTCTCCTTCGCTTTCTTCCCGCAAAGGCCCTGTATGAAGCCAGAATGGTCCTGCCTCAAGGACGTCACCATCATCGATGTCAGCCAGTTGCTGCCCGGCCCGCACGCATGCAGCCTGCTGCGGCAACTGGGCGCGGATGTGATCAAAGTGGAACAGCCCGGCACTGGCGACACCGCGCGGCAGCTTGGTCCGACGGTGTTTGCACAGTTCAACCGCGGCAAGCGCTCGGTTGCGCTGGACTTGAAGACCAATGCCGGCCGTGAGGCCTTCCTTGACCTGGTGCGCAATGCCGATGCCGTAGTGGAAGGCTTCCGCCCCGGCGTGATGGCGCGGCTTGGGCTGGGCTATGAAGCGCTGGCGTCGGTCAATCCGGCTATCGTGCTGTGTTCGGTCTCTGGCTTCGGCCAGACCGGCCCCTATACCAGCCATGCCGGGCATGACCTGAACTACCTGGCGCTGGCTGGATACTGGGCGACGCCGGTGCAGGTGCACGACAAGGTCTCGCGCCCGCGCGTGCGGGTGTCGGATTACGCCGCCTCCGGCTACGCGGCGCTGTCGCTCGCGGTGGCGATCATGAGTGCGCGCCAGAATGGGCAGGGTCAACATCTGGATGTCTCGATCCATGACGCGATCCTGTCGTGGACCGCTCACGGCGCGTGGGCCGCGCGCGGGCATGAGGCATCGCCGCAGGCATCTCCTACCGTTATGCCGGAGAACGATCTCTTCGAGACGCGCGATGGCAGGCATCTGGCGATGGGCATCCTGGAGAACAAGTTCTGGGTCAACCTGTGCGAGGCGCTGGGCGATGAGTTCCCTGCCCTGCGCGATCCGCGCTTTGCCACGCGTGGTGGGCGGTATGGGCACAAGGTGGAGATCAATGACCTGATGGCAGCGGTGTTCCGCACGCGCGACCTGGCCGAATGGGAGGCGTTCTTCGGGCCGCTGGATATTCCGTTCTCGCCGGTGCTGGGGGCGACGGCGCTGTTTGAGGATCCGCATGTGCAGGCGCGGGAGGTGGTTCGGTCGGTGCCTGGGGAAGGCGGGATTGCTGTGAATTTTCCGGTGAGGTTTTCGTTGGGGTTGCCGGAGGGGGAGGATTTTGTGGCTCAGGTGGGGGAGCATGGTGTGGACGGATCTCTACCCAAGATCATCGGTGGCGGGAACTCATAATTTGGCTTAGTTCCATGCGGCGACCATCTCGCATTCCAAGACTCAGCGATTTCCTACTCAATCGCGTTGCGGCAAGCTTCGCCCGCCCCTTCCAAATGCGACATCTCTTATCGCCTGCACGACTCCGGCAGGAAATACTGGTCACGTCATCGGATCGCCGATGACCGGGCGTGGAAACCCGAAGGTCGGAACAGGGACAGGCGTTGCGCTTTCAAATGGCAACGCCTGTGCTCGCACGAACATGTCTGGTTCTATGGCGGGCCGAGCGAGGCAGCTGAAAGGCTGACCGGGTTCTTCCCTGTTCTAACCGGGTTTCCACCCTCGCTGTCTGGCCCGCCACCCTCACCTTCAAATGAGTGGCGCGCATTAACCTGGTAAGGAGTCAGTAATGGTCGATGCAATCGAAACCAACGCGTGCCTGCATGAAATGCGTGCCGGCATCGATGGCGTGCTCGTGCTGCTGGAGCAGCAAAGCGTGCGCTCGGAAGCGTGCTTCAGCGCGCTCTGCCTGCTTGAAATGGTGAAAGCAAAGCTGGATGCCTTGATGGCAGCTGGGCCGCTTGCGGCGTAGCAATGCCTCTGGTCTGGCGGTGCTTCGGCACCGTCAGACAGTCCTCGTGAAAGCCGCATCAAGCGCGGCCGTTCGATCGGATCTGCCGGACGGTATTTGCCAAATCCCCCCGTTCATGGAATTTGCCAGACACTGTCTGGCAAATGTGCGCCCAAAACATCACTTGAGCTCACCGCCCTTGCCCAGGCGTTCTCGTTGCCCTGGTCCGCCGCTTCACAGCTAGTACGGCTTCAGCGCTGCGGCTCCTGTTTCTTGTCACCGCACGCGTTGCGCAAGTGCACATCCCCGTCGTGACGATGTATGTGCAATTCAGCGTTCTCCCGCCTGGCCACGTCCCAACCCGCAGCAATTGCCGCTTCCATGGTCGGAAATCTCTGGGCCCTTGTATTGAGGCCGCCGAACTCCAATGCCCAACCATCTTCTGCGGGCAGAACGCGAATGATCCGCGATTGCATAATGACCCTCTCTAAATTTCCCGCGACATACAGCGGGCATCGCGTACTGTCGAGCAAGAACACGTTCCCGCGGACAAGCGTGGCTGGGTGAGAGCCGGGATCATCCGGGAGGAGCCGCATCGAGGGTACGTCGTGCATCGCTGTATCTTGCGTCAACGAACACACGAGCAAGACTGCTGCTGCATGGGCGGGCACCTTTCGGTGCCATACGAACAGAAGACGCAGCAATCACCGGCCTTGGGCCTTAGCAACGCGTGGCAGCGCTCGCACTCATAGCACCACTGGCAGGCATCAATGGGCATGGTTTCTTCTTTTGCATGCGCGCACCTGGGGCAGGTGATAATTGACTGCAGCTTGACGGCGCTCATCATTTCTCTTTGCCTCACGGCCGATGGGCAGTAGACGGTCACCGTGCCTGGCGACCTGATCTCCGGCGTTGCCCATCGAAATGCAATCCGTCCTTCCCGTATGTGCGGTTTAGGCGTAGCCTAGGTCCGTACCAAGGTACGGAGTCAAGCGATGGACCGCACACTAACAATCGGGAAGCTGGCCAAGGCGGCTGGCGTTGGCGTGGAGACGGTACGCTACTACCATCGGTGCGGCCTGCTGCCGGTGCCGGAGCGTGCCTATGGCGCCATTCGACAGTATTCGCAACAGAGCTTGCAGCGACTTCATTTCATTCGCCAGGCCCAGTCGCTCGGGTTCACCCTGGATGAGGTCAGAGTACTGCTGCGACAGAACGATGGCGGCACGTGCAGCACAGCCCGCACACTGGCCGAGCAAAAGCTCAGTCTTGTGGAGGAAAGATTGAAGGATTTGCGACGATTGCGAGCTGAACTGAAGAATCTCATTGGGCAATGCCACGCCAATGGCAATGAGGCTTCTTGTCCCTTGATTGACACTTTGTCTGCCAACATGAGAGCAGAGAACGCTCGTGACGCTCCATTTCGGCATCGGTGAACGAGGTCCGCTGAGCCTGTCCGGTACACCGCTCGATACGCCGGCGGTGTACACAAGGAACGGTTGTGCCGGCCAACGGCAAGCAGCGTGACGCGAGTTGCGCAACGTCCACCGTGGGCTGACACCACTCCTACACAGCGTCTTCCGCTCAGCGCAACGATCGGAACGCAGATCGTAGCTCGGCACTGAACAACTCCGGTTCTTCCCAAGCCGCGAAGTGACCGCCTTTGGCAACGCGGTTGTAGTAGATCAGGTTTGGATAGGCTCGTGCCAACCACTGCCTCGGTGGCCGGTAGACCTCGCCAGGGAAGACGGTCACTGCCACTGGAACGGTGATGGGGGAATTCTTTGCCGGAGCGACACTGGTTTCCCAGTAGATCCGTCCGCTCGACCCGCCTGTATTTGTGAGCCAGTAGAGCGAGATGTTGTCAAGGATCGCGTCACGGTCCAGTGATCGCTCAGGATCGCCACGCGTGAATACCCAGTCGGCCTGCTTGTCATAGATCCACGCTGCCAGCCCCACTGGCGAATCGGCCAGGCCAAAGCCGATGGTCTGCGGCCGCGTTTGCATGATGGCCGCGTAACCGAATCCCTTGTTGAGGAAATCCCTCGCCTCGTCGAACACCTGCTTTTCTTCGGGGGTCAGGTTTGCCGGCGCAGGCTCCCCGCTTTTCAGCGCCATGGCTATTGCCGGTGGCAACGTCGTGGCGCGCTCGATGCGGTTGACGTGGATGCCAAGCAGCCCTTCAGGCGCCAGACGGCCAAGTGCGTCGGAGATGATGGCGCCCCAGTCGCCTCCCTGCGAAACGTAGCGCGCATATCCGAGCCGCTTCATCAGCACGTCCCAGGTGCGTGCGATGCGATCCGGATTCCAGCCGGTGTCCGTGGGCTTCTGTGAAAAGCCGAAGCCGGGAATCGACGGAATCACCAGATGAAACGCGTCGTTTGCAGTGCCGCCGTGCGCGGTGGGGTCCGTCAGCGGGCCAATGACATTAAGCAACTCGAAGACCGACCCTGGCCAGCCGTGGGTCATGATGAGCGGCATCGCGTTTGCATGGCGCGAGCGGACATGGATGAAATGAATGTCCAGGCCGTCGATGTTCGTCACAAACTGCGGCCAGGCATTAAGTTTTGCCTCGGCCTTGCGCCAGTCATAGCCCGTGGCCCAGTAGCGCATGAGCGGCTGAAATCTTTCAAGCTGTACGCCCTGGGACCGATCGCCGACTGTTTCCGGATCGGGCCAGCGCGTAGCGACAAGGCGGCGGCGCAGATCGACCTGGGCCGCTTGCGGGACGTGCGCACGGAATGGGCGGATCGCATCTGATGCCACGGGAAGCCCGGATTTTTCCTGCGCAGCGGTAGTCAGGGGCGGGTAAAGCATGGAGAGCGCTACCGTCGCCACGCCGCCCAATAGTAAAGTTCGACGCGACGGGTCGGGAGCCTGATTGGACCATTCCGTGTTCATTGCAAGCGTCCCTTATTCTGCAGTGGCCGATCCAGATTGCCTCGCCGGCACCGCCAGAGGCACACCCTTCCTGACGATGTAAGTTGCCAGTTCAGACGCCTTGCCGCTGCCGACATTCCGCGCCGAATGGGCACTCCCGGCCGGAATGAACAGCGAGTCACCGGCCTTCAGCGTAACAGGCGGCTTGTCGTCGAGCTGGTATTCCAGCGTCCCTTGCAGGACATAGGCGATTTCTTCCCCGGGGTGCGAATGTTTCGGTGCGAATGCGCCGGGATCAAAGTCGACGCGTACCTGTACGCCCTCACGACCGGGCACGCTGAGTTCGCGCTGGACCAGATCGGTGCGGTGGACTCCCGGCGTTTGCGCTTGAGCCGTTGGTAGAAGCAAACCATTGCCGGCGATAAGCAGGGACACGGCGAGGATTCGGGTCATTTTCATTGGCAGGTTTCCTTGTCGTGCTTAACGACGGATGGGAATATTGGGAAGGTCCGTGGCACGCATCGGCAAGAATCGGCCAATGCGTGCGAAGCGGAGAGGGGCGCTTATGTGTCGTGCGGGATCTGGTCGTCCTCAGACGATGTTGGCTGCCCGGGCCCGCTCGCAATGCGGGCTTACCGGAATGAGGCGCGAATCTCTGCCACGGTTTGCTGGGGGGCCTGCAGGTGCGGGTAGTGCCCAATCCCGTGAAGCAGGGTGAACGCTGCATGGGCGTTCTCGGCGAACTCGATGCCCATGTCCTTATTGATGTAGATGTCTTTCTCACCCCAGACTACCTTCACGGGCGTCTTGAGCCGGCCCAGGTTCGCCTCGAAATACTCCTGGTCCCGCGTGAAGTGCGAGTAGTAGTGATAGAAGGCGTCCGCTGACGTCATCTCCCCGTGGCTCCATCCGCGTGACATGTCGTCCTTGAGTTCGCCGGATACGTCGAACTGCGCTTCCCTGGACAAGCCGCGCCTGTAGGCATTCTGGAGAACATCCTCGCGATTCTTGTTCAACTGAACACGAGCCAGCTCGGCCGAAGGTTGCGACTTCAGGCTCTGCAGACTCTCGTACATGTAACGAGGTCTGTTGAACGGGGCGAAGTCGCCCACGATGATCGTCCTGGCAATGTCCGGTTCTTCGAGAGCCAGGAGAAGAGCAGGCAAGGCTCCGATATCCGTCGCGTAGATCGTGAGCTTCGACGTGTCGATGCCTGCCTTGCGGATGTACTCCTTCAGGACACGCGCATAGTCTCTGGGCGCATAGGAGAACTTGTCGGCCGTTGGTCGTGATGAGAGACCGTAGCCAGGCCAATCGATGGCGTGTACTTCGTAGTCATCGCCGAGAGCCAGGGCAATGTCCTTCCAGGCGTACAGGGTCTCCGGGAATCCATGCAGAAATAGAACGGTCCCTTTCGGACTGGGGTTGTGCACCACCATCGATCTGAGCGAGATGTCCGTGTCGATATTGATGAATCCGATCTCGGCTTTCGGAACCTGCTTGTGGGCGTGGTGGGCGCATCCCGACGCTATCAAGGCGCCGAGGACGAGAACGGAAGCAAGCAGCCGCTGCAGGAATGACCTGGACATGTCAGTGGTCCTCGATGCTGGCCTGTCGGCTCAGTGAATCAGGCGATCGACCTGCGTTTGCAGACGCGGACCGACCAGGAGGATGGCGGGAATGACGATCACATATCCGATGCCCCAGGAACGCAGCCACGTCAGGGCAAAGCCTTCCGAGAATCCGAGATTGAGAGTAAGGAGGGCGAAGGAAATGATCCCTGTCGTCACGACTCCCATCGACAGTGCGAATGCGACTTTCCGTTTCAGTTGCCCGCTCATGGTTGCTTCCTCCGGTGGATAAAATACCAATTGGTATATTTTTGGTCAAAAAAAATCACTTCAGATCGACGATGGTTTTTTCTACCGCCGACATCACGGCCTTGCTGTAGCCGGCGTTGCCGGTAAGGCGAGAGATCATGATGGCGCCTTCGATCAATGCAATCAGCGCGACGGCAGTCTGCTCGGCGTCGACGTCTTTTCGGAACTCTCGCGAGGCAATCCCTGCCTTGATGACCGCGGCCAGATGCGTCTTCCAGCCCCGGAATGCCTCCATGGCTTTCTCGCGCAGGGCTGGGTGAGTATCGTCGGCTTCAATGGCTGTGTTGAGCAACGGGCATCCCCCCTGGGGGAAATTCTCTGGCAGGTCTTCGTACACGCCTGTCAATGCGAGCAACTTCTCCTTGTTGGTTTCCCTCATGGCCATTACGGCACGGACTGCGGCCTGCGCCTGCGTCCAGTTGTGATCGAAAGCGGCCAGGGCCACCTCCTCCTTGTTGGCAAAGTTGCCGTAGACGCTGCCCTTCGTCAGCCCGGTGGCCTCCGTCATATCGGCCAGGGACGTACCGGCATAGCCCTTGACGTTGAAGATCGGGGCTGTCTTCTCGATGATGAACTGGCGGGTTCGCTGAGCTTTATTCATGGGAGCCAGAATATACCACTCGGTATTTTTGTCAAGGACATCGAAGAATCCGCTCGGAGTGATCCACGCTGCCCCTGCCATCTGCCGGATGGACGTGATCAGGCGACCGCCTGAATCCTTGCAGTCCGGCCCAGATCTGTATAGGCTTGCAACTACGATATTAATAGTCTGAGTTTATCAATGTCACACATCAGCGCCGGGGTTGAGTATGGTCTGCACTGCCTCTTGTATCTGACGCGTTCGCAGGCCGCAGTGGAAGAAGCCAGTGTCCGTGACCTTGCCGAGCTGCAGGGCATTCCCAACGAGTTCCTGGCCAAGTTGTTCACCAAGTTGGCCAAGGCGGAACTAGTCGTGGCGACTGAAGGCATCAAGGGCGGGTTCAGGCTGGCCCGTGCCGCTGACCGCATTACCGTGCACGACGTGGTGGTAGCCATCGACGGGGACAAGCCCTTGTTTGACTGCCGCGAGATCCGCGGCCGCTGCGCGGTATTCGAGAACGGTACGCCGGCGTGGGCTACGCGCGGCGTATGCTCGATCCACGCCGTGATGCAGACGGCTGAAAAGGCCATGCGTGCCGAACTCAAGCAGCACACGCTGGCTGACCTGGCCGATCGCACCATGGACAAGGCACCGGCCAGCTACGGCCCGCAGGTCGTTCAATGGTTGACCGATCGCGCCGCCAACCGACGCGGAGACAAGGCCGAACCCGCGCACGCAAGAACGCGCAAGCGTGCCTGAACGGCATTAGCCCGATCAACCCGGATCCTTCGAACTCACACAACAGGCAAAGAGAGCGATCCACCAGGATCGCCCTCTTTCACTATTGCCCGTGCTGTCAGGCCACGATGATGCGACGGGGGTCGGCGGACGCAAGCGCCTCGGCACGGTTGGCGCTTGGCGGATAGATCCACTCGGTATTGATCCGCGTTTTCAGCGCCTTGGCTTCTGCGCCCGCAAGTTTCACCTGGCGATCCCAGCCCTCAGTGTAAACAGCACCCCACGGCCCCAGATCCAGGCAGGTCACATACTTCGGCTGGCTGTAGGGAATCGGCTCCTCCCCCAACAGGTCCGCTGCGACATTATGTCCTGCTGACCGGCCCATGTTCTGGGCGTGCTGGCACGACATCATGGCGCGGTTCCCCTCATCATCGGTGGCCGCATAGGCTACGTCACCGGTGGCGTAGACCGCATCGATGCCTTCGACCTTCAGGTTGCGATCGACATGCAGTCGCCCGAAGTTATCGCGCTTCGCCGGAATCTGCGAAGTCAGCGCGCTGGCTCGAGCCCCCGCGGTCCAAATGACGGTGTCTGCCTCAATCCGCTCCCCGTTCTCGAGCGTAACGCCCTTCGCATCGACAGCAGCGACACCAGAGCCGAGCTTCCATTTCACACCGAGTTCGGTCAGCGCCTGTGTGATCACAGGACGTGGGCCAGCCCCCAGATCGGGACCAATGTCGGTATTGCGCTCGACCATGATCACGTTCACGGCCGCGTCCTTGCCGAACGCCTCGCGCAGACGGGCGGGCATCTCCGCAGCAGTCTCGATACCAGTAAAGCCGGCACCGGCGACCACCACCGTGTTGCGCGCCGCGCTCTCGGGACGACTGGCCAAACTGAAGACATGTGCTTCGAGGTGAGCGGCATCTGCCACCTGGTCCACATTGAACGCGTGCTGGTCAAGACCCGGGATCTGCGGCCGGAACAGGCGACTGCCAGTGGCAAGGACCAGGCGGTCATAGCCAAGCTTGCGACGCGACGTATCGGCACCCACCCCCGCAAGTTCCACCTCACGGCTTGCCACATCGATGTGTTCCACCACACCCTGGATGAACCTGACGCCCACAGCCTTGAAGATCTCTTGCAGCGGCGCCCTCATCCCGCCCGGGTTCTTCTCGTAGAGGCGGGGACGAACGTGCAGTTCGGGCTCCGGCGCGACAAGCGCGATCTCCACGTCAGTGCGTCCCACTTGGTCAAGAAGGCGGGCCGAAGCCAGCGCGCTCCACATACCGGCAAAGCCGGCCCCGATAACAAGAATGCGTTTCGACATGTTTCATGCTCCTGAATCAATCGTCGCTTTATGTGACCGGCCAGGCCGTACAGGTGGCTTAGTGGCCTGATCAGCGCGACGGCAGCCCGCGATTGCGCGCCTTAACTACGATTCTATTGGTCGTAGTTAAGGCGCGCAAGCTTTTTTATCGACGCAGCTCACACAGGGAGCACTCTCATGCGCCCTCTCGTGCGCTTCTGCATGCGGCTTGCACTTCGGGCATGGGGCAGCTCAGCCCGCCTATGCAGGAAGGTCAGGCCGCTGCGATACGCCACGCCTTGGGGCCGTGCTCATGGACATTCCCGCCATTGGCATCCACGGCGACTACCACCGGAAGGTCTTCCACCTCGAACTCGTAGATGGCCTCCATGCCGAGATCGGCAAACGCCAGCATACGTGACGAACGGACGGCCTTCGAGATCAGGTAGGCAGCGCCACCGGTCGCAGCCAGATAGACGCTGCCGCTCTCGACGATCGCCCGCACCGCGGCAGGCCCCCGCTCTGCCTTGCCGATCATGCCCAGCACACCGGTCGCCCCGAGCATGCGCCCGGCGAATTTGTCCATGCGCGTCGACGTGGTGGGCCCGCAAGGGCCGACGACTTCACCACGCACGGGATCCACCGGGCCGACGTAATAGATCATGCGATTGCGGAAATCAACCGGCAGCGGCTCGCCACGCGCGAGCATGTCGTCGATGCGCTTGTGCGCCGCATCACGCCCGGTCAGCATCCGGCCCGACAGCAACAGCGTTTCGCCGGCGCGCCACGTAGCGGTCTGCGCTCGCGTCAACGTATTCAGATCGACGTGGCGGCTAATGCTGCCGTCCGGCAGGGGCAGATCGGGCCAGAGATCGGGCGATGGCGGCGTCAACAGTGCCGGGCCGGTGCCGTCGAGCACGAAGCGCGCATGCCGCGTGGCCGCGCAATTTGGCACGATCGCCACGGGCATGCTGGCCGCATGCGTCGGATAGGTGGCGATCTTGACGTCGAGCACCGTGGTCAGTCCCCCCAGACCCTACGCGCCGATGCCCAGCGCATTGATGCCGTCATGGATCTCGATCCTCAGCGCCTCCAATGCGCGGGCGGTACCGCGCGCCTTCAGCGTGAGCATGTCCAGCGAGAGCCGAAGCCAGGAACTGGTCGAGGAATACCTATGCCAGCATGGCGTCAAGCGGCGCGAGTTGCTGCACTCGCCGCACTTCCTGAGCATTCCGCTCGTGATCGCTTCGACCGACCTGATCGTGACCGTACCGCTGCCGGTCGGCGAACTGTTCGCGCACATCGCCGATATCCAGGTGCTCGAACCCCCGTTCCCGATTCCGGCGTTCGATCTCAAGCAGCACTGGCACCGCTGCCAGCACGACGATCCGGCCAACCGCTGGCTGCGCGCGATCACGCTGGAACTGTTCGGCGAGGACGGCAGCGGCCTGCCGCGCTGAGCGACGGCACCACCGGGTTGCCGCCTGTAGATCAGGCATACCGCTTGATCACCTGATGCAGGCGCCCGCAAGCCGTCGCTTGCTGCGCTTCGATGGCGGTGGCGACGCCAAGGAGAAGACCCGACCGTTTCGTGGAGGCAGAGCCGTACCATGGTGAAAGGGGGGCGGGAGCGAGTCCGTAGGCAAAGGCTTCGCGAGCGACAGCCTTATCGTCGGCACCATCTGGCAGTCGAAGTACGACGGCCAGCCCGGCGGGATAGGCCTGAAGGCCTCGGGATGCGAGGTTGCCTAGCAGCGCATTGCTACGGCAGGCATAGATTCGCTTCATCTTGCGCAGGTGCCGCAAGAAATGGCCATCGCGCATGAATTCCGCTGTAGCGGTCTGCACCGCGGGCCCGGGAGCGGGAGCAAGGCAGGCCACGGCGTCATCGAACCGGGGGACCAGCGCTGGCGGCGCAACCACGAAGCCGAGTCGCAGCGTCGGGCTGATCGTCTTGCTGAACGAGCCGATATGGATGACCCGCCCGAACAGATCCTGTGAAGCCAGGGCCGGGGCGGCACGCCGTCTCAGTTGCAGTTCGCCGAGGTAGTCGTCTTCGATGATCCATGCGTCCGCGTCTTTCGCCCAATCAATGAGCTGGACCCTGCGCGAGAGCGACAATGTCGGACCCAATGGCGCCTGCTGGCCTGGTGTCACCAGCGCCAGGGCGGCATCCGGCGCATGCTGCTCCCCATACGACACGTCCATCCCGTCTTCGTCAACGGGAATCGGGACCGTGGAAATCCGCGAGATCTCGAGTGCCCTGCGGCTCGGAAGGTACCCCGGATTTTCAACCCACGCAGCTCGCCCTTCCGCACGCAAAACCTGCAACGTAACGCCAAGTGCTCCGGAGAAACCTGCCGTGATAAAAATCTGCGAGGGGCGACATTCGATGCCTCGCGAGAGCGCCAGATGCGCGGCAATCTCTCGCCTGAGCTCGTGCTCGCCACGTGGGTCCGGATAGACAGCGGGCGCTTCGACTTCATCGCGCACGGCACGCGCGCGCAAGCGCGCGACCAGGGTGGCGGGAAAGCAATCGGAAGCTGGCACCCCCATCTGGAAGACCGCCGGCCCGGGAAGAAAATGCTGGTACAGGTCTGACTGCAGATCCGTCTCGATCGACCTTGACCGCTCCGCTGATGGAATCCTTGCGGGATGGTCGGCCACCCTGCTCCCCCCGGGCCGGGACGCGACGATCAGTTGCGCATCTGCCAGGCGCTCGTAAGCCGCCTTGACAGTGCCCCTTGCCACACCCAGTTGCGCCGCGAGGTCCAGCCACGAAGGCAGCCTGGCGCCCGGCGCCAGTACGCCGCTCTCGATGGCGCCGGATATCCCCACACGAATCTGCTCAGCCAACGAGGTCTTGGCTGTCCGGTCCAGTTTGAAGTCAAGGATCGTGCTCATGGCCCCATGGTACATCCAAGATTTCGCTTTTTGGTTCTTTCTCATGAACTATGGCGAGCGCATGATGCTTTCACCAAAGAGATCACCAAGGAGATCGAAGATGAAACTCAAGCGCATTCTCTTGCCGTTACTGGCCGCGACCGGAATGGCCGCTGCGGGCCTCGCCGCCGCGCACGGGTCTGGAGAAACGGTCAAACCGAACTTCTCACACACAATCCCGAACATCCCGGGCAAATCGCTCCTTGCCTTGGAAGTGCTTTACCCCCCTGGCAGCGCCTCGTTGCCACACCGCCATGCCAAGTCGGCGTTCATTTATGCCTATGTCGTCTCGGGCAGCATCGTTAGCAAAGTCAATGACGGGCCGGAACGCACCTACAAAGCGGGCCAAAGCTTCTACGAGGAGCCAGGGTCAAGTCACCCGGTCAGTCGCAACGCGAGCAAAACGCAACCGGCCAAGCTGCTGGCCGTTTTCGTCATCGATTCTGACGATAAAGAACTTACCACCAACGACAAGTAGGAGTCTGAAATGAGACTGGATTACACGAAAGCGTCCCCCGGCGGCGTAAAAGCTTTTGGCAGTGTCTATGGCTACATCATGCAGTCGGGCCTCGACGAGGTACTGGTCGAGCTGGTCTATCTGCGCGTGAGCCAGATCAACGGATGCGCATATTGCCTCGATATGCACACGCGCGACCTTGTCAAGAACGGCGTCAAGATCGAAAAGCTTGCACTGGTGCAAGCCTGGCATGAAGCCGGCGGCCTGTTCAGCGAACGTGAAAGATCTGCGCTTGCATGGGCCGAGTCAGTGACTCGCGTTGCCGATACGCACGTTCCTGACGAGGTGTTCCAGGCAGCCGCGGCAGTCTTCAGCGAAAAGGAGCTGGCCGACCTGACGATGGCCATCAGCCTGATGAATGCGTTCAATCGTCTGGCGATCAGCTTCCGCCGCGCGCCGGAAGCTGCGCTCGCGCTCAAGGAGTGATTGGCCACGCACGAGCTGCGGGTGATTTACCGACTGGGGGGCGTGTAGCTTTCTGAAGGGGCTCGAACTTAGCGAGAAAACAAGGAAGGGCCCCGCCACCCCGTAATTTCAAAGGTTTACCATGCTCTACCCCGAACTGTTCAAATCGTTGGAAGCCATCCGCTGGCACCGCCTCCCACCGCGGAGTGTCCGTGCTCGGTGCGGCAATGTCGTGCGCGACCTACGCCATCACGCTGACGTTCTTCGTCACCACCCCTGGCGTCGCTGAGCCGACAGCGGGTGGATTTCCGGCAATTTCCGCGCCGATCGGTCAATTCCTGCTGAAGGACCTGGTGCCGCTGGCAGCGTTCGCCCTGCTGCTGCGAACGTCGCTGGCGCACTGGAGTGCCACGCGTGACTGATCTCCGCGCTGAGACAGGCGGGGCCTGTGGGCGGCCCGGCTCGAACATCGTCCAACCCGGCCGCCCCAGGACGTCGTTCAGTCACCGCCACACCCCCCCACCACCTTCCCCCCCTCGGCCCCACCCTTGGCTCCTCCTCCCACCTCCAGCCCCCCCCGCGCAGCCCCCCGCCCGGCGGGGCCCCCCCCCTTCCCCCCCTCGCGCCCCGCCACCGCCCGGTG